>Ga0137796_10001917_pt1 | contig 11450 bp, 4 predicted proteins | sample OV2TP3_FD_97704 | JGI IMG/M metagenome (GOLD analysis project Ga0137796, IMG submission 97704)
TCGAGTATCACCCCGATGCCCTGCTGGTGGAGGTGATCGATGAGATACATGAAATCCTGCGGCGACCCGTAGCGGCTCGTCGGGGCGAAGTAGGAGACGGTCTGGTAGCCCCACGAGCCGTAGAAGGGGTGCTCCATCACCGGAAGGAACTCCACATGGGTGAAGCCCATGCGCTGCACGTGCTCGGCCAGCCGTTGCGCCAGCTCCCGGTAGGAGAGCGGGCGGCTCCCCTCCTCCGGCACCCGCATCCACGAGCCCAGGTGCACCTCGTAGATGGAGATGGGGGCGCCCCGCGCGTTGAAGCCGCCCCGCCCCTTCATCCACGCGGCGTCTCCCCAGGCGTACTCCAGGTCCCAGACGACCGAGCCGCTCTTCGGCGGCACCTCGGCGCGGAAGGCGAACGGGTCGGCCTTCTCCTCCCGGAAGCCCCGATAGCGCGACGCGACGTGGTACTTGTAGATGGTGCCCTTCCCCACTCCGGGGAGGAAGCCCTCCCATATGCCCGCTGGGCTCGGGCGCAGGGGGTGCCGGCCGGGCGCCCACCCGTTGAAATCCCCGACGACGCTCACCGCCTCGGCGTTGGGCGCCCAGACGGCGAAATGGCTCCCCTCCGCCTCGTTCGCGCGCATGGGGCGGGCCCCCAGCTTCTCGTACAGGCGGAAATGCGAACCCTCGTTGAAGAGGTAGACGTCCTCCGGCGTGAGAAGGCCGACGTCGAGCCGAACGGCTTTATCCTTGGGGCGTGGCTTGGGATCCCTCATCGCTCATCAAGCTCCAAAAGGGCCGCGATCCCGCGGATGGGGATCCCCACCCAGGATGGACGGTTGTTCAACTCGTAGCCCAGCTCGTAGATGGCCTTCTCCAGGAGATTCGCCTGAAGAAGAAGCGCCGTCTCCTCCTGGCTTTTGGGGAGAAGAGTCGCCTTGGAAGCGGTTTCGAAATACGTCTTCAAAAAAGAGGCGCCGACACAGCGGTACCAGAACTCCGCCCAGGGCATCAGCCGCGGCACATCCTCGGGGCGGACCCTCCGCTCGGGATCCTCTCCCGAGAGGGGGGTGCAGGCGGCGTAGTGGTAGGAGCGAAGCATGCCCGCCAAATCCCGAAGCGGCGCGCGCTTGAGCCTCCGCTCGTTCATGGGGCGGGCGGGCTCCCCCTCGAAGTCGATGATCACGAAGTCCTTGCCGGTGTAGAGGACCTGCCCCAGATGATAGTCGCCGTGGGAGCGGATCCGCATCACAGTGAACTTCCGCCCGCGGACGACCTGAAACTGGTCGAGAATCTGGTTCTCGGCGCGCAGGACCCTCCGTGCCATCTCCTGGACCGATTCGGGGATGAGGTGAACCCGATCGCGGAAGAGCTGGAACGTCTGGCGCGTGAGGTTGCGCATGGACTGGTACAAGGAGCGCTGGTAGAGGCTCGTGAAGGGCTCCGGGGCGAAGTTGGGATCCTCCAAGTCGGAAGCCAGGCTCAGGTGGAGCTCCGCCGTCCTCCTCCCGAGCAGGCTGGCGTGATTCAAATAGGCGCCGACGGTGTCGCGGGCCAGCGCCGGGGGCTCCTCCGCCGAGAGGTCCACCAGGGATTTTCGGGAGGCCAGCTCACCCAGGTCCGTCTCTTTGCCCAGCGTCAGCACGCGCTCGAAGAAGTGCTCGACCTCATCCAGCGTGAACTGCCAGGCGTCCCCCTGGTTGGGGACGTACCCCTGCAGGATGGCGAGGGAACACCCCTCTCCCCGGCTTTTCCGGAATTCCAGGAAGCCGGCGGCCGGGGGGACACTCGCGAAACGGGTCCTCTCCGCGAGGAAGCGGGTGATCTCGACGTCGGGGTTGACGCCCTCCTCGCAGCGGCGAAAGATCTTGAGGATCAGCTTGTCCCCATAGTTGATGGAGGTGTTGCTCTGCTCGGCGGCCATCAGCCGGGCCTGCAGGGGCGGGGAGGCCTCGCCCCGGAGGCGCTCGAAGGCCGAGGTGGGCAAGGCCACCAGCTCCCCGGACTTCCCCCTGATGCGCCGGCGGCGGGACATGATGAGCAGCAACGCGCGGCAGAAGCTGCTGTCGCTCAAGGCGTCGCAGAGCACTCCCCCGACCTCTTCCTTCTCCTTCCCGCTCTTCGCCCGCAGGAGGGCGACGGCGGCCCAGGGGAATTTTTCCGTCACCTCTTTCGCGTGTTCCCCCGTGGCGAAGGTCAAGGGCAGGACGTAGGTCTCCGGCGCTCCCTCCGCGTAGTCGACCTGCACCATCGCGAGGTAGGTCACAGAGGAAACGTAGGGGACGGAAAAGCTCTCCACGATCCTCGCGCCCTTGATCGGCCGCGCCTTGCCCCCGAACCACCGGCGGGCCCGGAGGTAGTCCGGGAGGAGAGCCTCCAAATCCGCCTTCGCCCTCCCCACAAGAACGCCGTCCCAATCCCCTCTCACCTCAATGAGGGGAACTTGCTCTCTCGGCGCCTCGACGCGGACGTCGGGGGCCTTTTCGGGAACGAGGGAAAACCAGAGAAAGGTGTGGGGAGCCATCGTCAGAAAATAGGGAGACTCGCCGACGAGCGGAAACCGCGTCCGCCCGAACAGCTCGAGCGGCGACATCCCCCGGAAGGGGGAAAGATCCAGCTCCACGAACTGGACGAAGCGCGAGAGATTCGCCACGACCAGAATCCGCTCGTCCTCATGTTGGCGGATGAAGGCGAGGACCTTCCGGTTCTGCGGGTGGAGGAACGTCAGGGTCCCGCGCCCGAAGGCCTTGAAGTTCTTGCGCAGGGCGATGAGGCGCTTCATCCACCAAAGGAGCGAATGCGGGTTATTCTGCTGCACCTCGACGTTGATCGACTCGAAGTGGTACTCGGGGTCCACGATGACGGGCAGGAAGAGCCGCTGGGGGTTGGCGCGCGAGAAGCCGGCGTTGCGGTCCCCGCTCCACTGCATCGGGGTGCGCACGCCGTTCCGGTCCCCCAGGTAGAAATTGTCCCCCATGCCGATCTCGTCGCCGTAGTAGATCACCGGCGTCCCGGGCAGCGAGAAGAGCAGGCTGTTCATGAGCTCGATCTTTTTCCTGTCGTTCCCCAGGAGCGGCGCCAGGCGGCGGCGGATGCCCAGGTTGATCCGGGCCCTGGGATCGTTGGCGTAGGCCCGGTACATGTAGTCGCGCTCCTCCTCGGTGACCATCTCCAGGGTGAGCTCGTCGTGGTTGCGCAGGAACAGCGCCCACTGGCAGGAGGGCGGGATCTCGGGCGTCTGCTCGAGGATGTCGATGAGGGGATAGCGGTCCTCCATCTGGACGGACATGAACATGCGCGGCATGATGGGGAAGTGGAAGGCCATGTTGCACTCGTCCCCGCCGCCGAAATACGCCACCGCGTCCTCGGGCCATTGGTTGGCCTCGGCCAGGAGCATCCGGTCCTTGAACTTGCGGTCCACGTGGCGCCGGAGGTTCTTGAGAAACAAGTGCGTTTCGGGAAGATTCTCGCAGTTCGTCCCCTCCCGTTCGTACAGATAGGGCACGGCGTCCAGGCGCAGGCCATCCACCCCCAGGGCCAGCCAGAAATCCATCGCCTGAAAGAGGGCCTTCTGCACCGCGGGGTTGTCATAGTTGAGATCCGGCTGGTGGGAGTAGAAGCGGTGCCAGTAGTAGCTCTTCACCACCGGGTCCCAAGCCCAGTTCGACGGCTCGAAGTCCTTGAAGATGATCCGGCTCTCGCCGTACCTCTCCGGCGTGTCGCTCCAGACGTAGAAGTCCCGCTCGGCGCTGCCGGGCCGGGCCCGCCTCGCCCGCTGGAACCACAGGTGCTGGTCGGAGGTGTGGTTGACCACGAGCTCGGTGACGACGCGGAGGCCCAGGCGGTGCGCCTCGCGGAGGAAGACCTTGAAATCGCTCAGGCTCCCCACATCGGGATGAACGGAGGTGTAGTCCGAGATGTCGTAGCCGTCGTCCCGCAGCGGGGAGGGATAGAAGGGCAGCAGCCAGAGGGTGTTGATCCCCAGATCCTGCAGGTAGCCCAGCTTCTCGGTCAGCCCGCGGAAGTCGCCGATGCCGTCGCTGTCGCTGTCGCTGAACGAGCGAACCCGCGCCTCGTAGATGACGGCGTCCTTGTACCAAAGCGGATTGCCGTCCAGATTCTGTCGGGCCATCCTTAAAATCGCCTCTCAACGCGCAGGATGTGCGCGGGCTCGACCTCGGGAACCAGGCGCACGTAATTGTCCCGCGACCAGGTGTACCGCGCTCCGGTCAGCAGGTCGCACACCTCGTAGCCGCCCCCCGGGGGCACCCCGATCTCCTCGGGCGGGACCGTCGCGGTGCAATGGTGGGGGTTGAGGGGATCGAGGTTCACGGCGACGAGGATCACGTTCGAGCAGTCCGGCATCACCTTGCCGTAAAGGAGGATCTGCTCGTTGTCGGTCGGAAAGAACTTGAGGTTCGTGAGGTGATGGAGCGCCGGGTTTTCCTGGCGGATGCGGTTCACGCGGGCGACGAACTCCTTGATGTTGCCGGGCCGGTCCCAGTCGCGCACTCGGATCTCGTACTTCTCGGAGTTAAGGTACTCCTCGCTCCCGGGGCGGACGGGGACGTTCTCAAGCAGCTCGAAGCCGCTGTAGATTCCGTAGGAGGGCGAGAGGGTGGCGGCCAGGACGAGCCTCACCTTGAAGGCCGGGCGCCCGCCCTTTTGCAGATACTCGGTGAGGATGTCCGGCGTGTTGGTGAAGAAGTTCGGCATGAAGAACTCGCGCATCTCCGACTGAGTGAGCTCGGTCAGGTAGTCCGCGAGCTCCTGTTTGGTGTTCCGCCACGTGAAGTAGGTGTAGGACTGCACGAAGCCCAGCTTGGCGAGGGCCTTCATCATGGGGGGGCGGGTGAAGGCCTCGGAGAGGAAGACGACGTCCGGGCGCTCCTCGTGGACCTTCGAGATGAACCACTCCCAAAAAGGGAGAGGCTTCGTGTGCGGGTTGTCCACCCGGAAGATCCTGACGCCGTGCCCGATCCAGAAGAGGACCGTGCGGAGGAGCTCCTCCCACAGGCCCTCGCGGTCGGAGGTGTCGAAGATCACGGGATAGATGTCTTCGTACTTTTTGGGCGGGTTCTCGGCGTACTTGATGGTCCCGTCCGGCCGCCGGTAGAACCACTCCGGGTGGTCCTTGACCCAGGGGTGGTCGGGCGAGGCCTGGATGGCGAAGTCCAGCGCCACCTCCATCCCGAGGCCCTTGGCCGCATCCACGAAGCGGTCGAAATCCTTGATCGTCCCGATCGCGGGCTCGATCGCCGTGTGCCCCCCGCGTTCGCTTCCGATGGCCCAGGGGCTGCCCGGATCGTCGGGAGCAGCCTGGAGCGTGTTGTTCCGCCCCTTCCGCTTGGTCGTCCCGACGGGATGAATCGGGGCGAGATAGACCACGTCGAACCCCATGTCGCGGATGTCGCGCAGGCGCCGCTCCGCGTCCAGGAAGGTCCCGCTCTTGCCCGGCTCGGTCCCCTGGGAGCGGACGAACAGCTCATACCACGCGCCGAACCGCGCCCGCTGGGGAAGCGCGTGGACCTCAAATTTGGAGGGATGGGAGACGGCGTCCAGGCGGGGCTGCAGCCGGCCCATGCGCTCCAGGAGCCCCGGCGAGGAAGCGGCCGCGTGGGCCTGCCTCGGGTTGGCGACGGCGGCCTGGAGCGCCCGACGCGCCGCCTCCAGCGCCTTTCGATCCTCTCCCTGGGCGAGATCCTCCGCCTCCGCGATGAGGGCGAGGCCCTCGGCGACCTCGCTCCTCACGTCCTCGTACCCGGCGTCCACGCGCTTCTTGAGATCCGCCAGCCAGGAGGCGTAGCGGTCCGTCCACGCCTCCACGGTGAAGACGTAGCGCGCCACCTCCTCGAGCGGAAACTCGCCCTGCCAGAGGTCGAGCCCCGGATTGATGGGGCTCATCGGCGCATCGGCGAAGCGCCGCGCGCTCTCCCTGCGCCACTTGACGCTCGCCCGGATGATGTCGTGGCCGTCGCGGAAGATGGTGGCCCGGACGACGCAGCTCTCGCCCGCCACACGCTTCACCGGGTAGCGTCCGCAGTCGATGGAAGGCGAAACGTCTTCGATCAGGATGTGCTGTTCCATGTAGGCTCCGCCCTCATTGCGCGTCGGGACGCCGAGACCCCGCGCGGAGAACTGCCTTTTGTCGTGCTGCAAAATCGAGGCTTGCAAACGGATCGGCTAATCCTGCGGCGGCGAATCGCCGTCCTTCTCTGAGCCCGCCCGACCGTAGGCTTCGGTCAAGAGCAACAAGCGCTCGGCGTGATTTCGCTTCAGTTGTCCCCCCACCAAGCGCCATTCCCAGTTGCCCTTCGGCGAGCCGGGCCGGTTCATGCGCGCCTGGGATCCCAATCCCAATACATCTTGCAAGGGAATGATAACAACATTCGCCACGGATGACAAGGCGAGGCGGCGCGGAGGAGAATCCCGCCTGCACGCCGCTGGAGGGTGAACCTTCCCTTCATCCGACGCGCTCCAGAAAGGCGACCGGAAGGCACGAGAACACCTCCGCCAGGGGAAGCCTCGGGCGCGCCTCCAAGAGCCGGCCGGTGAGGGCGTCGCGGTAGGCGCCGGAGGCCAGCCCCCGGCCCAGGGCGATCGCGCCGCTCCCCCACGCCTCCTCCCCGATGGGAGGCCGCTCCGCCGCTCCCAGGCGCACGAAAAACCGCCCCGCCGCCGCGATGACCGCCTCCTTACCCCGCACCCGGGCGAAGGCGATGAGGTGATCCTTGCCCCTCCCTCCGCCCGCCAGGGGAAGGTACCTTCCGCCCGCGAACACCTCCGGGCGCGCCCTCCGAAGGGCGAGCGCGCGGGAGGCGACGAAGAGCTTCACGCGGCCGTCCTCGGGAGAGCGCGCGAGCGCCTCCGCCAGGGCCGGGAGCGCCTCGCCGCCCCGGACGCGCAGGGAGTCGAGGGATCGCTTCAGCGAGGCGAAATCCACGGGGCTCCGGTTGTCGGGATCCACCAGGCGGAAGCTTAGGGTCTCGCAACCCTGGTAGAAGTCCGGAACGCCCGGCGAAGCGATCTTCAGCAGGGTCTGGGAAAGGGAGTTCCAGATTCCCGGCCTCACGATCCTCGCGAGGAACTCCTGCATATCCTCCAAGAAGGCGTTGCCCCGCTGCCTCTCCAAAACGGCTGCGACGAAGGCCCGCACGGCCTCCTCATAGGCGTGATCCGGCCGGCTCCAGCTCGTGCGCGCCTTCGCCTCGCGCAGCGCCTTCTGCATATAGGCCTGAATCCGCCCGATGAACTCCCGATGGACCGCAGGGGACATGGGGGCGCACGGCCAGGCCCCGGCCAGGGTTTGATACAAAAGATACTCATCGTTCGGATCGGGCGCCCCGGCGCCCCGCACGCGGGTTTTTCCCGCGCGGTTGAGGCCCCGCCACCGCCGGATGGCCCGCTCCCACTCCCCGGGGATCTCCGACAGCGCGTTCAGGCGGGCCCGCACGTCTTCGCTCCGCTTGGTGTCGTGGGTGCTGGTGGCCAGGAGGCAGCCCGGCCAGCGGCGCAGCCGCTCGCGATTCTCCCGGTGAAAGCGCTCCGGGGAGACGCCGAAGACATCCGGCTCCCCTCCCACCTCGTTCAGCGAACCCAGCGGATGGTGGCGGTAGAGGACGGTGTCCTCGAATCCCTTGGCCATGGCGGGGCCGGTCAGCTGCTGGAAGCGCATCACGAACTCCCGCCGCAGGCGGGGATCCAGCCGCGGGGCGCTCCGGCCGCCTCCCCGGATCAGCTCCCCGAGCCAGGCGAGGAGGGGGCCTCGCCGCTTGGGGCCGCGCGCACGGGCGGAGCGCACCGCCTCCCGGATGCGCCCGGCGTCCTCGCCCGATGCCGCCCCGCCGCGGAGGTAGGTGCGGTACACCTGGAAGCAAGCGATGAGATCAGAAAGAGCCTCCCTCAGATCCTCCGGCGCGAACCTCCGCACCTTGGGTACCTGGCCCGACATCCGCCCGAGCAGCCGGGCGAGCCGGATGAACTCGCTCGAGAGCGAAGTCCTGAGCACCTGCCGCTTGCTCTCATAGACCACGTCGGGGAACTCCGCGGCGCGCCTCGTGAACCGGGCGTAGAGGCCGCGGAGGGCCTTCCCGCTGCCGGGAGCCACGAAGAGCCCGTTCAGGAGATTCAAGAACTCGTACCCGGTGGTCCCGCCGACCGGCCACTGCGGGCGCAGCCGTTCGTCGCGGGCCAGGATCTTCTCGACAACGACGTAGAATGGCCTCCTCCCGCCGCCCCTCCCGCGGGCGGCCGCCCTGCACCCGCGCTGGAGATCCCGAAGGTAGGCCTTCGGGTCGAAGAGCCCGTCGATGTGATCCACCCGGAGGCCGTCCACGCATCCCTCGCGAATGAGCCGGAAGGCGCAGGCATGCACGGCAGAGAACACCTCCTTCGCCTCCACCCTGAGGCCCGCCAGCTCGTGGACATCGAAAAACCTCCGGTAGTTGAGCTTCCCGGCCGCTTCCTGCCAAAAGGCCAGCCGATAGGGCTGGGCGGCCAGCAGATCCCCCAGCGCCCCGGCGGAGTTTTTCCCCGGGCCTCCGTTGAGCCGCTCCAGCGAGGCCGCGATCGCGCCCGAGATCCCCCGGTCCCGGCGGGAGAGGGCACCAAGCCGCTCTTTGACCCCGGCGATCCGGCGGTGGCGCTCCCGTATTTTCTCGGGGCGGCTCTCCGTGTACTCCGGCAGGCCATCCAGCTCCGCGAGAACCTCTCTCAAGGAGGAGGCGCGGCGCCGGGGGAGCGCCTCCTCCGCGGCCGCCAGGATCGCGCGCCAGGATCGGGGCTCCAGGGGAAAGCGCGAGGAGAAATAACGCGCCTCAAACGCGCCGTCGCTCAAGGAAATCCGGATCTCCCTTTTCTCCAACACCTCCCCGAGGGGCGCGCCCAGGACGGGAACGAGAACCTTTTGGCGGAGGTCTGCGTGGGGCGGCTCCCAATCGATGTCGAAAAACCCGGCGTACGGGGAGGATGGGCCGTTCTCCAGCACGTCGCTCCACCACCGGTTTTCGGGGGAGGCGACGCACATGTGGTTGGGCACGATGTCCAACAGAACCCCCATCTTGCGCCTCCTCAGCCCGCGGACGAGGCGCCTCAGCACCCCTTCGCCCCCGATCTCCGGATTGACCCTCGAATAGTCCACAACGTCATATCCGTGCAGGCTGCCGGGGCGGGCCGCGGACAGCGGCGATGTGTAGAGATGGGTGATGCCCAGCTCACTCAGGTAGCCGGCGCACTCGATGGCCTTCCGGAGGGAAAAACCCCGGTTGAGTTGAAGGCGGTAGGTGGAGAGAGGGACGCCTAGCCCGCCGCCCAAAGGGCGGCGGGAGGCAAGAGCCTTCTTTCCAGAGGCGGTCAGGGGTTTCATGGCTGTCCGTCCGGCGGCTTCCGCGGGGCGAGGCGGGAGTGCACGCCCCCCTATCCCCCGTTCTGTCCCAGCCGGAGCAGCGCCAGGGAGCGCCCCTCCAGCGCGAACGGTTCCCCGCCCCGCATGAGGCGCTGCCTCCGCCTGCCGGTCGGCGCCCGCGTGTCCAGGACGAGCTCCCACCGGACGCGGGAGCGGTGGGCCGGGAGGACGAACGGGACGGGCTCGTGGTGGGCGTTCAGGAGGATGAGCAGGGTGTCGTCCGCGATGCGGTTTCCGCGGTCATCCCGCTCCGCGATCGCGTCCCCCGCCAGGCGCAGCCCGATGCAGCGCCCCTCGGGATTGGTCCAGTCCTCCTCGGCCATCTCGGCGCCGTCGGGGCGGAACCACACCAGGTCCCGCACCTCGGAGCCGCGGATGCGCCGGCCCTGGAAGAAACTCCTCCGCCGCAGGACCGGGTGGCGGTGGAAGACCCGGATCAGGAAGCGGGTGAACTCGAGCAGATCCCGCCTCGGCCGGTCCAGGTTCCAGTCGATCCAGGAGATCTCGCTGTCCTGGCAATAGGCGTTGTTGTTGCCCCGCTGGGTGTGGCCCACCTCGTCGCCCGAATACAGCATCTGCACCCCCTGGGAGAGGTACAGCGTCGCCAAGAAGTTCCGCATCTGGCGGGCGCGCAAGGCGAGGATTTTGGGATCGTCCGTGGGGCCCTCCGCGCCGCAGTTCCAACTCAGGTTCTCGTTGTGGCCGTCGCGGTTCCCCTCCCCGTTCGCCTCGTTGTGCTTCTCGTTGTAGCTGACCAGATCGCGCAGGGTGAACCCGTCGTGGCAGGTGACGAAGTTGATGCTCGCGTGGGGCCGGCGGCCGCTCATCTCGTACAGGTCGCTGCTCCCCGTGAGCCGATAGGCCAGCTCCCCCAGCTGGCCCGGATCCCCCTTCCAGAAGCGGCGCACGGTGTCGCGGTACTTGCCGTTCCACTCCGCCCAAAGGACGGGGAAATTCCCGACCTGGTAGCCGCCCTCCCCCAGGTCCCAGGGCTCGGCGATCAGCTTCACCTGGGAGATCATCGGGTCCTGTTGGATGATGTCGAAGAACGCCCCCAGGCGATCCACCTCGTGCAGCTCGCGCGCAAGGGCCGAGGCCAAATCGAAGCGGAAGCCGTCCACATGCATCTCATGGACCCAATAGCGCAGGCTGTCCATGATGAGGCGGAGCGTGTTGGGATGGGTCATGTTCAGCGTGTTGCCGCACCCCGTGAAGTCCATGTAGTAGCGCTGGTCGCCGGGGACCAGGCGGTAGTAAGCGGCATTGTCGATCCCCCGGAAGCAAAGGGTGGGGCCCAGCTGGCTCCCCTCCGCCGTGTGGTTGTAGACGACGTCCAGAATCACCTCGATGCCCTCGCGGTGAAAGGTCTTCACCATGGTCTTGAACTCGGCGACCTGCTGGCCCAGGAGCCCGGTGCTGGCGTAGCGCCCATCCGGAGCGAAGAAACCGATCGAGTTGTATCCCCAGTAGTTGGTGAGGCTCCGCTCCACCAGGTGGCGGTCGGAGACGGACTGGTGCACCGGCATCAGCTCCACCGCGGTGATCCCCAGGGACTTCAGATGGTCGATGACGGCGGGGCAGGTGAGGCCGGCGTAGGTTCCGCGCAGCTCCTCCGGCACGCCAGGGTGCCGCGCGGTGAATCCCTTGACGTGCATCTCGTAGATGAGGGTCCGGTGCCAAGGAGTCCGAAGCGGCGCGTCGCCCCCCCAGCTGAAGGCCGGGTCGATGACCACGGCCTTGGGCATCCAGGCGGCGCTGTCGCGCTCGTCCCGGGAGAGGTCCTCCTCCGGGCTGCCCACCGTGTAGCCGAACACCTCGTCGCCCCAGCGGAGGTCTCCCGCGACCGCCTTCGCGTAGGGATCCAGCAGGAGCTTCGCGGCATTGAAGCGGTGCCCCTCCTGGGGAGCATAGGGCCCGTTCGCCCGGTAGCCGTAGAGCAATCCCGGGCGCGCCTCGGGCAAGTAGCAATGCCAGACCAAATTGGTGTGCTCTTCCATGCGGATGCGCGCCGTCTCCTGGCCGGCCTCCGGACTGTCGAAGAGGCAGAGCTCCACGGCGGTGG
>Ga0137796_10001918_pt1 | contig 11448 bp, 8 predicted proteins | sample OV2TP3_FD_97704 | JGI IMG/M metagenome (GOLD analysis project Ga0137796, IMG submission 97704)
GATTGCGGTTGTGGTGCTACTCCCCTGCAAGCCTACCTGGGCAGGCCACCAACCCACTGCCAAGGAACGTGAGTGCATTGCAGCAGCACTTCGCGCCCCCGGCTTCCGTTCCTGGGAGAAGCTCGAGTTGGATGACGGCGTCTAGGAGGTCGACGACGCCCGTGCCGAAGATGGCTGTGAATACGATCTCATCACAGAAGAGCACCTCGACATCGTGGCTGGGTTTGAAGCCTTAGAAGGGCGAGCCGCTGGGCCGTATGCGTCCTCCTGGGCTCCAGCAAACTGTTGCCCACTCGGACTGCAACTAAAAGATCATCCCATGGGGGGCGGCCTTGCCATCGATGGCGGCGAGCTCCTAGGGCGTCAGCAGCTCTTCACGAGAGATGCTGAGCAGTCGCGCCGCCTCGTCGAGGATGTGTGCCCACGTGCAGCGATTGACAAAGAGCATAGCGGCGACGGTGAGGGTGCCACCTTGTCCCAAAAATCCCAGGCATGAGGTCTGGCCATGGCCCGTGTGAAGAGGCTGAAGAACCCCGGCCAGCGGCTCCGGCCGAGTATGGGTGACGAAAAGACGCCACGGCGTGGCTTCGGGGTACAAGGCGCTGCGCCGTGACTCTGGGACCACATGGTCACGTTCGCCGTCGCTGCGCGGATAGCGGAACCGGCAGGGCTATTACCCCGCGACAGACGCCTTGATTGCTCACCCATCGTGTCAGTCCCAGAGGCCGAGCCAGTCGAACGATAAACGGACGACAGCCGACGCCCTGGATGGCCCCGCCTCTGATCAGCCACAGGCGTTGCGGCAGTTCACCCACGAATGCCTGTGGCCGGGCCCGCGTGTACATCCCTCCCACCTCCGCGTGCATGATCTCCAGAAGCATCTCCGGGGCATGCTGAAACCTTGGTGACAGGCGGCCGCCTGATCAATGAGGCAGACCGCACTCTGGCAGGGATTCCCCTGCTCATTTATTGGCAGGCCCTTGTTTGAGCTCAGGCCTCTGGAGGATCTCTTCGACGGTTTCCCGGACATAGAGGCTGCGCCCATGCACATCGATCAGGTGCGTGCGCGCCCCTGGATGATCCGCATCTGTAGCTGGCTGCAACTGAGACACCAAGGCCAAGTTGACCCAGGTGAGAAAGGGTTGCTCGTGCCCTGGGTGGGTGTCGGGGGTTGGAATAATCGTCACACGCGCGAAGTCGGCCATCACCTGCCCTCCAAATGAAGGTCCTTCGTCGGAATCAAAGACGCGTCTCTTGCCCCACCACACGGTCCCCTGAACAGAGTGGTGGGCTTGCTCGACCAGGAGGGCACCTGGCCGCGATCGAGCATGCCGTCGGTGCCTGTGACCCCTGGCTGGGCTGCCTCCCTCGCGAGGCTGGCGAGGGGTTCGTCTGACCGGCGGGGGCAGCTCTCCATAAAGGCCAATCCTCAAAGGCCAATCCTGGATCTCGATGGTCGCCCTACGGAGATGGGTGCTCGGCCATGTGGCCCGCTACTCTTGCTCCAGCTGCCACCCGCCGTCGCGACGGACCACCACGGCCGCACGTAAGCCATACGGCGGTGGCGCAATCCCTGCGGCCAAGCTCAGGACTTCGACCCGCTCGCACGCGAACCGCAACAGGACGTAATCATGCGCCGAAGGCCCTTCCGGCCAGAACGTCTTCCAGTCGTCCCGCCAGTACCGTCGCCACTGCTCCAGGTGCTCGTCGAGGGCGACCGTGCCCACCAGGACCGCATAGGCCGGCCGCTGTGGGTCTAGGCACGTCACAGTCGCCCGCGGGGTGTTCCGGACATCGCGGACCTTGCGCGAAGTGATGCTGGTGCCAAACCAGAGGGCCAAGTCGGCATCCGGTTTGACGTGCTGCATCAGCCGGGCGCTGGCTCCTCCGGCCACGCCCTGCGTGATGAGAAAGCAGAAGTCCGCGGAATCAAGTATGGCCTTCGCGACGGCCACGACATGGTCGGCTGTCAAGGCTCTCATGCCCTGTTCTCCTTGCAGTGTAGGGGAAATCCCCCGGCGACCTCGCAGCCCGGCATGCAGCCGAGGCTGGGGGCGATCAGCCGAGACTCTCCCCCTCAACGGGTTCAACCCGGACCGCACAGACCTTGTATTCGGGGATCTTGGCGACCGGATCAAGCGCTGCGATGGTCAGGTTATTGATGTTCTGTTCGCCGGGGAAGTGAAAATTGCCAAAGATGACCCCGGGCGCCACGCGTGCGGTGATCACCGCCTCGGCTGTCACCTCGCCGCGCCGCGAGCGCACGCGAACCCGCGTGCGGCCATTCAGCCCAATCCGAGCGGCGTCCTCCGGGCTGATCTCAACCAACGTCGTTGGGTAGACCTCTAGCAACCCCGACACGCGGCGCGTCATCTCGCCGCCGTGCCAGTGATAGAGGACGCGCCCTGTGGTCAGGTACAGCGGGTAGTCGCTGTCCGGCAGCTCGGCCGCCGGCAGATGCTCACAGGGAAAGAACTGGCCGCGGCCACGGGGGAACCGGCCCGCGTGCAGGATCGGAGTGCCGGGATGCGAGGCATCCGGGACCGGCCAGTGGAGCGAATCGCCGCGCTCCAGGCGGGCGTGGGTCACCCCTGCATACGAGGGCGTGACGGCGGCGATTTCGTCCATGATCGCCGCTGGGGAGGTATACGTCCATCCGGCCTGGGGGCCGACGGGCGTGAGGCCTTGCCGGTCCAGGGTCCGCCGCGCGACGGCGGCAACGATGGCCCAGTCGGATCGAGCCTCCCCCACAGGCGCGATCGCCTGGCGCACCAGTTGGATGCGCCGCTCGGTGTTGGTGAACGTGCCGCTTTTCTCGGCCCACGAGGTGCCCGGCAGCAAGACGTCGGCAAAGGGGGCGGTCTGCGACGGAAAGATCTCCTGCAGCACCAGGAACTCACAGTCCTCCAGGCAGCGACGCGTGGCGTTGAGGTCCGGTTCGGTCATCATGGGGTCCTCGCCGAGGATGTACAGGGCCCGTACCTTTCCCTCTCCCGCCTGGTGGATGAGCTCGACAACGGTCCCGCCGGGCGTGTCGCCGAACAGGGGGGCCGGCGCTGGCCGGCCGTCGACACCCTGGAGAGCCCAGGCCCTGGCGAACTGTGCCCGCGCCGCCGCGTCGGTGACCGCCTGGTAGCCGGGGAAGACGTCGGGCAACGCCCCCATGTCGCAGGACCCCTGCACGTTATTCTGACCGCGCAGCGGGTTGACGCCACCCCCCGCGACGCCGAGATTGCCCAGGAGCAGTTGCAGGTTGGCGAGGCTGAGAACGTTGAGCACGCCTGTGGTGTGCTGGGTGATGCCCATGGCCCAGATGACCGCCATGGGCTTGTGCAGCGCGAGGAGCTCGGCCGCGCGCTGGAGGGCGTCGACGGCGATCCCGGTAAGCTCGGAGACGAATGCCGGCGGGTAGTGATCCACCGTCTGGCGGAAGTCGTCGAACCCCTCTGTACGCGCCTCGATAAAGGCCTGATCGTGCCAGCCCTGCGCCAGAATGATATGCATCAGGCCGTTGAGCAGGGCCACATCGGTGCCGGGCGGCTGGCGGAGGTGTAGCGTGGCGAACTCGGTGATGTCGATGGTGCGTGGGTCGGCCACGACCAGTTTGATGCCGCGCCTGAGCACGGCCTGGCGGATCATGGTGCCAAACACCGGATGCTGCTCGGTAGTATTGGAGCCGATGATGAAGAGGGCCTGGGCCTGCTCGACGATGTCTCGCATCGTATTGCTCATGGCGCCAGAGCCCAGGCTCATGCGCAGGCCGGCCACAGTCGAGGCATGGCACAGACGGGCGCAGTGGTCGACATTATGGGTGCCGAGCACCTGGCGGGCGAACTTCTGCATCAGGTAATTCTCTTCATTGGTGCACTTGGCGGAGGTGAGGACCCCGATGGCATCCGGCCCCGACGCTTGCCGCACCTGGGCCAGTTTGCGGGCGACAATGTCCAACGCCGTGTCCCAGTCCACCGCGACCCACTCCCCTCGTACTTCGCCAGGCCTGCGCTGTCCACCGTTGAGGAGGTATGACCGCACCAGGGGTGTGGTCAAGCGCTGGGGGTGGTGCACGAAGTCATAGCCATACCGGCCTTTCACGCACAAGTGCAAGCCGTTGACCGGTGCGCTCGGGTTCGGCGTCACCCGCAGGAGCTTACCATCCTTGACCTGGAGGTCGAAGCTGCAGCCGACTCCACAGTACGGGCACGTGGTGGTGACCTGCGTATCGGCTCTGCCCTGGCCGACGGAGCGCTTATCGTCCAACGCCCCGGTGGGACAGTATGTCACACAGGCGCTGCAGGACTCGCAGCGGGCCTCCAGCATGGTCGTGTCGCTGCCGGCGATGATCTTGGTCTCGGCACCACGCCGCCCGACCCCCCAGACGAAGCGCCCCTGGATTTCGGCGCAGGCCCGCACGCAGCGGGTGCACAGGATACACTTGTTGAGGTCCACCCAGACGAAGGGATTGGGGTCACTGTCGATGGGATAGCGTGCCTCGTGGCCGAATCCTGCTGGGGGTTGGGCCTGGTACTGCCGCACCCAGTGCTCGAACTCCGTCTCCAGCCGGTCGTTGGCGGCGTACCCGGGGTCGTGGTAATGGCGTAACAGGAGCTCCAGGACCATGCGGCGTGACCGCTCCAGAGCCGGGGTCTGGGTGCGGACGACCATCCCAGCGCGCACCGGCTGCGTGCATGCGGTCACTTCCCCCCGCCAGCCGTCGACCTCCACCACGCAGAGGCGGCACGAGCCCACCGGCGTCAGGTCTGGGTGGTCGCACAGCGTCGGGATGATGAGGCCATGATTCCGTGCTGCCTCGAGCACGGTCTGCCCTGGGGAGGCTTCGATGGTCTGTTCGTTGATGGTCAGCTGCACCGCCGTCATAAATCCCTCCGCATGAGATCGTCAGACCCGGAATGCCGCGCCGAAATGCCGCAGCGCCGACCGCAAAGGCCAGGCGGCGGACTGTCCAAGGCCGCAAAAGGAGGCCTGCTCCAGGACATGAGCCAGGTCATCCAGCGCCGCCCGCTGCCTGGGGTCCCGCTCGCCGGCGAGCAGGCGGTCGAGGATCTGGCGCGCCTGCATGGTGCCGACGCGGCACGGCGTACACTTGCCGCAGGACTCCACCTCGAAGAAATGGAGGAGCTCCCGCAGCAGCGCCAGGGGTGAGACCGAACGATCGCACACCAGAAACGCGCCGGCCCCCAAGGACACACCCTGGGCCGCGGAGGCATAGTCGATGGGCACATCCAGGAGTGCGGCGGGGACGAGCGTGCCCGCCGCGCCACCGGTGAGGGCGAAATGGAACTCCGAGCCAGGGCGCATCCCACCGCCGAACTGCTCGAGCACCTGCCGCAGCGTCAGACCGTAGGGGGCTTCAAAGAGGCCGGGTCGGTTCACATGGCCGAGCAGGGTGTAGAGCTTGGTGCCGGGTGTCTGGGGATCGCCGAGGGCACGATACCAGTCCGCTCCCTGCCGGACAATGGCCGGGACCATGGCGAAGGTCTCGACGTTATTGACCACGGTTGGATGGCCGCGGTACCCATGGGTGGTCGGATACGGCGGGCGCAGGCGGGGCTCCCCTCGCCGCCCTTCCAAGGACTCGAGGAGCGCCGTCTCCTCGCCGCAGATGTAGGCGCCGGCCCCCCGGTGCACGTGGAGGCGGAGCGAGAAGCTCGTTCCCAGGATACACTCGCCCAGACACCCGTGTGCCTCGGCCTGCTGGATGGCGTGCTCGAGCAACGCGGCCTGCGGGGCATATTCGCCGCGGATGTAAATAATGCCCTGCTGGGCCCCAACGGTGTACGCGGCGATCGCGATGCCTTCGAGGATCTGGTGCGGGTTGGTATCGATCAGGACGCGATCCTTAAAGACACAGGGCTCGGATTCGTCGGCATTGCACACCACATACTTGGGGGTGTGTGGTTCGAGGGCGACGGCGCGCCATTTGCGCCCGGTCGGGAATCCGGCCCCACCTCGACCGCGGAGCCCTGAGGCCTCGATCGCGTCAAGGATCTCATCAGGAGCCAGCCCCAGAGCCTTCTCGAAATTCCGATAAGCGCCGCAGGCGAGGGCGGAGTCGAGCGACCAGGGATCGATCGCTCCGGCATGCGTTAGCAGCACGCGCACCTCTCCCGGCCGCGGCTGCGCATAAGACGTCGGCTCCCCGCGCCAACCGGTCGGAATATCGGGGACGCGCGCCGCCGTCAATGGCCCGCACGGCTCCTCGTCCACCAGCGCCGCCGGAGCCCGGTCGCACTGCCCCAGACAGCTCGTCCGTTCCACCACCCATGCAGCCCCGAGGGTCTGCTCCGCCGCGGCATGCATCTGCGCGGCGCCGCGCAACCAGCAGGGCGGGCTATCGCAGACGCGCAGGGTATGCGGCGGGCGCATGGACGTGGAGAGCAGGGTATAGAATGAGGCAACGCCCTGCGCCTGGGCAGTAGGAATGCCCAGGGACCGCGCCACGTCGCTGACGATCTTGTCGGTTAAGCCCCCATATCTGGTCTGTAGCTCCTTGAAGATGGGCAACACGGCCTCGGGATCGTGCCCGTAGCGTGCTGCAAGCGCCAGAATCGCCGGGTCGATCGGCTCATACGCCGTCCCAATGTTGCGCATCGGAGCTCGGTTGAGATCGCGCATGCTACCCCCTTCCTCACTTCGCTGCCTTCGGATGGAGCCCCTTTTTCGGTCTCTGCCCTTTCTCGTGCCAGATCCATGCCGCGCATGCCACTGGGTGTGCACTACTTAACGCTCGCACGGTGCTAGAGCTTGGCATGTGACGACGATCGGTGGTACGTTTCTCAGTGTGACCCGGTAGGCATGTTCCGTGGTTGCCTCGCTGAGGCGGCTGTCGGCAGAGGCGCGCTGGACAGTGAACCGGGCCAGCATTGAGATTCAGGGATACGCGTGGGGGAGTGGAAGGGAGAGTGGCGATGACGGAGGATCATGCGAGCTTGGATGCATACGCGCCGGTGGACATGGCCGTGCGGGTCGAAGCCGGCGGGGTAGCGAAGGCGAATCTCGATACGGCGACCATTCTTGCGCTGGCGGCCTTGGCGGGCGCCTTCATCGCGCTCGGGGCCAATTTTGCGACGATCGTCCTCACCGATACCGGGGTAGGTTATGGCCTGTCGCGATTGGCGGGAGGGCTGGTGTTCTCGCTCGGGTTGATTCTCGTCCTCGTCGGCGGGGCAGAACTCTTCACGGGCAACATTCTGATGGTCATGGCCTGGGCCTCTGGGAAGGTCTCCACCCTGCGGCTCCTACGGAATTGGGCGCTCGTCTATGCCGGAAATTTCATCGGGGCCTTAGCGACCACCGCCGGCGTCTATGTGTCGCGTCAGTGGGCGTTCGGCAGCTACCGAGTGGGCGCCACCGCGCTCACAATCGCCGACGGCAAAGTCCAATACGACTTCCTCGCGGCCTTCCTGCTCGGAGTCTTCTGTAATGCGCTGGTCTGTCTCGCCGTCTGGCTGAGTTTCAGTGCGCGGACCACCACGGACAAGATCCTGGCGATCATCCCGCCGATCACCACTTTTGTCGCCGTCGGCTTTGCGCTTGGCGATGGAGAGCGTCACCGCAGGGTATGCTGCCCCTGAGGCGGCGTCCCGGTGGAGGCCTTGATGCTGTGCGGCAGGGCCCAGCCCAAAGAACACATAGTGACTGGGCTCCTCCACTCCGTCCTCAACGCTGGCCACATCGCGCAGGTAGACGGGACGTCCCCCGAAGCTCCCCGCCACCACCGCGCCTAGCGCCTCGGCTGTCTGGAGAAAGCTGCCCGCCTCAACCCGGAACTCCACGTTGCCGGCGGCGAAGCTGCCCGCTGACACCTGCTGGTTGGCCTGTTGGATCATGGGGACGATGATCTGGGGCTCCTCCTCCCGGGGCGTCTGGAGCACGGCGAAGCCCCCCAGCAGCAGGGAAGCTGCGATGATGAGGGGGGTGAGCTTTGAATCGAGAAAGACGTAGGCGATCTTCCCCGCAAGGCCCGGATGCGTCATCGGGCGTTCACCTCCACCGGGGCCCCGTCGAACAGCCGATCCAGCCCAACGACCACGACCATGTCGCCGCCCTTAAGACCGGCGAGGATCTCCACCCGGTCACCATACGCTTTGCCGGTTTTCACCAACCGCAGCCGGGCCATCTCCCTCTCCTCGACCACATACACGTGCTGGAGCTGGCCCCGTTCGAGGAGGGCTGACTGGGGAACGAGGAGGGCCACCCGCTCCCCTGTGGGGAACCGGGCCTTGCCGTAGATGCCCGATCGGAGCCCGGCCACCTGCATCCCCAGCGCCATCCCACCCACCTGGGATTCCGGCACATGGGCTTCCAGGCGAAAGCCCCTGGGGTCCTCCAGGGTGAGGAGCGATACGCCAGGAGCGGCCAGCGTGCCCACCTCCACCCGCCTCTCCAGGACGACCCCATCCAGGGGAGCGCGGAGGGTCGCATACCCCAGGGAGACCTGAGCATTGGCCACTTCCGCTCTCGCCTGCTCGATCCTGGCCAGCACCTGCCGCTGTTTGGCCTGCAGGGCTTGCATCATCGCTTCGGCCCGCACCAGCTCTGCTCGGGCGGTCTTCTGTTTGGCCAGGACCGCGTCGTGCTCCTGGTGGCTCGCCGCCTGCTGTGCCTGGATACACGGTGCCTCCTGGCCTGTCTTGATCCGCGACATTGTCGTGTTCTGAGACAGTTCGCTTATTGTCCGTTTTCCACCTTATAAATAGGGTTTATCATGGCGTGGACTGTCGTGAAATCCGACATGACCGCGGGAGCAGGGGCTGGGGGGTGGCAGGCGAGTCCAGTCGGCGGCTCGTCTGCCGAAAGTACCATCCCCCCGACATGTCGGCGGTCCCAGCGCAATGCTGCACGACAATGGCACAGGGCTTGCTCTGAGAGAGCCATCAAATTTCCATGTCCCTTGAGGCATGGGTCATCGTGATGGGCACAGGTTCATATGGAAAGGAGGGAAGCTGGTGAGATTGGCAGAGGCACGGGCGTAGCGGCCTCCCCCGCAAGCGGGGGAGCCTCTCAGCGGGCCTGGGGATGGGACCGTCAGCACCAGGAACCCCGGTCAGGCAGGTGGCTCCCCCGTCGCAGGGCAGGGACCGCTGGGCGTGCGACCCTGAGTGGACAATCTGGTAGCGTCTCTGCGGCCGGGGGGGGACGTCACACGCGAGGAGTGGAGGTATGAGTCTGATCGTGGCGCGGGATGTGCGAAAGTCGTACACAACCGAAGCGGTGGAAGTCAAGGCCTTGCGAGGGGTCAGTTTCGACGTCGAGGCTGGCTCGTTCATCGCCTTTGTGGGCCCTTCAGGCAGCGGGAAAACCACCCTGCTCAACCTGATCGGCTGCCTGGATAAGCCCAGCGGCGGCCGCCTGGAGGTCGCCGGCATCGACGTGGCGCAACTCAGCCGACGGCAAGCCGCCGCGTTTCGCGGCGACCATATCGGCTTCGTCTTTCAAAGCTTCAATCTCATCCCCGTCCTGACCGCCTTTGAAAACGTCGAGTACCCGCTCGTCATGGTGCAGAATCGCCCGGCGAGCGAGCGCCGCACGCGCGTGCTTGGGCTGCTGGAAGCGGTGGGCATCTCAGACCAGAAGGATAAAGTGCCGGAGCAACTCTCCGGCGGACAAAAACAGCGCGTGGCCATCGCCCGCGCCCTGGTGACCCAACCCGCGCTCGTGCTGGCCGATGAGCCAACGGCCAACCTCGACTATGCCACCGCCACGATGATCATTGCGTTGATGAAGCGCATGCAGACTGAACTCAACACGACGTTTCTCTTCTCGACCCATGATACGAGGATCATCGGTGCGGTGGAGACCATTTACACGCTGGAAGACGGGCAGCTGCTCGGCTCCGAAAGGGGGAAGGGCTCATGAGCAATCTCGGCAAAATCGCCGTGCGAAACCTGATGCGGTATACCCGACGCAGCCTCTTGACCATCTCCCTCATCGCCTTCGGGGTGATCTTCGTGCTGGTCTTCGTGTCCGTCACCGGCTCCTTCAAGCAGCTTATCATCACGCAGATCACCGACTCGTACCTGGGCCATCTGCAGCTCCATCGCCGTGGCTATGTGGCCTCCATCGAAAGCCTGCCGCTGAACCTGAATCTCACCGTGGCCGAGGTCACGCAGATCGAAGCGGTCCTGGCAGAGACCCCGGAGGTGCAGGCGTATTCGGAGCGGATCAAGTTCGGGGGGATGTTCAGCAACTTCGTGGAGACCACCAATATCCGCATCAACGGGGTGTCCCCTGAACAAGAATTCGCCGCGTCTCCGCAGATGGCATCCCGCATCATTCAGGGAGAAGCAGCAGTGAGCGCGCTGCAGCCAGGGAAGATCCTGGTGCCCGAATTGCTGGCGCGGGGGTTCGGGACGAGGCTGGGGGACACCGTGGTGGTCGTCGCGACCAACAAGGATGGGTCGGTGAACGGCAAAACCTTCGTGGTGAGCGGCATCGTGGCAAGCGTCACCGGGCCCGGCGGGCGGGATGGCTACATCCACATCGACGATGCCATGGAAATCTTACGCATGACGGAGAGGGAGGTGAGCGAGATCACGCTGCGGGTGAGCGACCTCGGACAGGTGGAGCGGGTCGCGGACCGCCTCCGGGAGCGGCTCGGTGGCGCAGGGCCGGGGGCGGGGAAAGGAACGCCGGAGATCCATACCTGGGATCAGCTCTCGCCGTTCGCCAATATCGCCCGCATGATCGATGTGATGACCTTCTTCATCAAGCTCATGCTCATCGCTGTGGTCCTGATCAGCATCCTGAACGTCATGCTCATGGCGGTGTATGAACGTGTGCGCGAGATCGGGACCATCGCGGCGATCGGTACCCTTCCCCGGAAGATTCTCTCGCTGTTCCTGGTGGAAGGCCTGTTCCTGGGGGTCACCGGTGCCAGCGTGGGTGTGCTGGTGGGGTTGGGCATCATCCTGCTGTTAAACCTATGGAAGCTGTCCGTCACGTTCGGTCAGGCGCAATCTCTCCTGCTCGCCCCCACGATCGACCCGTTCGAAGTGCTCACCGCATCCGCCGTGGTCATCGTCGTCTCGATCGTGGCCAGTATCCAGCCGGCGTATAAGGCTTCGCGCATGGAGCCCATCGATGCGCTGCGACATGTGTGAGGGATGATGCCATGAAAATGATGCTGTTGGTCCTGGCCTGGGTTCTCGTCCTAGCCGGCCCCGCCTGTTCGCAGGATGGCAGTGCCATTCTGCGACAGGTTGACACCAACCTGCAGCCGGAGTCGTTCGAGTCCTACCGCAAGCTCATCAACATCGAGCCCAACGGCGCCCAACGGGAGTTTCTCCTGTACACCCTGAAAAAAGGACAGGATAAGATCGCCTCCCTGTTTCTCGCGCCCGCGAGCGACAAAGGGCGGGCCACCCTGCGGCTGGGCGACAACATGTGGCTCTATATCCCCAATGTCGGCAAGCCGATCCGCATCACGAG
>Ga0137796_10001919_pt1 | contig 11447 bp, 10 predicted proteins | sample OV2TP3_FD_97704 | JGI IMG/M metagenome (GOLD analysis project Ga0137796, IMG submission 97704)
CCGTTGAGCGAGCGGGAACCCCCGGCAGCCGGCCTCGCCCACACGACTTCCTGAAGACCCGTGTTAAGATGCGGGGGACACCATTTCCTATCGGAGGGGCGCCATGGCGCGCGTTCAGGCCCTGACCGCTTACGCGCCGATCCCGCTCCGGCTCGGGCTCGGCATCATCCTCCTCGTCCACGGGGCCCAGAAGATCTTCGTTCTCGGTCCCGGCAAGGTGGCCGGCTTCTTCGCCGCGCTCGGGCTAGAGCCGTCCGGCTTCCTGGCCTGGGTGGTGATCGCCGTGGAGTTCGGCGGCGGGATCTGCCTCCTCCTCGGACTCCTGACCCGGCTGGTGGGGCTGCTCTTCGCCATCGAGATGGCCGTGGCGATCTGGAAGTACCATGCCCCGCAGGGCTTCTACGTCAGCCAGAACAGCTACGGCTACGAGTTCGCCATGCTCCTCATCGCCGGCTGCCTGGCCCTGATCCTGGCCGGCCCCGGCCGCTTCGCCGTGGACCGGCCCGTCGGGATCGAGAAGTGAGCTCGCTCCTCCCAGGGCACGCCACCGGGGCCGGGACCGCCGCCTACCGCGAGCGGCTGGGCGGTCGGGCCGGCGCGGGCCACTTCCGCGAGCACCAGGGACTCTGGCTCTCCTCCCTCGGCCTCGGGACCTACCTCGGGGAGGAGGACGAGGCGACCGATCGCCTCTACCGGGACGCCATCCTCCGCGCCCTCGAGCTGGGGATCAACGTCATCGACACCGCGATCAACTACCGCGCCCAGCGGAGCGAGCGGGTGATCGGGGAGGCCCTGCGTGAGGCGATCTCGCGGGGGACCGCCCGGCGCGAGGAGGTGGTCGTCGCCACGAAGGGCGGCTTCGTCCCCTTCGACGGCGCGGTCCCGCCCGACCCCCGCGTCTACGTGGAGGAGACCTTCGTCCGCCCCGGGGTCTTCCGCTGGGAGGAGTTCGTCGCCGGGTGCCACTGCATGACCCCGCGCTACCTCGCCGACCAGATCGAGCGAAGCCGGCGCAACCTCGGGCTCGAGACCCTGGACATCTACTACGTCCACAACCCCGAGACCCAGCTGGGCGAGGTCCCCCGCGAGGAGGTCTACCGCCGGCTGCGGGCGGCCTTCGAGGCCCTCGAGGCGGCCGTCGCCGAGGGGAGGCTCCGGGCCTATGGGACGGCGACGTGGACCGGCTACCGCCAGCCCCCCGAGGCGCCCGACTACCTCCCCCTGGCCGAGCTGGCGCGCCTCGCCCGGGAGGTGGGGGGTGAGCGCCATCACTTCCAGGTCGTCCAGCTCCCCTACAACCTGGCCATGCCCGAGGCCTACGCCCGCGCCAACCAGCCCCTCGACGGCCGGCCGGCGAGCCTCCTCGAGGCCGCCCGCGAGCTGGGGATCTACGTGATGGCCTCGGCCTCGATCCTCCAGGGCCGCCTGGCCCGGAACCTCCCCCCGGTGCTCGGCGAGCACCTCGCCGGGCTCGAGACCGACGCCCAGCGGGCGATCCAGTTCGTCCGCTCCACCCCGGGGCTGGGGACCTCGCTGGTCGGGATGAAGAGTCCGGGCCACGTCGAGGAGAACGCCCGGGTCATCGGCGTCCCTGTCGCCCCGCCGGAGGCGATCCGCTCCCTCTTCCGGTAGGGGGTGCGTCCTCACCGTCCTGGCCGGCTGAGAGCTTGGGTCCGCTCAGGATTTGACACCCTTATGACAACCCCGTGCGGGCCACGGGCTAGACTCCGGGCCGGGCGTCCGGCCCGATCGCGTATCGTCGAATCCGAGGGGATCACGCCGGTGTCTAACCTTCAAAAGGCGTCGAGGAATGTGCATCGCTTTTGAGTCCGACACTCCCCCGGATCCCTGCCGGGGTGTGGGCGGCTCTTGGCCGACCCCCGCCCCCCCGGCCGTCAGCCCGGCCGCCAGCCGGGTCCTGGCCCGCCGCTCCACCTCCCTGGCCCCGAGGGTGGTGATCCTGGGGGGCGGGTTTGCCGGCGTGAACACGGCCCTGGAGCTGGCCAGGCGGTGCGCGGGGGCGTTGCCGGTCCACGTGACGCTGTTGAGCGACAGGAACTTCTTTCTCTTCACGCCGATGCTGGCCGAGGCGGCCACCGGCGCCGTCGAGGCCCGCCATGTCCTCTATCCTATCCGCCCGCTGTGCGGCGCCTGGGGGGTCGAGTTCGGGGAGGTGCGGGTGGGGGGTGTCGATCTGGAGCGGCGGCGGGTCGTCGTCCGGCACAGCCGCTCCTCGGTGCGTCAGCAGGTGCACTACGACAGGCTCGTGCTGGCCCTGGGGGCGACCCCGAATGTCGCCATCGCCCCGGGCGCCGCGGAGCACGCCCTGACCTTCAAGGGGGTCGGCGACGCCCTGCGGATCCGCAACCGCGTCATCGATCTCTTCGAGGCGGCGGCCTTGACCGACGATCCGTGGACGCGAAGCCGGCTGCTCACGTTCGTCGTGGTCGGGGCCGGGCACGCGGGCACGGAGCTGATGGCGGCCCTGGAGGAGCTGGCCCGGGGCATCCTCCTCCGGCACTATCCCTCGATTCCCCATGACAGCGTGCGCCTCGTCCTCGTCGGGAGCGCGATCCTCCCCCAGACGGCCACCAACCTGGCCGCGTATACCAGGGAGCGACTCCTGGGGCGGGGGATCGAGCTGGAGACCACCCGCGCGGCCAGGGTCACTCCCGGCGGGCTGGTCCTTCAGGACGGCCGCGCCATCGAAAGCCACTGCGTCATCTGGACGGCCGGGAATCAGGTGAGCCCGGTGGTGGCCGACCTGCCGCTCCCCAAGGCGCGGGATGGCCGGCTCCTCGTGAACGAGTTCTTCGAGGTGCAGGGGGCGCGTGACGTCTACGCGCTCGGGGACAACGCGGCCCAGACGGATCCCCACACCGGCCACCTCTATGTCGCCACGGCCCAGGTGGCCCTCCGTCAGGCCCGCGCCCTGGCGGGCCAGCTGGAGGCGGAGCTGACGGGGCGGGAGCGGAAGCCGTTCAGGTTCAAGGTGCTGGGCGAGATGGTGCCGCTCAGCCGCCATACCGCGGTTGCCGACCTCAAGGGGGTCAAGCTGGTCGGCTTTCCGGCGTGGCTCCTGTGGAAGACCGTGTACATGCTCAAGCTCCCCACCGTGGCCGCGCGCCTCCGGGTGGTGTTGGACTGGACGGTGGAGCTGTTCTTCGAGCGGGACGTGTCGGAGCTGGCGCTGGACGAGGCGGGGGGAGACGCTCGTGCGGAGACGTGAGGCGGAGACAACCCGGAAGGCGTCCCTGCCGCTCTGGCGGCGGCTTGCCTGGCGCCTCGGCGCGAGCTTCCTCCTGCTGACGGCGCTGGGGATCCTCATCAGCGGCTTCCTCCAGTACCGGGCCCAGGATCACTGGGTGCGTCGCTCCATGGGCGCCCTCCTCCTGAACATCGCGCGGACCGGCAGCCTCCTGATCGACGGGGACCTGCACCAGGCGGTGGTCACGACGGGACGGAACGACACGCCGGCGTACGCGGAGGTGCGGGCCCAGCTCCAGCGGATCAAGGAGACGAACCAGCTCGCCGATCCCGTCTACACCCTGTCAGACGTGGACGGGGACAGGGCCCGGTTCGCCGTCATCAGCCATGGCGGCGAACCGGTCGGCAAGCAGTATCGGCTCGCCCCCGAGATCCGCCCGATCCTGGCGCGCGTGCTGGCGGAAGGAACGCCAGCCTACACCGACGTCTACACGAACCAGCACGGCACGTGGATCACCGCCTTCGCCCCGATCCGGGACACGACCGGCCGCACCGTCGCCGCCCTCGACGTGGACTTCCGCGCCGACGTCTACCTGGCGGAGCTGGCCGCGGTCCGTCGCCGCTTCTACCTGCACTCCCTGATCGGCGCGGTCCTGGCGCTGGCCGCGGGCGTCGTCCTGGCCCGGCAGATCACCCGCCCCCTCGCCCAGCTTTCCGCCCTCGCCCGGGCCGTGGTCGAGGGGGATCTGACGGCGCGCGTCCGCGTGACGTCGCGGGACGAGATCGGGATGCTCGGCAACGTCTTCCACCTCATGGTGGAGCGGCTCCATGTCTCCCACCGGAGCATGGTGGATGTGCTGGTCAGGGCGCTGGAAGCGCGCGATGGAGAGCCCGGGGCGCTCTCCAGGCTGGCGGGCGCGGCGCGCGCGGTCGGCGACGGCCTCGACCTCTCCCCGGCGCAGCGGGAGGCGCTGGAGCTGGGCGCCCTCCTCCATGACATCGGCGACATCCGCGTGCCGGAGGCCATCCTGCGAAAGCCAGGGCCCCTGACGGCCGAGGAGCGGGCATTCATGGAGCAGCATCCGGTGTGGGGGGTGGAGCTCCTGGAGACGGTCCCGCTCCTGTCGCCCGCCCTGGACGTGGTCGGGGCCCACCACGAGCGGTACGACGGCAAAGGCTACCCCCGGGGGTTGCAGGGCGAGGAGATCCCGATCACGGCCCGGGTCTTCGCCGTCGTGGACGCGCTGGACGCCATGACCCACGATCGGCCGTACCGCCGGGCGCGCACGGTCCCGGAGGCCCTGGGCGTGCTCCGTGAAGAAGCGGGCCGGCAGTTCGATCCGCGCGTCGTGGAGACGGCGCTGGCCGTTCCCGCGGAGCGCTGGCGGGAGATCCTGGGAGGGGCGGGTTGAGCCGGGCCCGCTGCATCTTCCGCTGCGGGTACGGGGAGGCATGAGCATGGCGACCCATTACGACGTGATCATCATCGGCACGGGCGCCGGCGGCGGGACGCTCGCCGTCGGCGCCCACCTGCTGGAGCGGCTGGGGGGCCGGCCATGAAGGCGGTGGCGGTCGTTCCGGGCAAGCCCAACAGCATCCACCTCCGGGAGGTGCCCACCCCGACGCTGGCCGACGTCCCGGATGGTCGCGGCGTCCTGGTCAGGGTCCTGCGGGTCGGGGTGGACGGGACGGACCGGGAGATCAACGCCGCGGAGTACGGCGCGCCCCCGCCCGGCGACGACTACCTGATCCTGGGCCACGAGAGCCTGGGGCGCGTGGAGGCCGTGGGGCCGAAGGTGAGAGAGCTCGAGCCGGGCGACTACGTGGTCGCGTCGGTCAGGCGGCCGGGGTCGAGCCTCTATGACCGGATCGGGCTCCAGGACATGACCACCGACGACACGTACCTCGAGCGCGGGATCAACCTCCTGCACGGGTTCCTGGCCGAGTACTACGTGGACGCCGCCGAATTCCTCGTCCGGGTGCCGGAGCGGCTCGGGGCCGTGGGGGTCCTGCTGGAGCCGACCACCGTGGCGGAGAAGGCCATCGCCCAGGCCTGGGAGATCCAGCGGCGCCTGCGCGTCTGGCGCCCGCGCCGCGCCGCCGTCCTCGGGACTGGGACCCTGGGGCTGCTCGCCTCCCTCCTGCTGCGGCTGCGCGGCCTGGAGGTGGTGGCCCTGGGGCGGGCCACGCCGCCCTTCCTGAACTCCCGCCTCCTGGAGGAGATCGGGGTGCGGTACCTCAGCACCCGGGCCGTGACGCTGGCCCAGGCCTCGGCCGAGCACGGCCCCTTCGACCTGATCCTCGAGGGGACCGGGTTCTCGCCCCTGGTCTTCGAGGCCATGGAGGTCCTGGGCAAAAACGGGGTGCTGGCGATGCTGAGCGTCACCGGCGGCGACCGGCGGGTGGAGATCCCGGCCGACCGGATCAACCAGGGGTTCGTCCTCGGCAACAAGGTCGCCTTCGGCAGCGTCAACGCCAGCCGCGAGGAGTTCGAGCGCGGCGTCCAGGACCTCTCCCAGGCCGAGCTCGCCTATCCCGGCTGGCTCGGGAAGCTCCTCACCCACCCCGTCAGGGGCCTGGAGAGCTACGCGGAGCTGATGCGGACGCTCACCGAAGGGGCGGGGGCGATCAAGGTGTTCTGTGAGGTGGCCCCGCTGTGAGAGGCCGGACTCGCGTCCCGCAGGCGGTCCTCGCCCTCTGGCTGGCGGCGCTGGCGGCCTGGACGCCGGACCCCGACGGCCACGCCCGCCAGCTGGTCGAGCCGTGATCGACTTCGGGCGGGAGACCTGCGGGCGGCTCGCGACGGCCGAGGCGCGCGAGTGGCTCTCGACCAACGGGATCGGGGGGTTCGCGTCGGGGACCGTGGCCGGGACGCTCACGCGGAGGTACCACGGCCTCCTGGTCGCGGCCCTCCGGCCTCCCCTGGGGCGGACCCTCCTGGTCGCCAAGGTGGACGACGGCGTCCACTACGACGGGCGCGCCTACCCGCTCTTCGCCAACCGCTGGGCGGACGGCACCGTGGACCCCCGCGGGGAGCGCCACCTGGAGCGCTTCCGGCTCGAGGGGACGACCCCGGTGTGGACGTACGCCTGCGCCGACGCGCTCCTCGAAAAGCGCATCTGGATGGAGCACGGCCGCAACACCACCTACATCCTGTACCGGCTCCTCCGGGCCGGGGGGGCGCTGACGCTCACGCTCAAGGTCCTGGTCAACTACCGCGACTACCACGGGAGCACCCGCGGCGACGGGTGGGTCATGGCCGTGGAGCGGATCGACGGGGGGCTCCGCGTGGTTCCTTTCGACGGGGCCCGTCCCTTCGTCCTGCTCGCGCCCGGCGCCGGGGTGGAGGCCGCGCACGAGTGGTATCACGGCTTCCGGCTCTCCCTGGAGGAGGAGCGTGGCCTGGACTCGAGGGAAGACCATCTGCACGCGGGGACCTTCACGGCCCGGCTTGAGCCGGGGGCGTCGCTGGCCCTCGTCCTCTCGGCCGAGCCCGGGCCGTCCACTGACGTCGAAGCGGCCTGGGCGCAGCGGCGGCGCCACGAGGAGCAGATCCTCGCGCGCTGGCGGGGGGCCCTGCCTTCGGGCGTCGAGGCCCCGCCGTGGGTCCGGCAGCTCGTCCTCGCCGCCGACCAGTTCATCGTCCGCCGCCCGCTCCCCGACGACCCCGACGGGATGTCGGTGATCGCGGGCTACCACTGGTTCGGCGACTGGGGTCGCGACACCATGATCAGCCTCCCGGGGCTGGCCATCGCCACGGGACGGCACGAAGCGGCCGCCCGGATCCTCCAGACGTTCGCCCGCTTCGTGGACCGGGGGATGCTCCCCAACCGCTTCCCTGACGCGGGGGAGATGCCGGAGTACAACACCGTGGACGCCACGCTCTGGTACTTCGACGCCCTCCGCGAATACCATCGCGCGTCCGGCGACGACGGGCTGCTGAAGCAGCTCTTCCCGGTCCTCGAGGAGATCGTCCGGTGGCACCGCAAGGGCACCCGCTACGGGATCGGCGAGGACCCCGCCGACGGGCTCCTCCGCTCCGGCGAGCCCGGCGTCCAGCTCACGTGGATGGACGCCAAGGTCGGCGACTGGGTGGTGACGCCGCGGACGGGGAAGGCGGTGGAGGTCAACGCGCTCTGGTACAACGCCCTCTGGTCGATGGCGGCCTTCTCGCGCCGGCTCGGCCGGCCGGCCGACCGCTGGGACCGGCTGGCGGCCCGCGCGGGGGAGGGGTTCCAGCGCTTCTGGAATGAAGCGGCGGGCTACTGCTACGACGTGCTCGACGGCCCCGGGGGGAACGATGAGACCCTCCGCCCCAACCAGCTCTTCGCCGTGTCGCTGCCCGAGAGCCCGCTGGATCCCGAGCGCCGGCGGAAGGTGGTGGAGGCCTGCGCCCGTCATCTCCTGACCTCCTTCGGCCTCCGGAGCCTCGCCCCGGGCCACCCCGACTACAAGAGCCGGTACGCCGGCGGGGTGTGGGAGCGCGACGGGGCGTACCACCAGGGGACCGTGTGGGCGTGGCTGCTGGGACCGTTCGCGCGGGCCCACTTCAGGGTCCACGGGGACCGGGAGGCGGCCCTGGCCTTTCTCGAGCCGATGGCTCACCACCTGGGTGACCACGGGCTGGGGGGCATCGCGGAGATCTTCGACGGCGACCCGCCCTTCGCCCCGCGCGGCTGCGTCGCCCAGGCGTGGAGCGTCGCCGAGACGCTCCGGGCGTGGCGGGAGATCTCGGGCGCGCCCCGCGAGGACCCGGGATGACCAGGGAAGAACAGCGCCTCGAGGAGGCCCGCGAGCGCACCACCCACTGGAAGCGGTGGGGGCCCTACCTTTCCGAGCGGCAGTGGGGCACCGTCCGGGAAGACTACAGCCCCCACGGGACCGCCTGGGACCATCTCCCCCACGACCATGCCCGCTCTCGGGCTTACCGCTGGGGAGAGGACGGCCTCGCCGGGATCTCGGACAACCACCAGCGGCTCTGCTTCGCGGTGGCCCTCTGGAACGGCCGGGACCCCATCCTCAAGGAGCGGCTCTTCGGCCTGACCGGCAACGAGGGCAACCACGGCGAGGACGTCAAGGAGTACTACTTCTACCTCGATTCGACCCCCACCCACTCGTACATGAAATACCTCTACAAGTATCCGCAGGCCCCCTTCCCCTACGCCGAGCTGGTCGAGGAGAACCGCCGACGCGACCGTCGCGCTCCCGAGTACGAGCTGATCGACACGGGCGTCTTCGACGAGGACCGCTACTTCGACGTGCTCGTGGAGTACGCCAAGGCCGGCCCTGACGATATCCTCATCCGCATCACGGTGACCAATCGGGGACCGGAATCCGCCGAGATCCATCTCTTGCCGACGCTCTGGTTCCGGAATACCTGGTCGTGGGAGCCGGGCCTCAAGCGTCCTCGGCTCCGCGCCGGGCGCCGGGCGCGTCGGGCCTCGGTGATCGAGGCCGACCACGACACGCTCGGGCCGCGCTGGCTGTTCTGCGGGGGATCTCCCGAGCTCCTCTTCACGGAGAACGACACGAACCGGGAGCGGCTCTTCGGCGTGCCCAATGAGACGCCATTCGCCAAAGACGGGATCAACGATTATCTCGTCCACGGCCGCCGCGAGGCGGTCAACCCCGAGCGGGTCGGCACCAAGGCCGCGGCGCACTACCGCGAGACGCTCGGGCCAGGGGAATCCTTCACGGTCCGCCTCCGCCTGTCCGACGCGCCTGCATCCTCCGATCCCCTGGGCGAGGCCTTCGACAGGATATTCGCCCAACGGATCAGCGAGGCGGACGAGTTTTACGCCACGGTGATCCCGGCGACGCTCACGACCGACGCGCAGTCGGTCATGCGCCAGGCTCTGGCAGGGCTTCTCTGGAGCAAGCAGTTCTACCACTACGAGGTGAAGCGTTGGCTTGCCGGCGATCCCGCGGGGCCCCCGCCGCCGGAGGAGCGGTGGAGCGGCCGGAACCGGGAGTGGACCCACCTCTACAACGAGGACGTCATCTCGATGCCGGACAAGTGGGAGTATCCGTGGTACGCGGCGTGGGATCTCGCCTTTCACATGATCCCCATGGCGCTGGTGGACCCGGACTTCGCCAAGTCCCAGCTCGTCCTCTTTCTCCGCGAGTGGTACATGCATCCCAACGGCCAGGTCCCCGCGTACGAGTGGGCCTTCGGCGACGTCAACCCTCCGGTTCACGCCTGGGCTGCATGGCGGGTCTACAAGATCGACCGCCGGGTCCGGGGCGTGGCGGATCGCGTCTTCCTCGAGCGCGTCTTCCACAAGCTGCTGCTGAACTTCAACTGGTGGGTGAACCGGAAGGACTCCGAGGGCAGAAACGTCTTCCAGGGCGGCTTCCTCGGGCTCGACAACATCGGGGTGTTCGACCGGTCGGCGCCGCTGCCCACCGGGGGGCACATCGAGCAGTCCGACGGCACCTCCTGGATGGCCATGTATTGCCTCAACATGCTGGCCATCGCCCTCGAGCTGGCGCGGGAGAACCCGGCCTACGAGGACGTCGCCTCCAAGTTCTTCGAGCACTTCGTCTACATCGCCCACGCCATGCACGATCTGGGCGGGGAGGGCATCACCCTCTGGGACGATGAGGGCGGGTTTTACTACGATGTGCTCCACCTGCCCGACGGCACGCACTACCCGCTGAAGGTCCGCTCCCTGGTCGGGCTGGTCCCGCTCCTCGCGGTCGAGACCCTGGAGCCGGAGATCGTCGAGAGACTGCCAGGGTTCGAGCGGCGCATGCGGTGGTTCATCGACAACCGTCCGGAGTTCCGTGAGCATGTGGAGACGGCGGAAAAGGCGGGTGGAGGCATCCGCCGGCTCCTCTCCATCGCCACCCGCGAGCAGTTGCCCCGGGTCCTCCGGTACATGCTGGACGAGTCCGAGTTCCTCTCGCCCCACGGCATCCGCGCGGTGTCTCGGTTCCACCTCGAGCACCCCTACGTCCACCAGGTCAACGGCGTCGAGCACCGGGTGGACTACGAGCCCGCGGAGTCTTCCTCGGGTCTCTTCGGGGGCAACTCCAACTGGCGGGGGCCGGTCTGGTTCCCGATCAACTACCTCTTGATCGAGTCGCTCCAGAAGTTCCACCACTTCCACGGCGACGGCGTGAAGGTCCCCTTCCCGACCGGCTCGGACCGCGTCTTGAACCTCTGGGAGGTGGCCGCCGAGCTCTCTCGGCGGTTGACCCGGATCTTCCTGCGCGACCGCGACGGCCGCCGCCCCGTCTACGGCGGCACCACGAAGTTCCAGCAGGACACGCACTGGCGCGACCTGGTCCTCTTCTACGAGTACTTCCACGGCGACAACGGGGCCGGGATCGGCGCGAGCCATCAGACCGGCTGGACCGGCCTGGCCGCCAAGCTGATCCAGCAGAGCGGATGCTGACCCGGATGCGCGGCCGGCGGGGGTCGGGCGGGGAGGCGCGCCGGCGGATCGTGTTGTCTCGGGGCCCGGAGGGTGATAGGCTGGGGGCAACGGGCAGCGAGCCGGGAAGGAGGGAGGTACGATGAAAAGGATCTCAGCATTGGTCGTGCTCCTGGCCTTCGCGACCATGACCCTCGGCGCGTGCGCCGAGATGAGCCCGCGGACCGGTCAGGGCGCCGCGGTGGGCGGGGGGCTCGGGGCGGTGGCCGGGGCCCTCATCGACAAGAACAACCGCTGGCGCGGCGCGGTGATCGGGGGGGTCATCGGCGCGGTGGCCGGGGGGACCCTGACCGAGATCAGCTCGCGGGCGGCCAGGGAGGCGGCCCAGACGGGGAGGCCCGTCTCCTACGAGTCCACCGACGGCTTCCAGCGGGTCGAGGCCGAGCCGATCGCCTCCGCCGACCCGAGGTGCAAGCGGGTCCGGGAGCGGATCTACCAGGAGGGGCGGCTCATGCGGGAGCAGGTCCGGGAGATCTGCGAGTAAGGAACTTGGAGGGGGGCGGAGCCCCCCTCCGAGTGTTCTAGGGCTCGAGGAGAATCTTGCCGAACTGACGCCGCTCCTCGAGCAGCGCGTGCCCCTCACGGGCTTCCGCGAGCGGCAGGAGCGCGTGGATGACCGGGTGGAGGCGCCCCTGGCCGATGAGGCGGAGGACCTCGGTGAGCTCCCCTCGGGTGCCCAGGTAGGAGCCGATCAGCGAGATCTGGCGGGTGAAGAGGCGCCAGATCTCCACCGGGGCCTGGGGGCCGGTGTGGGCGCCGCAGGTGACCAGGCGGCCGTTCTTCCCCAGGGCCTTGATGCTC
>Ga0137796_10001923_pt1 | contig 11434 bp, 7 predicted proteins | sample OV2TP3_FD_97704 | JGI IMG/M metagenome (GOLD analysis project Ga0137796, IMG submission 97704)
ACAAAAAGGGCAATATAGTCGGGATCGGCGATCGCGGCGTCGACGGATCGGACGTAATCGGCGAGGCAGAGATACGGATGGACGATCTGGCGTGGAAAATCAAACGTCTCCAGGATCTCCGATCGAGCGACCGAATCGTAGAGGTGAATCCGGTTGCCCTCGGACCGGCAGGGGAAAAACCGGAAGACCGCCCGGGCGCTCAGGAGGCCGGCCGCCGCTTCGGCTTTCAACGATTCCACTGTTTCCAGAATCTCTCTTTCGCGGTCCGACCCCTCTTCCCGGATTTTTTCAGGATCGGATTTAAGGCCCAGGTGTTTCTTATAGAGCATGAGCGGATTGATGTACGGAAAAATCTCGTCAAGATTGTGGTCCTGGATGGCATGCCGCTTGAGATCCGGCGGCGTGGGTATGACTGCGGCGGGATCGATCTCCGGACTTCTGATCGGCACGCTTGACCTCTGGCCTGGCGTCGCGGTGTCGTCGACACGCGCGCGCGCCATATCATCGACCTCCCTCTGGAGGCTCGCAAACAGGTCGGATCGCTTTTTGGAGTCCATGATCTGGTTGGCCAGATCCAGACCGATCATGGCCTCCTTGGCGTAGACGACGGGCCGGCCGTAGGCGGGGCTTATTTTTTTCAGCGTAAAATTTCTCGACAGCGCCGCGCCGCCAACCATGAGCGGCGCATCAATCCCGGCCTGGCGGAGGTCCTGCGCGGTGACGACCATCTGCTGGGCCGACTTGACCAGGAGGCCCGACAGTCCGATGATGTCGGGCCGGTGGTCCCTGCAGGCCGTGATGAGGGTTTCCGGCGCGCACTTGATGCCGAGATTGATGACCTGATATCCGTTGTTGGACAGAATGATTTCGACGAGGTTTTTGCCGATGTCATGAACGTCGCCCTTGACGGTCGCCAGCAGGACTTTGCCTTTTCCGCCCGCCGCCGATTTTTTCATGTGAGGTTCGAGGTGTGAAACGGCCGCCTTCATCGATTCCGCGGATTGAAGGACTTCAGCGACGATCAGCTCGTTGTTGTTGAAGAGCCGTCCGACCTCGGCCATCCCGGCCATGAGGGGCCCGTTGATGATATCGAGCGGCTCGGGATATTGTTTCAACGCCTCGTCCAGGTCGGCGCAAAGGCCCTCCTTGGTGCCGTTGATGATGTAGTGAGCGAGCCGTTCATCAAGCGGTTTTTTTCTGAGCTCGTCGACCGCGACTTTGGGCTTTGCCTCCTTGTAGAATTCCGCAAATGCCGCGATGTCCTCGTCGTTTCCCTTGAACAGCACTCGCTCGCAGAGTTCCTTTTCCCTGTCCGATATTGACGCGTAACGCATGACCCGCTTGGCGTTGACGATCGCCAGATCAAGCCCGGCGCGGGTCGTCAGGTACAAAAACACGCTGTTTAAAACCTCCCGGCCGGCGGCGGGGAGTCCGAAGGAGACATTGCTGATACCGAGGATGGTTTTGCAGTCGGGGAGAGCTTTTTTGATCGCCGCCACGCCGTCGATGGTGCATTTGCCCGATCCCCTGTAGTTTTTGTCCCCGGTGCCGGCCGGAAAGACCAGTGCGTCGAAGATCAGGTCCTCGGCGGGGATGCCGTATTTTTCCGTGAGGAGTTTGTGGCTGCGGACGGCGATCTGGACTTTGCGGTCGACGGTGACCGCCATGCCCTGGGATTTGTCTTCGTCGATGCAGCCAACGACCACGGCGGCGCCGTAGGTTTTGAGGAGCGGGCAAATTTTTTGGAATCGTTCCTCGCCGTCCTCAAGATTGATCGAGTTGACGATCGCCTTGCCCTGGGAGTATTTGAGTCCCTCCTCGATCACCCGGTGGTCGGTCGAATCGAGCATGAGTGGGGCTTTGATTTTTTTGATCAGGATATCGAGGAATTTCCGGATGTCGTCCATTTCGTTCCGGTCAGGGTCCTGGAGGCAGACGTCCAGAATATGGGCCCCGCCCCTGACCTGGTCACGGCCCATCTCCGCGCCCTCCTCGTATTTGCCTTCGGCAATCATCTGTTTGAATTTCCGGCTTCCCAGAACGTTCGTGACTTCGCCGACCAGAACCGGCCGCACATCCTCGGTGATCGGCAGGAAATCGATCCCGGAAACCATCGTCCGCCGGTATGACCTGGGCCGGCGCGGATTTTTGCCTTCACACATCGCGGCGATCATCCCGATATGTTCGGCGGTGGTGCCGCAGCATCCGCCGACCATGTTGAGCCAGCCGGAGTCGGCGAATCGTTCAAGTTTTTGAGCGATGGTTTCAGGTGTCTCGTTGTAGCGGCCGTCCTCGTCGGGCAGGCCCGCGTTGGGATAGCAGGAGAGGAACGTCCGGGAGATATCCGACATGGATCGGATATGGTCCGTCATGAATTCGGGACCGGTGGCGCAGTTCAATCCGACGGAAAACGGCGATGCGTGTTCGATGGACGTATAGAGCGCCTCGACGCCCTGTCCGGCAAGCATCGTGCCCATCGGTTCGATCGTGCCGGAAATCATGATGGGCCGGGCGAGGCCGGACTCATCCATATATCGCCGGATCCCGATAAGCGCGGCCTTGACGTTGCGCGTGTCCTGCGCCGTCTCAAGAAGCAGCAGGTCCGCGCCGCCGTCGAGGAGACCGCGGGCCTGTTCGTAGTAGGAGTCGGTGAGCTGCTGGAATGTGACGCCGCCGGTGACCGTGATGGTCTTGGTTGTCGGGCCCATGGATCCCGCCACGAATCGGGGTTTGCCGGGGGTCGACAGTGATCTGGCCGCCTCGCCCGCTATCTCGGCCGCCCGGCGGCTGATCTCATAGGCCTTATGGGAAAGGGCGTATTCTCCCAGGACCAGCGGCGTGGACCCGAATGAATTGGTTTCGACGATATCGGCGCCGGCCTTGTAATATCCGGCGTGAATGTCCCGGATGACGTCCGGCCGGGTGAGGTTCAGGTGCTCGTTGCAGCCCTCGTATTCCTCCCCGCCGAAATCCGCGGCCGTGAGAGACCGGCGCTGAAGCTCCGTGCCCATGGCGCCGTCGATGATCATGATCCGGTCAGACAAAATTTCACGGAGCGATTGACTGATGGTTTTTTCAGTTTTCATCTCAGAGGGCCAGTATATCTGAATTCCCGGCGGAAAAAAGAAGAAAAATGATTTGCATCTGGAAATGAATCGAGCTAATGTTTGGCGTTCGCGGCGTAGGTTTCGGCGCGAAATAAGTTGAGGGGTCGGTTTGAGCTCGATAGGGTGGACTATGGGATGAATGAGCGATCGCAAGAGGGGCGTCGCCCATTCCCGGGTGGTGTCGGTTTGTCTTCCGGCGATTTGACCGGATGCACCCGGGACATGGAGACTGGCCCCTTGGCGGAACCGATCAGTCGGTTGATATCGGAATCTTCTGCGCTTGACCCGGACGAGAATGCGTTCCTCTCGCGATCGGTCAGAGTGTTGTGGTATACCGCTCCAACCTCATCGATTCAATTACCGAATGTGATTCTCAGCGCCCACGCCGGTCGAGTGTCCCAGTGTGAATTGGAACCGGTCTGGGAGGCGACGGAGGTCGTCTCGCGTATGTCGCTCTCCGATCCGGGAATCGAGGCCGTCCTGCTGGACTTGACGGTCAATGTCTTGGATGGTCTTCAGGTCCTGTCGGATATCCGGGCGGTTTCGCCCCATCTTCCGGTGGTGGCGGTCTGCCAGGCGTCCGGTGGGCCGATGGCCGGTGTAGATGCCCTGAGCCGCGGCGCTGAGGACTTTGTCCTGGCCGACATTCCGGACAGTCGCGCGGTGGTCCGGGCGATTCATCAGGCCGTCGAGCGGTATAGGTTTCTGGGGGAAATCCGTCGGCTTAAGCGGAATCTTGCGGCCAGCGAATCGATTTCGAAAAAAGTCGTGACACAATTAAAGGATGAGATTGGCCGCCGCAAGGAAATCGAAAAGCGCAAGGAGGAATTCCTTCACGCGGCATCCCATGAGCTTCGGGCGCCCCTGGCAGTCATCAAAGGCGCGATGGACAACCTAAAAGAGGGAATCGCGGGAATTCTCACAGATTCCCAAATGCGCTACATCGACATCTCCGGCCGGTATGCCGACCGGCTCTGCCGGATCGTGAACGATTTGCTGGACATGGCGAGGCTTGAATCGGGAAAAAGTCAGATGAATCGCGCCCGCGTGGATATTCAGGCCGTCATAGGCGCGGCGGTTTCGGATCTTCAGATTGCCGCCGAGGAACGGAAACTGGCCCTGAACTGTCATCTGCCCGCCGCCCTGCCCGCGGTCTTTGCCGACGAGGACAAACTCAATCAGGTCCTGATCAATCTCCTCAGCAACGCCTTGAAATTCGCCCGAAAAAAAATTGAGATCTCCGCCGCCGAGTCTGACGAGCACAGTGTCCTCCTGCCGGAACTCATTGGCGTTCGGATTTCCGTCAGTGATGATGGTCCCGGCATCCCGCCCGATCAGCTCGACAAGCTGTTCCGTAAATTCGTCCAAGTCCACCTGCCGGCCGATCAGACCGGTCAAAAGGGGACCGGCCTGGGGTTGGCGATTTGCAAGGAGATCATCGAGCAGCACGGCGGAAAGATATGGGTGGAAAGCCGCCCCGGCCGTGGCGCGCAGTTTCATTTTATCGTTCCGAAATTCGTTGTAAATTAAGAATTAAGGAATTAAGGGGTCATTCCGCCACTTTGCCACTTTGGGTTGGTATGGTAATGAATAGGCATGCCACGTGGACCTCGCATTACCTATCCTCACGCCATATTTCATGTCATTAACCGATTTGTAGACAGGCACCCCTTTTTTCGTTCAAAAGTGGATTACAGGAAATTTACGGAAATTTATTTTGACATGGCGTCGGCCTTTGCCATTGATACATACGCCTTTGATCTCATGCCGAACCACTTCCATATTATTCTTGAGACGCCGACGGGAGAAATATCACGGTTCTTGCAGCGTTTCCTGACACGTGCAGTACAGTACCTGAATCGACGACATCATCGAGTCGGACACCTCCTCCAAGGCCGGACCAAGACCCTTCTCATCGAAAAGGATAGATATTTTTCAACAGTCATGGCTTATGTCCTTTTGAACCGAGTCCGCGCGGGCCTCGCTCGCGATATTTTCTCTGATGAATACAACAGTGTTGGGGATATGCTGTCCTTGGGGGAGAGTCGGCTGTCACGCAGTAAACTATGGGAATATCTGTTTGGACACGCGTTTGACGAAAGGAGGAAGAGGTCAGAAGTAGCCCGTTGCCGAAAATGGCTTGCGTCTTTGGATAATCAAGAGACCCAGCGGCGATTTGCCGAGGGACATCGTGGCTCGTTTTTAGGTAGTAAGATGTTTCGGGGGCATGTGCTAAAAAGAAGAGAGCGTCGTTTGGCCGTTCCAGGGAATGGACACCGACGAAAGTCTGACCGGCGCCAAGCGAATTGGACTTGGACGGAGATTGTCACGACGTGCAGGAAGGCGATTGAGGGAGGGGAGTGGCGCGTATTGTGGCGGAACTTGGAAACGGCCATCCGCCATCTGTCATGGTATGTGGCAATGGATGGTTGTGGATGGACGTACGAGAGAATTCGTTGCATGCAGAGAGATTCAGGAACTCCACCTTCACGGTATACAATGGCTGTAAGCCGGATTCGCACTTCGGCGTCCAAGCGCCGCATTGCCGAAACGATTATGGAGCAATTGAACTCGCCCATTTTCCAAAGTGGTAAAGTGGCGGAATGACCCCCCTGATCTCATTCAAATACCGTGCGGCCGGTCTTGACGGGAAAATCACGGACGGCGTCATCAGCGCGCAGAAAAAAGAAGAGGCGTTTTCGGCCTTGATGTCCCGGAAGTTGTATCCCATCAGCATCGAGGGGGAGGAGTCCGGCTTGCCGGGTCAGGGCATTCGCCGGCGGGGCTCTCTGGCTGAGCTTGCGGAATCGATGGGGGAACTGGCCAAACTTCTGACCGGCGGTCTGCCGCTCCTGACCGCAGTTGGCGAAATGGAGGGACTGGCGGAGTCAGCTGTTTTCAAAGAGGCCTGGTCGGACGTAAAGAACGAGCTTCGGGGAGGCTCGGCGTTCTCGACGGCTCTGACGCGCCACCCGAACTGTTTTCCGCCGATGGTGGTGGGGCTTGTGGCGGCCGGGGAGGAAAGCGGTCAACTGGGTCCCATCCTGGAGAGGCTGTCGAAGTATCTCGACGAGATGAGGACGCTCCGGTCGGAGCTTCTTTCGGCCCTGATCTATCCGGCCGTGATGCTGGCGGTCGGGATTCTGTGCGTTTTCTTTCTTGTTTTTTTCGTTCTTCCGAAATTCGCAGCGGTTTTTGAGGACATGGAGACGCAGCTGCCCCTTCCGACGAGATTTCTTTTGGGCGCCAGCGCGCAGATCCAGTCGCACGGACTCTGGATTCTTCCGGCCGTGGCGGCCTTGGGTGTGCTGGCCTTCAAACGCTATCAAAATCCCGATGTGCGCCTTGCCGTACACCGCCATCTTCTAAGCGTACCCCTGATCGGCGATCTCTGGCGGAAGATGGAGTCGGCGCGCATCGCCCGGACGCTATCGGCCCTTCTTTCCGGCGGCCTTCCGGTTTTGCGCGCGCTGGACATACTGGAGACCATAGTGCAGAACCGGGCGATGCGGCTGAAAATCGGCGAGGCGGTCGAGTCGGTGCGTGTGGGCCGCGGCGTTTCAGAAAGCCTCCAAAGCCCGCTCTTTCCGGGCCTCCTGCTTCGCCTGATCGCCGTCGGTGAAAACGCGGGCAACCTGACCGACATGCTGGACCGCGCCGGAGAGGTTTTCGAGGCTCAGGTTCGGACGCGGTCGAAGGCGATGATGTCACTACTGGAGCCGGTGATGATCGTCGGTCTGGCCGTCGTCGTTGGGTTTATTTTCGCCGCCGTGCTGCTGCCGATGATGAGGATGGGCGGCGGATAGATTTGATTGACCCAGCAGTGCGACAATGCAATAATGCGGCGCTAATCGAGAGGCGATGAATCACAGCGAGATCATGTGGAGGTGACCATGAGGAGGCAGTCCGGGTTCACTCTGGTTGAAATTCTGGTTGTCATCATCATCATCGGCGTTCTGGCGGCCCTTGTGGCGCCCCAGCTTTTTCAGCGTACCGGCCAGGCCAAGTCGGCCGCCGCCGCCTCTCAAATCGAAATGCTCTCCACTTCACTTGAAACGTACCGCCTCGACAACAGCTACTTTCCCTCCACCCAGCAGGGACTCGAGGCACTCGTCAAAAAGCCGTCCATCCCGCCGGTGCCGGCCGGCTGGAAAGGGCCTTACCTCAAAAAGCGGGTTCCGAAGGATCCGTGGGGAAGGCCCTACAAGTATTTCAGCCCCGGCAAGGTCAACGCCGAGACGTACGATCTCTATTCCCTCGGCCGCGACGGCCGGGACGGCGGCGCCGGGGAAGACAGGGACATCAAGAGCTGGGAGTCCGCCGAATAAAACTTTCGGATTTGGGATTTGAGACTTCTGCTGAATCAAAACTTGCAATCCGCAATTCACAGTCCAAAATATCAAGAGCGGGGATGACCCTTCTTGAAGTTCTGGTCGCGATGGTCATCGTGGCGATCGGGGTTCTGACCGTTCTTCAATCACAGGCATCCTCCCACCGGCTTCTGGCCCACGCTCAATCTCACGAACGGCTGGCGATCCTGGCCGAGGGCGTCATGGAAAAAGTGATCGCCCAGAAGAAGTTTGCATCAGCCGGCAAGCTGAGCGGTAGATTGACCGGCGCGCTGTCCGGCCCCAATGACGATGTGTCCTGGACAGCGCAGTTTCATCGCCCTCGGTGGTCCGATACGACCGTGATGGTCCAGATTGAGTTGATCATCACGAGCCGGGACGGGATGCTGACTCTGAACACGGAACGGTACTCGCCATGACCAACCACGCCTCGCCCGCTGGATCGAAAGGGCCAGGATGGGCTGGAAGGGAAATTGGATTGACTCTGATCGAACTTCTTCTGGCCATCATGCTCATGGGCCTCGTGTCGGTGGTCCTCTCACAGACATTCGCGGTCGGGACAGACGCGTACCGCAGGGGCAAGCGGGCGCTGCGTGGTCTCGGGGAAGACCGCGTTGCCGCGCACACACTCGTGGACGCGCTGCGGTCGGCGCGTCCGGCGGCCGGCAAAGTCAAATTGGAATCCGGGACGCTCGGATCATCCATTCATTTTTTGAGAAAATTGCGGGCGGGTCTTGAGGAAAATGGATTTACCGTTTCAACCCGGGACGGCTCGCCCAAAATCTGGTTTCATCGGCAGTGGCCTCCGGGAAGCGCCGTCGGCGGCGCGGGCGGCGTTTCATTTCCGGTCGTCCGTGACGTGACCGGGTTTGGCATTTCATTCGTCCTTCCGGCCGACCGTAGGACGGCGAAGTGGCCGGTGAGTTCGTTGACCGACACTCCACCGCGCCATGTGGAATTCACGATCCTTCATCCAGACGGCCGCCAGTACGAATCCGCCGTGTATCTTCGCGTCGATCCGGAAGCTCTCACGTCAGCCGCGGATTCTTCGTCGGATACATGAACATGAAAATCGGCCCCCCCATTTCCAAAAGAGGCATGGAAGGCGGATTCATCCTGATTGTCGCGCTTGTGATGTTGTCTGTCCTTGCCGTTTTATCTCTTGAATATTCCCAGCTCGCGCGAAACGCCGCCGCTCGGACCCGGACCGGCGAGGACGGCCTTTCCGGATTTTATGCGGCGGAATCGGGCATCGAGCGGGTCAAGGCCAGACTCGGCGCCGACACCGGCTCGCCCGACACGCTGTTTGAATCGTGGAACGATTGGTCCGCCTGCGCCGACACCATCGGCGGCTGGGGTGTCGGCGTACGTGTCACGGACGAGGCGGGCAAAATCAACATCAACCAGGCGACCGCGCCGGTGTTGTTGGAATTGTTCAAGCAATTTGGGATGAAGACTGAAGAGCGAAGCGTCCTGGTCGCCAGCATCCAGGACTGGATCGACACCGGTGAGCTGCACCGGATGAACGGCGCGGAATCGGACTATTACCAATCCAATGGATATCCCCACGGCGCAAAAAACGCGCCGCTGGATTCACTGGAGGAAATTCTACGCATCCGCGGCGTCCCGGCGGATCTGTTTGAGCGCAAAGCCGGTTACGGAAATTCAACATACTCTTTTTCCGAAAGCGCCACAGTCATCGGAGATACCCGCGTCAATATCAACACCGCGCCGCCGCTGGTACTGCTGGCGATGGGATTGACCCCCGCCGAAGTCAATTCGATCATGGAAAAACGCTCGACCGCTGCTTGGTCCAGTCTCGATGGTCTTTCGTCCCTCCTCGGCCCTTCCCGGTACGACGTATTCAGGCCGCAATGGACACTCACATCGTCATGGTTTCTCGTTGAATCCACCGCGTCCAGATCCGGTTCGATGTCTGTGTCGGTGTATGCGCTTTTGCGCCGCGTCTCCCGCCAAATATATGTATGGGAGTTTTGGTCCTAGAAATGAGTGTGGCGGTATGTGTTCTGACGCCGTCGGATAATTTCTTTTCGATGTCTACAAGAGTACACACCTACATCTTTTATCATACCGTACCTCGTTAATTTGACTTGGATCAAGTACGATGAGATCCGACTGTAGCCTTTAGGAATCAGCGAGTTACAAAAATTCTTTGGTAATTGTAATTTTAGTCATGGAGTTTGCAGATATAGACTCATTGCCGCGATGTGGCAAGTGGATGATTCGAACAGCAAATGGACGCAGGTTCCATTTGAAATAGGCAAGGGGGGATTCAGACATGAATCGTAAGATGAATATCATTGGGTTGCATATGGTTGCGTGGACGTTGGCGGTATGGCTTTGCCCCGTATTCACAGGCGTGGCTGTCGGTTCCGCCTATACTGCTATGCCATCGGCCGCGGACACATTCACGTATGTGAAGACAATGGATGGTCACCCGGGCTCGACGCCGCAGGGACTGGCTTTTTTTCCTGACGCCCGATTTTTGATGAGCGTCGGGAGCGTGGACTACACAGTCAAGATTTGGGATGTGGATCAGGGTGCGCTCGTGCGAAGCTTTGTGGTAGACCGCCAGTATACCGCGACGTTATCTGCGGATGGCCGGTTAGTGGCCAGCATCGGCGGAGATAACGGAACGGTAAGGATTTCAAACCCCCATACGGGGGAATTGCTCAAAACATTGACGGGCGATAGAAATGTGCTCAGATCGGTTCGGTTCTCTCCCGACGGAAAGGCTCTGGCAAGCCACAGCTCCGATCTAGGGGGCGGCAATACGCTTCTGATTTTGCGCGATGTCTCGACATGGAACATTCTCAGAACCATCGAGACGGGTCACTACAGAATTAACGGCTACGAACGAGGGGACTTTTCTCCGGATAACCGGACCGTGGCCACCGCCGGCGACCAATCGGACGGCTTGGGTGAAGTGAAGCTCTGGGATGCGCAGACCGGATCGCTCAAGCTGACGCTGACTATCCCGAGGCTGAGCAGCGGAGTCATCAGAAGTGTGGGCGACGTCAGATTTTCCCCGGATGGAAAGACGATCGCCGTATCGACCGGTCATTATGATCCAAACAATTGGTTGACGGAATATCAGATTCTGATCTGGGATGCGCAAAGCGGCGCGCTATTAAAGACGCTGACCAGCCCCGCTCCCGCGCATACGTTTACGGAAATCGCCTTTTCTCCAAGCGGCAGGACTCTGGTCGCGACCGGTCATAGCAGTTTGTGGGTGTTGTGGGATCTTCAGACCGCCGCCGTTATTCAGAGAGGCACCGTCTCCGGCAGGGACAGCGTTTTTCGGTGCGCCTTTTCATCTGACGGCAAAACGCTGGCATTCGTGGGGTGGTCGGGGTCCTATCAGGGAAAAATCCACATCTGGCAGCGCTCGGCCGGCGGTGGTGGGGAGGGTTTGACGTTGAAGAGTTCCACCTTCTTTGGCGGCGTGGGCGATCAGCGCGGCACGGGCATCTCGATCGGCGGCGGCAAAATTCACCTTTCCGGTCATGACGGAACCGTCACGGCGGACGAGGTGAACGCCGTGGAGGCCATGGCGATGACGTATCCAATCCCGCCGGCATCGTCGCCCTCATGGTCCGCCCGATGGCCCAGCGGGAATGCAGGCGGAATTGCCGGCACGGACATTTTTTGGGGCGTGGCATCTACCGATCAGTGGACGTATTATCCGGGCACCAGTTATTCACAGACCACGGACGGTGTCGGCGGCAAGGAAAAGAAGGCCGTGAACGCGATGTATCAGACCGGCTCTTCCTCGCCGATGCCGGCGACGGTGGCAAAACCGAAGTTCTTCGCTTATACCGGCCATGAGATTCTCCAGGCGGCGACGATAACGGTCGAGGGAAATATGCCGGTGGTCTATGCGACGGGCCTTGGGGAACCCTGCTCGTACGCCAAATTCATTCTTGGCAAATTCGACCACACAGGCAACCTGCTTGC
>Ga0137796_10001924_pt1 | contig 11432 bp, 3 predicted proteins | sample OV2TP3_FD_97704 | JGI IMG/M metagenome (GOLD analysis project Ga0137796, IMG submission 97704)
TCACCTGGTTCACGATGGTGTCTGTCACAAACCCCCGCGCCGCCGAATAGGAACTGCCGTTGCCCAGATCATCGATAACGCGCACGCGCCAGTAATACGTGTCATTGTAGAGTCCCGTGATCGTGTCGGTAGTGAAAACTCCGTCGATCGTGTCGGTAAAGGCCATGCTCGCAAAACTCGAGAGCCGCGATACCTCGACCGCGTAACTGTCCACTCCCACGCTGTCGCTCACCGCGCTCCATACCACCAAAAAGTTGATGGCGTTCGTCTCATGCGCGTCCGACGGCTGAGACAGCGTCACCGAATCCACGATCGTGTCCGTCACAAATCCTCGAGTCGCCGAATACGATCCCCCGTTGCCCAGATCGTCGATCGCGCGCACGCGCCAGTAGTAGGTGTCGTTGTATATCCCCGTGATCGTGTCACTCGTCAGGACAACGTCCAGCGTGTCCGTAAACACCATACTGGTAAATGTCGACAGCCGCGATACCTCGATCGCGTAACTGTCCACCCCCACGCTGTCGCTCACCGCGATCCACACCACCAGGAAATTGATCGCCGTCGTCTCGTGCGCGGCCGCCGGCTGGGACACACTCACCTGGTTCACGATCGTGTCCGTGATAAACCCTCTCACCGCGCCGAAACTCCCGCTGTTGCCCAGATCGTCCACCGCTCGCACGCGCCAGTAGTACGTATCATTGTATATCCCCGTCACCGTGTCGCTCGTCAGGCCGGTCGCGCCGTCGATCGTGTCGCTGAACGCCATGCTCGTGAATGTCGATACCCTCGATACCTCGATCGCGTAGCTGTCGATGCCGACGCTGTCGGAACTCGCCCACACCACCAGAAAGTTGATGACATTCGTCTCATGCGCGTCCGACGGCTGCGTCAGCGTCACCGTGTCCACAATCGTGTCCGTCACAAACCCGCGAACCGCGCCGAAACTGCCGCTGTTGCCAAGGTCGTCTATCGCCCTCACTCGCCAGTAGTACGTGTCGTTGTAGATCCCCGTCACCGTGTCGCTGATTTGCGCCCCATCGATCGTGTCGCTGAACGCCAGACTCGTAAACGTCGATAGCCTCGATACCTCGATCGCATACGTGTCCACTCCCACGCTGTCCGAACTCGTCCAGACAACCAGGAAGTTGATGACATTCGTCTCGTGCGACGCCGCCGGCTGCGACAGCGTCACCGTATCCACGATCGTGTCGGTCACAAATCCCCTCGTCGCCGAATACGAGCCGCCGTTGCCCAGGTCGTCAATCGCGCGGACGCGCCAGTAGTACGTGTCGTTGTAAATCCCCGTGATCGTGTCGGTCGTGAGAACACCGTCGATCGTGTCCGTAAACACCATCGTGGCGAATGTCGACAGCCTCGATACCTCGATCGCGTAACTGTCCACCCCCACGCTGTCGCTCACCGCGCTCCACACTACCAGGAAGTTGATCGCCGTCGTCTCGTGGCCGTCTCCGGGCTGCGTCACGCTCACCTGGTTCACAATCGTATCCGTCACAAATCCACGCACAGCCGAATACGTCCCCCCGTTGCCCAGATCGTCCACCGCGCGGACTCGCCAGTAGTACGTGTCGTTGTATATCCCTGTGATCGTGTCACTCGTTAACACTCCATCGATCGTGTCGGTAAAGGCCATGCTCGCGAAACTCGTCACTCGCGATACCTCGATCGCGTAACTGTCGATCCCGACAGAATCCGACGCCGCGCTCCACACCACCAGGAAGTTGATGACGTTCGTCTCGTGCGCGTCCGCCGGCTGGGACAGCGTCACCGTGTCCACGATCGTGTCGGTCACAAACCCTCGCGCCGTCGAATACGACCCGCCGTTGCCCAAATCGTCGATCGCGCGCACGCGCCAGTAGTAGGTGTCGTTGTATATTCCCGTGATCGTATCGGTCGTCAGCACCCCGTCCAGCGTGTCCGTGAAGGTCATCACGGTGAACGTTGTCAGACGCGATACCTCGATCGCATAGCTGTCGATCCCCACGCTGTCCGCCGTAGCGCTCCATACCACCAGGAAGTTGATTGCGGTCGTCTCATGTCCATCCGCCGGCTGGGACAACGCCACCGAATCCACGATCGTGTCGGTCACGAATCCTCTCGTCGTCGAATACGATCCGCCGTTGCCCAGATCGTCGATCGCTCGCACGCGCCAGTAGTACGTGTCGTTGTAAATTCCCGTGATCGTATCGCTGGCCAGCACTCCATCCAGCGTGTCCGTGAAGGCCGTCGTGGCGAACGACGTCAGGCGCGACACCTCGACCGCGTAACTGTCGATCCCCACACTGTCCGCGGTCGCGGTCCATACCACCAGGAAGTTGATGGCCGTCGTCTCGTGGCCGGCCGACGGCTGGGACAGGGCCACGGAATCCACGATCGTATCCGTCACGAATCCTCTCGTTGCCGAATACGCGCCGGCGTTGCCCAGATCGTCGATCGCGCGGACGCGCCAATAATAGGTGTCATTATATATCCCGGTCACCGTGTCGCTCGTTTGGACTCCGTCGATCGTGTCGGTAAAGGCCATGCTCGCGAAACTGGTCAGCCGGGATACCTCGATGGCGTAACTGTCGATGCCCACACTATCCGCGGTCGCGCTCCACACCACCAGGAAGTTGATTGCCGTCGTCTCGTGGCCGTCTCCAGGTTGAGCCGCAATGACCGTATCGACGGAGGTATCCAGGAGAATGGCGCGGGCGATGCTTGTATCGTAATTCCCCGCGCGGTCCCGGCCGACCACGCGCCAGTAGAAGGTGTCCTGGTCCGCAAGCGTCCTGCGGACGCTGGTGGCGGTGGTATCGACGACGCTGTCGCTGATCGTCGAGAACGCGCTGCTCTTGGAGACCTGTATCGTATAGGTTCCCGCGTTATCCTCCGTGGTCCATGCAAAGGGTACGGGCGAGGCGTTGGTTTCGTGATTCGCGGCCGGGTTGACGAAGGCGACTTTTTCGCCGGTATCGACGAGGACGTTGAATGAATCGGTATTGGCGCTGAAATTGCCGACGGTATCGACCGCGCGGGCGCGCCAGTAGTATCGTTTGGCGACCAGGTTGGAAGCGGGCGTAAACGTGGTGGTGCCGACAGCGATGGTATCGGTCAAGGCCAAGGTGTCGAATGATCCCAGCGTATCCAGCTCAAATTGATATCGGAACAAGCCCGACCGCGTGTCGCTCGAAGCGGACCATGTAAAAATCGGGCGTTGGCTGTTGGTCTCAAACGCGTTGTAGGGCGTGATCGGCGCGGGCACGGTCGGCGGCTGTGAGTCGGCGATCAGGACAAACGTCACGGTATCGGCGGACGGGAGAGTGACAGTCGATGACGCGCTGATCTTGACCGTATCAAATGTCCCATCCGTCGTGGCCGCAGGCGGCTGAATCCGGACCACGATCCACGTATCTTTAAAATCCGTGACCAGAATCGTCGATCCGGCCGGATCGGTCGAGTCGTAGAGGCTGTCGCCGTCGGCGTCGGCGAAGAATCCGGTGACGAAATTGGCTGAAGAATCGCCGCGCAGAAGCAGGGTGTCGAGGCCGTTACCCAGGTTTTTAATCAGGACCGTAATCACGTAGCTGTCGGTTGGCCGGACGTATCGGGTTTCCGTGGTGGTCCGCAGATCAACGAATGAGAGCAGCTGCACCAGGATGGTGTCCTTGTTCGAGTAGTAGATCCGGCTGTCCGTGTGCTGCGATCCGGCCGACAGGACCCACGCGGCTTTCAGGTAGGACGAGTCGGTGGTGATCAGAGTTCCCACCGGCGTGTGGGTATCGCCGTGAGACGCGAGTGCCGGAGCGGCCATGAATCCAAACCAACCGACGATCAGCCAGAGAATGCCGAAAAATGCCGGCAACCGAGTTGCCCACCCGCGGGCCGAGCGGGGTTCCGGCGGAGACTCATACGTATGACTGCCGCGCAGAGTCTCCCCCTCACCTAAAGGAGCGGGGTCGACCGGCACTTGCCGGTGCGAATTAGGGATGAAGTCCGGTTTTTCCCCTATCCAGGGGGATTGAGGCGGACTCGTTCCCTTAGGCCTTGGAGGCTGGGCGAAATACGCTCCAGTCCTCACTGATATGAACTTACCCGGAGGCGGCTGTGCCTCTTCAGGTCCCGACCGTAGAAAATCCGGTGGGGGACCGACTGAAGAAGGTCTAAGCCGAACTCCAGGACCGTTGGCGCAAGGCAACTCCAACCGCGGTACCGTCGGTGGCGATGCACCGCCGCGCGTGGGCCTTGGAACTTTTCCGCCGGATACACCCGGCGGGCGGCCTGGCGGACCTGCCGAAGCAAGTCCGTCACGCGGAGGCGGATCCTCCCCTGAAGGCGAGGATCGAATTGCCACCTCAGGACCCGGCGGAGGTTGCCCTCCGGACCAGGGGTCCATGGGTGCTAGGCTATCCCCGGGGGATCAGACTAGACTCTCCCCGTTGATATCCGCGCGCCTGAATGGTCCTTCCGCGCCGACCGGTTCCGTCGAGACGGACCGGTTGGGCGAAGGTCGATGCGTGCTACGGGCGGGAGACTTTACCCGTTACACACGATCCGTACCTGTCGAGCCTTTCCTGGACGAAGACGGAGCGATCCCACCCGCCGGGAAATCCGCGACATTTCCGCGGGATTTCCGCATCCGGGGCGGACCAATCCCCTCATCCATAAACTTCTCCCGACAACGGACCGTTACACCGCATCACGCACCTGTGGAAAGACAGTACTGCAAGGCTGGTCTCCGGTTCCGCGCATTCCACGAAAAACTTCCGTGTCATGCGGGAAAATAAGCGGATCCATCCGGGATTGGACCGGATGAGACGCCGCCGAAAGGAGACTTACCGGCAATTGCCGGTTCCGGCGGGTTGGTTTAAGATCGATCTCGAGTTTCGATCTTACCGTCCCGCCGATGTCACGTCCGACCGCCGAATCCTCCGGAAGATGGCCATCCTCCGGAGATCAGCCGTCAAACACCTTGCATTCTTTAGTTGTCCTTCCCTGTGGAAATTATGGAAGACGGCCCGGCAACAATACGTAAACCAGTCCAGCATTTACGCACACGCTAGGTACACGTCTCCCGTCTATCCACATTCAGGCGCTTCGCTGTTCCTCCGTCCTTATTCGATGACGACGCGGTATTCCACGCGTCCGCAGTCCAGATTGCCGCTGGCGGTACTGCCAATAAAACTGGCCGAGGTGTTCACGTCAGCATCCGAACTTGATTGCGCTCCGAGTCTTCCCTTGAGCGTCCAGCGAATAACCGATACCGGTCGTTTCAGCGCGGAAATCGGAGTCGCAATCGTATCCGCCTGGAATGCCTCGGTATCATCAAAAGTGGCATCCTCACCGGCGGCATCCGTATCGAAAGCGACGGCGATATCCGAATCGCCGAAGTTGACAAGCGTCTGGTTGTTGTTGCCGGAGACGCAGGAGGTGTAGGTGTCGAAGCAGACATTGCCGCTATCCGCTGTGTTTTTGACGTAACGCGTAAACTGCGGAATAGCGTCATAGATCTGAACACCTTTGGCCGTGTCCCCACCGTCGTTGTCGAAGGTGATCATGCACACGAGCGTGTCGCCAGGCCTGGATCTGCCCGACGTCAGCTCATAGACATCCTTCGCAACCAAAATGTTGGGTCCGACACAGGTGACACTGACCGTGTCCCACTGGGTGTCGTTGCCGACGCCGCTTCCGGTGTAGACCGGAACACCGGCCTCCCAGGAATCGCCATTCGATCCTGCTGGGGTTGTGCCGACCACCAAAAAGGCATTGTTGGTGATCTGGATACCCAAATGGCTTGATTCACCGTCGTTGGCGGTTGTGGGGATTTTGATCGTGACGATCACCTGCTGAAGTTGTCCGGGCGCCAGTCGGAGAGACGAGTCAGGCGAGGACAACCACGTGTCAACAGTGCCGCCGGACGAGTACAGACTGTCATTGAGTCTGTCCCAGTAAATGACATGCGCCCCGGCGCCGGCAACGCCCGCGGACCAGTTGGTGAAGGAGTCGCCCAGAGCAATCACGAGCGAGTCGACGTCTATGCGGATCGTGGCGTTGCTTTGATTCAGGATCCCATAGACGAACTTGCCGGTGTCGCCGGCGTTGAGATTGGTATCCGCGGGGCTGGCGATCACCGCGAGGTCAAACCCGGTATCAACCGACTGAGAATCCGAGGAGCCCGGCCCACGAAAAACCGAGTCCGCCAGGGTCGTTGTGGTCCAGTATGACACCGATACCCGGCCGAAAGACTTGGGGACGGTATCCCCCGCGGTAAAAAACCCGTTTGAAATTTGGCCCGTGTCGGCGTTCGTTCCAAGGGCAAACGACGGCACAGCCGCCGCGCCGATCAGAAGAACCGCCACGAGCAGAGACATTACGTTACGTGACATGAAAAGCCTCCTTTCAAGGCTTGAAACTTGTTCGGGATCGTCAGATCCCGGCGAACATCTATGCTTACGCCCGACCCATCGGTAGGGCGAGGACGAGAAATCGGCGCCGGACATTTAACGGAACTCGTCCGGCGGGAAAACTTTGACTTCAAAAAGAGACACAAACGTAAATTTTGAAAACCGCCGATAGTACGGCGCGCCGTACGGAATTTCGATGCGAACGTACCGGATCAGGACGTTTCCGACGGGAACGCCGAGTTCCCACGCCGGATCGCCGGAGCCGCTGCGCTGAGACAGTCCCTTCGACGCGTCGAACGTATCGCCAAGGCTGATCCACCGCTCTTGATCCAGACTGTGCTTGACGGAGAATTTCGTGGGGCAAGCCAGCTGCCACCAGAGGGTGTTGATCTCGCCGGCGAACGTTATTTTTCCCAGGTCGATTTCCACCCACTGCATCGCGCGGGCCGGGTCGCCGGAGGAGGCCATGCCGCCGAAGTAATCGGCCTGGCCGTCGGTGACGCGGCTGATGATCGGCGGCGAATCGAGAATCACACCCGGTTCGGCGCTGCGGTCGAACGTCCCCGTGACGCGCGCGCCGAGCGCGATGTTTTTTTCGGCGGTCTTGAACGTGCTGATAGTCGGCGCCGGCTCAAGTCCGCGGGTGTCGACGGCCGTGATACGATAGTGGATGACTTTTCTCGGATTAAAACGCGAGATTACGACCTCATGGATATACCCGAACTCCGGGTCCTCTTTTCGGAATCCGTAGGAAGTATCGTACCCGCATTCAAAGACGCCCCGGGTGGGGATGTTCGATTTCCACACAAGCGTGCCGCCCTCCACCGTCGGGTTGGCCACGCCGGCTTGCAGGATTTTCGGGAACGGCGTTCCATGCGTGCGGAATCCCATGAGGTTGCTTCGAATCTCGTCCCCGGATTTGGTTCGGGCCTTGACTCTGAAGGTGTAGTGCTCGCCTTCGAGGAGGTCAAAGAGGAGTGAGAGGTGCGGGCGGGCATGATCGAGTCCGATGGAAACGAGGTCCTGTTTTTCGGAGGCGAGACCGTATTCGATTTGGCCCATGGTCAGGGTATCGGACTGCCAGGATATGGCGGCGCTGTGGATGCCGACGGTTTTGACGTAGATAGTGTCAAACACGATCGCCTCGGAGGGGGGGGTCCGGAGGACGATGGACAAAATCAAAATCTTCACCGCGGAGGCGCAGAGCCTCTGCGGTAAAGAAATATTTTTCATGTCTCGCCTCATTGGATTTTCACCACGACCCGCAGGGTGTCGCTCAACGTATCGCTGCGAGGATCGATTCTGACGGACCGGGTCATCCGGACAATCGTGGAGCTGTCGACCACCGGGGTCTGCCAGACGTCCTCACCGCTCGCGCCTGAGACCCGATACTGAATGATCCACGTGGTCCCGATGGATGTCACGGTTGCGGTTTCGGTGTACTGCGCCATGTCGGGCACGTAATCGTGGACGACCACGCCGACGGCCGGGGCGAAACCGTTATTGAACAACTGGATTTGAAAGGCAAAGGTGTCGCCGGGCCGGAGCCGGTGAGGATTACTGGAATCCCTGGTGACCGATTTCAACACGATCAGATTCGGGCCTGAAAGCATAATCGAGCTGTCGCTCTCGTTGTCATACGTGTCGACGACCGTGACGTAGTAGTAATAGGTATCGCCGCGGATGCCGGAGGAATCCTTGAACCCGAAACTGTCGACGATGACCGACGTGTTGATCTTGCTGGACACCCGCGTGTCGGTCGTGACGCTGCGGTAGACGTTGTATCCTTTGGAGTCCTCCATGTTCGACGGCCGCCAGTAGAGGTAGACACCGGTGTCGGGAGCGATGACATCGGCGATGGCGGTGCAGAAGGCGATGCTGGTGCATTCCTGGTTGTCGATGCCGAACCGGAGGGTGGTATCCTCGATGCCGTTGCCGCCGAAGTCGCGCGGCATCACCCGGATACGGACCGCGAGGACACGGGTTTCCGACAGATCGGCTTTGGATCGCCACACGGCGGTCTTGGTGTCGCCAAAAGTCGGCGCGTAGAGGTCGCCGGTGTCGGTGGTGTCGGACACGGTCAGGTTCTGCCAGGTTGTTCCGCCGTCCTTGCTGAACTGAATAATCGTTGTGCAGGTGTTGCTGTCGGGGTCACTGACCCAGTACTGGATCGTGACGTTCGCCGAGTAGGTTTCACCGTCCGTCGGGAGCGCGAGGAGGGTGTCCTGCGGATCGCTGTCGACGCTGACCGTCCCGATCACGCCGCCTTCGATGGTCAGGGTGTCGATATTGTAAAACTCGCCCGTCGCGTCCTGGGTAAAGGCCGAAAACACCACGACGAGGGAGTCGCCAACGCGAGCGAAGGCGGTCGATTCCTGCGGGGCGGAGTTGTTGACGCCTGAAACCGAATCGAAAAAGAGCTGGTATCCAAACCCGGTATCCCACATACCCTGGAGCCGTTTGGTGCTGTCCCAGCCGGTGGCGCCGCTGGTGAAGAAAGAGAAATTGATTTTGACCGTATCGTAGGCCACCACGTCCAACACCGCCGTCGTCCAGGTTTCCCAGCCACCCCGGCCGCCGCCCGCGTCGGTGTTGGCCAGCCGGAAGGCGCCGCTCGTGACGCCGAGCTGTGAGGGGTGGGTGTCGCCCTGCATCCGCCAGCAAAAACCGCCCAGGACACCGGCCGATTGCTGTCCCGAAGTGTAGCCGGTGAACGAATCCTGAAAGACATCGGAGCAGGTGACCTTGTGCATCGTGATCGTGTCCTGCGCGAGGTTGAGCCGATAATCCTTGTCGATGAACATCACCATCACGGTGTCGTTCCGGCCGCTTAAAACCGTCGGGGAAAACGTGCAGGAGCCGTTCGCGTTGAGGGTGGTGGTTTCCTTGGCGACGGCGTTGACGTAGAGGACCGCCGAGTCGCCCGCGTGTCGTCGGCCGACCCGGGCCGAGACGCGTGGGCCCGTGTCGAATTCGGTGGCGTAGCCGCTGTCGGGAGTGAGGATATCGATGGTGTCGGTGGTATTGACGCCGAAGAATCCGGAGGTTTCGGTGTAGGTGTCGAATCCGTCCCAGATTTCGATGCGAAGGCGGACGCTGGGGATCCGGGTATCGGGCGGGAACTGGCCGGAGAGGTCCCAGGTGTAGGTGTAGGTCTCGCCGATCTGGGTGGAGATAAGGTCGGTGGTGTCGCCGGAGATCATCCGGGGCGTGGTCCAGAGACCGGAACTGTAGGAATCGAATTTGACGACAACGGTACAGTACTGATTGCCGTAATCGCCGATCAGAATCTGGATGGTGTCGACCGTCGTAGTCAGAGTATCGGTGGCGGAGGGCGTGACGCGGGTGTCGTAAGGCCTGGTGTTGTTTATGAATTCTGCGGATGGCGTATGATTATCTGGCGACGTGTCCCAGTTGCCGGCTTTGTCGCGCCACACGAACTGCCAGAAAATCGTGTCGGCGCTTTTCAGGGCGTAGGTATTGGACGAGACGTCGATCTGGGCGAAGTAGGTGTCGGCTTCGAAAAGACGCATATTGGCCAGCGCCGAATAGGTTCCGGCGGTTCCGAATTTCCAGCGGTACCGGGGCATGATGTTGCTGTCCAATCCGGAAAAGGAATCGGAAAAGTTGACGAAGACGACCAGCGCGTTGGCCGGAGACGTGTCGAAGATGTTGGTATCGGAACTCTTGAATCGATATCCCAGACTGTCCCCACGGTCGAAAACCACATAAGCCGTGTCGGGGAAACCCCAGGGCTGGCGGATGTATACATGGACGGTGCCGGAGAAGGTGCTGGATTCGTAAGTGGTCGTGACTTGAACCAGAGCCGTGCCGTAGAGGGTCGTCGATTCGGGCGTGTTCAGGTCCCGGATGGTTCCGATGAATGACGAGTCGCTCAACGTTCTGTAATTAAACGGCCCGGCGTCCACGACCGGTCTTACACCGATTTGAACGTAGGGTTGCGTGTCTCCGCTGGCGAGTTTGAGTGTGAGAACGAGCCGGGAGGTATCAAATAATGTGTCGGTCATGCTGTCGTCTTTTCCGATGAACGTGTCCAGCGGCGCCAGCTGGGACAGCGATCGAGAGAGCGACTGCGAGTTGGGCCGACCGGGCGAGCCGGCGCCGGACGAGCCACTGATGTTTTCACCGTATCTCAGAACAGAATCGGCCTGATCCCATGAACTCGACGATACCCCGGATCTGTCGGGATAAATGCGTTCTAAAGATTTGGAATCATTCGATCCTGAGATGTTGAACCATCCGGTGATGTAGTCAGATCCACCAAAATCAACCGTATCACCCGCCGCATTTTGCAAGTAGATCGTTTCGGATGGAGCGCCTTCATCGAAGTCCATAGCATCGATATCTTGTCTGACAGCCGGAGATCTTCCAGAATCCTGGACGGCGGAAGCGTTATCCACAATAATGAAATACCGAAACGGATCCAGGGTCCCAGAAAAGGTTGTGTTGATATCGAGACTGCCGGCGTTTCGGGTTAGCCCGGAGAAGAGTTTATATCCGGTCAGAGATTGAGCTTGGTGGGTGGGGTTGTATATCTCAATAAATTCAGCATTTTCGCCATCCCAACCAATCTCATTGATGACTGGAACGGGTGGTCTCGCTGTGTCAAAATAGGTGGTGGAATCAGCCACGGAAAGTTTATTGGGGGTGCCGAACAAGACTTCGTTCCCACCCGCGGTTGCCGAGACCTCGAAAAAGCAGGTGAATTTTCCGTCGGTGCTGGTATATCCGCGCACGTTTTTTGTTCCGTTGCCGCTGGGGGCATAGAATCCACCGAACGCATCGTATTCAGACAGGTTCGAGTCCGTTCCGCCGGCGCGGATCTCGGCGACGATGTTTGCTCCGTAGACCGGCCGGCTTGATAAATCCCGCGCGATGACCGAGAGCAGATACTTGCTCCCGAGAAAACTCTCGACAATCTGCGTGGGATCCGTATCGGTGAGCTGTCTCAGTTCCACCAGCGGGAGGGTATCGCTGAAAACGGAATAGAGTCCGCTATCGGCGACGGCC
>Ga0137796_10001925_pt1 | contig 11432 bp, 10 predicted proteins | sample OV2TP3_FD_97704 | JGI IMG/M metagenome (GOLD analysis project Ga0137796, IMG submission 97704)
GCCCGTCCTCGTCGGTGCGCTCGGTCGTCGCCACGTCGGCGATGGCGCGCAATTCATCCAGGTATTGTTCGATGATGAAGAGCTCGGCGTCGGTGCGAAGGATCTTCGGCTTCACGGGTCAGGGTCTCCGGGGCAAGACGACGGACATCGGCCCGGCATCTATATCGCATCTTCGCTTCGAAATGGAGGCCGCGTGACGGCACCGCCGCGGAGACGGGCCGATGGCTGACACGGGCCACCGGTCGCGCCTGTTCTGCTTCGGCCTTGGCTACAGCGCCGGGCGCTTGGCGCACGCGCTGATCGCCGACGGCTGGCGGGTCGCCGGCACCACCCAGACTGCGGCGGGGCAGGCGCGGCTCGCCGCCGAGGGCCTCGACGCCTACCGGTTCGACGGCAAATCGCCGCTCGTCGACGCTCGGACAGCGCTCGCCGGCGCCACGCATATATTGTGTTCGGTGCCGCCCGGGCCGGCTGGCGACCCGGCGCTGATCCATCACCTCGGAGACGTCCGGGCTGTCAGGACGCTCCAATGGATCGGCTATCTGTCGACCACCGGCGTCTACGGCGACACCTTGGGCGCGACGGTCGACGAATTGTCGCCGCTCAATCCGACGTCGGAACGCAGCCGCCACCGCGTTGCCGCGGAAGCCACGTGGCTCAAGGTCGCCGGCGATCACAAGCTGCCGGTGCATGTGTTCCGGCTCGCCGGCATCTATGGACCCGGTCGCAGCGCCCTTGACCAGGTCCGCAGCGGAACGGCGCGGCGCATCGAGAGGCCCGGGCAGCTGTTCTCGCGCATCCACGCCGACGACATTGCGAACGTGATCAGGGCGTCGATGGCGAATCCGAATCCCGGCGCCGTCTACAATGTTTGCGATGACGAACCGACATCGCCGGCCGACGTCACGGCCTTCGCCTGCGAGCTCCTCGGCGTGGCGCCGCCGCCGGCGGTGCCGTTCGAGGAGGCGCGGGTGACGATGTCGGCGATGGCGCTCAGCTTCTGGCGCGACAACCGCCGCGTTTCTAACCGGCGCATCAGGGAAGAGCTCGGTGTGGTCCTGAAGTATCCGAGTTACCGCGAAGGCTTGCGCGCCGTGCTGGCGGAAGGCGGATAGGGGCGGCGAGGTCATCCTTGAAGCTGGTGCAGCAGGCGCCCGACGACGTGGGTAAGCCGCTCCAGGTCTTTGGGTTCGGACAATCGGTGATCGCCGTTCTTGACGAACAAGGTTTCGACGTCTTGCGACCGCAGCCGGTCGGCCAGTCGTTCCGAGGTCCGCCACGGCACGTCCTGATCCGCCTTGCCGTGGATCAGTCGCACCGGGCAATCGAGGCGGATCTCAGCGGCGAGCAGCAGGTGCCTTCGCCCCTCGTCGAGCAACGCCTTGCTGATGCGGTATGGTTTGTCGTCGTAGGGATTGTCGGTTTCGATGTAGCCGCGTCGCGTGAGTTCGGCCCGTTGCGCGGGTGCCAGCGTGTTCAGGATCAGGTCCTCGGTGAAGTCTGGCGCCGCCGCGGTGCCGACCAGCCCGGCGATCCGTTTCGGCCTGGCCAGGGCCGCCAGCAGCATGATCCAGCCACCCATGCTGGAGCCGACCAGCACTTGCGGGCCATCGGTCAGGTGGTCGAGCACCGCTACCGCGTCGTCGGCCCAACGGCCGATGGTGCCATCCGCGAACTCCCCCGACGACGCGCCGTGGCCGAAATAGTCGAATCGCACGAATGCCTGGCCGCGTGCGCGGCAGAACGCTTCCAGCGCCAGCGCCTTGCCGCCGGTCATATCGGACTTGAAGCCGGTCAGGAACACCACGCCGGGCGCGCGGCCGGTGAGCCGATGGTAGGCGATGGTGGTGCCATCGTCGCGTGCTAGTATCCGCGGCTTCGGATCGGCTTCCTTCGACGATCCGGACGGTGGTGGCGTGTTCATGATAGTCTCGGGTGATGAACGAAGAGGCCAACCATAACATCGCGACCGCTAGGCCGAAACCGGCGACCCTGCCGGGGCTGCACAGGCCGTCCGCGGGCGCGGGAAAGCCCGCCGCCATCCTGCAGGTGCTGCCGGCCCTCGGCTCCGGCGGCGGCGTCGAGCGCGGCACCATCGAGATCGCCCAGGCGATCGTCGCCGCCGGCGGCCGGGCGCTGGTTGCGTCGTCCGGCGGCGTCCGCGCGCATGAACTGAAGCGCATCGGCGCCGAGCACATCACGCTGCCGCTGCAATCCAAGAATCCCTTGGTCGTATACGCCAACATCGGCCGCCTCGCCCAGGTCATCCAGTCGCATAATGTCGACGTCGTCCACGCCCGCTCGCGGGCTCCGGCGTGGAGTGCCCATTACGCGGCCAAGCGCGCGAACGTGCCGTTCATGACCACCTTCCACGGGACCTACACCGCCAGCAACGCGCTCAAGCGCAATTACAATTCGATCATGACCACCGGCGAGCGGGTGATTGCCATCTCGCGCTTCATCGGCGGCCATGTACATCAGAACTACGGCGTGCCGCCCGGCAAGATTCGGGTCATTCATCGCGGCGTCAACGTGGAGCGCTTTGATCCGACCCGGGTAACCGCCGAGCGAGTGGCGATGCTCGCCAATCAGTGGCGGCTCGGCGACGGGCTTCCGGTCATCATGCTGCCCGGGCGGCTGACCCGCTGGAAGGGTCAGACCGTGTTCATCGAGGCGGTCGGCCGATTGGGCCGCCGCGACATCCGTTGCCTGCTGGTCGGCAGCGATCAGGGACGCACACAGTACCGCCAGGAGCTGGAGAACATGGTCAACGAACGCGACCTCGGCGACATCGTGCGCATCGTCGATCACTGCGACGACATGCCGGCAGCCTACATGCTGACCGACGTGGTGGTGTCGGCCTCCACCGACCCCGAGGCCTTCGGCCGCGTCGTCGTCGAGGCGCAGGCGCTCGGTCGGCCGGTGGTGGCGAGCGACCATGGCGGCGCCCGCGAAACGGTGATCGAGGGCGAGACCGGCTGGTTGTACCCGCCGGGGGACGTCGATGCGCTGACGGGGGCGCTCGATAGGGTGCTGAGGCTCAGCCAGGAGACGCGCGCCGCGTTGGCGGCGAAAGCGATCCAAAACGTGCGCGAAAATTTCTCACTGACATCCATGTGCGCCAAGACCCTCGACGTCTACAACGAAGTCTTGCGACTGAAGACCGGCGGATAAATGGCCGGCGCGACGTCAATCCCCATCCTCGTCATCAAGCTCGGGGCACTCGGCGATTTCGTCCAGGCGCTGGGACCGTTCGCCGCCATCCGCCGCCACCACAAGGTTTCACGGATCACCCTGTTGACCACGGCGCCGTTCCGGGACTTCGCACAAGCCTCGGGCTATTTCGACGACGTCTGGGACTTCGGCCGACCATCGGCAGCCGACCTCACAGGTTGGCTCAAGCTCCGTCGCCGGTTACGCGCCGCCGGCATCGGGCGCGTCTACGATCTGCAGACCTCCGACCGCAGCTGCTTCTATTACCGGCTGTTCTGGCCCGGGCCGTATCCGGAATGGTCGGGGATCGCCAACGGCTGCTCGCATCCGCACGCCAACCCGGAGCGCGACCGCATGCACACCGTCGAACGTCAGGCCGATCAACTGGCGATCGCCGGAATCTCCTCCGTGCCGGCCGCCGACCTGTCGTGGGCCGACGCCGACTTGGCGCACTTCCAGCTGCCCACCCGGTTCGTGCTGCTTGCCCCGGGCGGTGCGGCCCACCGTTCGGGCAAGCGCTGGCCGGCCGAGAGCTATGGCGCGCTGACCCGGGCGCTCAACGACCGCGGGCTCGCGACGGCGCTGATCGGGGCCAGGGCGGAGGCGGACGTGATGGCGGCGGTCCAGGCCGCCTTCCCGCAGGCCCTGGACCTGAGCGGGCAGACCAACCTGTTCGACCTGGCGGCGCTCGGCCGCCATGCCGCCGCCGCGGTCGGCAACGACACCGGGCCGATGCACTTGATCGCCGGCGTCGGCTGTCGTGCGGTGGTGCTGTATTCCGACGATTCCGACCCGGCGCTGTGCGGCCAGCGCGGACCGGCGGTCACCATCCTGCGCCGGGAGCCCCTGGCGGAGCTTGCGGTTTCCGAGGTTCTGGAGGCGCTCGGCCTGTGACGCGGGTAGCAACCAGCCGGCCGGGCTTCCTTGACAGACGACCTGCTCCCCCGGCATTTTCGGGCCCGCTTCCGATGCATTCCAGCGCGTGTTGACAATGGTCGCACTTACCCTTCCCGACGGCAGTGTCCGCAAGTTCACCAAGCCGGTCACCGGCGCCGAGGTGGCGGCGGCGATTGGCCCGGGTCTCGCCAAGGCCGCCCTTGTCATCCGTATCGATGGCGCACTCCGCGACCTCAGCCGGCCGATCGACAAGGACGCCAGGATCGCCATCGTCACCCCCAAAGACCCGGACGCTCTCGAGATCCTTCGCCACGACTGTGCCCACGTCATGGCTGAGGCGGTGAAGGAACTGTTCCCCGAAACCCAGGTGACCATCGGCCCGGCGATCGAGAACGGTTTCTATTACGACTTCGCCCGCGAAAAGCCGTTCGTGCCAGAGGACCTGGAGAAGATCGAGGCGCGCATGAAGGAGATCGTCAAGCGCGACGAGAAAATCTCCCGCGAGGTCTGGAACCGCGACAAGGCGGTAAAATTCTTCAAGGACATGGGCGAGCACTACAAGGCCGAGATCATCCGCGACCTGCCGGCAGATGAGGAGATCACCCTCTACCGCCACGGCGACTTCGTCGATCTCTGCCGCGGACCGCACCTGCCATCGACGGGCAAGCTCGGCACCGCCTTCAAGCTGACCAAGCTGGCCGGCGCCTATTGGCGCGGCGACTCGAAGAACGAGATGCTGCAGCGGATCTACGGCACCTGCTGGCCGGACGAAAAACAGCTCAAGGCCTATCTCACCATGCTCGAGGAGGCGGAAAAGCGCGACCATCGGCGGCTCGGGCGCGAGATGAACCTGTTCCACCTGCAGGATCTGGCGGCGGGCGCGGTGTTCTGGCACCCGAAAGGATGGACCCTATATCGCACGCTCCGCAATTACGTCCGCCGCCGCATTGCCGCCAACGGCTACGTCGAAGTCAACACGCCGCAAATGGTCGATCGCAGCCTGTGGGAAGCCTCCGGCCATTGGGAGAAATTCCGCCAGAACATGTTCACCGCCGAGATCGAGGACGGCGTGCTGGCGCTGAAGCCGATGAATTGTCCCTGCCACGTGCAGATCTTCAAACAGGGCATCACCAGCTATCGCGACCTGCCGATCCGCATGGCCGAATTCGGCGCCTGCCATCGCAACGAGCCGTCGGGCGCGCTGCACGGGCTGATGCGGGTGCGCGCCTTCGTCCAGGACGACGCCCATATCTTCTGCACCGAGGACCAGATCACCTCCGAGACCCAGGCGTTCTGCGCGCTCTTGCGCAGCGTCTACAAGGACCTGGGCTTCGAAGACGTAACCGTGAGATTCTCCGACCGGCCGCCGGTGCGCGCCGGCAGCAATGCCACCTGGGACAAGGCGGAACGGGCCCTCAAGGACGCCACCACGGCGACGGGTCTCGAAACCCAGCTCAATCCCGGCGACGGCGCCTTCTATGGGCCGAAGCTCGACTTCGTGCTGCGCGACGCCATCGGCCGCGACTGGCAGTGCGGCACACTGCAGGTGGACTTCGTGCTGCCGGAGAGGCTTGACGCCAGCTACATCGGCGAGGACGGGGCGAAGCACCGGCCGGTGATGCTGCATCGCGCCATCCTGGGGTCGTTCGAGCGCTTCATCGGCATACTCATCGAGCATTACGCCGGCAAGTTCCCGCTGTGGCTGGCGCCGGTGCAGGTGGTGGTAGCGACCATCACCAGCGACGCCGACGATCACGCAAAGAAGGTTCTGGCTGCCCTCGGCGGCGCCGGACTCAGGGCCGAGCTCGATGTCCGCAACGAGAAGATCAATTACAAGGTCCGCGAGCACAGCCTCGCCAAGGTGCCGGTGATGCTGGTCGTGGGCGCCAAGGAGGCGGGCGACGGCACCGTTGCCATGCGGCGCCTCGGCGGCAAGGCGCAAGAAATTCTTGCGCTAAAAGAGGCAGTTGCTAGACTAACGGACGAAGCCGCCGGCCCGCCGGCAGGACACTGAAACAACAACCGAGACCGGCGGAACGACCGGCCGTTCGCAAACGAGGAAAAGGAGAGGGGTAGATAATCCGACGACCCATGACCCAGACGCCGTCCCGCGACGGGCCGCGCGTCAACCAACAGATCGCCGCCGATCCCGTCCGCGTCGTCAACGCCGATGGTGAAATGGTCGGCGTAATTCCCCTCAAACAAGGCCTTGAAATCGCCTTCCAGGCGGGGCTCGACCTCGTCGAGGTGTCGCCGAATGCCAGTCCGCCCGTCTGCAAGGTTCTGGATTACGGCAAGTACAAGTACGAAACCCAGAAGAAGGCCAACGAGGCGCGGAAGAAGCAGAAAGTCATCGACGTCAAGGAGATCAAGATGCGCCCCGGCATCGACGAGCACGACTACCAGGTCAAGATGCGGAGCGTCCGGCGATTCCTGGACGAAGGCGACAAGGTCAAGATGACCATCCGGTTCCGCGGCCGCGAGATGGCCCACCAGGAGCTTGGCATGAAGGTCTTGGACCGCATCCGCTCCGACATCGAGGCGCAGGCAAAGGTTGAGCAGACTCCGCGCACCGAAGGCCGCATGATGACTATGGTGCTGGCGCCAAAATAACCACCGGTCGTCGCAGCACGCACCCCGTCCACGGCATCCGCCTGGTCCCTTTGCGGGGGCCGGGGCCGAAGCGTCGAGCGCCTTGCAATCCGCGGGGCCTAAGGGTATAACCCGCGCGCGCGAGCGGTCCGGCAAGGGCATGCCCAGCCGCTTTGACGTTCCTCCAGACAACAAAGGATGAATGAAATGCCCAAACTGAAGACCAAATCGAGCGTCAAGAAACGCTTCCGCCTGACGGGTTCGGGCAAGGTCAGGGGCAACGTGGCCTACAAGCGCCACGGCCTCTCGAAGCGGCCGCAGAAGATGAAGCGGCAAGCCCGCGGCACCATGATCCTCAGCGACTCCGACGCGAAGATCGTCAAGAATCACATGCCCTACGGCTGAGGGGATTAAGCCATGTCGCATGTAAAGAGAGGCGTGCCCGGCCACGCTCGACACAAGAAGGTCCGGCGCCTTGCCCGCGGCTATCGCGACCGCAACCAGAGTTCGTTCCGCGTCGCCTTGGAAAAGGTCGAGAAGGCGCTGCGTTACGCCTATCGCGACCGCCGCAATCGCAAGCGCACCTTCCGCAGCCTGTGGATCCAGCGCATCAATGCCGGCGTCCGCGAGCACGGCATGACCTACTCCCAGTTCATGAACGGCCTCGGCAAGGCCGGCATAGAGATCGACCGCAAGATCCTCTCGGACCTCGCGGTCCGGGAGCCGAGTGCCTTCAAGGCGCTGGTGGAACAGGCTCAGGCTGCGCTTGCCAAGAACGCTTGAACCGATAACAACGGGTTTGGGGGAATATAATCGGGAGCCAGCCACAGCGGTCGGCTCCCGTTTGCGTTCGTGAAGGTCGGGGATGACGGGGATGAAGAACCTGGATGCTCTTCGCTCGGACCTGATGGCCGCGGTTGGCAACGCCGCGGACCTGGACGCGCTCGAGAAGATCCGCGTTTCGGCGCTCGGCAAGAAGGGCCGCATCACCGAGATGATGAAGGGCCTCGGCGCCATGGACGCCGACGCCCGCCGTGCCGCCGGCCAGGCGTTGAACGCGCTCAAGACCGAGGTTTCCGAAGCCATAGAGACGCGCAAGCGGTCGTTCGCCGACGCCGAGCTCGACCGCCGCCTGATGCGGGAGCGCGTCGACGTGACGTTGCCCATCAGGCCGGAACGGCAGGGCCGCATCCACCCGATCAGCCAGACCATGGACGAGATCGTGGCGATCCTGGGCGAGATGGGCCTCGTCGTCGCCGAGGGGCCGGACATCGAGGACGACTGGCACAACTTCACTGCCCTTAACATCCCGCCCGACCATCCGGCGCGCCAGGAACACGATACATTCTATTTGCCGGGTGCCGGCGGCGACGAGCGCCTGGTGCTGCGCACTCACACTTCGCCGGTGCAGATCCGAACCATGATGGCGACCAAGCCGCCAATCCGCATCATCGTGCCGGGTCGCACCTATCGCTGCGACTACGACGCCACCCATTCGCCGATGTTCCATCAGGTGGAGGGTTTGGTGGTCGACGAGACTATCCACATGGGGCACTTAAAGGGCTGCCTGACCGATTTCTGCCGCGCCTTCTTCGACTTGGACGACCTGCCGGTGCGCTTCCGGCCGAGCTACTTCCCGTTCACCGAGCCGTCGGCGGAGGTCGACATCGGCTGCACGCGCAAGAGCGGCGAGTTCCGCATCGGCCACGGAGACGACTGGCTGGAGATCCTCGGTTGCGGCATGGTCAACCCGAAGGTGCTGGAAAACTGCGGCATCGATTCCGTCCGCTACCAGGGCTTCGCATTCGGCCTCGGAGTCGAGCGGATGGCGATGCTGAAATACGGCATTCCCGATTTGCGCACGTTCTTCGAGTCGGACTTGCGATGGCTTCGCCACTACGGGTTCAGCGCGCTCCGGGTGCCGACCATGGTCGGGGGGCTGTAGGCGATGAAGTTCACCTTCGGTTGGCTGAGAGAGCATCTCGACACCGAGGCCTCCGTCAAGGAAGTCGTCGAGCGGCTGACGATGATCGGCCTCGAAGTCGCGGGCATCCATGATCGCGCAAAGGAATTGGAGGGCTTCGTCGTCGGCCGCGTGGTGGAGGCGAGGAGGCATCCGGACGCCGACAAGCTTTCCATCTGCAAGGTCGACGACGGCTCGCGCGTGGTCGAGGTAATCTGCGGCGCCCCCAACGCGCGTACCGGGCTGGTCGGCGTGTTCGCGGCCGCCGGCTCTTACATCCCGGGCACCGGCGTCACCCTGAAGCCGACCAAGATTCGCGGCGTCGTGTCGCACGGCATGTTGCTGTCCGAGAAGGAGATTAACCTCAGCGACGACCACCAGGGCATCATCGAACTGCCGGAAGATGCACCGCTCGGCGCACCGGCGGTCGAGGTGATGGGGTTGGCCGACCCGGTGATCGAGATCGAAGTGACGCCGAATCGCGGCGATTGCCTTGGTGTGCGCGGCATCGCCCGCGACCTGGCGGCGGCCGGTGTCGGCAAGTTGAAGCCGCTTGTTACGAGGCCGGTAAAGGGCGCCTTCAAGAGCCCGATCGAGGTGCGTCTTGATTTCGCGAAGGGCACCGAGAGCGCATGCCCCTATTTCGTCGGCCGCCTGATGAAAGGCGTCAAAAATGGAGTAAGCCCGAAATGGCTGACGGACAGGCTTGTGGCCATCGGGCTCCGGCCGATCTCGGCCCTGGTCGACATCACCAACTGGATGACCATGGATTTGGGGCGGCCGTTGCACGTGTTCGACGCGGCGACCATCGAGGGCGATATCGTCGTGCGGTTGTCGAGGCCGGGCGAACGGCTGAAGGCACTCAACGGCAAGGAATACGTCCTCGACGGCGGGATGACGGTGATTGCCGACGCCCGCGCGGCCGAGGCACTCGGCGGCGTCATCGGCGGCGAGGCTTCAGGCTGCACGGCGAAGACCGCGGATGTGTTCCTGGAATCCGCCTATTTCGATCCGGTGCGCACGGCGAGGACCGGACGCAAGCTCGACATCACATCGGACGCCCGCTACCGCTTCGAGCGCGGCGTCGATCCTGCGTTCCTGGTCGACGGCATGGAGATCGCGACGCGCTTGGTATTGGAGCTCTGCGGCGGCAAACCGTCGGACCTGGTGATCGCAGGCCGCCAGCCCGACTGGCGACGCGACGTCACGTTGCGCCCGGAGAGGGTACGCACCTACGGCGGACTCGACGTGCCCAAGAAGCGCATCGTCAACATCCTTTCCGCCCTCGGCTTTATGGCAATGGAATCCAAGGGGGCGCTTCGCGTCGCCGTGCCGTCGTGGCGCGGCGACATCGTTGGCGAGGCCTGCTTGGTCGAGGAAGTTGTCCGCATCGAGGGCCTGGAGAACATTCCTGCCCAGCCGCTCGGCCTCGGCGCGGCATTGCCGCGCCCGGCGCTCGGTCCGGAACAACGCCGCCGGGCGACGGCCAGGCGGCTGCTCGCCACCCGCGGCCTGGTCGAGGCGGTGACCTATTCGTTTTTAGACGACAAATCGGCGCGGTTGTTCGGCGGCGTACCGGAGTCGCTGAGGCTGATCAACCCGATCAGCGCCGACCTCGGCGTCATGCGGCGGAGCCTGTTGCCGAACCTGATCCAGGCCGCCGGGCGCAACGCCGCCCGCGGCCTCGCCGACGTGCAACTGTTCGAGATCGGGCCGGTGTTCTTCGGGGTCAAGCCAGAGGAGCAGAAGATCGCCGCCGGCGGTATCCGCGCCGGCGCCTACGGAGAACGCAACTGGACGCCGCCGTCGCGCCCGGTCGACTTTTTCGACGCCAAGGCCGACGCGCTGGCGGTGTTGGCCGAACTCGATGTCGCCCTCGACAAGGTCGAGATCGCACCGGGAGCGCCCGCCTGGTACCACCCGGGGCATTCCGGGGTCGTCCGCCTCGGACTGAACACGGTGCTGGCCCGCTTCGGCGAGATTCACCCGGGCGTGCTGAAGGCCATGGACGTAAAGGGCCCGGTCGCCGGGTTCGAGATCGTGTTCGACGACTTGCCGCGGCCGAAAGGGCGGAAATCAGGCGCCAAGCCGCTCCTGGAGCTGTCGCCGTTCCAGGCCGTCGAGCGCGACTTCGCGTTCGTCGTCGACGCGACGGTCTCCGCCGCTCAGGTGTTGAACGCCGCCCGTGGTGCCGACAAGGCGTTGATCTCCGAGGTCAGGCTGTTTGACGTGTTCGAAGGCGGCACCCTGGGCGAGGGCAAGACGTCGCTGGCCATTGGGGTCACGCTCAGGTCCATGCAAAAGACGCTCACCGACCCGGAAATCGAGGCGGTGGCCAAGAAGGTCGTCGCCGCCGTCGGCAAGGCGACCGGCGGCGTGCTCAGGACCTGATTCGCCGTTTCAGGATTCGACCGTCAGCACCTTGGTCGGCGTCTGGCGGCCGCGCACCGTCACCTCGCACACCGGTTTGAACTTGAATTCACTACCACAGGAATTAGCCGTGCGCTCGGTGGCCATGATGTAGGTACCGTACTGCTTGTTGAGCTGTTCCAACCGAGCGGCGACGTTGACGTCGTCGCCGTGGACCGTGAACACGAGACGGTCCTTGGCGCCGACGGCGCCGACGACGATCTCGCCGGTGTTGATGCCGCAACGGGTTTTCAACCGCACGTCCTTGCCGAATGTGTGGCTGTTGACGATTTCCTGGATGCCGACGGCCGTGCGGATGGCGTTATTGGCGTGCTGCTCGTCGGGGGTGACGGCGTTA
>Ga0137796_10001927_pt1 | contig 11422 bp, 5 predicted proteins | sample OV2TP3_FD_97704 | JGI IMG/M metagenome (GOLD analysis project Ga0137796, IMG submission 97704)
CCGCTCAGGTGCGGCGCGCCTGGCTTGCCACGCAGGAGGCCGCATGATTACACGCACTCACCTGTCCAAGAAATCAGGGGCGATACACTGGGAATCAAAACCAGGATTTCCATTTCCCGCTGGGAAAACGGCAAGGCGCCGATTACCCCCGCCACGGATCATGCGATGCGGTTGCTTGTGATGCGTCTGAAAGAAGAAGCCGTCAACCAGCGCATGTTCAAAGAAGTCGGGATACAGGAGCATTTCGAACAGATCTCGAACAAGCCGGGCCGACCCTCCAAGATCACAATCTCCCAAGCGACCTTGAAGAACCTGCCGTTCCCTGCGCGGCCCAAGGTCGAAAAGGGGAGAGGGGATGATCGAAGAAAGGAGGGGATAACCCCAGCCCCAACCGCTTGATTTCCGCGTGCTCCGCCTTATCCCTATGTTTGTGACCGGCGCGTAGACGCGCTGAAACAAGGAGATTCCATGATTCGTTTTGACCGGCTCACCATTAAAACCCAGGAAGCTCTCGCTGAGGCCCAAAAGCTGGCTGAGCGGGGAGGGCATCAGCAGATCGATGTCGAGCATCTCGCGCTGGCCTTGGTGCGGCAACGCGAGGGGCTCACGCCGGGCCTGCTTGAGAAGCTCGGTGTCGATCCCGCCGTGCTCGGGCGCGAGCTGGAAAAGGAACTGAAAAAGATCCCCCAGGTGTCCGGCTCAGGCGTGGGGCAGATCGGCATTTCGCACCGGTTGGGCGACGTCTTTTCCGTGGCCGAGCAGGAAGCCGAGCGGTTCAAGGACGAGTACCTCAGCACCGAGCATCTGCTGCTGGCCATCACGGATGCCGGTGGCGCGGCCGCCGGGGTATTCAAGCGGCAGGGAGTCACGAAGGACCGACTGTACTCGGCGTTGACCGCCATCCGGGGGACGCAGCGGGTGACCGATCAGGAGCCGGAAGAGAAGTATCAAGCACTGGCGAAGTACAGCCGCGACCTCACCGACCTCGCCCGCAAGGGCAAGCTGGACCCGGTTATCGGCCGCGATGAAGAGATTCGCCGCGTGATCCAGGTCCTCTCTCGGCGGACCAAGAACAACCCCTGCCTCATCGGCGAGCCCGGCGTCGGCAAGACCGCGATCGCCGAAGGGCTGGCGCAGCGCGTCGTGAACGGTGATGTTCCGGAAGGCCTCAAGAACCGGCGCGTGGTTGCGTTGGATATGGGGGCATTGGTGGCCGGAAGCAAATTCCGAGGGGAGTTCGAGGAGCGGCTGAAGGCGGTGCTGCGCGAGGTCGAAGAAGGCGCCGGCTCGATCATCCTCTTCATTGACGAGATCCACACGCTGGTGGGCGCCGGGGCGGCCGAGGGCGCGATGGACGCCTCCAACATGCTGAAGCCGGCGCTTGCGCGGGGCGATCTCCGCTGCGTCGGGGCGACCACGCTGGACGAGTATCGCAAACGCATTGAAAAGGACCCGGCCCTAGAGCGCCGCTTCCAGCCGGTGCCGGTGACCGAGCCGTCGGTCGAGGACACGGTCTCGATCCTCCGTGGGCTTAAGGAGCGGTACGAGGTGCACCATGGCGTGCGGATCAAGGACTCGGCGCTCATTGCCGCGGCCATGCTGTCCAAACGGTACATCAGCGACCGGTTCCTGCCGGACAAAGCGATTGATCTCGTGGATGAGGCAGCCTCGCGCCTGCGTATGGAGATTGACAGCATGCCGACGCCGCTGGACGAACGCACGCGCCGGATTCGTCAACTTGAGATCGAACGGGAGGGGATCCGGCGGGACAAGGATGCGCCCTCGCTCGAACGCTTAGAGAAAATCGAACGGGAACTGGCGCAACTGCGCGAGGAAACCGACGTCTTGACCAAGCAATGGCAGGCGGAGAAGGAGTCCATCAAGAAGCTTCGTGAGATCAAGGAGAAGCTGGAGGGTGCCAAACAGGAGGCCGAGCGCGCCGAGCGCGAGGGTGACTTGGGCAGAGCGGCGGAACTTCGCTATGGGCGAATGACGGAGCTCGCGAAGCACTTGCAGGCAGAAAACGCGCGACTTCAGGCCTTGCACGGCGAGAGCCGGTTGTTGAAGGAAGAAGTGGATGATGAAGACATTGCCCGGATCGTCGCCAAGTGGACCGGCATTCCCGTGACCCGCCTCATTGAAGCCGAGACCAAGAAGCTCGTTCATATGGAAGACCGGATCCGCCGGCGGGTGATCGGACAGGACGAGGCGATCGTGGCAGTGTCCAATGCGGTGCGGCGCGCCCGGGCGGGGATACAAGATCCCAAGCGCCCGACGGGGTCTTTTATCTTCCTGGGACCGACCGGCGTAGGGAAGACCGAGCTGGCGCGGGCGCTGGCGGAGTTCCTGTTCGACGACGAGCAGGCGATGGTCCGGCTCGACATGTCGGAGTACATGGAAAAGCACACCGTCGCGCGGCTCATCGGGGCGCCGCCCGGCTACGTGGGCTATGAGGAAGGCGGGCAACTCACCGAAGCGGTGCGCCGGCGGTCCTATACGGTCGTGCTGTTCGATGAAATTGAAAAGGCGCACCAGGACGTCCTCAACGTCCTGCTGCAACTGCTGGACGACGGCCGCTTGACCGACGGCAAAGGACGCACGGTGGATTTCAAGAACACCGTCATCATCATGACTTCGAACATCGCGAGCCGCGAGATTCAAGACGCGGCGGTGGAAGGGGACGAGACCGAGATGCGGAGCCGCGCGCTCGATGTCCTGCGGGGCCATTTCCGGCCGGAGTTCTTGAACCGCATCGACGATATCGTCATGTTCCACCCGCTCACGCCGGAGCAACTGGCGGCGATCGTGGAGCTACAGGTAAGGCAGTTGGGGCGCCGCCTGGAAGAGCATCACATCCAGCTCGTGCTGACGGACCAGGCGAAACAGCACCTGGCGTGGACCGGCTACGACGCCGTGTACGGCGCGCGCCCCCTCAAGCGGATGATTCAGCGCGAGATCCTCAACCCGTTGGCGATGAAACTGCTGGACGGGACCGTCAAGGAAGGGCAGACGGTGCGGGTGGACGCCGTGGACGGGGGGCTCGTCTTTTCAGCCTCCTCGTAAGGGCGGTTCGCGAACCGCCCCTACAGGACACATCCGACATATTTCTTCCGCTTGACAGGTTTCGGTGGGACTGCTATTAGTACGGCCCTCGCAGGTCAGTCCGTCCGGAGCCTTCATGTCTGCCCGACACGTGTTTCAGGTGCTGCTGTTGACCGCCGATCCGGACCTCGCCGAACTGTATCGTCACGAATGTCCCGACTGCGTCGTCACGATTGCAAAGGATGCGGCCGCGGTGATTCGAAAGCCCCCGAAGCATCGGTTCGATGCGGTCATTTTGGAATCCCGCAAGGACTGGATGAATGAGGTGAAGGCTTTGGGGGACGCCACGAAACGTGCGCCCCATGTGGTACTGGTCGGGGCGAGCACTTTCTTGCGCCGGGCAAGCGAATCGATCAAAAACATCTCCAACGGTCACATGACTCACCGGCCGGCTTCGAAACTTCCCAAAGATCTTGGCTTGGATGAATACGTGGGCGCCAAGCTGCGTGATTTCGTGCGCCGCATGAAACTGGGCGCGGGTTCCGATCTCCACCCGCTCATCATCAAGGCGGTCGAAAAGCCTTTGATCTCGCTGGTTCTGGAAGAGACCGGCGGCAACCAGAACCAGGCCGCCGCGCTCCTCGGTCTCAACCGCAACACCCTTCGCAAGAAGATCCAGGAATTCAAGATCCCGGTTTCGAAGAGGGGGTAGTTACGCGCTGGCTGGGGAAGTCCGCACGCCTCTGGCTTCGTGGAATCTTGCTCGGTCTCACCGTGGCGCTCGCCTCCGTGCTCGGGCTTCTGGAGGGAGTGGAACGATGGGGTTACAACATACAGTTCGACCTGCGCGGTCCGATCCCGCCTAAGACTCCGATCGTCATCGTCTCGATTGATGAAGACTCCTTCGATGAGCTGGACCTTCAGTGGCCCTGGCCACGGGCGCTGCACGGAACGTTCCTGGAAATCATGAGTCGGGGAAAGCCGGCCGCCATTGGATTCGACCTCGTTTTCGCGGAACCTTCCTCCCGAGGCGATGATGATGACCGGGCTTTGGGAGCGGCCGTCGGACTCGCCGGCAACGTGGTGCTTGGGGCCGCGTTCACGGAGGTTAGAGGTACGCGCTCCATTAAAGAAGACCTGAATCCACCCTTGCCGATGATCCGGGAACGGGCCGCGGCCATGGGGTTCGTCAATTTCAATCAGGAGGCGGATGCCTTCGTGCGTTCGGCTTCGTTGACCCGCGTCTTTCAAGGAACGGAGATGACCAGCTTCGATCTGCAACTCTATCGGCTTGGGGTCAAGGCTGGAATTCCGGCATCCGCACTGCCGGACCGGCAGCCCTTTCTCATCAATTACCGGGGGGGAGCCCAGACGTTTCCCACGATCCCGTTCTACCAAGTGCTGAACGGGGAGGTGAATCCGGAAGCGTTTACGGGGAAGATTATTTTAGTGGGCGCCACCAGCGCGATTCTCCACGACGTCTTTCCCACGCCCTTCGCGACGCACGGCGAAATGCCGGGAGTGGAGATTCATGCCAATGTGCTCGAGACGCTCTTTCAGGGGATTCCGTTGACGAGGCTGTCCCTCTTGGTCAGCGCCGTTTTGACGATCGTGGCGGGCCTCCTCGCGGTTTGGCTCACCGACCGTCTGCGTCCCCTTCCCGCCATCGACCTGATTCTCGCCCTGGCGGCGGCCTATGCCATATCCACCTTCGCGGTGTTCGTCTGGGCCCGCCTCTGGATGGATCTCGCTTCCGTGCCGGCGGCTCTGCTGTTGGGTTCCGGGGCGACGGTGGTGGAGAACTTCATCAAGGAGCAGCGCGAGAAGCGGCGCCTCTCCCGCTATTTCTCCCCCGCGGTCGTGGAGGATATCGTCCGTCAAAAAGACGATGTCAATCTGGGCAGCGCTCGCCGGCGCATGACGATCCTCTTCTCGGACATCCGAGGGTTCACCAGCATGTCTGAGAAGATGTCGCCGGAAGAGGTCGTGACGTTCCTCCGGGAGTACCTCACGGTCATGACCGACGCCGTGTTCAAGCACGGCGGCACCGTGGACAAGTACATCGGCGACGCCATCATGGCGCTCTATAACGTGCCGTTCGACCAGCCGGACCACGCGGCGCAGGCGGTGCGGACTGCGCTCGCCTTCCAGGAGCGCCTCAAGCCATTGGCCGAGCGCTTTCGGGCCAAGTACGGGACCGACCTCCGTTGCGGGGTCGGGATTCACACCGGCGATGCGGTCGTAGGGACCATCGGGGCCGAGCAGCGCCTCGAGTACACGGCCATCGGGGACACCATCAACCTCGGCTCCCGCCTCGAAAGCATTACCAAAGACTTCCACGTTTCCATCGTCATCAGCGAGTCCACGTACCTGGAAGTCCAAGGACAATTCCTCACGCCGTATCTGGGGGAAGTGACGGTCAAGGGAAAGGAAATTCCGGTCAAGATTTACGCTGTCAATGAAGCAAGTTTGCGTAAGGAAGACCGCATCCCGGTGAAAACGACCGTCACCATTTCTGATGATGAAGTGTCAATTTCTGATGGTGAAGTGTCCATCGTTGCTCCCGTCAGTGATCTCAGCCGGGGCGGTCTCTCCGCGCACAACCTCCCCAGGGATTTTATTGTCGGCCAGACCGTGCAGCTTGGTCTCCCCTTCCAGGAGAAAACGCTGCATGTCAAAGCAAAGGTGGCCTGGAGCGCCAAGGAGAAGGCCGGTTTTGCCTTCCGTGACCTCACCCCTGACGACCGCGCGGCCATAGAAAAACTTGTGGCCGCTCTGGGTCTGTCCCCTCAAGGGGAGAAGCCCCTCGGTTCTGCCGGTGGGTAGCAATAAAGGGGTGAACCTACTCAAGAGGAGGAATCCCATGGGACGTACGCTCGTTATGCTGCTCATGTGTCTCGCCTTGCCCCCCACGGTTTTTGCCGACTCCGCCGCGCCGGCGCCTGGTGGGGCATCCCCGGTCGGACGGTTCCAACTCTTCGTGGTTCCAGGTCACGCGGGGAACCCGTTTCTAGTAGATACTGTGTCGGGGTGCGTGTGGCATCTGTTCCAGGACGAGAAAACCAAGCGCTCCACCTTCATCGAAGTGGATGTGGAAAACCTCCATTGGAGCTGGGGGAGCGGCGCCCAGCAGGTCCTGGTTTCTCGGGTTGATGCCGCAAACCTCACTGATGAGCAGAAGCGCGTTTTGAAGCAGGAACTCCAGAAAACCGGGTGCGGGCTCTCCTCAGTCGTGCTGACCCCGGGGGCTGGGGAAGCCTCTCAACCCACAAAGCCTAGGAAGTAAGTAAAAAGATTTGTTGACACATTAGGTAAGACCTTGTAAAAAACCCTATACCTTCCACGTTCCGAACTGGTCGAGCTCAGGAGTGACTCTGGTGAGAAGAGGCGCTCTGCGAAAGTACACGGCCGTTTTCCTCCTTCCAACCCTCTGGCCCACCCTCATCATGGCCCAGACTCCCTCTGCGGCCGGGATTGTGACGACCTTGAAAGGGCAGGCCACCGTCACTCGCGCTGCTCGGCCGCAGGAGCCGCAGCCGCTCAACTTCAAAAACGAAGTCTTCTATAAGGACCGGATCAGCACTAGGGAGAAATCATTGGTGCGTGTGCTCTTGGGGGGCAAGGCCCTGGTCACCGTCCGGGAGTTGTCGGACCTGACCATCACCGAGGAGCCGGGCCGGCCCTCCATCGTGGGCCTGGCGAATGGCAAGCTAGGTCTTGCGGTGGCCCGCGCGTTGATGTCCTCGGGCGACGTCATCCAAGTGCGGACTCCGAACGCTGTGGCGGCGGTGCGCGGGACGGTCATTGTGGTTGAGGTGATCCGACCCTCAGGAGAAGGAAGTCCTGGTCACGCGACCGCGCCCCCGGATTACCAACCCGTCAGGACCGCCTTTCGCGGTGAAACTGTTCCCGTGCAGGCGCCGAACGTGATCACAAATTTCCACGTCCTGCTAGGCAGTATTGAGATCTTCTCTCTCGACAAACCTGATGCGCCGCCTGTCACGCTCAGTAGCGGCTCGAGCCTGAGTGTCACCGGATCAACTATTGGGGAACCGCATCCAAGCCCGGTTACCGGCGAACTCATCCTGGACTTGCAGTCTCCCCCTCAGCACACCAGTGTCTCTGAAGAGGCGTCGCAAGCGGTGAGTGTCAACCAACAGGCCACAGCCACCACCCTTGCGAGAATCCTCACGGGCGAGCAACCGGCGCCATCTGAACCCGCAACGGACCCGGTCTTGGTGGATGCTTCTTCAGGACTGCTGACGACTGACTTCCCTGACATCACCACGACGACCTTCACGAGTACCACTTCGACCCCGATCACTCAGAACGTCTACCTCCCGACAACAGGGACAGGAGTCGGGGACAGCTCCGGTGCGGGCGGGAGCGGCGGCGGTGGTGGAGGCGGGGGCACCCAGCAGATCGTGACGATTGATTTGAGCAACTTTTCATTGAATGCCCCGCTCGGGACCGTGACGTCCGGGCCCACGACGATTGTGCCGACTGTTCAAACCTTCACGGGGCTGACCGGCACACAGGGAACGCTGTACGCTGCCGTGGATGGAACGGACGTGCCCGGCCCTGTCTCGTTGCCGGGAGGTATCGGCCTTACGACCTCAAACGTGTTGGGCTTGGGTCAGACGGTATTCCAGGTCAGCGGTGCGGACGCGACCATCGCCGGAAGCGCTCTTGCGTTGACGAACAGTTCGATAGACGTCGGCTCGACTGGGACCATCCTCAGCGTGGGGAGCAGCTTGACAAGCCCTTCAGTCGCGCCTTTGGTGAGCCTCGATGCAAGCACCATCACTACGAACACTCTCGCGAGCGTCGGTAATGGGGGGACCCTCACCATCACCGGCAATCTGGCCTCGCTGACCAACAACAGCACACTCAACCTCGTGAATGGCCCGCTGGGGATGGTCTCCGGCGGATCGGTCTTTACAGTCACCGGCAGCTCGCTCGGCTCGTTCGGGGCCGGCATCAATACCCTCAGTTCCACCGGTGCGCCGCTCTGCAGCAGTGGGACTTGCGTCCCGCTTCTGAACTCGGGCTTCAATATCCTCCTGACCGGCGGGGCGCTCGATGTGAACGTGTTGTTGGACCCCAGCTTTACCGCGTTTATGGGGCTTGGGGAGACCAACACAGTGACCGGCCTGGATTCAACCAATGCCTTGATTGTGGTGGATGGGGCGACAAGCCAGCTTGTGCTCGGCCCGTCTCCGCTCCCGACACTGGTCATCCCCAGCGGGACAAGGGATTTCAGCACAGCATCAGCACAAAACTTCTCGGTCATCTCCATATCCGGAGGCACGCTCACAGGCTCCGATACCGTCACCGCGTTCGGACCGTTTTTTTGGTCCGGCGGGACGATGAGCGGCAGTGGGACGACGGCGGTGGGCACCGGGTCCACCATGACCGTCACTGGCACTCCAAGCTTGAGCCAGCGCACGCTGAGCAACGCCGGGACTTTTCTGGTCGAGACTGGCTCCATCCTGAGCCTCGACAGTGGCGCAACGCTTACCGGCGGTACCTTCACGACCAGCGGGACAGGGGTCATCCGCAACACCGGGACCGCCACCCTGAGCAATCTCACCAACGCCGGGGCGTACGAGCAGAACAACGCCACGACCACGACGCTGGTGGGCACCCTGAACAATGTCGGCACCTTCCTGGTGAACTCCGCGGGGAGCACGACGGATGTGCGGTTGAGCGGGGATGTGACGCTGACGGGCGGGGGCACGGTGACCCTGTCGGACAACAGCAACAATCGGATCCTGGGCAACGCGGGAACGGACCGGCTGACCAACGCGGACAACCTGATTCAGGGGGCGGGGCAGTTGGGAGCGAACGGCATGGCGCTGACCAACCAGGGGACGATCCTGGCGAACGCCACGAACGCGTTGATCCTTGACCCGACGGACGGGGCGGGCAATGCGGTCAACAGCGGGACGCTGAAGGCGACGGGCGGGGCGACGCTGGTCTTGCAGAATGGGACGTTCACGAACACGGGCCTGATCCAGGCGGATGCGGGGAGCACGGTGCAGCTCACCAGCGCCGCGGTGACGAACACGGGGGCGACCATCGAGGCGTTGACGGGGGCGCTGGTGCAGCTCAATGGCGTGAGTCTGACGGGGGGGACGCTGACGACCAGTGGGACGGGGGTATTCCGTAACGTGAGCACCGTGACGCTGGATGGGGTGACGAAGAGCGGGGCGTACGAGCAGAACAACGCCACGACCACGACGCTGGTGGGCACCCTGAACAATGTCGGCACCTTCCTGGTGAACTCCGCGGGGAGCACGACGGATGTGCGGTTGAGCGGGGATGTGACGCTGACGGGCGGGGGCACGGTGACCCTGTCGGACAACAGCAACAATCGGATCCTGGGCAACGCGGGAACGGACCGGCTGACCAACGCGGACAACCTGATTCAGGGGGCGGGGCAGTTGGGAGCGAACGGCATGGCGCTGACCAACCAGGGCACGATCCTGGCCAATCAGACTAATACCCTGACCATAGACCCCAGCAGCTCAGGGTTCACCAATCAGGGGACGTTGCGGGCAAACGCCGGCAGCACGCTGAAGGTGACCGATTCCTTCACTAACTTTTCCGGGACGACGTTGACCGGCGGCACCTATCAGGTACTTGGAACAATGCGCCTCTCCAACGCCAACATCGTCACGAACGCGGCGGCGATTCTACTCGACGGTCCGAGTTCGTCCCTGCTCCGGGATGACACCAGCGCAAACGCCCTGGCGAACTTTGTCACGAACGCAGCGGCGGGCAGCTTCACGATCCAGAACGGCCGAGACTTCACCACGGCCGGAGCGTTCAGCAACGCGGGCGCCGTGACCATAGGGACCGGGAGCACGTTCACCGTCGGTGGGAACAATGACTATACGCAGACTGCCGGGAGCACGACAGTCAATGGAACCTTGAGCGTCACCGGTGCGACCACCGTGAGCGGTGGAAGTCTGACCACCTCCGGCAGCCTGGCGAATCTTGGCAGCGTCACGCTCGCTCTCCCCCAGAACTTTCTGTCACTAAACACCGGGGGGACCTTGAGCAGCAACACGTCCGCCACGCTCCTTCAGTTCAACGGGACGACGGTCACGGTGGGGACGGTTTCGCCCTTTTCGCATCTCATCCAAGTCAACGGCCTCGGCTCGCTCTTACAGTTGACCGGGACCGGGGCGCTGCTGAGCGCCACGAACACCTCCATCACGGTGAACGGCTCCGCGTTTCTGGAAGTGGAGAATGGCGCAACGTTGACGAGCAACTCTGCCTCGTCGCTGGTCGGCCTCAGCGGAGGCACGGTAACGTTGAACGCGGGCGTGCGCGGTCTCCGGTTCCAGACGACCGGCGCGGCCACCACGCTCAGTACCATGGGGGGGCTGTTCAATGTGGCCGGCACCACGATTGATACGACCGGCTCAGGTGAGCCGTTCATTGGAGCCGATCTGCTCGGTGGAAGCGCGTTTACCGTGCCGGGGGATCTGCTCAACGTGTCGGGTGGCGGGGCGCTTGTGGCCAATGCTGCGCAGCCTGTGGCCTCCATCACCGGGGGCAGCACGCACTCGATCGCCACCGGGGGCACCGCGGCCCTGTTCAATCTGAGCGGGAGCGTGAGCACCGATCAGCCGATTCATGGGACGGGTGCGTGCCCATCTTGTCCTCTCCAGACGAAACTGCTTGAGACCTCGGGCGCGACCATCAACACCAACCAAGGCGTGAAGTTGGACACGGCCTTGCTTGATGCCGTGGCGCCTCTGTTCAATTTCTTGGCTGGCAGCACGGTGACGTCCGGCAACCCGTTCGTGAATCTCGCCAACAACGCCACGACGACCGCCACCCTCGTGCCGAGCGACGCGCTGATCAAGCTGAACGCCAGCACGCTGACGATCAACAGCGGCTCGCTCGTCAACGTGGCTGGCGGGAGCACGCTGAACCTCACCGGCAATCTGGTCTCTCTGGCCGGCGGGAGTACCCTGAATGTGTTAAGCGGCGGCCTCCTTAACGTGCTCGGCGGTTCGACCGTGACCATCACCGGCACGCTGATCTCGTTCTCGGCCGGCAATACCGTCAATGTGAACAACGCCGTTCCCTTTACGGGGATCACGAACGGGATTACCTTCAGCGCCACCGGGGGAGCGACCGTCACCATCAATAACGCCACTCCTATCGTCGGAGCCGGGGCTACCACTGGGACCGCGTTCTCCACCGGCAGCCTGATCATTGCGACCGGGGCCGGCACCAGCGTGACGATCAACTAGCTAGTACGTCCAGGTGAGGAAGAAGTTGACCCGCTAAAGTAGACACTCTGGCCTAACGCTCGAAAGGGGGGTGTCTGATGGCCAGAATCAGAGGTCCAAGGAAGGTT
>Ga0137796_10001928_pt1 | contig 11417 bp, 12 predicted proteins | sample OV2TP3_FD_97704 | JGI IMG/M metagenome (GOLD analysis project Ga0137796, IMG submission 97704)
TCGTCATCGAGGACGAGCCGCTCGGCTTGCGCAAGATCGTCAGCCCAACACGCGCTTTCGCCCGGAGCTCTCCGTCGGCATCCTGATCGCGAAGCGGTCCGAGGACGGGGGGAGGTCACGTCCCCTTGCGGCGCGCGGCGGCAAAGGCGTCGACCTCGGCGCCGAAGGCGCGCGCGGCGCGGATCAACCGCGCGAGATTGTCCCGCACGCGCCGCTCCTCCAGCCTCGTCGGATAGATGCCGCGCACCACGTGCCTGAACTCGCACAGCTCGAGCAGCTCCGCGGCCAGCGCCTGGGACACGACGGCCGGCCGCTGCGGCCCCTCGAAGGGCCGGGCGCAGCGCGCCACCAGCGCCTGGTGCCACTCCGCGCCGCCCACGGGCGCGCGGTCGATGCGCCGCGCGACGAAGGCGAGCACGCCCTCCATCATCGTGTAGGACTGGGCGATGCGCTGCGCGAGCCCGGCGAGCCGGAGCTCCCGCTCGTAGACCGATGCGGCCCGGCGGGCGCGCGCGCGCCGCTCGCCCCGCTCCATCCTGGCCACCTCGCGCAACAGCTCCTCGACGATCGCGAGCTGGCTCTCAAAGCTCGCCGGCACGCCGCGCATCCTTCAGCATCGCCGCCTCCACCGCCGCCGGCAGCGTGTCGGCGAAGATGACGTCCACCGCGACCCCGAAAGGCCGGGCAGCACCGGTCGCGATGGCACTGACTTCGCCCCAGGTCCGGCCGCGATAGGAGACGACGAGCAGATCGAGGTCCGAGCCTTCCCGCACGTCGCCGTAGGCAAGCGATCCCACCACCAGCGCGCGGATGCCCGCCGCCGCGAGCGCCGCGTCGCAGGCGCGCGCCGCCCGCCGCAGGATCCCGGCGCGCGTGCGCGGCGGCCGCCCCGCCGGCGGGCGCCGGATCGCGGCTTCGGCGGGAACCGCCCAGCGCGCGCCGATGCGAAGCGCGCCCGCGACCCTGCCGGCGGCGAGCAGCTGGCGCACGCGCTGCCCCGAGAGCCCGCGCGCGCGGGCGAACTGGGTGCACGAGAGCAGCGCGAGCATGACGCATTTTCGTAAACCCCTAGCGATTTCGCAAGTGTTATCACGCCGAAATCCCGGACCGGGATGACCGGCTCGCGGCCCGGGTCGGGGCGGCGCCTGCGCGGGGCTGTGATACGATTTCCGGGACGGCGGCTTGCAGCCGCCGTTTTGCTTTGGAGGCGCGCACCATGAGCCACGTCATGAACACCTACGCCCGCCAGCCGGTCGCCTTCGTGCGCGGCCAGGGCTGCAGGCTCTACGACGAGGCGGGAAGAGAGTACCTCGATGCGCTCGCCGGCATCGCGGTGAACACGCTCGGCTACGACCACCCGCGCCTGGTGCGCGCACTCTCCGAGCAGGTGGCGCGCGTCATGCACACCTCGAACCTGTTCCGCATCCCGCTGCAGGAGGAGGCCGCCGACCGCCTCGCCGCGATCACCGGCCTGGACGAGGTGTTCTTCTGCAACTCGGGGCTGGAGGCCAACGAGGCCGCGATCAAGGTGGCGCGCAAGTACGGCCACGACCGCGGCATCGCCGAGCCCGCGATCGTCGTCATGGAGAAGGCCTTCCACGGACGGTCGCTCGCCACGCTCTCGGCGACCGGCAGCCGCAAGGTGCAGGCCGGCTTCGAGCCGCTGGTGCAGGGCTTCGTGCGCGTGCCGCTGAACGACCTCGAGGCGGTCGAGCGCGTCGCCGAGCACAACAAGAACGTGGTGGCGGTGTTCGTCGAGCCGATCCAGGGCGAGGGCGGCATCAACGTCTCGCGGCTGGAGTACCTGAGGGGCCTCAAGGAGCTCTGCGAGCGCCGCGAGTGGCTGTTCATGGCCGACGAGGTGCAGTGCGGCCTGGGGCGCACCGGCAAGTGGTTCGTCTACCAGCACGCGGGGTTCCTGCCCGACGTGGTGCCGCTCGCCAAGGGCCTGGGCTCGGGCGTGCCGGTCGGGGCCCTCGTGGTCGGGGGTCGCGCGCGCGGCGTCTTCAAGCCCGGCAACCACGGCTCGACCTTCGGCGGCAATCCGCTCGCGATGTGCGCGGTGGTGACGACGCTCGACACGATGCGCGAGGAGGGGCTGCTCGCGAACGCGGTTCGCGTGGGCGATGCGATCCGCGGCGGCCTGGCGGCGGCGCTCGCGGGCTCACCGGGCGTGGTCGAGGTCCGCGGCATGGGCCTGATGCTCGGGCTCGAGCTCGACCGGCCCTGCGGGGAGATCGTGCCGCGCTCGCTGGAGGCCGGGCTGGTGGTGAACGTGACTGCGGAGAACGTCATCCGGCTCCTGCCGCCCCTCGTCATGACCGAGGCCGAGGGCCGCGAGGTGCTCGAGCGGCTGCTCCCGGTGGTGAAGGCCTTCCTCGCGCAAAGCGCCGCCGCGCAGCCCAAGACCGCCGCCGCGCGCTGAAGGGCGGCTATGCCCCGGCTGCGGCATTTCCTGCAATTGCGCGATCTTTCGCGCCGGGAGCTCGAGTACCTGTTCGCGCGCGCCCGCTGGATCAAGGGCCGCTTCAGGCGCTACCGGCGCTACTGGCCGCTGGAGGACCGCACGCTCGCCATGATCTTCGAGAAGCAGAGCACGCGCACGCGGCTCTCGTTCGAGGCCGGCATGCACCAGCTCGGCGGCGCCGCGATCTTCCTCAGCACGCGCGACTCGCAGCTCGGACGCGGCGAGCCGGTCGAGGACGCCGCGCAGGTGATCTCGCGCATGTGCGACGTCGTCATGATCCGCACCTTCGAGCAGGAGACGCTCGAGCGCTTCGCCGCGCGCTCGCGCGTGCCGGTGATCAACGGCCTCACCAACGAATACCACCCCTGCCAGATCCTCGCCGACGTCTACACCTATATCGAGCACCGGGGCGCCATCGGGGGCAGGACCGTGGCGTGGATCGGGGACTCCAACAACGTCTGCAATACCTGGATCCAGGCGGCGAGCATCTTCGACTTCAGGCTGAACGTCTCGACGCCGCCCGGCTACGAGGTGGAAAGCGAGAGGATGACCTCGAACGTCGAGGCCTTCGCCGATCCGATGCGGGCCGCGAAGGGCGCGCACCTGGTGACCACCGACGTCTGGACCTCGATGGGCTTCGAGGCCGAGAACGAGGCGCGCAAGCGCGACTTCGAGGACTGGCAGGTGGATGCCGAGATGATGAGGGCGGCGCGCAAGGACGCGCTCTTCATGCACTGCCTGCCGGCGCACCGCGGCGAGGAAGTGGCCGCGGGGGTCATCGACGGGCCGCAGAGCGTGGTCTGGGACGAGGCCGAGAACCGCCTGCACGCGCAGAAGGCGCTGCTCGAGTTCCTGCTCCTCGGCAGGATCACGAGCCGGAAAAGATAGTCTTCCGGCCTTAGCGCTTCTTCCTGGCGCGGGCCTTGGACGGGCCGAGCAGCGGCGCGCCGCCCGTCGCATCGCCGAGCAGCCCCGCCTCGCCGTAGACGCGCAGCTTCTGCCGCGTATCCGCGATATCGAGGTCGCGCATCGTGAGCTGGCCGATGCGGTCCGCGGGCGAGAAGAACGCCTTGCCCTTTTCCATCGTCAGGCGCTCGGGATGGTAGGTGAGGTTGCGGCCGCGGGTGTCGAGGATCGACCAGTCGTTGCCGCGGCGCAATTCGAGCGTCACTTCGCCCGTCACCGCCCTCGCCACCCAGCGCTGCGCGGTCTCGCGCAGCATCATGGTCTGGGGATCGAACCAGCGGCCCTGGTAGAGCAGCCGCCCGAGACGCCGGCCGTTCGCGCGGTACAGCTCGATGGTGTCCTCGTTGTGGATGCCGGTGACCAGGCGCTCGTAGGCGATGTGCAGCAGCGCCATCCCCGGCGCTTCGTAGACGCCGCGGCTCTTCGCCTCGATGATGCGGTTCTCGATCTGGTCGGACATGCCCAGCCCGTGCCGCCCGCCGATGGCGTTGGCCTCGGTGAGCAGCGCCACGGGGTCGGCGAAATGCTGCCCGTTCAGGGCCACCGGCCGGCCCTCCTCGAAGCGCACGGCGACCTTCTCGGGCTTCACTTTCACGCCCCCGCGCCAGAAGGCGACGCCCATGATCGGCTTCACGATCCAGAGCCCCCTGTCGAGGCGCTCGAGGTCTTTTGCCTCGTGCGTGGCGCCGAGGAGGTTGGAGTCCGTGGAGTAGGCCCTCTCGGCGCTCACGCCGTGCTCCAGGCCCGCCCTGGCCAGGTAGGCGGACATCTCCCTGCGGCCGCCGAGCTCGTCGATGAAGCGCCGATCCAGCCACGGCTTGTAGATGCGCAGGCCCGGGTTCGCGAGCAGGCCGTAGCGGTAGAAGCGCTCGATGTCGTTGCCCTTGTAGGTGCTGCCGTCGCTCCAGATGCCGACGTCGTCCTCGCGCATCGCGACGACCAGCATCGTCCCGGTGACCGCGCGCCCCAGGGGTGTGGTGTTGAAGTACGTCGCCCCGCCGGTCGAGATGTGGAACGCGCCGCACTGGATCGCGGCGATCCCTTCGGCGACCAGCTGCGGGCGGCACTCGACGAGTCGCGCCACCCTGGCACCGCAGGCGCGCGCCTTCCTCGGGATCGCAGCGTGGTCGGACTCGTCCGGCTGCCCGAGATTGGCGGTGTAGGCGTACGGGATCGCGCCCCTGGCGCGCATCCAGTGCACGGCGGCGCTCGTGTCGAGACCGCCGGAGAACGCGATGCCGACCTTCTTGCCCCTGGGAAGCGTGTCGAGGATCGTCGCCAAGTGCGCTCCACTCCCAAAGCTGCAGATGATAGCTGAGGATAGAATGCCCGCCGTGCGCATCGTCACCGCCCTGCTCGCCGCCCTGCTCGCGGCCGCCCCGCCCGGCGGCGCGGCGGCGCCCTACGAGGTGCGCCTGGGGCTGGAGCGCGTCGTGCTCGATGCGCCGCCGGGATTCTCCGACACCACCGAGCTGTCCTCGCCGCGGCTGCACGAGCTCGCCGACACCATCACCGCGCCCTCCAACCGGGTGCTGCTGTTCGCGCTCACCGATACCGACTACCGGCGCTTCACCGGCGGCGACGCGATGGACCTGCGCCGCTACATGCTCGCGGTGACGCCCAAGGGGCTGGAGCGCGAGCGCGTCTCCCCCGCGCAGTTCGCCACCTTCGTCGCCGATTCGCTGCGCTCGCTCGGCCCGGCGGCCAACCCGCCCGACCTGCGCAAGCACCTCGACACCCGGCCCGAGGGCCAGGCGGTGCTGCTGGCCGAGCTGCGCAAGGAGCCCACGCTCGTCTCGGTGATGCAGGGCTCGCGGCTGCCTCCGGTGGAGACCAGCACCTTCTTCGAGTCGCCGCGGCGCTACCTGCTCGCGACCACGACGCTGCTCCTGCTGCGCGGCAAGGCGCTGCAGCTCTCCGTGTACACCGGGTTCGACAGCCCGGAGGATCTCGACTGGCTCAGGTACATCACCGAGCGCTGGATCGACGATCTGCTGCGCCTGAACCGCCGCCGCTAGCCCGTGCCCACCTTCGACATCGTCTCGCAGGTGGACCGCCAGGAGGTCAGGAACGCGGTCGAGCAGGCGAACCGCGAGATCGCGAACCGCTACGACTTCAAGGGGTCGGATGCACACATCGAGCAGGCCGACCTCGCCCTCACGCTCTACGCCGACGACGAGTTCAAGCTCGGGCAGGTGCTCGACGTCCTGCGCACGCGTCTGGCGAAGCGAGGCGTCGACGTGCGCGCGCTTGAGCCCGGGACTGTCGAGAAGGCGTCGGGCGACAAGGTGAAGCGGCCGCTCGCCGTGAAGGTCGGCGTGCCCCAGGACAGGGGCAGGCTCATCCAGAAGCTCGTCAAGGACGCCCGGCTCAAGGTCGCGGCCTCGATCCAGGGCGACGCGGTGCGCATCTCGGGAGCGAAGAAGGACGACCTGCAGGCGGCGATCCAGCTGGTGAGGAAGAGCGTGACCGACCTGCCGCTGCAGTTCGTCAACTTCCGCGACTAGCGCGCAAGGCCCTCCAGCCAGCGCTCGTAGATGCGGTCGGCGACTCGGTGCAGCGCCTCGACGCGCTGCGCGAGGCGCCGCTCGATCTCCTGCGGCTTCTGCACCCCGGGGCTCGCGGCGCTCTTCCTGATCTCGGCTGCGCCGCCGCGGCACCAGCTGCGCACCAGCGCCTCGGTCATCTCGACGTGGCACTGCAGCCCCAGGTGCCGGCCGAGCGCGAACGCCTGGTTCGCGCAGTGCGCGTTGCCGAGCACGCGCGTCGCCCCCGGGGGGATGCTGAACGTCTCGCCGTGCCAGTGGAACGCGTCGAACGCCGCGAGCTCGCCGAACCAGGCGCGCGCCACGGCGTTGTCCTCGATCCGCACCTCGCCCCAGCCGATCTCCTTGACGCGCGCGCGCGTCACCTCGCCGCCGAGCGCCTTCGACAATAGCTGGCCGCCGAGGCAGTGACCGAGCATCGGCACGTCCTTGCGCACCGCCTCTCGCGCGAGCTCCAGGGCGCGCCCGATCCACGGCAGCTCGTCGTTGACGCTCATCGGCCCGCCCATGAAGACCAGGCCCGAGAAGGCGCGCGCATCGCGCGGCACCTTCTCCCCCGCGTCGAGCGCGATCAGGCGCGCGGGGATCCCCCGGCGCTCGAGCGCCGTGGCAAAATAGCCCGGCCCCTCGGAGCGCGCGTGCCTGAAGATGGCGACCGGATGCATCACGCAGCATTCTAATCGGCTGCTCTTCGCCGCGGCGGCGCTCGCCGCGGCCGCGGGCGCCTCCTGGAGCGCCGAGGTGAAGCTGGTCGGCACCTTCGGCGACAAGGCGGCGATCCTCGCCATCGACGGGCAGGCGCCGCGCACCGTGCGCGTCGGCCAGTCGCTGCAGGGCGTGCGGCTCGTCGCCGTGGGCCGCGACCGGGTCACGATCGAGATCGGCGGCGAGCGCCGCGTGCTGCTGCACGGCCAGACCCACAGCGCGGCGCCCTCGTCCTCGGGTCCCCAGACCGCGGTCCTGAGCGCCGGGCCGGGCGGGCATTTCGTGGCCGAGGGCCAGGTCAACGGCGCGCTGGTGCGATTTCTCGTCGACACCGGGGCCACCACGATCGCGCTTCCCGGGCGCGAGGCCGAGCGCCTGGGCATCGACTACCGCAAGGCGCCGCGCGGCGTGACGCAGACCGCGGCGGGGCCTGCGCCGACCTACCTGGTCAAGCTCGACACGGTGCGCGTCGGCGGCATCGAGCTCGCCATGGTGGATGCCGTCGTCATCGAGCAGGGCCTGCCCTTCGCGCTGCTCGGCATGAGCTTCCTCAACCGCGTCGAGATGAAGCGCGAGGGCTCGACCATGACGCTCACCCGCAGGTACTGAGGCTCATTTTCCCGGCACCAGCGGCACGAAGCGCACCGGCAGCACGTTCCTGCGGCTCACCGAGCCGTCGGCGCCCTTGCTGACGAGCACCAGTTGCTGCACCTCCCAGGTCGCGCCCACCGGGATCGCCATGCGCCCGCCGGGCTTGAGCTGATCGACCAGCGCCTGCGGCACCTCGGGCGCCGCGGCCGTGACGACGATGCCGTCGAAGGGAGCCTTTTCGGGCCAGCCGGCGTAGCCGTCGCCGATGCGCACCTGGATGTTGCGGTAGCCGAGGGCGCCCAGGCGCGTCTCGGCTTCGCGGCCGAGCGGCGCCACGATCTCGATCGTGCAGACCTCCCTGACGATCTCCGCGAGCACCGCCGCCTGGTAGCCCGATCCGGTGCCGACCTCGAGCACCACGTGGTGCGGCTCCGGCGCGACCAGGTCGGTCGAGAGCGCCACGATGTAGGGCTGCGAGATGGTCTGCCCGTGCCCGATCGGCAGCGGGTGGTTGCGGTAGGCGAGCGGCGCCTGCTCCGCGGGCACGAGGCGGTGTCGCTCGACCTTGCCGAGCGCCGCGCGCACCCGCGGCGACATCGCGGCCAGCCCGGTCTCGGCGCGCGTCTCGGCGTACATCGCATCGACTTCCGCCACCATGCGCGCGCGCGCCGCTGCCGCGTCCTGGGCTTCGGCGCCACTCATGCCGAGCAGCATCGCGGCGAGGCTAGCGAGCCGGCTTGTCGCGTTCGATGAGGGCGTAGGCGGAATGGTTGTGGATCGACTCGAAGTTCTCCGACTCGACCACGTAGGCCTCGATGCGGTCGTCGAGGTTGAGCACGGCGGCGACGTCGCGCACCATGTCCTCGACGAACTTGGGATTGTCGTAGGCGTGCTCGGTGACGTACTTCTCGTCGGGGCGCTTGAGCAGCCCGTAGAGTTCGCTCGAGGCCTGCTTCTCGACCAGGTCCACGATCTCCTCGATCCAGACGAAGGTGTTGGTGCGGCAGGTCACGGTGACGTGCGAGCGCTGATTGTGCGCGCCGCGCTCCGAGATCCGCTTCGAGCAGGGGCACAGGCTCGTCACCGGCACCAGCACCTTCATCTCGAAGCACTGCCGGCTGCCGCGGATCTCGCTGACGAAGGTGACCTCGTAGTCCATCAGGCTCCTGACGCCCGAGACGGGCGCCGCCTTCTCGATGAAGTACGGGAACGCCATCTCGACGTGCCCCTCCTCGGCCTCCAGCCGCTGCACCATCTCGCGCACCATCTGCTTGAAGCTCTCCACGGTCAGCTCGCGCTCGTGCCCCGAGAGAATCTCTACGAAGCGCGACATGTGCGTGCCCTTGAAGTGGTGCGGCAGGCTGACATACATGTTGAACGTCGCGATGGTGTGCTGCGTGCCCCCGCCGCGCTCCTGGATGCGCATCGGGTGGCGGATCGCCTTGATGCCTACCCGGTCGATGGCGAGCTTGCGCGAGTCCGGCGAGCGCTGGACGTCCGGGATGTGCTGCAGGTCCTTGGCTTTCATGCGGCGATTATAACTCCCGAGTAAATCACTCGGGTATTACCTCCCGAATCGCCCTGCGGATTCCAGGGGCATCGAGCCCCACCGAAGCGAGCAGCTTCGCCGGGTCGCCGTGCGCGACGAAGCGATCCGGCAGCCCGAGCAGCAGGACCCTGCGCTCGAGGCCCATTCTCGCCAGCGCCTCGCACACCGCGCCGCCCGCCCCGCCCATGACCTGGTGCTCCTCCACGGTCACCAGCAGCTCGTGGCCGGCGGCGAGGCGCGCGACAAGCTCGACGTCGAGCGGCTTGACGAAGCGCATGTTGGCCACCGTGGCATCGAGCGCCTCGGCCGCTTCGAGCGCGGGCTTGAGCATCGAGCCGAACGCGAGGATCGCGACGCGCCTGCCCTCGCGCCGGATCACGCCTTTCCCGATCGGGAAAGCCGTCATGTGCTTCTCCGGCGCCACGCCCGGCCCGGCTCCGCGCGGATAGCGCACCGCCGCGGGCCCGTCGAGGCGGAAGCCCGTGGTGAGCATCTGCCGGCACTCGTTCTCGTCGGCGGGCGCCATCAGCGTGAGGTTCGGCACCGTGCGCAGGTACGCGTAGTCGAAGGCGCCGTTGTGCGTCTGGCCGTCGCCGCCGACCAGCCCGCCGCGGTCCAGCGCGAACAGCACCGGCAGGTTCTGGATCGCGACGTCGTGGATCAGCTGGTCGTAGCCGCGCTGCAGGAAGGTCGAGTAGATCGCGACCACGGGCTTGAGCCCCTCGCAGGCGAGGCCGGCGGCGAAGGTCACCGCGTGCTGCTCGGCGATGGCGACGTCGAAGTAGCGCTCGGGGTAGAGCTCGGAGTAGCGCACCAGGCCCGAGCCCTCGCGCATCGCCGGCGTGATCGCGACCAGGCGCTCGTCCTGCGCCGCCATGTCGCAGAGCCACTCGCCGAAGACCTGGCTGTAGGTGGGCTTGCCCCCCGCCGCGGCCTGCTTGATGCCCTCGGCCGGATCGAACTTGCCCGGGCCGTGGTAGGCGATCGGGTCCTCCTCGGCGAGCTTGTAGCCCTGGCCCTTGCGCGTCACCACGTGCAGGAATTGCGGCCCTTTGAGCTTGCGGATGTTGCTGAGCGTCGGGATCAGCGCATCGAGGTCGTGGCCGTCGATCGGGCCGATGTAGTTGAAGCCGAACTCCTCGAACAGCGTGCTCGGGGTCACCATGCCCTTGACGTGCTCCTCGGCGCGGCGCGCGAGCTCCCACGCCCCGGGCACGCGCCTGAGCAGGTGCTCGCTCGCGCGCTTCGCGGTGTCGTAGATGCGGCCCGAGAGCAGCCGCGCGAGGTAGTTGGTGAGCGCCCCGACCGGCGGCGAGATCGACATCTCGTTGTCGTTGAGGATGACCAGCAGGTCGACGTCCATGGCACCGGCGTTGTTGAGCGCCTCGTAGGCCATGCCGGCGCTCATCGCGCCGTCGCCGATCACCGCGACCGCGCGCCGCTTCTCGCCTTTGGCCCGCGCCGCCACCGCCATGCCGAGCGCCGCCGAGATCGAGGTCGAGGAGTGCGCCGTGCCGAAGGTGTCGTAGACCGACTCGCTGCGCCGCGGGAACCCGGAGATGCCGTCGATCATGCGCAGCCGCGCCATCTGCTCGCGCCGCCCGGTGAGGATCTTGTGGGGATAGGTCTGGTGGCCGACGTCCCAGACGATGCGGTCCTCCGGCGTCTCGAACACGTAGTGCAGCGCGATCGTCAGCTCGACGGTGCCGAGGTTGGACGAGAGGTGCCCGCCGGTCCTGGACACGGAGTCGAGCACGTAGGCGCGCAGTTCCTCGGCGAGCTGGCCGAGCTGCCGGCGATCGAGCCTGCGCAGCTGCGCCGGATCGTTGATCGTCGAGAGCAGCGCGTACATCGCGGGATTGTAGCCGTCGGACGGCAGCTCTCCGGTGATCGTCGTCACGGCTAGAATTTTCTCAGGACGATGAAGTCGGCGAGCTGGCGCAGGCGCGCCGCGCGCTCGCCGAACGGTGCGAGCGCCGCATGCGCCTCGCCGCGCAGCTCCTCGGCATAGCCCCGGGCGCGCGCCACACCCATCGCCGATACGTACGTGGGCTTGCCCTGGCGCGAGTCCTTGCCGGCGGTCTTGCCGAGCGTCGCGGTGCTCGCCTCCGCATCCAGCACGTCGTCCACCACCTGGAAGGCGAGTCCGACGCGATGCGCGTAGTGCTCGAGCGCCCCCGGGCAGGGACCCGCGCACAGCGCGCCCAGCTTCACCGCCGCGCTGATCAACGCCCCTGTCTTTCGCACGTGCATGAACTCGAGCTCGGTCTGCGAGAGTGCGCGGCCGGTGGAGGCGAGGTCGATGGCCTGGCCGCCCGCCATGCCGCGCGACCCGGCCGCGGCCGCGAGCACCTGCACCATGCCGAGTTGCGCCGCGGGATCGTCCGCCAGCCTCCCTTCCGCCAGCAGCTGGAAGGCGAGCGTCTGCAGCGCGTCCCCGGCGAGCAGCGCGGTCGCCTCGTCGTACTCGACGTGCAGCGTCGCCCTGCCCCGGCGCAGCACGTCGTCGTCCATGCAGGGCAGGTCGTCGTGCACCAGCGAGTAGGCGTGGATCAGCTCCAGCGCCGAGGCGACCACCTCGAGGCGCGCCGCC
>Ga0137796_10001930_pt1 | contig 11407 bp, 6 predicted proteins | sample OV2TP3_FD_97704 | JGI IMG/M metagenome (GOLD analysis project Ga0137796, IMG submission 97704)
TTGCACAGTCTCATCGGATGGCGGACCTCAGGCTCGCCAAGGCGTATCGCTATCCTGATGTGACGGCGGGAGCGGGGATGGCGTTGCAGGGTCCCACCGGTCCGGACCTCCAGCAGCAGTTGATCCTGAACTTCGGCGTGCCGCTCCCTTTGTTCAACCGGAACCAGGGTGGAATTGTCCAGGCGGAGGTGGCGGTGCAGACGGCGGAAGCGGACTTGAACAAGACCGTGCTCCAGGTGGAAAACCAGGTCGATATCGCGTACCAGAACCTGCTGCAGAGCCGACGGCTGGTGGAAGCGTACCGGGAAGGTGTGCTGGATGATGCGCGCGAGACGCTGACGATCGTCGAGCGGGCCTACGAGCGAGGAGGTGCAACGATCATCGAGTTGCTGGATGCAGCCCGCACCTCGCGGACGATCCAGCAGAATTACATCGAGACGCTGTTTAGCTACCAGCGGAACCTGTTTCTCCTGGAAAGCGCTGTGGGCAAGGAGATCACCTCATGAAGGTCCTTCCCTTGTCCTTAACCTTAACCTTAGCCTGCTTCTCACTGTCTGCGTGCGGCCGAACGGATGAGCCGGCAGCCTCCACCGCGGCTGCGCCCGCCGTCCAGCCGGCCCCGGCAGTCTCCGACCAATTGGTGAACCGCATCGAGACCGCCCTTGTCGCGCCGGGTCCCGTCAAGCCGACCTTGACGCTGGCCGGAAAGGTGGCCTATGGCGAGGATCGCTATTCGCGGATTTCCTCGCCGCTGCAGGGTCGGGTGCTGGAGGTCCGGGCGCGCCTGGGTGACCGGGTGAAGACCGGCGATGTGCTGCTGGTGATCGACAGTCCGGAGATCGCGGCAGCCTATTCCGAGTTTGTGAAGGAACATTCTGATCTGACCTATGCCACGCGGGCCTATGAGCTGGCCAAGGACCTGTACGAAACTAAAGCCCTGGCCTTCAAAGACCTCAAGCAGGCGGAGAACGAAGCCATCAAGGCTCGCGCGGAATTTCGCCGGGCCAAGGAGCGGTTGCTCTCTCTCCGCGTTCCGGCCTCGGAGCTGGACAAGCCGCTGGCCGAGCAGCGCATCACCTCACGATTTGAAATGAAGAGCCCGCTGACCGGCACAGTGGTGGAGCGCTCGGTCACTCCCGGGCAGTCGGTCGGGGGGGATCCGACCCAGGTCCTGTTCACGGTGGCCGATCTGGACACTTTGCAGGTGGTCGCGGATGTCTATGAGCGGGACCTGGATCTGGTGAAGGTGGGCCAGGTGGCGACTGTGACGGTGGAGGCGTATCCCGGGGTCAGCTTCCCTGCCGCCATCGCCTTCATCGGCGACGTCGTGGATCCGAATACCCGAACGATCAAAGTCCGGGCCTGGGTCAACAACGAGGCCCATAAGTTGAAGCCCGAGATGTTCGCCCGCCTGAACATCGAGGTCGGGGACGGCACCCAGTTTCTTGCCATTCCCAAAGAGGCGGTGCTGGAGGTAGATGGCAAGCAGGTGGTGTATGTGGTCGAGGCTGAAGGCCGGTACGTCAAGCGCGAGGTCAAGGTGTCCCCCGCGACCGGCGACCAGGTACGGGTCCTGGAGGGGCTGAATCCCGGAGAACGAATCGTCACAAAGGGCGCGGTGCTTCTGAAAGGGCAGGAAGCCAAGTCGTGAGGCGCAGCCGACGGAATTCCGGTAATCATTCACCACGATGATTGCCCGGATTGTCGAATTTGCTCTTGCGCAACGAGTCTTTGTTTGTGTCCTCGGTCTGACCCTTCTGTTCGGCGGTCTCTACGCGTTCCATATCCTGGACGTCATTGCCTACCCTGATCCCTCTCCCCCGATGGTCGAAGTGATTACCCAGTACCCCGGGTGGTCCGCAGAAGAAATCGAGCGGCAGATCACGATCCCCATCGAGATCGCCATGCTCGGCATGCCGGGCCTCAAGGACATCCGCTCGCTGTCCATCTTCGGCCTGAGCGACATCAAGTTCTACTTCGACTTCGGCACCGATTACTTCAAGGACCGCCAGGAGGTCCTCAACCGCCTCGGCATGCTCACCTTGCCGGCCGATGTTCAGCCCGCCATCTCCCCCTGGGGGGCGATTGCGGAGATTTATCGGTACGAGCTGGTGGGGGACGGCACGGCGCTGACGGAGCTGAAGACGCTGCAGGACTGGGTGCTGCAGCGGGAGTTCAAGCGGGTGCCCGGGGTGATCGACGTGACGGCGTTCGGGGGGATGACCAAGCAGTACCACGTGGACCTGAACCCGGGGGCCCTGCTCAGCTATGGGGTGACGCTCTCGCAGGTGATGACGGCGCTGGGCAGCAGCAACGCGAACGTGGGGGGCAACTATCTGACGGTGGGGGCGCAGAACTTCAATGTGCGGGGGCTGGGGCTGATCGACAGCCTGGACGACATCGAGAGCGTGATGGTGGCGGAGAAGAACGGGACGCCGGTGTTTGTGCGCAATCTGGGCAAGGTGAGCGTGGGGCACCGGGTGCGGCTGGGGAAGGTGGGGATTGATGAGCGGGACGATGTGGTGGAAGGGGTGGTGTTGCTGCAGCGGGGGGCCAAGGCGCTGCCGGTGCTGGAGCGGGTGCACCGCAAGGTGCAGGATCTGAACGGGTGGAAGCTGCCGAAGGGGGCGCAGGTCAAGACGTTTTACGATCGGACGGTGCTGATCCACACGACGATCGAGACGGTCGTGGACATCATGGTCAGCGGCATCGTGCTGGTCTTCCTCATCCTGTTCGTGTTCCTGGGGAATCTGCGGGCCGCGCTCATCGTCACGCTGACCATTCCGATGTCCCTGCTGTTCACCTTCGCCATGATGGTATTGATCAACCAGTCGGCGAACCTGATTTCGCTCGGCGCGATCGATTTCGGCATCATCGTGGACGCCACCTTGATCATGGTGGAGAGCATTTTCTACCACTTGTCCCGCCGGGACGGGCCGGGGCTGACGGTCCCCATGCATATCATGCGCGCCGCCCGCGAGGTGGGCAGACCGATCTTTTTCGCCACGACCATCATCGTGGTGGCCTTCATCCCCCTGTTCACCATGACCGGGGTGCCGGGCAAGATCTTCGCGCCGATGTCCATCACCTACGGGTTTGCCTTGGTAGGGGCCTTGCTGATGGCCTTCACGCTGGCCCCGGCGCTCTGCTCGCTGTTCCTGACCGCGCCGCTGCAAGAGGAAGACACCGCACTGGTGCGCTGGCTTCGAGCCCGGTACCTTCAAGGTCTCCGCTGGGCGCTGGGACATCCGGCGCTGGTCATGGGGGTTGCGGCGGGCCTGTTGATCCTGGCCTTCGCGATGATGCCGCTGCTCGGCGGGGAGTTCATGCCGGCTCTTGAAGAAGGCAACCTCTGGGTGCGGGCCACCATGCCGGTCGATATCTCGTTCGAGCAGGCTGGCCGGCTGGCCACCGAGATCCGCGGCATCTTCCGGCGATTCCCGGAAGTGACGAGTGTGGTGTCTCAGCTCGGCCGGCCGGACGACGGGACCGATCCCACCAGCTTCTTCAACGCCGAGTTCCTGGTGAATCTGAAGCCCCGCCGCGAGTGGCGGCCCGACGTCAAGTCGAAGGATCTGTTGATCGAAGAGATCGAAGGCCACCTGGCGAAGATCCCTGGCGTGACCTTCAACTTTTCGCAGGTGATCCAGGACAACGTGCAGGAGGCCATGTCGGGCGTCAAAGGCGAAAACGCCATCAAGCTGTTCGGCGCCGACCTGAAGGTCATGGAAGCCAAGGCCTTGGAAATCGAGAACGTGATGAGGCAGGTGCGCGGTGTCAAAGACCTGGGGGTTTTCCGGCTCCTGGGCCAGCCCAATCTCATCATCCAGGTGGACCGGCAGGCCGTCGCGCGCTACGGGCTGTTGGTGTCCGATGTCAACGACGTGGTCGGGGCGGCGGTGGGTGGACGAGCGGTGACGCAGGTCTTTGAAGGGGAACGGTGGTTCGCTCTCGCGGTCCGATTTCTCCCGGAATTCCGTCAGGACATGGAGACGATTGGTGGCATTCAGGTCAGTACCCCGGATGGCGCCAGAATTCCACTCAAGCAGATCACCAACATCTCGTTGCAGACCGGCGCCTTCATCATTTACCGAGAGAACAATGAGCGGTACATTCCGGTCAAATTCAGCGTGCGCGGCCGCGATCTGGAGAGTACGGTGCGGGAAGCCGCGGCCAAGATCAGCGAGCGCGTCACTCTTCCGGCACGGTATCGTATCGAGTGGCACGGCGAATACGACCAGCTTCAAGATGAGAAGCTGCGCCTGGCTCAAATCATCCCGGTCAGCCTGCTGATCATCCTGTTCCTGGTCTTTTTGGCCGTCAACTCTGTGCGCGATGCGGTGCTCGTGCTGCTGGCGGTCCCATTTGCCCTCATCGGGGGCATCTTTTCCCTCGTCGTCACCGGAACCGATTTCAGCATATCCGCGGCGGTCGGATTCATTTCGCTCTTTGGCGTCGCCGTGCAGGGGGCCCTCATTCTCGTGGTCAGGATCCAGGATCTAGTGGAGGATGGCCACGAGTTGACGGATGCCGTCATGAAAGGCGCTGAGGTCCGGATGCGCCCTGTGCTGATGACCACGCTGGCGGCCGGCATCGGTCTGCTGCCGGCCGCGATCGCCACCGGTATCGGCGCCCAATCGCAGCAGCCGCTGGCCCGCGTCGTGGTTGGCGGCATGCTGACGTCCGCCACGCTCATCCTCCTGGTTCTTCCGGTCCTGTATCACGTCCTGCACCGGCGGAAAGCCGTTCCCGGAGGCGGAGGTAACGGCGCGCCGGTTTCTTCCAAGCCATGATTGTCCACTTGGTCGAATTGGCTTTGGTGCAACGGGTATTGGTGTTCGCGCTGGCCTTGGTCCTTCTGTTCGGAGGGCTGTATGCCTTCCATATCCTCGACGTTGCCGCCTATCCCGATCCGTCCCCGCCCATGGTCGAAGTGATCACCCAGTACCATGGCTGGTCCGCCGAGGAGATCGAGCGACAGATCACGATCCCCATCGAGACGACGCTCACCGGCATGCCGGGCCTCAAGGACATCCGCTCGCTGTCCATCTTCGGCCTGAGCGACATCAAGTTCTACTTCGACTTCGGCACCGATTACTTCAAGGACCGCCAGGAGGTCCTCAACCGCCTCGGCATGCTCACCTTGCCGGCCGATGTTCAGCCCGCCATCTCCCCCTGGGGGGCGATTGCGGAGATTTATCGGTACGAGCTGGTGGGGGACGGCACGGCGCTGACGGAGCTGAAGACGCTGCAGGACTGGGTGCTGCAGCGGGAGTTCAAGCGGGTGCCCGGGGTGATCGACGTGACGGCGTTCGGGGGGATGACCAAGCAGTACCACGTGGACCTGAACCCGGGGGCCCTGCTCAGCTATGGGGTGACGCTCTCGCAGGTGATGACGGCGCTGGGCAGCAGCAACGCGAACGTGGGGGGCAACTATCTGACGGTGGGGGCGCAGAACTTCAATGTGCGGGGGCTGGGGCTGATCGACAGCCTGGACGACATCGAGAGCGTGATGGTGGCGGAGAAGAACGGGACGCCGGTGTTTGTGCGCAATCTGGGCAAGGTGAGCGTGGGGCACCGGGTGCGGCTGGGGAAGGTGGGGATTGATGAGCGGGACGATGTGGTGGAAGGGGTGGTGTTGCTGCAGCGGGGGGCCAAGGCGCTGCCGGTGCTGGAGCGGGTGCACCGCAAGGTGCAGGATCTGAACGGGTGGAAGCTGCCGAAGGGGGCGCAGGTCAAGACGTTTTACGATCGGACGGTGCTGATCCACACGACGATCGAGACGGTCGTGGACATCATGGTCAGCGGCATCGTGCTGGTCTTCCTCATCCTGTTCGTGTTCCTGGGGAATCTGCGGGCCGCGCTCATCGTCACGCTGACCATTCCGATGTCCCTGCTGTTCACCTTCGCCATGATGGTATTGATCAACCAGTCGGCGAACCTGATTTCGCTCGGCGCGATCGATTTCGGCATCATCGTGGACGCCACCTTGATCATGGTGGAGAGCATTTTCTATCAGATGGCCCATCATCCCGGCCCCGGGTTGACCCCAGCGCATCAAATTGTCAGAGCGACGCGGCAGGTCGGACGGCCGATCTTTTTCTCGACCGCCATCATCGTGGTGGCCTTCATCCCCCTGTTCACCATGACCGGCGTGCCGGGCAAGATCTTCGCCCCGATGTCCATCACCTACGGCTTTGCCTTGCTGGGGGCGTTGCTGATGGCCTTCACCCTGGCGCCGCTGCTCTGCTCGATCCTGCTCGCCGAGCCCGCCCGCGATGAGGATACGGCTGTGGTCAGATTCTTCCGGCGCATGTACGCCTCGATGCTGAAATGGGCGCTGGGACATCGGGCGATGGTCGTGGCTGGAGCTGTGGTGCTGTTTGTGGCGGCGTTCGTGGGGCTCCAGTTCGTCGGGGGCGAGTTTATGCCCCCCTTGGAAGAAGGCAACCTCTGGGTGCGGGCCACCATGCCGGTCGATATCTCGTTCGAGCAGGCCGGCCGGCTGGCCACCGAGATCCGCGGCATCTTCCGGCAATTCCCGGAAGTGACGAGCGTGGTGTCTCAGCTCGGCCGGCCGGACGACGGGACGGATCCTACCAGCTTCTTCAACGCGGAATTTTTGGTGACTCTCAAGCCATACCGGGAGTGGCGGAAGGAAATTCCTTCCAAGGAGAAGCTGGTCGAGAAGATCGAGACCGTTCTCTCCGGTATTCCCGGCGTGCGGTTCAATTTTTCGCAGATGATCCAGGACAACGTCCAGGAAGCCATGTCCGGTGTCAAAGGAGAAAACTCGATCAAGCTCTTTGGCCCCGACCTGAAAGTGCTGGAGGCCAACGCCATAGAAATCGAGAAGGTGGTGAAGGGAGTCCGGGGCGTGAAGGACCTGGGCATCTTCCGTTTGATGGGCCAGCCGAATCTGCTGGTGCGGGTGGATCGACAGGCTTGCGCCCGATACGGGCTGCTCGTCGCCGATGTCAACGCGATGGTTCGGGCGGCCATCGGAGGCGAGGCGCTCACGCGTGTCTACGAGGGCGAGAAATGGTTTGATCTTGTGGTGCGGTTCCTGCCGGAGTACCGGCAGGACACCGAGGCGATCGGCAACATCCAGGTGAGCACGCCGGATGGCGCGAGGATCCCGTTGAAGCAGTTGGCGACGATTTCCCTGCAGGCGGGCGCCTTCCTGATCTATCGGGAAAACAACGAGCGGTATATCCCGATCAAGTTCAGCGTGAGAGGGCGCGACCTCGAAGGCACCGTCAAAGAGGCGCAGGAAAAGCTGGCTCAGTCCGTCAGACTTCCCGAACGGTATCGGACGGAATGGGCGGGGGAGTACGACCAACTGAAGGATGAGCAAAAGCGACTGATGATTGTCGTGCCGCTGTCTCTGCTGGCGATCCTGGTGCTGCTGTACCTGGCCTTTAATTCGATTCGTGACGCGGTGCTGGTGCTCGCAACAGTGCCGTTCGCCCTCATCGGGGGAGTGCTCTCGCTCGTCGCCACGGGGACGCCGTTCAGCATCTCGGCGGCCGTCGGAGTCATCTCGACCCTCGGTGTGACGATCCTGGGCGGCGTGCTGCTTGTGTCTCGCATCAGCGATTTCCGGATGGCGGGCAATTCCCTGGAAGAAGCCATCATGAAGGGAGCGGATGTCCAGATGCGGCCGGTCCTCATGGCGACCTTGGCCGCCTCCATCGGGCTGTTTCCGGCCGCGATCGCCACGGGGATCGGCTCTCAAGCACAGCAGCCGCTGGCCCGCGTCGTGGTCGGCGGCATGCTGACATCCGCCGTTCTGATCTTGATCGTTTTGCCTGTCCTCTATTATCTGGTGCACCGGCGAGACCCTCGGGAGCCGGGCGAGGAGACGGCCTGATGTCCGGAGGAGCTCCGTTCCCGATGGCCGTGATCGGCCTGGTGCTGGCAGCCGGTGCATTCGCCGCTCCGGGGGGACATGTCGACCGTGTGTCCGACGATCCTCAGGCGATCGAGCGGGAACTCCGGGCCTTGCGGGAAGCGCGCGCCCAGGACTCCTCGGATCCGGGGCTTCTCATCCGGCTGGCCGCCTTGTGCCTTGATCTTGGGGAGGATGTCATCAGGGATTCGGAACAGCGGCGTGTGGCCTACGAAGAAGGAGCCCGGCTGGCGCAACGCGCCCTGGAGATTCGGGAAGCCGATGCCGAAGCCCATTACCTGTACGCGGCGAACCTGGGAAGCGCCGCGCAGCTCACGGGGATGATGGCGGCCGCCTTCACCGTCAGGACCCTCAAGCGCCACGTGACACGGGCTCTTGAGCTGCAACCCGATCATGCGCCGGCGCTGCACATGATGGGGATGATGCTGGAGGAGCTTCCGTGGATCCTCGGAGGGGATCAGCCCGCCGCGTTGCAATACCTCCAACGAGCGGTCGCGGCAGACCCGAACTATGCGCACGCGCGGTTCGACCTGGCCAAAGTGTACCTCAAAGCACAGGATCGAGAGTCGGCGCGGCGGGAGCTCCGGGCCGTGATCGCGATGGAGCATCCCCGCGATCGCTATGCGTGGTCCAGCCGGTACCTCCCGGACGCCAAGCAACTGCTGGCGGCCCTGGATCGAGACGTTTTTTGACTTCTCCCCGCCGGTCCTTGTAGAGTCCTGAAAAGGTTGAGGCTAAGAACACCATGACCTTGCGGTTGGCGCATCTTTCCGGCGTGCTCAAAGTCGGAACGCTGGCTCTGCTGGCGGCCTTGCTGTTCTTGCTGGGCAGCATCACCAACCAGGCCTCGGCGAGCGCGTACATCTCGTTCTTCGGGATCATTCTCCTGCAGGTCCTGGAAGTGCTCTATGCGGGAGCATCCGAGGAAGGGGAACGGCGGGGGTGGCGGCTGATGGTGCTGCGGATCAGCATCCTCCTCCAACTGGCACTGGCGTCGATCCTGGTGGCGGTGACAGGCGGAAGCGGAAGCATCTACGAGTTGGTGTATCTGTTGCCCATCGTCTCGGCCGCCATGAAGCTTCCGGGGCGGGAAGTCGCGGTGGTCGTGGGCGGGGCGGTCGTGGCCATGGGGGGGTTCATCGTGACCGGTGAGCAATTGACCGCGTCCATCGGGCGCGTGAAAGAATTCCAGGACGCTGTGGCGGCCACCGTCTATTTTACGATGGCCGGCATCCTGGCCTACATGTTCGCCAAAGCCGAACGCGATCAGCGGGTGCATTACCAAAGTCTCGCTGCCGCGCTGGCCGATACGAATGAGCAACTCCGACGCGTCCAGACGGAGCTGACCGACCGGTTGATCCAAGTCGGACAGATGGAAGAGCGGATCCAGCAGATCAGCCAGATGGCGGTGCTGGGAGAAGTCGCCGCGCAAGTGGCGCATGAGGTTCGAAATCCCCTCGGGATCATCAAGGGCGCGACCGAGATGCTGGCCGCACGCGCCTCGGAGCCGGCCACACAGCGGCACGTGGCGGTCCTTCTGGAGGAAGTGGACCGGCTGAACAAGGCCGTGGAGAGCGTCTTGCGACTGGCCACGCCGTTGCGGATCCAGACGGCGCGGCTTCATGTTCAGGATTTGCTCCGGACGGTGACCCAGGCCGCGACCAGGTGGTCTCCGTCGAGCCGCTATGCCGTTCAGGTCTCGGTTCCGCCGGAACCGTTGTGGCTGGTCGGCGATCGAGAGCTGTTGCACCAGGCGTTCACGAATCTGGTCCGCAATGCCCTCCAAGCCATGCCCGGCGGCGGAACGGTTACGATCGCCGCTCGCCGAGAGCCGGAAGACGGCATGGTTCGGCTGACCATTGCCGACACGGGGGTCGGACTCTCGGCCGAAGAACTGAAGCGGTTGGGGGAATCGTTTTTCACCAAGCGGGCCGGAGGCGTGGGGCTGGGATTCGCGCTGGCCCGGCGAATCATCTTGGAACACGGCGGGAGCCTTGAGGTCAGCAGCCAGGTCAGCCAGGGAACCTGCATCTCCATCCGCCTTCCCGCCGGCATCAAGGAAGGAGCCGATCACCCTTCGGCCGAGTCCGTGGGAATCCGGCGCTGACGACGAGACGCCATGGCGACGATCATGGTCGTGGATGACGAGAAAAATTACCTCTGGATGCTCGGTGAGCTTTTCCAGAGCGGAGGATATGAGGTCTTGACCTGCGAGAAAGCCTCTGACGCCGTCCCGTTGCTCCAGGACGACCGGGTCGATGTGTTGCTGACCGACCTGCGCATGGCCGAGATGGACGGCATGGCCTTGCTGACGCGCGCGCGGGAAGTCGCGCCGGCCGTTTCGACGATCATCATGACGGCCTACGGCAGCGTCGAGCGGGCGGTGGAAGCCATGCGGCTCGGCGCCTACGACTTCATCCTGAAACCGTTCAACAACGCCGACCTGTTGAGGTCGGTCGGCAAGGCCCTGGAACGGACCGCCTTGGTCCGGGAGAATCTCCGTCTGTCCCAGAGCCTGGCCCACCAGTATCACTTCGATCAGCTCATCGGCAAAAGTCCGGTGATGCAGGCGGTGTTCGAGAAGATCAAGCGCGTGATCGGCTCCAAATCCCTGGTGCTCATCACCGGGGAGAGCGGGAGCGGGAAGGAGCTGGTGGCCCGGGCGATTCACTTCAACGGTCCGCGTTGTGGGCGGCCGTTTCTGGCCGTGAACTGCAGCGCGTTGACCGACACGTTGGCGGAGAGCGAGTTGTTCGGACACGAGCGTGGAGCTTTCACCGGGGCCAGCGCCCGCCACCTCGGTGTCTTCGAACAGGCAAACGGCGGGACTCTGTTTCTCGATGAAGTCTCGGAGCTGCCCTTGCCCCTCCAGGCCAAATTGTTGCGCGTGCTGGATACCCAGGAGATTCGCCGCGTCGGCAGTGAAAAAGTGATCACCGTGGATGTTCGCATGTTAGCGGCCACCAACCGGGATCTGAAGGCCGAAGCGAGAGCCGGACGGTTCCGCGAAGACCTCTATTTTCGCCTGAATGTCGTCCAGGTCGACCTGCCGCCGCTGCGGGATCGCGCTGAAGATATTCCGCTCTTGGCGGAGAGGCACCTGCAGCATCTCATTCAGGAAAGAGGAACCCGAGGGAGACGGTTTTCTCCCGCTGCGCTGACTCTGTTGAGCCGGTATCCCTAGCCGGGGAACGTCCGCGAGCTGCAGAACGCGGTGGCCCATGCCGCCCTCATGGCCCTATCCGACGAGATCCAGCCGGAGGACTTCCCGATGGAGTTGGCTGCGACCGGTGAGTGGCTGGTCGCTCTCGATCGGGTGTTGCCATCCAGCGCCCAGCTTGATGCGACCTTGAAAGCGATCGAACGACATTTGATCGAGCGCGCCTTGGCCAAAAGCCAGGGCGTTCAAGCGAAAGCCGCCGAATTGCTCGGGATCAGTCGCAGCCTCTTGCAATACAAATTGAAGACCCTCGCTGCGTCCTCGGAACCGCCAAG
>Ga0137796_10001932_pt1 | contig 11399 bp, 17 predicted proteins | sample OV2TP3_FD_97704 | JGI IMG/M metagenome (GOLD analysis project Ga0137796, IMG submission 97704)
CGAATCAAGCAATGCGCATGACACAGAGCATTTCAAGAAAATAGGACATCCAATAATAAAAACAATACACACAAGTTATGATTTTACTTGGTGTTATAAGTGCAATGCTTATTTGGTTTGAAAATATAAACAACAAAATAATTAAAATAAAAAATACGAGACCTATGCAATGTAAACTAGAATAGGTAACCCTCATAAGACTGTATTGCTATCTTTCCTAATCATCAAGCACTATAAGAGTTAGCGGGGCACCCAATATTATTGGGAGAGAACAAGGGTCGCGTATTCATTTATAAATAATAATTTGATGAAGAAATCAAATAAAAATTCAAATAAAATGTTTCAAAACAATATTTCAAGAAGAAAATCTCGTAAAGTAAAAGTTGGAAAACTGTTCATTGGAGGAGATGCTCCAATTTCAATTCAGTCAATGACAACAACAGATACTACTGATGTAAAAGCAACAATTGAGCAAATACATGGATTGGAGGAAATTGGATGTGACATAATAAGAGTTTCTGCTCCGACACTTCATGCTGCAAAAGCATTGAAAGAAATAAAAGAAAATATTTCTATACCATTAGTTGTTGATATTCATTTTGATTACAGGATTGCTTTGGAAGCTGTAAAATATGTTGATAAGCTTAGAATTAACCCAGGCAACATAGGAAATCCTGACAAAGTTCAGCAAGTTGTTAAGGTATGCAAAGATTATGATGTGCCAATGAGAATTGGTGTTAACCTTGGCTCATTGGAAAGAGACTTATATGAAAAATATGGTTATGCTCCTGAAGCCATGGTCGAGAGCGCTTTAAGGCATGTAAGAATATTAGAGGATTTAGATTTTTACAATACAATTGTTTCATTGAAGGCCTCTGATGTGCCAAGAATGGTTAAGGCATATAGATTATTTGCAGAAAAAACCGATTATCCGTTGCATCTTGGCGTTACAGAAGCTGGATCGAAAGTGCCTGGTGCTGTAAAATCAGCAATGGGAATGGGAATGTTGCTTTCTGAAGGCATAGGAGACACAATAAGAGTCTCATTGTCCGAAGACCCGATAGAAGAAGTCAAAGTCGGAAAATTGATTTTGCGTTCTTTAGGATTAAGAAATGATAGTGTTCAGGTTACAAGCTGCCCTACATGCGCGAGAACACATGTTGATGTTATAAAAATTGTTGAAGAATTGGAAAATGAAACTGAAAAAATCAAGAAACCGATTCATGTCGCAGTAATGGGCTGCGCAGTTAATGGTCCTGGAGAAAGCAGAAAAGCAGATTTGGGAATTGTAGGAGCGCCGGGAAATCATTTGTTGTATAAAAATGGTCAGATTGTTAAAAGAATCAATGACAACGAGATAAAAGAGGTTCTATTGAAGGAAATAAATGAGATGGCTAATGGGAATTGATTACTTTTACATAGAAATATTAATATAGAAATATAAAATACATAAGAATGATGAGAGCTAAAACCTTAGTTGGAATTGCGGTTGTTGGAGGGGTTATATTAGCTAGCTTAGATTAAAGAGTGAGAGATGCAACGAAAGAATTTTTTAAACCACTTACAATCGAAGAGTCCCAAGAAAAACAAATTTCTGGAGAGACGACTCTTAACGAACGATTAACCGACGAAAATTTTGCAGATAATGCTTTTTTTATTCTTGGCCCTACTAATGCATGGCCACGTGTCCATTCCCGTAACGAAGATCCTTACAATGCGGGGCAAATAGCAAGACTTAGTCTGTATATTAGTAGCAGACGACCTGAATTTAGAGCTTTTGCCCTTTATGAAGACAATATACTATTAAGACTTTGGAACGAAATTATTCCTCCCCTCGGTAATACTTCTAAAGATGTGGAAATTAGGCGAGAAAAAGGATTACACACTTATGAACTCAGAGTCTGGGATAAGATGGGCAGGATGATTAAGAGTTATCCAGTTAAGGTAAATTATTCAGGCAAATTTACAGACCAGCCTCCAACCATAACAGAATTTGATGGTGCATCTGTAGTCGGAGAAGATTTTTTTGCTTATAGATTTCTTTTGAGTGATTATGGAGACAACCCTGGAATAGAGTCTATAACAGTGTATCAAAATGGACGCGTAGCAAAGGTTCTACCGTATAGTGGAGGTGACGAATTTCTAATTACTGGACTCAAGCCAGGAAAACACCAGTTTAAATTTACAGTTAAAGATAAGGGTGGTAATACAGTTGAATCAAGACCTTTAGAAATTTTAACTGGACCAAATCCGCAACCAAAAATTGAAAGAATAGAATAAAGATCAATCTCTCTAATAGAAAAAACATAAGTTAATGTCTTATAATCACTTTCTTCCTCTTATCCATCGTCTCAATAACCAATGTGTCAAAAACCTTATCGATACTGGCATTTGGTGAGTCCAGATTAGATATATACTCTGGAATATAAATGCTTAAATAGTGAAAATCCAATTTTATGTGTATATTAAAGGTGAAAACATGGGAGACAAAAATTTTAATAAATTGGCAAAAATGAGCAAGGATAAGTATGAAGGCAAATGTATAGGCTTGGCAGACGGTAAGGTTGTTATTGTCAATAAAGATCCAATCAAAGTAATGGACAAGTTGATGAAAAACTATTCTGACAAGGAAATCCTTGTTACAAGCATACCTAAAAGAGACACTAACTTTGTTCTTTAAGCTGTTTGTATCATGGCAAGCAAAATAATAGCATTTCCTTATATTAGAAAAGGACATTAGTTATTGGGCATTTGTGTCCTTTTCTAAAATATTAAAAGACACAATAAATTGCCCTAAAATTTGTGTCTTTTACTATATTGAACACAGAAGGAAGCTAAAGCCATTGGCGGATATTCAATTCAAGTACACCGATAATAAGGCGATAAATTTTCCTGCTTTGGTTGATTCTGGCGCTGATAGGTCTTGTTCTTTTGTTTCCATTGGAGAAAAATTAGGAGTTGATTTTTCAGATTATGACGAAAAAGATAATGTTGCAACAGGAATTTCTGGCGCAGATGTTCCAGGTTACATTGCTCCAATATCTTTCTTTATAGGGGACTATGAAATCACCCTGAATGTTGCATGGATGGATATACCATTTGATGCAGAAAAGCATTACTTTTTTATCCTGGGAAGGGAAAGGTTTTTTGAAGAGTTTGACGTTATATTCCAAGAAAGCAAAACGAGGATAGTATTCAAGAAAGTTTGAAATAGTAATCTATTTTTATAGAAACATTTATAACAAAACTAATCAATTCTTAATTGCAAGGGGTGGTATGATTATATGAAATACCTGAGTATTTTAGGCTCAACAGGCAGCATTGGCACTCAAACATTAGATATAGTAAGGCAATTCCCAAATGAATTCAAGATAGTCGGATTAACAACCAATAAAAATTCCGATTTATTATTGAAGCAAATAAAAGAATTCAAGCCAAAAGCTGTTGCAATAATGGATAAGTCAAAAGTGGATGATTTATTAAATTTCTCCTCCTGTCAAGTTTATTCTGGAATTAAAGGATTAAATAAAATTGCATCACTGAATGAAGCAGAGACTGTTGTTAACGCTTTAGTTGGCTCTGTCGGCATTGAACCCACGTATCACGCAATAAAAAGCAAAAAAAATATTGCTCTGGCAAATAAAGAGACTTTAGTTGCTGCAGGCTCTGTGATAATGGAAGAGATTAAGAAAAACAATGTAAATCTTATGCCGATTGATTCGGAACATAGCGCAATTTTCCAATGCTTGAATGGCGAAAAGATAAATGAAGTCAGCAAAATTACAATCACTTGCTCTGGCGGCCCGTTCAAGAATTTTTCAAAAGGTCAAATTGAAAAAGTTACTGTGCAAGATGCGTTGAATCATCCCACTTGGAGCATGGGCAATAAAATAACAATAGACTCAGCAACTTTGATGAACAAGGGCTTTGAAGTTATCGAAGCTCACTGGCTTTATGGAATTGATTATGAAAGAATTAAAATTGTGATTCATCCGCAGAGTATTATACACTCTCTTGTTGAGTTTAAAGACAAATCTATAATTGCGCAATTGGGCTTGCCAGACATGAAAATACCAATACAATATGCTCTGTCTTATCCAAAAAGATTTTCAAGCAATTCGAAATCTTTAAATCTGTCAGAAATAAAAAAATTAGATTTTGATAATCCGGATTTTGAAATGTTTCCATGCCTAAAGTATGCCTATGAGGCAGGCGCAATTGGAGGAACTTTGCCAACAGTCATGAATGCTGCAAATGAAGTAGCTGTTTGGTCATTTTTAGACGGAAAAATAAGATTTTTGGACATTCCGAGTCTTATAAGAAAAATGATGGACGAGCATAAATTGATTGATAATCCAGATTTAAATGATATTCTGAATGTAGATAAAAAAACAAAAGATGAAACTAAAAGGGTAATTGAAGAAGAAATTTTATTGGAACGTTGATTATTACTTCTTGTTATTAGTATTTTATTAGAATATTCTTGCAGGATTTGCAAATATATGCTAGGCTCTTATTACCTCCAGTACCTGCCACACTTGAAGAGATATTTACTTTATCTTCTGCCTTAAAGAATCCTTCTTTTTTACACCAATAAACTTGACTAACTGCTGGTTTGCCAATAGCCCTACTTACAAATACTCCTTTTTCCATTTCCTTTTTACATTCAGGACATGCTGCCATGTTTTATTTTTTAGGAGAATTACTATAAATATGTTTCTATTGAAAAACCTAAAAATTGTTAAATCAGGATATATTTCCTCTGAAGATGAATTTCGCTATAATATTAGCAGCGGGGCAAAGCAAAAGAATGAACAAAAACCTGAATAAAGTATTTCTTCCACTATTAAATAAGCCAATGATTTATTACACATTGGAAGTTTTTCAGAATTGCAATGAAATTGATGAAATTATTATTGTCACGCAAAAATCCGATTTCAATAAAATAAATAAAATAAAAAATCAGTACAATCTTACTAAAATAAAAAAAATTGTTGAAGGAGGAAAGGAAAGGCAGGATTCTGTATATAATGGTTTAATATCAATAAAACATGCTAAGAATGATGACATAATTATGGTTCACAACGGAAGCAACCCGTTTGTCAGTGAGAATGAAATTATCGATTGCATTGATGTGGCAAAACAATACGGTGCTGCTGCTTTAGGATTTCCTTTGAAAGACACAATTAAAAAAGTAAAAAATGATTTTGTTGAAAATACTGTTGATAGAAGCAATGTTTATCAAATTCAAACACCTCAAGCAGTTAAATATTACTTATTTGTCAAATCTTTTAATAACGCAAAGAAAAAAAATCTTAAAGTCACTGATGATGTATCCTTGGTCGAAGCATTGGGAAGAAAAGTTAGAATTGTTCCGTGCTCTTATGAAAATATTAAGATAACAACACCTGATGATTTCAGTATAGCAGAAGGTATTCTTATGAGGAGAGAGAATATGTCATCTAGTTTCAGGATTGGATTTGGCATGGACAGCCATAGATTTTCAAAAAACAAAAACAAAAAACTAGTATTAGGAGGCTACATTGTTCCAAATGAAATTGGGTTGGAGGCAAATTCTGACGGAGATGTTATATTGCACTCAGTGTTTAATGCAATTAGCTCTGCACTTGGAGATAGATCTCTAGGCTTTTATGCTGATGAAATGTATAAGAGAGGTATGACAGATAGCAGAAGATATTTAGATATAATTTTGAATAAATTAAATCAAGAAAAATTCAAAATCAATAATATTGCCATAATGATCCAAGCTGCTAAACCAAAGTTGGAGCACCATACTGACGAAATAAAAAACTCATTGTCCAGAATATTAAACCTTGAAAAAGGGAGAATTGGAATAACTTACACTTCTGGAAACGGGCTTACAGCATTCGCCAAAGGTAGAGGAGTGGGGTGTACTGTTTTTGTCTCTCTAAGCGGTGCAGGCTCAGCTTTCGGAAGTTTTATGGGAAAGCCTGGAGCAAGATAGATTTGATAGCGGACATTTGGCCGGTCATATCCATGCCTTGCGTTTTCGTGTATGAATTCTGAATCAAATGCACCGTTTTCTTGATGAAATCTTACAATGTGACCATCTGGTGTAAAGGTATGAACAAAATCAATCTGTCTTAGTTGTTCGAAACGTTCGTGTCTTGGTTTATTCAACTGGAGCTTCACATAATTTATTATTCCGCTTCCAAATCCCAAGTTGCGATAATTACGAGTAACATTGATGCTTAACATTAGCATTGCATTTGGGTCTATTGGTGCCTTGGCACCTGTACTTTTATCCACAATACCCCAATAATCACCGAAATGATTCCTTATTTGTTCGCATACTAATTTTGCAATTTGCTTTGCATATGTTAAATCCTCTTTATGATCCCTATCATAATCTAAATCAATTGTTAGCAGCGCAGCTTCAAGAAATCCAATAGGAATCCCATTGAAATATCCTCCGACAAATAATCCTCCAGAATCAAGCCTTCTTTTCATTTGTTCTGGAGTAAATTCGAAGAAACTTGACCAATCTTGTTGGTGTGCCGTTGAGAATTCAGCCAAGTCAGAAAATGGTGTTTCAGGCTGAAGAATACGACATTCCAGTCCACTTTCTTCTGGCATAATAATTACCATCAAGAACAAGAATAAGTAATGCTTTAAAAAGGTTGCCCAAATATATTATGAAAATTAGCAAATATTATATATGAAAATAGTATCTCATTCGCCATATGGCTATTAATTCGTATGCTAAAGTTAATCTATATCTTAAAATAGGCAAAAAACTAAGCTCTGGCTATCATAACATACAAACGGTTATGCAGAGAATAGAGCTTAGCGACAGCATGGCCATAGAGCCAATGAGCGAAGATGATATAATTGTTGAATCAACGCATCCTGAGCTTTCTGGCGAGGAAAATCTTGCTTATCAGGCAGCAATATTGCTGAAGAAAAAATATTTGATAAAGCAAGGAGCCAAAATTTACATAGAAAAGAATATACCTTTGGAAGCTGGCCTAGGAGGCGGCTCCAGCAATGCTGCCACTGCTTTGCTTAGCCTCAACAAATTATGGGGCTTAAAGCTCAAGGAAAAGCAGCTTTATGAGATTGCACCGCAAATTGGCTCAGATGTCCCGTTTTTTATAGGAGAAAACGCAGCTTTGGTTGAAGGCATTGGCAACAAGATAAAATGGATTAAAAAGTCTTTTAGCATAAATATTGTTCTTATAAATCCTGGATTTAGAATTTCAACAAAATGGGCTTATTCTGCCTTTGATAGGCAAAAGCCAAGGATAAAAACTGATGCAAATATTAACGCTCTAATAAGAGCAATTGAAAAAAAGGACATAAAAGATATTGCAAATAATCTACACAATGATTTTGAGATTATTGTAGCCAAGAGATATAAAGTCATAAATGAAATTAAGAATAATTTGTTAAGAAACGATGCTTTGAATGCATGTGTTTCAGGCTCTGGACCAACTGTATTCGGCATATTCAACAGCATCTACGAGGCAAGAGAGGCATTTTTCAAAATCCAATATGATTATCCATTTGTTTTTTTGACAAAAACTATTTAAAGAAAAAGATTATGATTATTTGATGTCGGGGGTTAGTTTTTATTATTTTTGAAAAAATTAATTTTTATTGGAGTTGCGCCTATTGTCAAGCGCAAGCATAACTAAAAGAATAAAGCGCGATGCGCAATCAACTAGAATAAAAATTCAATCCGTTCGCTTCGCTCACAATATCTAGTGCTCAACCCTCGCTTGATTGCCAGTCGCTCGGGCTTCGCCTATATATAAATCAAAATAAAACAAACTAATCTCAAAATGCCAGATATTAAAGTTGCAAAACACGCAGGATTCTGCTTTGGCGTAAAGAAAGCCATAGAAATTGCAGAACAGGTTGCTGCCAAGAATAATGACAAAACTTATGTTCTTGGGCAGCTTGTCCATAATGAAAAAGTCATAAAAACCTTACAAGAAAAAGGCATAGTATTTGTTGACGACATAAATAAGATTCCTCAGAATGCAATCACTGTATTAAGGGCGCATGGAGAGCCAGGCACTACTTACGAGGTTCTTGAGCGGAAATCTATAGCAAAAGGAAAAAACCTTAATGATGCAACTTGCCCATTAGTCACTTTAGTGCATAATGTTGCAGTAAAATTGAAGAACAATGGCTATGAAGTCATCTTATTTGGCAAGAAAAATCATCCGGAGGCAATTGGCACTTCCTACCATCTTAAAGGAGAGGACACTTTCATAGTTGAGCATGAGGATGATTCTGACCTTGTTGTTGCTTACATAAATCATTCAGGCTACCAAAAATATGCAGTAATATCACAAACAACAATGTCTGTTCTGGGCTACAAAAAGCTGATTGGAGACATAAACTCAAAAATGAATGGTGCAAAATTCGAGGAAATTCCGTTAAGCATGAGGAACTTAACAGCAAAATATGGCTTTGTTGACACAATCTGCAACCCGACAAAGCAAAGGCAAAGCGACATTGATGAATTGGCAGAAGACAGGGACATTATTATTGTGATTGGCGGCTTGAATTCAAGCAATTCAAAGGAATTATATGCAAAAGCAAAATGTTATGGCATTGAAAGCTATTTCATTCAGTCTGCAGAGCAAGTCAAAAAAGAATGGTTTGTTGGAAAGGAAAGAATTGGAGTAACTGCAGGCGCATCAACACCAGATTATTTGATTGATGAGGTTGCTGAGAGAATAAAGAATATTACAAAATAAATCTTATCTAAAAAATCTTATGCCCGTCCTTTGTTGAAGTCCCAGCCAAAAATATCTTATTGCATCAAGACATTTATCACACGTTCCATAAGAAGCACAACTAACCATCATATTGCAGTTAGTTTCTCTGTAGCCCCTAACCTTTCTATCATCATGATGGAGATAATATCCTAATAAATGACCTGCTTCATGTTTTGCTACATTGCGTACAAAGTTATGGTCTCTTCGCCTGATATTTGGAAGTGCAAGCTGCATAAGACCGTTGTGAAACTCTGTCATGCCCCAAACATTAACTCCTTCAAAAACCCTATCTAGAACTATGACGCAGGCGTGAATTCCTCCATAACCCAATAATGATTTTTGCTCTGTTGTCGTTAAACTTTGAGCCAAAGATTGCAAGTTTAATTTTTCATTGGGTAACGTATGAACTCTTATTAAATTAGTTATATCTATTATTCCTTGAGTTATGCTGAAATTTAATCTTAATTGATTTATCAAGTCTTGAACCCCTTGCTTAATTTGATTAATGACAGCTTGTTCGATAGTAGATTCGCTGAAAATTACAATTCTTCTTTGATTAATCCATCCATAATTGGTTCCTTGTAAGGAAGACCATTCTCGTCTCCAGTTTTCAACTGAATTGGATTCTGATACCTCCCTTCTTACAATATTTCCTTTTTTGAATGTGGTAGGCTCTCTTCTTACAATTTCACCAGGAACAAATTTTCTATCTTGTTTTTTGATCTTACCGGGCCTAAATATTTTTCCTGGCGTAAACTTTCTTCCTTCAGCAATTTGTTCTAGTTTTCTAATGTCCTCTCTAAAATGCTGCAAGATTTCTTAGAAAAAAATCAGGGTTATTTATTGCAGAATCGTCTTGAATAAAAAAATATTGTTGAAGAATTTTTCTTTTAGCATCAGCAACTTCACCTTCTCCCAAAAAACTTAAATCAAGCATTCAATAAAAATTGAGATATCAATATATAAAGTTAACTTATCCTTATTCCGCAAAAAACCCCATTCTTTCAGGATCAAACTTCCATGCTCTATTTCAACTATAATTTATTCATAAAACAGAAAGCTTTAAATATCCATTCTGTTTTATACGTAAAATGAGATTCAAGCATCACAAGGAAAAAGTAGAAAGGTTTGAACGAACAATTGCAAAGCTAGATGAAGAGGAAGATTCTGAAACTCTTATAGAAGATTACATGCTTGCTTCGTCTCACCTTGTAAATGCAACAATGCATGCACTAGGCACCTTAAGGGAAGATAAGGACATCAAGCATAATAACATTTTTGGGTTTGTTAAGAAAGAAAACGGCCTTAAGGAATTTAGCGAAGAAGTGGCTGATTTGGTGCAGCAGATAGAACAGCTAAGGCCAAGTTACGTTTATGGAAAAGGGAAGAACGGCGATACGGTGAAGAAAGCAAAAGAATCTTTCATCAAGATCAAGAAAATATGTAATACCCTACTGCAAAATGAAGGAAAACCTGGAAATAGCATTTGATTTTGCCAAGAAAATAAACAAGATAAAAGGCATACTGCAAATTGCATTATTCGGCTCACTAACAAGAGGAGAAGAAACTCCGCGTTCGGATATTGACATAGCAGTAGTTTTTGATAATGTTGATAAATTTGAATTAGCCAAAGAAATAAATAAATTTAAGCATGAAAAAATCCAATTGACTTTCATCAATTTAAGAGATTTATCGCAAGAAACAGAGTTGATCGGTGCATTGTCTGGAGAAGGTTTATTGCTCTATGGACGACCAATAAAAATAAAAATTAATAACTTAGAATTAAACCCAAGAGTATTGCTTAGTTACTCATTAAAAAATATTTCTCAAACTGAAAAAGTCAAACTTAACAGAGCTTTGCATGGCTCCATCTCACGTTCAGAATTCAAGGGCAAAAAATATGTAACAAAAACCAAGGGATTAACTAACGAAGCTGGCGTGGATAAAATTAATAAAGGAGTGCTTTTAGTCGACAGAAGTAAAGCAGCAAAGATAGTTAACACTCTAAAGAGATTTAAAGCGGATCTTAAAGAAAGAATTGTTTGGACGTATTGATAAAAATAATTTCACTCCGCATAAAATCCCATCCCTTCCGGATCAAACTTCCAGGTTTCTGAGATTCTTCCAGCTCTTTTATAATATTTTGCAAGCCTTTTAATCTTTGATTCTGTTAGAAGAAGACCTCGCTTTGCTGTTTCATCATTTTTATTTGATACAATATGCTTTTTGACAGCAGCGTATCTTTTAAACAAGGAAGTCAGGTCTTCAGGGACATTAGGCATAAGCTTCTTTTCCTTAAGCACAGAGCTTACTGTTTTGCCACACAATGCAGAAAAACTAGGAATTCCATAAGTATCACGCAACAAAACACCAATCTGCGATGCTGTTTTTCCTTCCTTTGCAAGCTTAGCAACCAAAAGCTCGATTTCTTTAGACTTGTACCTAATCCAAGAAGGAGCAGTTTTCTTAGCAGGCTTTTTAGAACCGTGCTTTCCTTTCTTTCTAGAGTGCATCCTTGCCATTTTATTTTAAAATTATTGATTTCTAAATCTTCAATCCGCCTTCGGCAAATTCTTGTGCTCGGCAAAAATGTTCTGCCACTGTTTTTGCCTCGCCTATGTTATA
>Ga0137796_10001933_pt1 | contig 11397 bp, 11 predicted proteins | sample OV2TP3_FD_97704 | JGI IMG/M metagenome (GOLD analysis project Ga0137796, IMG submission 97704)
TTAAGCAACGTCACGCTGGGGCTGACCTTGGCCACCGTAAATCGACTGGGAGCATTTGATACTCAAAGTTGGATTTCTAAATTGATTTTTACGCATTTTGCAATAAGCAAGCGATCGCAGAGTTATTGCAAATGTAGAATCCCGCGCGTTTTTTTGGTGTTTGGTTTTGCGCACGGCGATTTTTATGCGGCACTGGCTCGGAGACCGAAGTGATCGCGAAGCCACAGGTCGTTTCCGAGACGCGCTGCTATGAGATAGAGGACGTCCTTGCCGACGCTGCAATCGAGCTTGATGAGCGCGATGAGATCTTCGCAGTCGTACGGAAAGACCCAGACGCTGTTTTGGAGCCGCACGAACCCGATGCGGGTGAGCGTTGCCCGCAGTTTCTCTCGCGCGAATTTACGCTTCTCTTTGATGTCGAATGATACAATCCGCCACTGTCCATCCCACTTTTTTGGCTTTTGGAATTTGGAAGTGTGGCGGATGGCCGTGGCAAGAAAACGCTCACCCGTGGCGCTGAGACGCGCGCTTGTGCCAGTCCGCGTTTTTTCGAGCGTGATGTAACCGCCGTCAACCAATCGGTGGAAAGCCCTGCTAGCTGCATACTTCGGATCAGTTTTGCGACGGCGTTCTTTCTCGAAGGACGCGAGGAGTCGTACCGCATTCGGCGCCACGAGCGCGACGCCGAGCACGCCGGCAACATAGATTGTTTCGAGCACGGCGCTTTGCACCTTTGTCCGTCTGAGCTCGCGTCGGCGTCCTGTCTCCAACATCCCCATAACGCTATACTATTTTTGTTCTCGATAATTTGCAATAAGCAAGCGATCGCAGAGTTATTGCAAATGTGGGGACAGGCGCACAATCACTGGCAAGATCATACGCGATATGGCCGGAAGGGCCCACGTCCCTCAGTCGTTGTGTGTGCGCGTTCCTTCTTTTTCGAGAAATCGGAAGACGGCTTCGTTGGCGAGCATCATGCTGATATGGGCGCGCGCGTGTTCTGGGTTGGCTTTTGGTTCGCGTTTGAGCGCATGGGCGGTGAGGCGCTCGACTTCCCCGCTTTGCGGCCACAGATGCTCGACGCGCGCGATTTCGTTTAAAATGACATGGAGTTGCGCTTGTTTTTCGGCACTCGGACGGAGATCGCGGCGGATATCCTCCTCGCTTTTGCCGATGTGCGCGAGGTAGTCCGAGAATGTGGCGCCTCCACGCTCGATGTCGCTGACGAGGCGCGCGAAAAGCGTTTCAAGTTCGCCATCAACGATAACCGAAGGTATAACTGTCCGCGAACGCTCGATGATCCGCTCGCTCGTTTCGATATGTTTTTTTTCCGTGAGCCGCAGCGCTTTTTCGTATTTGATCTGCGCGCGCAGTTTTTCGGTGAGGTCGGCGACGTTCGTGAATGGACCGATGTCTTTTATGAGCGTGTCGGTGAGCTCGGGTGGCGGCTCGGTACCCGTGCCGTTCTCCGCCGCACCGGCGTTTCTTTTCTGTCGAGTCGCGAGCGCCTGGCGAATTTGAAGCAGCGCGTCCGCAACCTCCTGCTCTGTGGCTTCGACGGCGGCATCTTTTTTCCTGAATACCTCGCGCGCGATTGCGCGGTAGTCGGGGAGCGTCACGGAGGGCGCGAGCGCGGTGCGGATGAGAAAGCCAGCCGGGTTTCCGGGGGCCGAGCGCGTTAAGCTCACCTCGGGCCTGCCGATCGGGTCGAGCGTTTGCTCTTCCACGATGCGCGGATACGCCTCGCGAATAGCGAGCTCAGTCATGTCTTCAAAAACGGCTGTCTCGCCGACATGCGAGAGAAGGATGTTTTCGGGGATGTGACCTGGGCGAAAACCCGGCAGGTTCACGCGATCTTGGAGCGCCCTGAGCGCTTGTGCGCGATGGCGTTCCACCGTCTCGAGCGGAATGTCGCCACGAATTTCAATCTCGGCAGGGCCGGTTTCGTGAATGACAATATTGGTATAGAGCGGCCCGTCGGTCATTGAGTGCAAGGATAGCAGAAACGGAGCAACATGCAACAAGCAGTATGCAGTAAGCACGACACGACCGTATTACACACAACAACGCGACCCCGCAGGGTCGCGTTGTTGTGTGCGTACTGCTTGCAGTGTGTTGCTTATTGCCCGTTTAACTCCGCGTTGATCGCCTCAGTTTCCGCATCAAGGGCGTCGAGGTTGGTCGCGTTGACATCGGCTTCAATGGCTGGGAGTTCGTCCGATGTGCCTACGCTTTGGAGTGATTGGAGGGCGAGATCCTGCTCTGCGCCGATGTCTGCTGGAGTTGGCTCGGCGGCTTCTTTATCGGCGCGTTCTGCAACGCGGCCGCCGACGATGTAGAGTGCCCCAAGCGCGAGAAGGAGCAGGATGACGATGATCGCGACCGTCGGCCCGACTGGTTTCCGAGGCGTCTCGGTAGTGTCTGTAGTATCCATACGAATGTAAGGTTTAGCGCGAGAGTAATTGCTTTAGTTTCCCGTCGTCGTCGCTGCCCCGCTACCGTCCGCGCCTCGACCGCTGCTTGCGCGGATCGCGACTATCGCCTCAACGAGCGCTCGATGTGCTTTGCGTACAGCGTCTTTTGCCTCGCCTATTGCCTCGTGTATTGCTTCAAACGCGGCACGCGGATCGTCTTCAGCGACAGCAGCTTCAAGGTTCGCGCGGATTGCAACGAGTGTCGCTGCCGCGGCATCAATTTCTACCCTCGCCGTCGCGAGCAATTCTTTCGCATTGGTGAGATCCCACCCCGCGTGTCTCTGCATTTCGAGTTTCTCAATGCGTGAGCCGACGCGGTCGGCGAGATTACGAAGGCGCTGAATTGCGGCGTCAAACCTGCGGAGCATGCGCTCCATAAAAGCGTGGACTCTCGCGCGGGCCGCATCACGGAGCGTCTCTCGGCGTTCGTCGCGGCGCGTTTCCATTTCGGCGCGGCGTGCTTCGCGACGCTCACCCATGCGCTCTCGTAGGCTCTCTGCGCTCGTCGTACCCATGCGTCGGCCGGACTCTCTCTGAAGACCCTGCGTCGCGCGATCTCTATCCGTCGGTGTGGCCGATGGTCGCTCCGCGCCATCTCCCTGATTTTGTGCCCTACTGCGGATATTTCGTAGCGCATCAAGGCGCTCGGAGCGCTCAATCGGGCGCGCAGGATCTATTGGTGTCGCAGGCGCGGGCGGGAGAAGCGCTGGCGCGGGCGGTGGAGTTTGCGGGGGCTCCTGCGCTCCGGCAAAGGGCACGATTGCTGAGACAAGCACAATCAAAATACTGACTGCTGCCACACGCAACGCGCGGGGGTTGCCGTCAGGCGTGTTTAGTTTGTGGAACATATGGCTAAATGTAAAAACCGCGAGGCCATCAGTTTTACGCACACGAACCGCCGTGTTCCTAAAAGCTAACAGCTACAAGCTAAAAGCTTACCACTTGAAGATTCTTCGCTGCGGCTCAGAATGGACGAGAAAGACAGATATATTATACAGCCATTTGATCCGCTTGCCACCCCGTGCTGTTGAAAACCCCCCTTGACTCGCCGCTATTTTTTCTCCGTACTGAACCGCTCACGGTAGAGTTTTTGCCCCCGCGCAAATGCTGCGCGCGCGGCGCTTGCACCCGCAAAGCCGGTTACTGCAACCTCTTTATTCTGGAGCTTTTTATAGGTTGAATAAAAATGTTCCATTTCGCGAAGCGTGTGTTTGTTGATATCTCGGAGGTCCTTGACGTCGCTCCAGCGTGGATCATCGCGCGGCACGGCGATCAGCTTGTCGTCGCCCTCGCCGCCGTCAATCATTCTCATGAGCGCAACTGGCCGTACCCGCACGAGAATCCCGGGGAGCAGCGGATAGGTCGTGAGCAGCACGACATCAAGCGCGTCCCCGTCGTCCCAGAGCGTCTGCGGCACGAAGCCGTAGTCGAACGGAAAATCCTGCGCCGTGTGTGCGACGCGATCAAGCGCGATGAGGCCCGTCTCTTTGTCAACTTCGTACTTATTCTTTGAGCCCTTATTGATCTCGATAATGACGTTGATCGCATCCGGCTTGCCGGGCGATATGTCGTGCCAGAGGTTCATATGTGTATTTTGTATATCGGTATCTCGTATTTTGTATTTTACAACGCGGGTGCAGGTTTTTGCGATCGTTATACAAGATACAAATTGAATACGGGCTACATTAATCCGTTATTATTTCATTTACTTCTTTCTCTTCCGTGCCCTGTACCTCTTTTTGTTCTTGTTTTTCCTCCTCACTCCCCGCCGCCGACCTGATGTCAATCTTCCAGCCTGTGAGCTTTGCCGCAAGGCGTACGTTTTGGCCGCCTTTGCCGATCGCGAGCGACTGCTGTTCGGGGGCGACCGTTGCCGTGGCGCGGTGGTCGGCCTCGTCGAGCGCGACCTCAAGCACCCGCGCAGGGGAGAGGGCGTCCTCGATAAACGCCGCCGGCTCCTCCGACCACTCTATAATATCAATTTTCTCGCCGCCAAGCTCGCTCGTTACGGTGGATACGCGCACGCCTCTTTGGCCCACGAGAGAGCCCACCGGATCCACATGCGCGTCGCTTGAGGCAACGGCGATTTTCGAGCGAGAGCCGGGCTCGCGGGCGATTGTCTTTACCTCGACGGTGCCGCTTGCAATCTCCGGCGACTCGATTTCAAAGAGGCGTTTCAAAAATTGCGGGTGCGTGCGCGAGAGCCGAAGGTAGACGCCGCGCGGCGAGTCGTCAACGGCGTAGAGATATGCCCGCACCCGCTCGCCTTGACGGTAGCGCTCGCCGGGTATTTGCTCCTCGCGCGCGAGAAGCCCCACAGTGCGCCCCAGGTCTATAAAAATATTGCCGCGCTCAATGCGCTGCACCGTGCCCGAGACGATTTCTCCCTGCTTGCCGCTGAATTCACCGAGCACCGACTCGCGTTCGGCTTCGCGGAGTTTCTGAATGACGACTTGCTTTGCAGTCTGCGCGGCGATACGCCCGAAGTCCTCCTTCGGCTCGAGCGGGAAGACGATCTCGTCGCCGAGCGCGACGTCGCGTTTGATCTTGCGCGCATCTTCGATGAAGATATGATGCTCGGGGTTGAAATTGACGCGCTCGTCTTTCTCCTCGCCCTCGCTGTCGTCTCTCTCGTCTCCGGGCTCTGTTTTTGCCTCACCTCCTTTTGCCACTGCGGCTTTCACGCCCGCCCCCTTAGAAACTGTGCTTCTAAGGGGGCTCGTCCCGATCCTCTTCTCTTCCGCTTCTTCAACCTCGCGCGCATGCTCATCTTCGCGTTCCTCGAGTGTGCGGACAAGCGTTTCGTCCACGATTTCTTTCACCTGCTCGAATGCCGTCGAGCCGGTGCCGATGTTAAAGCGGGCGCGCACAATCTGCCCGCGCTTGCCGTACTCCTTTTTGTAGGCAGTGGCGAGGGCTTGTTCGATCGCGTCAATGATTTTTTCTCTCCCGATGCCGCGCTCCGCTTCAAGCTGCTCGAGTGCGGCGTTGAGGGACTTTAAGTCTAACATAACGTTCCATTGTTTAGTAGACTTCTTCGGAAATTCCATTCTGCTGCAATTTTTGATTTTTGGCTGCGACGTCGTCAAGCTTCACAAAATGACTCTCGTCGTACAACAAGTACGCCGTCGAGTCATTTTGTTCGCTTTCCTTGTCTCGCTCAAAAATCAAAAATCTCGCCACGAAAGGAATTTCCGAAGAAGTCTAGTCTATTGTCGTATGGAGCAATTGCGCCTGGTGTGCATCTCGAGAGCGCAAAACGCAAAGCGTAAAATGCAAAACAACAGCTCAAAATCCAAAAGAATTGTTTTTGGTTTTACGTTGTTATTTTGCACTTTTCGTTTTGCGCTTTACGCTTTTTAGATTCTGCATTTTGTTTTGTGCTGACCAAGGTTCAATGCCCGAACGATGGTATCTTGTTCCTTTTCAACAAAAACGTCCGCTCTTCGCGGACATCCATGACGCAAACGTAGCATCCACGGCGGTACTCGTCAAGCCACTACTTTGTTTTATAGATCGCGTCCACGATACCGTACTTTTTGGCGTCCTCGGCGGTCATAAAGAAATCGCGGTCCGCGTCTTTCTCCACCTTCTCGATCGGCTGGCCCGTGCACTTCGCGAGGATTTTATTGAGCTTCTCCCGCATCTCAACGATGTGCTTTGCGGTGCGCTCGATATCCGCGGCTTGGCCTTGCACACCGCCCCAGGGCTGGTGGATCATCACTTCGGCGTTCGGGAGCGCGAAGCGCTTGCCGCGTGCGCCGCCGGCAAGAAGTATCGCCGCGCCCGAGGCGGCGAGGCCAACACAGACGGTCGAGACGTCTGGTTTGACGTAGTTGAGCGTATCGAGCATCGCGAGCGTTGCCGTGACCGAGCCGCCCGGTGAGTTGATATAGAGGTGGATGTCTTTCTTCGGATCCTCGGAGGCGAGGAAGAGAAGCTGGGCGATCACGATATTTGCCGAGTAGTCCTCAATGGGGCCGCCGAGGAAGACGATGCGCTCTTTGAGCAGGCGTGAATAGATGTCATAGGCGCGCTCGCCGAACTGGGATTTTTCGATAACAGTGGGAATGAGAATCATGGTGCCATTCTATAACTGCATGCTAAAAATTGCAACAAATCCGAGCGTAAAAAGCATCAGATAAAAATGCAAAACTAAAAACGTAAATCGAAAAACGACAATACACAATTAACAACGGCCGTGAGTCGTTCTGTTTTAGGTTTTGCGTTGTTGTTTTGCGTTTTTCGTTTTTCGCTTTGAGTTTTTATGAGGTTGCGCCCGTTTGCTTTAAGTGAGCCCACAGGTCGAATCATGCAGAGCGACTCGTTTCATTAAAATGGATTCCTCGCTCCGCGAACCTCAAAGTGCACATGCGGGCCGGTTACCTTGCCGGTTGCGCCGATGTAGCCGATAACCTCTCCTTGTGCCACCCTCTGGCCAGAGGAGACAATATTGAGACTATTGTGCGCGTAGAGCGTCTGGGTGCCATTTTCATGCGCGATGACGATATAAGTGCCGTAGCCTCCGTTCCAGCCGCTTTTTTTTGAGAGCAGGACCTCGCCGTCCGCCGCGGCGAGAATCTCGGTTCCGGTAGGCGCCGCAAAATCAATACCGTTGTAGCCGTGGAGTCCTTGGGTGCGCCGACCGTTTGCGACGGGCCGGAGGTAATATCCCTCGTAGCTCGGAGAACTCCGGGCACCTCTCCCTGAGGCGCTGGCACGCGGCGCAGGCCGCGCAATTTCGCCATCCGGAATGATAATGGTATCCCCGACGGCGAGCACAGCACCCTCTTTAAGGTCGTTATACTGGAGAATCTCGTCGAGATCGCCCTTGTAGCGGTTCGCGATGCTCTCAAGCGTGTCTCCGGCGCGCACCTCGTAGCGCACGCCGGAGACGGGAAGTATGACAAGCGTTTGTCCGGCGCGAACCATGTCATGGCGCTCAATATCGTTCGCCCACACTATGGTGTTGACCGAGACGCCAAACATGTCCGCGATCTCAGAGAGAGAATCGCCCGGCCGTACGACGTAGATGCTGATTTGATCACTCCCGCCTCGCCGGTCACCACTCGCGATGTCTGTGGGGCCGGTCTCTGAGAGGAGCGCGGTGCCGTCGACAATAGTCATTGAGTCGTCGCGAAGCGCTCGTGCCGGATCCGCGACAGGCAAGGCAGAGAGAAGCGGCAGGAGCTGCGAATCTGCGCCGGGGGGCGCGAGATGATTTTGTTCAGCCGTCTCTGCCGTGGCGCGCTCGCCAAAGATGGATGATAAAAAATTTAGAACGCTCGCTTCGGCGGCTGGAGCTGGCGCGAGGAGAAGTCCCACGGCGCACGAAAGGGCCACAAAGTTCACTAGCCGGCAGTGGGGGTGCCGGCTTTTGGTGGCTCTGTGGAGCCGCTCTGTCGCCCGGCTGCCAAAATCATGCGTCGGCGCGCCGGGGTCCTGTGGATGGAGTATAATAAGCCAAAGGGATTAGGAAATTCCTCATTTTTATCAAAATATGGCTTTGTTGAGCCATACCAACCGTTCAGTCAGCCAGCATACTCTCCACTATACCCGCGGGAGTTTGGGAGTCAACCTTGACTGTGGACAACAAAAGTTCAAAACTCAAAAGTCAAAGCTCAAAACCAAAACGTAAAACTTTTAACTTTTTGGCCGTGGCTTTGACTTTTGAGCTTTGACTTTGTCCCCATGTCTTACTTAGATGAGCTTAACCTTGCCCAGCGCGACGCGGTCCTTGCCACCGAGGGACCACTGCTCGTCGTTGCCGGCGCCGGGGCGGGAAAGACGAAGACGCTGACGTACCGGATACTTCACCTCATCGCCGCGAAGGGCGTCAGTCCGGAAAACATTCTTGCGATCACGTTTACGAACAAAGCGGCACATGAGATGCGGGAGCGGGTCATCGGCCTGCTCATGGCGAATGGCATGTCGCCCGATACCCCTCGCGTCTCATCCTCTCACTACCAGCCACCAGCAACTAGTAACCAGCAACCATTTCTCGGCACCTTCCACTCCCTCGCGGTCTCTATGCTGCGCGCGCACGGCGCGCGTATCGGCATTGCGCGCCGGTTCACGATCCTTGACCGCGCCGACTCGACGAGGGCGATGCGCGAGGCGCTGAAGGACGCGGGTCTTGACAGAGAGCTCTGGGACCCGGGGAAGCTTCTCGGCGCGATTTCCCGGAAGAAGGGCGATGCGCTCTCTCGTGCGGCGTTTGTCGAGATGGCGCAAAACTATCACGAGCGCGTGATTGCAGATGTCTGGGAGCGCTATGAGCGGATCCTTGCGCTGGAGCGAGCGCTCGATTTCGACGACCTCCTCCTCTCCGCGCTTACACTCCTTCGCGCCGAGCGCGAGGTGCTCGCGCACTACCATGAGCGCTTCCGCTACATCCATATTGATGAGTATCAGGATACGAACCGAGTGCAGTACGAGCTCTCGCGTCTTCTTGCTGCGCGCTACCGCAATATCTGCGCTGTGGGCGACAGCGATCAGAGCATCTATTCCTGGCGTGGCGCCGATCTCCGAAACCTGCTTGATTTTGAGCGCGATTATCCAGACGCCCGGGTGGTCCTGCTTGAGGAGAATTACCGCTCGACCAAAACGATTCTTGCTGCGGCAAATGACGTGATCAAGAAGAACGTGCTGCGGAAAGACAAAACACTTTACACGCGCAACGCGGACGGAGAGCGGATTAGCGTTTCGAGCTGCTACGACGAGGCGCACGAGGCGCGGTTCGTGGCAGGGGAAGCGCGCTCGCTTATAGAGAGCGGCACGGCACCCGAAGAGATCGCGGTGCTCTACCGCACCAATTTCCAGTCGCGCGCGCTTGAGGAGGCGTTTCTCGGCGCGGGCGTTTCCTATCAGGTGGTCGGCGTGCGGTTTTTCGAGCGCAAGGAAGTGAAAGACGTACTCGCGTATGTGCGCCTCATGCTTGCGATTGCGGAGCGCTCTCGTGAGGGGACGGCGGGAGAGGGCGGAGACGTCCCGGTACCGCCTGCGGGCGGCGCCGGGGAGAGGCTCGCGGGCGCCTCGCTGCTCCGCGACCCCACTCTCGCGAGCGATCTTGCGCGCATTGTGAACGTCCCGCCGCGCGGCCTCGGGAAGGCGACGCTCCTCAAACTTTTTGCAGGGCGGCCGATTCCACTCGTTGCGGTGCGCCGTGCCGCGGAGTTTGAAGCGCTCCTCGGCGAGCTCGCCTCCGCGGCGGCGAGTGCGAAGCCCTCGGAGACCGTGCGGCTCATTGTTGAAAAAACAGGCATGGCGGAGCAGCTCCGCGATGGCAGCGAGAAGGGCGCTGAGCGGGAGGCAAACATCCGCGAGCTCGTGACGCTCGCGCTCCGCTATGACGCGCTCGCTCCGCTCACGGGTCTTGAGCGGCTGGTCGAGGACGCGGCGCTCGCTTCCGACCAAGACGCGCTCGAGACGGGGAAGAGCGCCCTACGCCTCATGACCGTGCACGCGGCCAAGGGGCTTGAGTTCGACCACGTCTTTATCACCGGCCTCGAGAGCGGGCTTTTCCCACACGAACGCGGCGGCGATGCGACAGACGACGAACGAGAAGAGGAGCGACGGCTCTTTTATGTGGCGCTCACGCGCGCGAGGAAGCGCGTGCACCTCTCGTGCGCATCCATTCGTACCGTCTTCGGCTCTCGAAACGTCGCCCTTCCGTCGGAATTTCTCGCCGACATCCGCGACGAGTTGCTCGAGGTCGTGGAGCCGGGCACGGCAGGACAGGGGCGGACGATACTTTTTTAGATTTTTGGATAATTTTTGGACATCCGATGTCCAAAAATTACGAGCCGATGGCTCGCGGAGATGGACCAATTATACGCTTTTGACCCTTTCGATCATCAGCACCAATTTTGTTCGATCGGACAAAATTGGTGCTGATTATGGTACGGAAATATTTTTTAAATATTAGACTTCTTCGGAAATTCCATTCTGCTGCAATTTTTGATTTTTGGCTGCGACGTCGTCAAGCTTCACAAAATGACTCTCGTCGTACAACAAGTACGCCGTCGAGTCATTTTGTTCGCTTTCCTTGTCTCGCTCAAAAATCAAAAATCTCGCCACGAAAGGAATTTCCGAAGAAGTCTATTTTTCAAAGTATGCCAGCACGCCTCGGCCAACATTTTCTTACGTCCCGCCGCGCGCTCGCGCGTATTATTGACGCCGCGGAGCTCACGGGCGCGGACACGGTGCTTGAAGTCGGCCCCGGCACCGGCTTTCTCACCGAGACACTCCTCGCTTACGCAGGCCGTGTCATCGCGGTTGAAAAAGATGCACGTCTTGTCTCGCGTCTTGCGGAGCGTTTTGCTGCGGAGATTACCTCCGGCCACCTCACGCTCGTCCACGCCGACATCCGCTCGTTCGACCCGTCGTGCTATAAGCTAAAAGCTAACAGCTATAAGCTCGTCGCAAACATTCCATACTACCTTACTGGTGATCTTCTTCGGCAATCTCTCACTAGCAATGCTCAGCCCTCGCGCATAGTACTAATGCTTCAGAGGGAAGTCGCTGAGCGCATTGTTGCGCGAGACGGCAAGGAGAGCATCCTCTCGATCAGCGTCAAGGCCTACGGCACGCCGCGTATCGTCGCGCGGGTTCCGCGAGGGGCGTTCTCTCCGCCGCCAAAGGTGGACTCGGCGATCCTTGTTGTTGAGAATATCTCGCGCCGTTTTTTCGAGGAACTCGCGGAGGGAATGAGTATAAATGTTAAACATCCGATGTCTAACAAATCTTATGTTGTTAGACATCGGATGTTTAACAATGCGTGTGTCGCAGAAAGCCGTTTTTTTACCCTCGTTCGCGCCGGTTTTGCGCATAAGCGTAAACTCCTCGCGGGGAACCTAAAGCCGTTGATTCCCGACGCGCGAGAGGCGCTCGAGGCCCTTCACATCAACCCCCGCGCCCGCGC
>Ga0137796_10001934_pt1 | contig 11393 bp, 11 predicted proteins | sample OV2TP3_FD_97704 | JGI IMG/M metagenome (GOLD analysis project Ga0137796, IMG submission 97704)
GGGGCCGCGACATCGCCCGCACCCCCAAACCAGGGGGTGACATTTTCATGGACCAGTTAACGTGACATTTTCACTGGACAGCAACAGGGGATGGGCCGGGCGTGCTCAGGGGGCCAGGACCCGGCCCGCCGGGAGCGGCCGCATGACCCCGTCGTCCAGGACCACCGCGCCGTTGACCAGGACCCACCGGATCCCCTCAGGGTACCGATGCGGCGCCTCGTAGCTGGCGCGGTCGGCGACGGTGGCGGGGTCGAGGAGCACCAGGTCCGCGGCCGCCCCGGGGCGGATCACCCCGCGGTCGCGGAGGCCGAGCGTGGCGGCCGGCATCCCGGTCATCTTGCGGATCGCCTCTTCCCAGGGAAGGAGGCGCTGCTCGCGGACGTAGGTCCCGAGCACGCGCGGGAAGGTCCCGTACATCCGGGGGTGGGGGCGGCCCGGATGGGGGCCCGGCCCGGCGGTCAGGCCGAGGCTGTCCGAGCCGACCATGACCTGCGGGTGGGCGAGCCCCCGGGCGACGTTCCCCTCGGCCATCAGGAAGTGGACCATCGTCACCGCGCCGCGGGCCTCGCGGAGGAGCTCGATCAGGACCTCCGCGCCCGGCCGCCCGCGGGCCCGCGCCAGGGCCGCCAGGGTCTGTCCCTCCGACTCGGGACGGGCCGGCGCCGACGCGATCAGGATGTCGTCCCAGCCCGTCCGCCCGTTGGCGGCCACCCACGCCTCGTCGCCGACCGCGCATTCCTCGAGGAGCCGCCGCCGGCTCGCCGGATCGGCGAGCCGCTCGAGGAGGCGCGGCATGCCGCCGTCGTGCATCCACGGGGGGAGGAGGCTCGACAGGGTCGTGGAGCCAGCGGTGTAGGGGTAGATGTCCGCCGTCACCTCCACGCCCCGGGCCCGGGCGGCGTCGAGAGCGCGGAGGGCCGCCCCCATCTTCGGCCAGTTCTCCCGCCCGGCTGCCTTGAGGTGGGCGACCTGGACCGGGCAGCCCGCGGCCTCCCCGATGGCGATCGCCTCGGCCACCGCGGCCTCCAGGGTCGGCCCCTCGCCCCGGATGTGGGAGAAGTAGCGTCCGCCGCGGGCGGCCGCCACCCGGGCCAGGGCGATCAACTCCTCGGTCGCCGCGAAGGCGCTGGGGGCGTAGACCAGGCCGGTGGAGTAGCCGAACGCCCCCTCGTCCATCGCCCGGGCCACCAGGGCCTCCATCGTCCTGAGCTCGTCGGGGGTCGGGGGGCGGCGCTCGGAGCCCATGGCCGCGATCCGGATCGCCCCGTGCCCGACGAAGGGGACCACGTTCACCGAGGGCCCCGCCGCCCGGAGGCGCGCGCACCACTCCCCGAAGCTTCGCCAATCCCAGGGGAGCCCGGGGGCGAGGAAGGCCACGTGCTCCTGGAGGAGGGCCAGGCGCTCGGGGACCGCGGGGGCCGGGGAGAAGCCGCACATGCCGATCACCTCGGTGGTCACCCCCTGGCGGAGCTTCGACTCGGCCGAGGGGACCTGGAGGAGGAAGAAGTCCGAGTGGGAGTGGATGTCGATGAACCCCGGGGCGACCAGCAGGCCGGCGGCCTCGAGGGTGCGCCGGGCCGGGGCCGGAAGGCGCGGCTCGACGGCGACGATGCGCTCGCCCTCGACCGCGACGTCGGCGGGCCGGGCGGGGGCGCCCGTGCCGTCCACCACCGTCCCGCCCCGGATCAGGAGGTCGAGCACGGCCAGGCTCAGCGCCGCGACCGGCTGCGCCCGCCCCGTCCCCGGTCCCGCGGATGGCCGCGGGCGGTCCGCTCCTCGGCGAACCGCCGGCGCTCCTCGGCGGTCGGCTTGACCTCGGGGAGGAAGAGGTCGTCCTCGGCCCACTCCACGCGGATGCGCTGCCCGATCAGCCGCTCCACCGCCTCGAGCCCGAACGCGCTCCGCTCGTCCACCAGGCTGATCGCCTTCCCCGCGGCCCCGGCCCGGGCGGTCCGGCCGATCCGGTGGACGTAGTCCTCGGCGTCCTGGGGGAGATCCCAGTTGACGACGTGGCTCACCGCCTCGATGTGGAGCCCGCGGGAGGCGACGTCGGTCGCCACCAGGATGGGCAGCCGCCCCTCCTTGAAGGCCGCCAGGGTCCGGAGCCGCTGCCGCTGGTCGAGGTCGCCGGTCAGGGCCCGGGCCTCCCGGCCGTTCCGCCGGAGGCGCTCCACCAGGCGGGCGGCCTCGGCGCGGGTGTTGGTGAAGATCAGCACCCGCTCCCCGCCCTCCCGGGCCAGGAGCCCCAGGAGGAGGCCGAGCTTCTCGTGCCGCCCCACGTGGTAGAGGAGCTGCTCGACCTGCTCCACGGTGAGCTGCCGGCCGCTCACGGTGATCTGCGTGGGGTTGTTCATGAACTCCCAGGTCAGCTCGAGGACGCGGAAGGAGAGCGTGGCCGAGAAGAGGAAGGACTGGCGCCGCTCCGGCGGGGGCAGGCGGCGGCAGAGGTAGCGGATGTCGGCGATGAACCCCAGATCGAACATCCGGTCCGCCTCGTCGATGACCAGCACCTCCACCCGCGCCGGCGACCAGACCCGCTGCTTCAGGTAGTCGATGAGCCGCCCGGGGGTCCCGATGAGGAGGTCCGTGGGCTCGCGGAGGGCCTCCCGCTGGCGGGCGTAGTCCACCCCCCCGTAGACGGCCACGGTCCGGAGGCCGGTGAACCGCCCGAGGAGCCGGGCGTCGGCCTCGATCTGGACCACCAGCTCCCGGGTGGGGGCGATGATGAGGGCCCGCGGCGCGGTCGTCGGCCCGCGGGGCGGCGGGGAGGTGCGGAGGAGGCGCGTGAAGAGGGTGATGAGGAAGGCGGCGGTCTTCCCGGTCCCGGTCTGGGACTGGCCCGCGACGTCCTTCCCCTTGAGGGCGACGGGGAGCGCGGCCTCCTGGATCGGCGTCGGGACCTCGAACCCCGCGGCCCCGATCCCCTGGAAGACCGGGGCGGGGAGGTCCAGGTCCTGGAACCTCATGGGCGTGGAACGGCCTTACCCTTCCTCCGCCATCGCGGCCTCGATGGCCTCGCGGTCGAGGAGGCGGTGCTTCACCAGGGCGTGCTCGAGGGCCCGGAGGGCCTTCTTCAGCTCGGGGTAGAGCTCCGGGTTGAGGGTGACCCCCTTGCGGGTGGGCCCCGGCTCGCCATCGGACGGCTTGTAGTAGACGCGGATATCGATGAACGGATGACCGCGGTACTCGCGGAGCGAGACGCGGATCTCCTCGTCGGGGTTCTTCTCGATCGTGGCGATCAGCTGGTCCATCGTCTACTCCTCAGCAGGGGTGATCTCCCCCTCTTACTTAGCAGAAGCCGCGGGGGGGCGCAAGGGATTACTTCGGCGACCGCCGGCCGAAGATCCGGGCCGCGATGATCCCCACCTCGTAGAGGAAGTACATCGGGCCGGCCATCAACATCAGGTTGAAGGCGTCCGGCGTCGGGGTCAGGATGGCCGCGGCGATGGTGCAGAAGAGGATGGCGTACTTCCGGTTCTTGGCCAGGAACTGCGGGGTCGCGAGCCCCATCTTGGCGGCCAGGGTCACGGCGAGCGGGAGCTGGAAGGCCAGCCCGAAGGCGAACGTGAAGCGGACGACGAAGCCGATGTAGAAATTCGCCGACCACATCGGGGTGATGACGTCGGCGGTCTTGTAGGTCCAGAGGAACTGGCTGGCGAACGGGACGACCACCAGGAGGGAAAAGGCCCCGCCGATGGTGAAGAGCGCCGTCCCGACGAGGATGAAGGGGATGGCGAAGCGGCGCTCGTGGGGGTGCAGCCCGGGGGCGATGAAGGCCCAGACCTGGTAAAGGACGAAGGGCAGCGTGAGGAACAAGCCCGCCAGCATCGAGACCTTGATGTTGACCCACAAGGTCTCCACCGGCGCCAGGGCGACGAGCTTCGCCGGCAGCGGTCGGGCCAGGAACGCGACGATCCCTTCCGAGAAGGCAAAGGTCGCGACGAAGCCCACGCCGATGGCCGCCACGGTCCAGATGATCCGCTTGCGCAGCTCCCCCAGGTGGGCGAGGAACGGCATCTGGACGTCGGTCGCCTGGCGCGCCATCACCAGCTCTCCAGGAAGTGGCGCAGGGAGCCGACCCCCCGGCCGACGGCGAACCCCTCGCGGATCGCCCGGGTCACGTAGCGCTTGGCCTCGCCCACCGCCTCGGAGAGATGGAGGCCCCGGGCCAGGCCCGCGGCGATGGCGGCCGAGTAGGTGCAGCCGGTCCCGTGGGTGTGGGGCGTGGGGATCCGCTCCGCGCGGAAGGGAGTGAAGGTCTGGCCGTCGAAGAGCAGGTCCAGGGCATCCCCCTTCAGGTGGCCGCCCTTGACCAGGACGTGACGGGGGCCGAGCCGGTGGATGCGCCGGGCGGCCTCCTCCATCTCCTCGGGGGCCCCCACCGGGAGCCCGGCCAGGGCCGCCGCCTCGTGGAGGTTCGGCGTCACCACCAGGGCGAGTGGAAGGATCTCCCGGACCAGGGCCTCCCGGGCCTCGGGCTCGAGGAGGGGATCCCCGGACTTGGCGATCATGACCGGGTCCACCACGAGGCGCTCCACCCGATGCGCGCGGAGCCGAGCCGCCACCGCGCCGATGATGGGGGCGGTGGAGAGCATCCCGGTCTTGACCGCGTCGGCGCCGATGTCCCCGAGGACGGAGTCGAGCTGGCGGGCCACGAACTCGGGGGGGAGGTTCTGGACCCCCTGGACCCCGAGGGAGTTCTGGGCCGTGATCGCGGTGAGGACCGAGGCGCCGTAGACCCGGAAGGCCGAGAAGGTCTTCAGGTCGGCCTGGATCCCGGCCCCGCCGCCGGAGTCCGATCCGGCGATCGTCAGGGCCTTGGGGATTGCGGACATCGCGCGCGGCGGGAGCGGGGTTCGGCGGTCACGACCCCCAGTATAGACCAGCGCCGGGAGCGGCTCAAGCCGAACCACCCTCAGCCGCCTCGCGCCCTCTGGACCCTCGGCTCGCGGATTAGGTGGTCCGCTCCGAGCGCGGGCTTTGCCCGCGCGACGTTGGGGGGAGGTCAGTCGAGGCCCGAAGCGTTCGCCGAAAGGCGAACGCCCCGGCTTTGCCGGGAGGGCCGGGGGCTCAGGGGTCCCCGCCGGGCCGCGGGCCCGGTGGGGTGCTCGGTTGGGGGGCGTCAGCCCCCCTCCGAGGAAGCACCGGGGGGATGATCAGCGTGACCTCGCCCTTGACCCGCCGCTCCCCCAAGGCCGCCAGCAGGGCCTCGGGGGACCCCCGCCTGACCTCTTCGAACTGCTTCGTCAGCTCCCGGGCCAGGACCACCTCCACCGGGCCGAAGACCGCCCCGATCGCCTCGAGGGTCTCGGCCACCCGGTGCGGGCCCTCGTAGATCACCACGGTCCGCCCGAGGGCCCTGAGCTCCCGGAGCCGGGCGAACCGCCGCCCCGCCTTGACGGGGAGGAACCCCTCGAAGACGAACCGATCCGCCGGGAGCCCGGCCACCGACAGGGCCGCGGTGACCGCCGAGGGGCCCGGGATCGGGGTCACGGGGATCCCGGCCTCGCGCGCCCCCGCGACCAGGTGGGCGCCGGGGTCCGAGATCCCGGGGGTCCCGGCGTCCGTGACGAGGGCCACGGCCTTCCCCTCGCGGAGCAGGCGGAGGAGGTAGGGCCCCTTCCGGGCCCGGTTGTGCTCGAAGTAGCTGGTGGTGGGGGTCGCGATCCCGTACCGGGCGAGCAGGATCCGCGTCCGGCGGGTGTCCTCGGCCGCGATCAGGTCAGCCTCCTTCAGGACCCGGAGGGCACGCAGGGTGATGTCCTCCAAGTTCCCGAGGGGGGTCGCCACCACGTAGAGGGTCCCGGGCATCGGCGCGTCGGGGGCGGGGCCGCGGCCTGGCGGGCGGCGGGGCGGGGCGGGCGGTCACCCCCTCAGGCGGATTCCGCGCGGGTCTCCGAGATCAGGACGGGCCGCTCGCGCCCGAGGATGACCTCGCGGGTGATGATGCACTCCTGCACCCCCTGGAAGGAGGGGAGCTCGTACATGATGTCGAGCATGACCTCCTCCAGGATGGCCCGGAGCCCCCGCGCCCCAGTCCCCCGCTTGAGGGCCTCGCGGGCGACGGCCGCGATGGCGTCGTCGGTGAACTTGAGGTGGACCTTCTCGAGATCGAAGTACTTCTGGTACTGCTTGACGATGGCGTTCTTGGGCTCCCGGAGGATGCGCACCAGAGCCGTCTCGTCCAGGTCGTGGAGGGTGGCGATCACGGGGAGGCGCCCCACGAACTCCGGGATCAGGCCGTACCTGAGGAGGTCCTCGGGCTGGACCAGGGCGAGGAGGTCGCCGATGGCGCGCTCGCCGCGGGCCTTGATCTCCGCCCCGAAGCCCATCCCGGACCTCCCGATCCGCGCCTCGATGATCTTGTCCAGGCCCACGAAGGCCCCGCCGCAGAGGAAGAGGATGTTGGTGGTGTCCACCTGGATGAACTCCTGGTGGGGGTGCTTGCGCCCGCCCTGGGGCGGGACGTTGGCCACCGTCCCCTCCAGGATCTTCAGCAGGGCCTGCTGCACGCCCTCCCCGGAGACGTCGCGGGTGATGGAGGGGTTCTCGGACTTCCGGGCGATCTTGTCGATCTCGTCGATGTAGACGATCCCCCGCTCCGCGCGCTCCACGTCGTAGTCGGCGGCCTGCAGGAGGCGGAGGATGATGTTCTCCACGTCCTCCCCCACGTAGCCGGCCTCGGTCAGGCTGGTGGCGTCGGCGATGGTGAAGGGGACCCGCAGGATCCTGGCCAGGGTCTGGGCGAGCAGGGTCTTGCCCGAGCCGGTGGGACCGATGAGGAGGATGTTCGACTTCTGGAGCTCCACGTCCCCGTGCTCGGCGCCGGCCTCGATCCGCTTGTAGTGGTTGTGGACCGCGACGGCCAGGACCTTCTTGGCCCGCTCCTGATCGATGATGTACTGATCGAGGACGGTCTTGATCTCCTGGGGCTTGGGAAGGCTCCGGATCTCGCGGCTCCGCTCCTCCTCCCACTCCTCGGCGATGATGTCGTTGCAGAGCTCGATGCACTCGTCGCAGATGTAGACCGTCGGCCCGGCGATGAGCTTGCGGACGTCGTTCTGCGACTTGCCGCAGAAGGAGCACTTCAGGACGCTGCCGTTCCCCTCGCGCGATCGAGCCATGCGGCGCTCCTCTACTTGGCCCTGTCCCCGCCGCCCGTGGCGACGGCGACCTCCTGGATCGGCCTGACCACCGCCCGCTTGGAGGAGATGACCTCGTCCACGAGACCGTACTCCCGGGCCTGGTCGGCGGTCATGAAGAAATCCCGGTCGGTGTCGCGCTGGATCTTCTCCAGGGGCTGCCCCGTGTGCTGGACCAGGATCCGGTTCAGCTCGTCGCGCAGGCGGAGGATCTCCCGGGCCTGGATGTCGATGTCCGTGGCCTGCCCCTGCACCCCGGCCAGGGGCTGGTGGATCATGATGCGGGCGTGGGGGAGCGTGAAGCGCTTGCCCTTGGCGCCCGCGCAGAGGAGCAGGGCCCCCATGGAGGCCGCCTGCCCCATGCAGATGGTGGCGACGTCGGGCTTGATGTACTGCATGGTGTCGTAGATGGCCAGCCCGGCCGTGACGGACCCCCCGGGGCTGTTGACGTAGAGGTAGACGTCCTTGTCCGGGTCCTCGGCCTCGAGGAAGAGGAGCTGGGCGATGACGAGGTTTGAGATCTCGTCCTCGATGTAGCTCGGGATGAAGATGATGCGCTCTTTGAGGAGGCGGGAGAAGATGTCGAAGGCCCGCTCCCCCCGCGGGGTCTGCTCGACGACGATGGGTACCAGGCCCACAGAGGAACCTCCTAACGCTCTCGGCGGCGGGCTTCGCCCCCGAGTGCGTTGCTATGTCGACGCATTCTCATCCTCGGACCGGATGCGGGCGTGCTCGATCAGGAAGGCCAGCGCCTTGGCCTCCCGCATGGCGTACCGGAGCCCCTCCAGCTCCCCACCCCGCTCCAGGAGGCTCCGGACCGCCTGGGGGTTCCGGTTCGACTCGCGCGCGATGCGCGCCACCTCGGCGTCCACCTCTTCGTCCGGCACCGTCAACCCCTCGGCCTCGGCGACCGCCTCGAGGAGCAGGGCCCGCCGCACCGCGCGGGCCGCCTCGGGGCGGAGCTCCTCCGTCAGCTTAGCATAGTCCCAGGGCAGGGCGTCGGGATCGATGCCGTCCCGCCGGAGCCGCTCCCGCGCGTGGCCGAGCCGGTGGGAGATCTCCCGGAGGACCAGCGCCTCGGGGACCGCGAAGTCGTGGCCGGCCAGGACGGCGTCCACCACCTTCCCCTCCAGCCCCCGCCGCTCCTCGCGCTCCCGCTGCGCCTCCAGCTCCTTCCGGACCGCCTCCCGGAGGTCCTCGAGCCCCTGATAGCCCCCCAGGCCCCGGGCCAGGTCGTCGTCCACGGCGGGGACCCACTTCTCCTTGACCTCGGCCACGCGGAGCCGGAGATGGGCCGCCTTGCCCCGGAGGTCCTCGCGGGGGTGCGTCTCCGGGAAGCGGATCTGGAGCTCCCGCTCGTCCCCCGCCCCCAGCCCGACGACCGCCTCCTCCATCTCCGGGAGGACCCGGCCCTGGCCGATCACGACGGCGTAGCCCTGCTCGGCGCGCGGCTCCGCGCCTTCGGGGGTGACGGTGTAATCCACGATGACCTGGTCCCCCTCGCGCGCGGGTCGCGCCGCCGCCCGCAGCTCGGCCTGCTGCTCGGCCAGGGTCTGAAGGGCCGCCGCCACGTCGGCGTCGGCGACCGGCCGCGGCGTGTGCGTCACCTCGACCCCCCGGTAGGTCCCCAGGGTGATGGCCGGCTTGACCTCCACGGCGGCGGTGAAGCGAAGGGGCTGGTCCTCGGCGAGGAGGAGGTCCCGCAGCTCGGGCTCCTCCACGGGACGGAGCCCGGCCTCGGTGACGGCCCGGCGGTAGATGTCCGGGATGAGGCGCTCGGCCACCTCCCGGCGCACCTCGTCGGCGAAGTGGAGACGGACCAGGTCCCTCGGGACCCGCCCCTTGCGGAATCCCGGCAGGTGGGCCTGACGCTGGACCCGTCGCAGGGCCTCCTCCCAGGCCGCCTGCACGACGTCCCGAGGGGCCTCCACCGCCAGCGTGCGACGGCAGCCCTCCAGCTCTTGCACCTCGACCTTCATCGGCTCTTCACGAACGCGACCCCCCGGACCGGCCGTCGAGACCCACCCGGGGGGAACGGATCACCCTTCAGCCACCTGGGACAACGAGGCTGAGCGATAACGCTCCGCCCCCGGGAACTCCGCCGGGGGCGGCCCGAAGGCATTGTCCGACAAAACCCGGGGAGAGTCAAGTCGGCCCCGGGCGGGATCGGCCGTCGGCGGACGGAGGCCGCGCTAGGACGCGTGGTCCTCGTCGGTGACGATCCGGCCGTAGAGGTCCGGACGGCGGTGGGCGTAGATCGCCTCGTGCATCCGCCAGACATCCACCTCGAAGAGGTTGAGCTCCGCGGCGAGGATCTCCTCCTTCTCGCCGGCCAGGGCGATCAGGTCTCCCTCCGGGTTGAAGACGGCGCTCTGCCCGCCGTGGCCCTCGCCGACCCTATTGGCGAAGATGCTGAAGACCTGGTTGTCCAGGGCGATGGAGGCCGCGCGCCGGTGCATGTACTTGACGTCGAAGGTCCTGGGGACGGCGGCGATGACGACGATGATCTTGGCGCCCTGGAGCGCCAGCACCCGCGCCGCCTCGGGGAAGGCGGCGTCGAAGCAGATCAGGATGCCGATCCGGTCCAGCGGGGTGTCGAAGGCCCGCAGCTCGTCCCCCGCGTCGAAGCTCTCCGTCCAGTGGACGTGGGTCTTGGCGTATCGCTCGACCTTGTCGCGGCTCACGTAGACGGCCAGGTTGTAGAGGCGGCCGTCGATCTGGTCGAACTCCCCGAAGATCACCCGGGTGTCGAGCTCCCGCGCGAAGGCGTAGAGATCCTCCTCCAGCGCGCGGGGGGTGCGGGCGATCATCTCCAGGATCTCGCGCTTCGGGGCGCTCGAGTAGATGTGGCCGTGCACCGCCAGCTCCGGGAAGACGATGAGGTCGGCCTCCCGGTGCTCGCGGATGATCTCCTTCATCTTGGCGATGTTGAGATCGGGCCGGTAGATGTCCACGTCGATCTGGGCCACGGCGACGCGCTTGTGCATCATGGCTACCCCACCTCGATGAGCCGGGCGACCCCCACGATGAAGAGGAAGTAGAGCCCCACGACCGCGTAGACGAGCGGCCAGCGGATGCGGGACGGCCCGGCCGGCTCGAGGGGGACCCTCCCCTCCGGGCCGGCCTCCACGGGGGAGAGCGCCGCCGCGACCAGGATGGTCGCCGCGAACCCCGTCAGGTTCCACCAGAGCCACGAGATGGACGTGGCCTGCCAGAGGAGGATGTTGAGGCCCACGCCCGCCAGGATCCCGGCCTTGGTGCTCTTCGGGCGCGCCCAGCGGGTCATGATGCCGAGCACGAAGGCGGCCAGGATGGGGCCGTAGAGGAGGCTGCCGATGGCGTTGATGAGGACGATCGTGGTCTCGCGGGTCGCCTCCGGGGTGGCGGTGAAGAGCAGGGCGAAGGCGATGCAGAAGACCCCCCAGAAGGCCGTGAAGGCCTTCGAGGCCGCCAGGTAGTGGGCCGCGTCGCCGTCCCGCTTCCAGTAGCGCTGGTAGAAGTCCCGGACCGTGACCGCGCTCATGGAGTTGAGCGCGGAGTCCAGGCTCGACATGAGCGCCGAGAGGATGGCGACGAAGAGGAGGCCGATCACCCCGTGGGGGAGGTAGGAGAGGATGAAGAGCGGGACCATCCGGTCGGGATCGCGCTCCAGGGCGGCCGCGACGGCCTCCGGGCTCGAGCCCATGACGGCGGCCGCCTGCCCGAGGAACTCCGGCGTGGCCACCACCGCGCCGACGAACACCCCCATCACGGTGTAGAGGAGCATCACGGGGAAGCGGCCGAAGGCGTTGACCAGGAGCGACTTCCGGACATCGTCGATCCGCCCCACGCTCAGCTCCCGCTGGACCTGGCTCTGGTCGCACCCGTAGTAGGACATGTAGAGGAAGAGACCGCCCAGGGCCATGGGCCAGAAGGCGTAGGTCCCCCCTTTGTCCAGGCCGAACCGGCCGAAGTCGAGGATCCGGAGGCGCTCCGGGTCGAGGGCGGCCCACGCCGCGTCCCACCCCGCCAGCCACAGGGCCACCCCCCCCGCAGATGAGGATGCCGGCCACCACGATGACCATCTGGGCCACGTCGGAGAGGATGACGACCCTGATGCCGCCGAGCACGTCGTAGAGGATCGTCACCACCCCGATGACCAGGATCGCCGTCCAGGTCGAGATCCCCAGGGCGGTGGAGAGGATGAGGCCGCCGGCCAGCACGGACACGGCCGTGGCCAGGCCGCGGCCGACCTGGAAGAGCAGGCTGACG
>Ga0137796_10001936_pt1 | contig 11385 bp, 18 predicted proteins | sample OV2TP3_FD_97704 | JGI IMG/M metagenome (GOLD analysis project Ga0137796, IMG submission 97704)
AATAACTCAAGAATCAAAAAACAAATTAAAAAATAATACAAATCTTTAAATAATAATAAAAAAATCCAAGGAGGAGGCAAAATGAACAGAAATGTTATTATTGTGATTGTGCTTGTTGTTCTAGTGCTGCTTACCGCAGTACAGGCCATACAACTAAGCAGTTTAAAATCACAAATTAAAACAGGCAGTGTAAGTCTGGGAAGCGGATCAGCGCCGAGCAGTGGAAGTGGCGCAAGTGTTCCATCAAATATTCAGAACTTGCCTGCAATGGTAGGCGGCTGTTAGATGACTCTTAATTGTTAGGGGAGGGAAAAATGAACGCAAAAGCAATAGTATTGGCTGCATTATTAGTCAGTATAATTTTGGTTGGCTGCGCATCTAGCAGCACAGACGGATACGGAACATACAATCAACCTCAACAAGGGCAGCAAGGCCAATATGTGGGTGGTGGCTGTGGTGTTGCCCCGAGCGGAGATTATGTCGATAGCTCAGCGATACTAGACTCAGACAGTTCCGCATTCTAGGTAAAATGGAGCTTACTAAGAGAGAAAAGCGAAAGCTTAGATTGGAAAAGCTTAGGCAAGAAAGCTATGAATCTCAGAAAGAATATGAGCAAAGACTCGAGCAGCAGAAGCAAGTCCAAGTAGAGCATGCAAAAAAAAGCAAAACCAAATATTATGTAATTGGATCCCTTATCGTTGTAATTATTATGTCAATAGCTGCTTATTCGATTTTTTCTCTGAACAAAAAAGGCCCTTATGACGAATTTGCAAAATGCTTGGCTGAAAAAGGCGCTGTTATGTATGGAGCTATGGACTGGTGCAAATACACTCAAGCTCAAAGAGCTATGTTTGGAAAATCATTCAATTACGTTAATTATCATGATTTCAAGGAGCTGAATGGCATAAAGAAAACGCCAACATGGGTTATAAATGGGGCATGGCATGAAAATGTTCAGTCGTTGCAGCAATTATCAGCTTTGACAGGCTGCAAATTATAAGAAAATGGAAGAACAAAAAAAAAGGGAGCATAATATAAGTCATCCATATAAATCGCATTCGAAGAAATTTAATCTTTACAATATCTTCCTTGGATTGACAGTATTGCTGGGAGTTTTTTTGATATTTAATCTTTTATTGACATTAAGCTTAAGTAAAGATCTAAAAAAAAACACAGAAATAGTTAAAGAAAGCTCAAGGCCTGCAGATGTTGATGTTACTCTTATTAGGAATTCAAAATGTTCTGATTGTTTTGACGTATCACCAGTCATTGATTATGTTAGGTCAACAGGAGTTAATATCAAAAGTGATAAAATAATAGATTTTGATTCAAATGAAGCCAGAGAATTAATCAAAAAATACAAGATTGAAAAAGTACCTAATGCAGTTATAACAGGGGAAATTGAAAAGGCCAACTTGGAAGGCTTTGAAAAGAAAGAAGGTGCCTTGCTATTATCAGCTATCAGCGCTCCATATACAAATACCTCTACTGGTAAAATAGCAGGTAGGGTTGAAATGTATAATTTAAAGGATACCCAATGCACGCTCTGCAGTAATCTAACTTTATTGTCCAATCAAATTAAGTTCTCAGGCATTAGAATTACCCAGGAAAAAAATATTGAAGTTAACAGCAGTGAGGGCCAGGACTTAATCAAGAAATACAAAATAAATTTCGTTCCCACAATAATACTCTCTAAAGATGCTTCTGTATATGATATTATGAAGCAGGCATGGCCTCGCATAGGAAGCATAGAAGATGATGGCGTTTATGTTTTAAGGTCTGCTAGCCCACCATATATGAATTTGACTACCAATAAACTGCTTGGTTTGGTCAGCATAATTTACATATCAGACGGGAGTTGCACAGAATGCTACAATGTATCTTTGCACAAGCAAATACTTTCAAGCCCTCAAAGCTTTGCAATGTGGCTAGGAAAAGAAGAGACTATTGACGTAAGCAATACAAACGGAAAGGAATTAATTTCAAAATACAATATAAAACAAGTTCCAACAGTAATACTATCTGGCGATATTGGTGTCTATGCTTCAAGCCAAGCATTGAAGCAATTCTATACCGTTGAGGAAGATGGTTCGTATGTATTTAGGCAATTAGATGTTATCGGACCATACAAAGATTTAGCAACAGGCGTAGTTGTCAAACCAGAACAGAATAATGAAGAATAACCAAAATTTTATTTGATTTATTAAGAATTAAGATTTATAATAAGATGTCAGGTATCAAAGACAAGCTATTGGGCGCTTCTGGTAGTGCCACAGGCATTTTGGGCTTTCTCGGAGGCTACCAGGTTTGCCACAACGCATGTTTAGCTTTGGTTACATTTCTAACATTCCTTGGATTTACGGTAGCAGGAATGCCTTTACTGTTCTTAACCAGGGTTGCAATTCCATTTTGGAGTGTTGCAGTTGTTCTTTTGATTACAATGACATTATTAAAATATGTGAAAATGTCGCATTTATCAACAAAAATGCTAATATTAAACTCTGGTTTAATTATAGCCGGTGTTCCCTTCCAACAAGTTCAGGAGTTTAATTATATTTTTTGGATAATTGGTGGAACTTTAATTCTCTTTAGTATCGGATGGTATTTTTATGAAAAAATTAATCAAAACAAGAAAGAGTTAAATAACAGATCTTAATTAATTAAATTAAAAATGACAAAAAAACCCATAATTTTATATACTATAATACTTGTTTTAGTGTTACTATTGATTTGGCAGTGGATTTCCAAAGGTGCTTTAAACAATCAAATCGAAACGTTGCAAAAATTTAATAATCAACTTTCTTTATTGGCTGATGTAGGGCCGTATAAGTCCGCTCATCTGCATGCAGATGTTAAAGTTTATGTAAATGGGCAACCCATTGATTTTTCCCAGCATAAGTATCAGCTAACAACGAGCTTTATCCATTTTGAAGAAGGAATTGGGGATGTTATTCATACACATGCAGCTGGGTTGACTGTTGGCCACATGGTGAAATCTGTTGGTATGAATGTTAATAATAATTGTCTGGTTATTGATGGAAACGATTACTGCAATGATGGCAATAAAAGACTAAAGTTTTATGTTAATGGAAAACAAAATGAAGAATTTGACAACTATGTGATTAAGGACTTGGATAAAATGTTGATATCTTTCGGCGCAGAGACAGAAGAAGAAATCCAAAAACAAATGAGTTCTGTGACTAATCTTGCATCTAAGTACAGTATAAACAAATAATTATTTTTTAGGTTCTAAGAATCGGTTTCCGAAAACTTTAAATAGTACTTATCTATTGTAAAATATATTCTAAAATACATATTTTGGGGGTTTATTTATGCCGAGTCAAAATAAAGAGATTTTCAATGTTTTTTTCAGAGAAAAGCCAGCTATGATGCTGGTAGAACTCAAAAATGCAAAAGGCGAAGTTTATGCTTCTTCTGTAGCAAAGCAGATTGACTGCACTTATTCCCATGTTGTCAAGATATTGCAGGAAATGCAAAAAGCAGGCTTGATTAACTTTGAAAAGCAGGGTAGGTTAAAGCTACTAACTCTCACAAAAACAGGACAGGAAGTTGCTGATAAAATCGATGGGATTAGGGCTGTGTTGTAAATTATTTATTAAGGTAAAATTTATGCTAGATAATCTAATTAAAAAATCCAGATTAGGAAGTATACTTACTGGAGTTTATTTACTATATGTATGTATCATATTATTTTATAGTAAATTTATTTGTGAGGGGTGGTTTTGTGGTATTATGGTCCCTCTAACAATAATGCCTTGGTCACTTTTTCTGAATTTTAGTGCAGGGTACTTTCTTATATGGCTCCCCACTTTTGTTGCGATTAACTCAGTCTTGTTATACTTCTTAGGGTTAGCTGTACAATTACTAATTAGAAAACTAAGCAAAAATCAAAAAGCCGGTATCGTATGAAACTATACGTTAAACAAATTATTTTTTTCTTTAATCCGATTTTTATAAGTAGTAATTGAAATTCTACCCAACCTTTTCTATCGCAGCATACTTCCCAAGAACTTCTTTTGCAGTTTCTATGAACTCTTGTTCTTTATCTGTTGGGACCACAGCACCAGCAGCATACTGATGGCCGCCAGCTTCTGAATTGCCAATTCCTTGAATTGCCTCTTCAATTACTTTCCTTAAGTCTAATAAGGAACCTAAATTGGTCGATGACCTTAATGAAATTTTTGTAATGCCGTCCAATGATTGAGCCATGGATAATATGAAAGTATTGTTAGTCATGACATTAGATTTAGACAAAATAGATGCAAGTGTTCCAACCATAGTGGACATTACATTATTTCTCGCATTAATGATTACAAAGCCCTTACCCCAAAAAATATCGTCACTAAACTTGTTTTCATTGTACCAATTTAATGCATTAACGATTTCTTTTTTATAATCGCTTAGGCTTCTTATGGCCTGCTGTTTTATTTTCTTGTCTCCTAGGCAGGCTCCTATGCCTAAAGAGGCTCTGCCAAGCCTGCCGCACGCATTGAGCAAAGTTGCAAACTCCTTAGCATCTCTAGTTGGGCTTTCCTCTTCCTCATGAGGCAAAATGTAGATATTGCCAAGAACATCATCAGGATTTGCTTCATTAAACCTTTTCATTATTATGCCAGTAACAAGCTTTTTCATATCATTATCATCTAAATGCACTATTTTTTTCCAACCATTTCTATTTTTTGGGTCAACTCCAATCTGGTGGAGAAATTGTATAGCGCCACTTTCGCTTCCGGATACGCCTGGAATAAACGGATCTGTGCAATATTCAAGAGCTTTGTGAAGTGGCTTAGTCTGATGTCCAAATATTCTTAGGCCTCTTTCAACCCTTATGCTACCTTTATGAACCGCGAGTTGAAGTATCCCATTATTCAATTTTAAGAATCCATTATGTTCCTGCAAATCACCGATTGCGCCAATTATGGCGATATGGGCTAAATCCTCCATACTTTTATTAACAGAGCAAGCAAACTTAAAGACAACCCCTGCTCCAGAAATCTCTTTGCCGCCATCAATACCACACAAATGTGGATTCACAAGCACGATGTCTCCAGAATCATCTATCACTTCAAAACTGTGATGATCAAGAATGAAGACTTTTTTGCCTTTAAGCAAATCTTTAATTTCATTGATTACTCCTGAGCCAATATCTGTAAATACAAAGCAACTATAAGGCTCTGATGCCAGCTGTGTCAAGATATTTCTGTTTAATTGCTGCACTATCGACACGGAATACTTTCTATTGTCAATATTAAACAGCTTTATCATAAGCGATGCTGCACTAATGCCATCAGCGTCCAAATGGCTTATTAACCTTATCACATCTTTTTTGTCAACCCTATTGAATGCTTCAGCCGCATTCTTCACCATCTCATCAAATTGTTCGTAAGAACCCATTAAAAGCACCTTTTTAGAGAAAATTAACTCAAATTTTTATATTACTGCTTATTCTTATAATTTGTGATTTACGTGCCAAACCTTCTTTCTCGCCTGTTGAATTCTTGTATGCAATTGAGCAAGTCTTGTTTAGTAAATTCCGGCCATAATTTATTTATAAATACAAATTCGCTATATACGCTCTGCCAAGTTAAAAAATTAGATGTTCTAATTTCACCGCCAGGCCTTATCACCAATTCAGGCTCGTTTTTGAGATAGAGATTATTCACAATTAGATTTTCATCAATTTTATCAGGATTAAGTTCACCTTTCCTTACCTTTTGGGCTATCTTCTTCACAGCATCTATTATCTCCTGCCTGCCGCCGTAAGCCATTGCGAAATTAACTATAAGCTTGTTGTTGTTTTTTGTTTTATCCATAACTTCCAGCATTGCTTGTCTTATATCAACAGGAAACATATCTAGTCTTCCTATGACATTCACTTTTATGCCTTTATCCATGAAGGTATTTTCTTTCTTTATTTCCTCAAACTTCTTCTTAAATAATCCAAACAAAAAATTAATTTCGTGCTTGGTCCTTTTAAAGTTCTCTGTTGAAAATGAGTAAAGAGTAAGTTCTTTTATATTAAGCTCTAGGCACCAATCCAGCAATTCTTCAAGCTTTTTTATGCCAAATTCGTGTCCTTTCCATGGCTTTACATCAAGTCTTTTAGCATATCTTCTATTTCCATCGAGCACAATAGCAATATATCTAGGAACTTTAGAAACCATAGAAAATGGTAGTTCCAGTTCTTTAAATACATTTGTTTTATACCCTAAACAAAAATATTACTCCCATAATCATGCTTATAATGGAATAAGAAAAGGCAATACCTTTCACATAGTCATAAAAATTGATATTTATCGGTGTCTGAGTTGCGATATTATAGATTACGTTACCGGTAATTAGATTGTTACTATGATAACCCGAATCAATAATAGCGCCCACTATAAAGGACAACAAGCTGGTTGCAATTAACAGTAGACCTAAAAGTTTAATCATCTTTAACTAATCTTTTAATTGCGTATCTTTATATAGCTTTCCAAATAACTCAATAAACACTTCTTGAGGAACTTTAATGCCAGACTCAACAAAAGCTCTCGCTAATCTATGACCATCTTGTTCCTCGTCATTTTCAAGCTCGAAGTTTAATAGATTCTTTAAAGTGAGCCCACACATGAATCCATCATTAATCATCAATGTGACGTTTTTTCCATTCTTTTGGATTGTATGATAATCTAAATCTACCCTAAACTCCTCATTATCAACTCCAAACTTGAATAGTTCCAATTTAATTAAGTCATCAATAATTTTTTTCAGAGCATTGTTGTCAATGTAGCTTTTAACACTTCCAATCTTAAGATATTCAAGAAAATCAACATTGTTCTTTAATTCAAACCTATATACCCTACCAAGATAATCTTTAACTGTTTGTCTGCTTCCCTTTCTATGCCAATCGTTCTCAACTAAATAAGCATACTCTTTTCCTTTTATTTTCTTGATTCTGAAGAATACCATTTTTCAATTTGCCAAATTTTCATTCAATATGTATTTGATTTTGGTATACAATTTCCTTATAGTTAGGCACTATGAATTTATAAGCTTTTTGATATGCACTTAGAATTATTTTCCTATGTGGTTTCAATAATTATACGAACTTTTTTATCTTATTGCAACAGAGAATTCTTTCTTGAATTTTTCATTAATTTTGTGTAGCCTTTGAACAGCATTTATGAGTGCATTTTTTGGGCTCACTTCGCCATCGGTTTCTACTATAACCTGAGGTACGCTAATTTGAGGATGCCTTATGCTATAGGTAGCGATCTTCACGTGTTTGTCATTGTACAGCTCGGTCTTTAAGATGTTACAGAATGTATGGTCAACACCTTTCACTTCCATAATTAATCTATTTTTTTTGTCGTCGAGAACTTTAATTTCCATTTTGAGAGTGTGAAAGAACAATAACCTTATTTAAAAATCTTTTGATGTGAAATCACATTTTAATAATGTCATTTTACCGACGACAAATTTAATTGGATTTAGCAAGCCGAAAACAACTCACGTTAATTCTATGAATTTTTCGTCGATGGAATTCAAAAACAGTTTTAAGTGGGAACTTAAAATCCCAAACATGAGTGATTCTAGCATTGTTTCTAGCTGTAAATTGCTCTAAAAATAGCTTAGTCTCACTTTTGTGAAAGGAATACACAATTTGAGCTGTTTCAATGGCCTTTTTAAGAAAAAGAATATCACTATGCCTTACTTTGGTACCAAAAGGGGGATTTTGAATTACTACGTCTGCCTTAATATTTAAATGTTTTATGTCCTGGCAGATGAACTTCGCTATTCCTACTTCGTTATACTCACTTTTTACCTTTGAATGATTTGTTTTTGCTAGCAAAATAGCTCGTTCGTCAGAATCGACAAACAATACATTAGTTGCACCTAAAAGCAGGGTAGCAATACCTAAAATACCAGTACCACAACCAAGATCTACTATCACTTTTCCTTCGATATCACCTAATAAATAGGCATTCCAAAGCACACTAGCGCCTATTTCACTGTCCATTGGATATTGCTCCAATCTAACTTGCGGGCTTTTAAAGCCTTTCAGCTTGGATAGCACAACTGCTAGCTCAGATTTTGACGTTATTTTCTTCATTTTAAACTCTCACTTTCCACGAACAAATTCTTAGCGTCATTAATCTTCAATATTGAAGGTAAATTTATGAACACGAAATTTTCAATGCTATCTTTACATGTTCGTGCTATCAAATTCCTCACTTTCATTACGTATGTTGGATTTATCCAGCTTTTATTTAGTTTTCTAATTTAATTTGATAAAGACCATCTACTGCTCAATCAAGAATCAAGCCAAATTTTAAATAAATTTCAAATATTATTAACTCTATAAATAAAAAGTTCACTCAATTCCCTCCACAGTTAAAACAATCAAAACTAGTCATTATCAATTTAGTATCATCTTAATCCCAATACTATCTCAATTTAGTCCTAAATATTCATCCTTCTCGTCGATTTATGTTCCCAAATTAGTCCTGCTAAGGTCCCAATACGGTCCAAGAAAGAGAAAGATTTAAATAAATGAGACTATAATTTCAAACTATGTTTTGGAAAAAAGCAAGCGGAACAGAAAAAAGATTGCAGCAAATCAATGATATTCTTAAGAAATCATTTTCAAATGTAAAACGCGATACAACGAATATTTTTCAGTGGCTTAACTACTTTTACCGGAAGAGCCTTCAGCAAGAACAGTTTATCAAAGAGCTGAAACTTGAGCTTTCCTATATTCCGAAAACTAGGGAGGATATTAGGAAAATTATTGATGATTATTACTCATTTGAGAGTGTTATGGGTAGAATAAGAGATGTAAGTGTTAAGGTGGAGGAGTTAATAAAAAGGGAACATGTAACTAAGGAAAGTCCTGATCGAACCACGCCTTTGGGGGTTGTTCATCCTGAAGTTCCGAAAGAATTGCAGTTTGACATAAGTTCTATTCAAAGAAGGCTTGACAAGCTGGAGCAGAAAAAATTGTCGATGAAAGAAAAAATAATCAAGAGATTGGTAAAAAACTCGAAAGAATACGTTAAGAGTGTTATTCTTTCGTACATTAAGAAATACGAGAGGATATCAGCATTGCAGCTTAGGGAAATGGTAGTTGATGAGCAGAATTTTTGCTCCAAAAGTTCGTTTTATAGGCTGTTGGAAGAATTAGAGCAGCTAGAAGACGTAGGAGTTATACAGCAAGGCAAGGAAAAACATTATATTTCTAAAGCGGTCAAGAAAGTGTGACTAAAAAGGAAAGCTATTTAAACAACTTGCATTTGCAAAAAATGGGGGTGATTAATATTTTTGGAAAAATTCTTCTTAGAGGCATTAATCTAAACCTTGGCATTCTGGGTAAAAAGCTTAATGCAGAATTTACAAAGATAAAGCACGAGTTTGAAGAGCATTTACAGGCCATAAACGAAAATACAAATGAAATTGCAGCGAACTATGAGTATATCTTTGAGCTTGAAAGCAAACTAGATAAATTAAACGAAAGGGTAGACCAAATACAAATGTACCTTGAAGCTAATTCTGGCATTGGAATTTCAAGAGGAAAAAATTTCGATGTCAAAAGGCTTAACAGAAAGGAACAGGAAGTATTTCTTGTGATTTACACACTTGAGGAAGAGAAAGACACTGTGACATACGAAGACATTGCAAAAAAACTCAGCATTTCAGAGCAGTTGGCTGGCAACTACGTAACAGCTCTTATTGAAAAAGGAGTTCCGATCATTAAGAGGTATGTTAACTCAAGGCCTCATCTGAAGCTAGATCCTGTGTTCAAAACACTTCAAACAAAAGAGAACATATTGCAACTAAGCTTAATGGAATTTGGTTTTTAAATATTTTTATCTTTGTTTAAAAGTTTTAAGAAAGAGTATCTAAAGGGCTCTTTACTTTTTTCAATTGTTGTGTTGAGACCTTTGTGTATATCTGAGTAGTTGATAAATCAGAATGGCCAAGAAGCTCTTGAATTACCCTGATGTCAGTGCCGGACTCAAGAAGATGGGTTGCAAAACTGCTTCTAAGAGCATGGCAAAATACTCTTTTTTTTATGCCAGCTTTCTTTGCAGCTTCTTTCACAACTTTTTGGGCCTGTCTTATGGTTATTGGTCTGTTGTTTACAGAGAAAATATAGCTGCTTTCGTCTTTCTTCTTTGAGATATACTCATTAAAATGCTGTATCAAGTTGTTTGAAAGTATTATGTATCGCTCTTTGTTGCCCTTGCCGTGTTTTATCTTGCCCATCTTTTCTGTCAAGTCAAGATCATCAATTTTTAAGCTGACGCACTCGCTTACTCTTAATCCAGAAGAGTACATAAACTCGATCAGCAGCTTATGCTTTGGGTTATTAACAGCGTTAAGAAGCTTCTTTATCTCGTCTTTTGTGAGAACTGTGGGAAGTTTTTTCTCAAGTTTTGGCGCTTTGACAGCATTAAAGGCGCTACTTTGCAATATCTCACTATAGAGGAATTTGAGAGAGCTTAAAGCCAGATTCACGCTCCTAGGGCCGTACTTTCGCTCTGACATCAAATACGCAAGGTACTTTTTTGCGTCCTGCTCATTTATTTCTTTTGGCTCTTTTTTTATGAAACCAAGAAAGTTTTTGTTGTGGTATACATAAGAATCAACAGTCTTTTTGCTAAATCCTCTTATTTTTAACTCAGTTTCCAGTTTGTCCAGCATTTCTTTATCTTTTAACATAGTTGGTGGGATGCACTTGGGTAACATCAAAACCTTTTTTTCTTACATTTTCTTTTATTTCTTCATAATACTCGTAAGTATGAATCATCTTATGACAATTAGGACAGAGACCAATAAGATTCTTGTCGTCGTTATTTTTTCTATTCCCATTAAGATGGTGTAGAGTAATAAGTTTATCAAAGCCGCATGATGCACATACTTTTGTAAGTTGTCGTAGCTTTTCTAAGCTTATACCATGGTTTTTTCTGGCATTATAACTTAAGGTTAAATCATAGTGGTATGATCTTGTATGGCAGCCACCACAAAGCCCGAATGCCTTATGAGGCCTTAATCTGCCGCAGCTTTTACATTCAACTTCCTTGCTTTTCCAATGATACTTTTTGTAACACTTGTAGCAGTAACCTTTGGCATGGTACTCCTTCCTTTCTTTACAACCTGGGCAATCAATTAAAAATCTTCCGTTTGGATTAGGATTTGAATATTTTTTAATAATTTTAGCAACCATTGGTTTTTCTTATCACAAGAAATATAAAAATGTTCGCATTTTAACAGTTGCGGACTTCCTGTAATCTGTATTATACGAACATTTTTTGCTCCAAATAATAGAATAGAGAATAGACTATATAATTTTGAGGTTTGATTAACATGGAACAATACGAA
>Ga0137796_10001937_pt1 | contig 11381 bp, 12 predicted proteins | sample OV2TP3_FD_97704 | JGI IMG/M metagenome (GOLD analysis project Ga0137796, IMG submission 97704)
TAAGCCTTCAATTGCATTTGGAGTTAATTTAAAATCTTCAATTTTATAATGAAAACCTATATCTTCAACTAATACACCATCTCTGTCAAGAAAAATTGCTGCTGTCATAAATTTTCAATTTCTCTTTTTATCTCGTCTATGCTTACGGAAGTAGTGCCAATTTTTCCAACTTTGATGCCTGCCGCAATGTTAGCAAGTAATGCTGCTTCTTTTAACTCAGCTCCTGATGCAGTTGCCAAAGCTATCGTAGCAACGACTGTGTCGCCTGCGCCTATTAAACTATAGACTTCTCTTGCTTTTGCCGGTATATTTGTTATATTTCCATCTTTTTCAACCAATGACATTCCTTTTTCTCCTCTGGTTACCAAAACATTAGTATTAAGATGTTTCATTAAATTGTTTCCAATCTCTGCAACAGCATCATTACCTCCATCTTCTATACCAGACATTTCAGATGCTTCTGCATTGTTTGGAGTTATTAATGTTACATTTGCATAGAAATCTCTGTGCTTTGGCTTTGGATCAGCTATTATAGGCTTGTTGTACTTCTTGCTAACTTCTATTGATTTTAAGCATACATTTTTTGTGATAACGCCTTTTGCATAATCTGATATTACAACTACATCAATTTTTTCAGTTATTTTTTCTAGAAACTTGATAATTGAATTTTCAATCTCTTTGTGTAGGTGCTCTTTGTTTTCATAATCAACCCTTAATAACTGTTGGCTTTTGCCAATTATCCTGACTTTTTGAGTTGTTGGCTTATCCTTGTCAATAAAAACGCCTTCTGTGATGATTCCTTTTTTCCCCAACTCATCTAGAAGAATATTTCTTGCTTCATCATTTCCGCTTATCCCAACCATATAAGCAAAGCCGCCCAAGGCTGCTATGTTGTTTGATACATTTGCTGCTCCTCCAGCTTCATAAGTTTCTCTTAAAACATTAACTACTTGAACAGGAGCTTCAGGAGAAATTCTTGAAACGTCTCCCCAAATGTATTTGTCGAGCATTATGTCGCCTATAACTAATATTTTTTTGCCTTTGAAATTGTCCAGGATTTTTAGCAGTTTATTTTTCATTTAATTTCACCTTTTGATTTCTAGTTTTATTTTTCTTTTTTTCAATCCGCTCGCGTCTTTTGCGGACGCTCGCAATATTTTGTGCTCGGCTTCGCTCCGATTGCCACATCGCGAAGCCTCGCCTATTCATAAACATTAAAAACATATCAAACGGGTTACCTCAATCACTTTGCTTAAAGAGGTCGTTTCGTTTATTTTGAATTTTATTCTTTTAATGCGTTTTCGTTATTGAATTTTTTATTTCATCTTCTCGACAATCATTCTATGCAATGTTGGAATTGTTTTTTCGTGCCTTTCTATTATTATAAATCCTTTTCCGCCTAAGGAGGTTGGCCTAGTTACAACATTTTCCCTTGGCCTGTAATGATTGTTCATGTCAAAATTAGCAGCAGTTATCTTCTCAACTTTATAGCCTAGATTTCTTGCTATCGTCAAAGCTTTAAGAAAAACTTCAGGAAGAATTACTGCACAGCCAATGTTTAAAATAACTCCTTCCTCTAATTTGCTTGCGCTTTCTGTGAAAATTTTAAAATCCTTATAAGAAGTTTTTCCTATTGCAGCTCCATCGCAGCTAGGGTGCTGGTGGATTATGTCTGTGCCAATGGCAACATGAACAGTAACAGGAATGTTTAGTTTATAAGCATTATACAAAATGCTGTATTCCTTGTTTGGCAGATTTAAATCACTAATTTTTTTTCCTATCGAATATCCCATGCCCTGATTATTTTTTGCGCCTTCTTTTATTGCTTCATTCAGAATTTTTCCAGTCTCTTCAATCATTCCGAAAGTGCCGTCTTCAATTGTCTGCTCTACATATTCTGATGTTTCTCCAATCAATGCCAGTTCAAAATCATGAATCGGGCCTGCGCCGTTCACTGCAATGTGCTTTATTATCCCTTTTTTCATTAAATCTATTATTAACAAACTCATACCGACTTTTATCACGTGAGCGCCCATCATAACAATTACCTGTTTATTCCTGACAACAGCATTGGTTGTTATGTCGCATAACTCATTCAATTCAATTGAATCCATCAATACCTGAGAATTCTCAGGCTTAACCACATCAGCTAGCTTTACTTTATTCTTTCTCTGTTTTATTGGGATTGTTTTTATCTTGTTGAAGTCTAGCATTTTATTCTTCCATTAATCTCCTTGCGGGGCGCAACTTTACATTATCATTATCATCTGTTGTTGATATTTCCATAACAGTGCTCTTGGGAGTCAATGATTTAAACGTATGAACAACTCCAGGTTTCAACCTGAACTTGTCTCCTTTGTTCAAAACTATTGTTTGAGAAACTGCATTTAATCCATTTGCGTAAGTAATTGAAACTTGCCCTTCAAGAATCACAAATGTCTCATCTTTACGCTCATGATAATGCCAGCTTGATTCAAATCCTTTATGTAAAATCAAAAGTTTATTGCAGTACTTTTCGTTGTTCTCAATCCATAGTTCATAACCCCAAATATGATCGTGTCTTTCACCTTTAAATCCTGCTAAAAACTGTATATAGTCTTCTTTGAATTTCTCTTCTAACATTTTAACACCTTTAGTATGAATTTTTCATACCTTATTTATAAGCTTTTCGCTTTTAATTCATATACTATAGAATATAAATATATATAAAGTATGACTTTTTACTACTATTTCATACCAATCTTTTTGGGCAAGCCAAAAACAATGATGAAAAATTCAGTTTGCTCACGCAAACTTGGAATTGCTATGCAATTCAAAAACGAGACCATAAAATGACAAAATCCAAAATTGCAATATCTGTAAATAATTCATTATTAAAATTGGTAGATTCAAAAGTAGATGGATCTGTTATAAGAAGCAGATCACAGGCAATTGAATTCTTTTTGAAAAAAGGACTGCAGGAGCAATCTGTCGGTATAGCTGTTTTGTTGCTGAAGGGTGAGCATCAGGAAAATGCCCTGAAAGAAATGAAAGGAACTTCATTGATAAAACAGCAAATTGAATTCTTTGCAAACCACGGTATAAAACAATTATACATTGTGACCCAGCATACAAAAAACATGAATTTATTACTGGAAGAAATTTCAAACTCTAAAATCAATGTTGAAATCGTTGAAAAGCAAGCCAAAGGGAATGCAGAAGCATTAAAGACAGTAAAAGATAAAATCAACAACAATTTTGTAGTTATGTCAGGAGATACATATAACAATTTTGATTTATTGAAGATGATAAAGAAGCACACTGATTCTGATAAAATGGCTACAATGGGCTTAATGACAAGAGAAAAAGCTTCACAGTACGGAACTGCAATCTTGGATGGAGATTTAATTGTTGATTTCCAGGAAAAGCCAAAGCATTATTCTACGAATATTGTCAATGCAGGCATTTACGTCTTCAAGCCTGAAGTGTTTGAACTATTTGAAGACACCATCTCATTAGAAAAGGATTTGTTTCCGAGATTGGCACGATTAAAGCAGTTGATGGGGTTTTTTACATATGGGGAGTATATGCATGCTGGGGACTAAAGATGGAAGAAGAATTTTATCTGGACACTTCAATCTGGCTTGATTTTCATGAAAAAAGAGGAAATAATGGAGAGATAGCTCTAAAATTAATTCTGAAAATAATCGATGAAAACCTTAAAATGAATTATTCTGACTTACATATTAAAGAATTCAAAAAACTAGGTTATGTTCAAAGCGAAATTAATTCTATTTTCAGCATAGCCAAACCCAAAAATCTACAACATGTTCATATTTACAGAGAACAAAAAGAAGAGGCCAAATATTTGGCAAGAAAAAGGAACGTTCCAGAAGGAGATGTCTTGCGTGCAATATTATGCAGGGATAATAATTTGCAGCTAATATCAAGGGATATTGATTTTGAAAAGTTAAAAGATATTTCTAAAGCCAGTTTACCAGAAGATTTTATCTAAGTTCTTTATCAAGCTCCTCGAAAGCCTTTTCTCTGGCAGCATGCAGTTGCGCATCTGTTGTCTTTCTTTTTGAAGATCCATACAGCGCTTTTGCCCTGAGAATTAGCTCTTCTTTTTCCAAATCCCTTATCTTATCCCTAATTGCTTCTCTAATGAACTCAGTCTTGGTTGTGTATCTGTGCTTTTTCATAGTATTTTCTATGTCTTTAAGAAATTTGTTTTCGAGCTTTAGGCTTATAGATTCCATGATATTACTTGGTAATACTAGGTAATATATAAAGATTTCGGCAGATTAAATCGTTAGTTGGGTTTTTTACATATGGGGAGTATGCACATGTTGGAAGTTAGAGTCATTTTTTGATATAATTCTTCTTATTTCTATTAAACAAACTTTTTCTTCAAAACTAACCTAAACCAACTTCTCAACTTCCTTCAATACATCATCAACGCTAATATTCTTCATGCACTTCTGGTAATCATTTGAATTTCTGGTGTACAAGCAATCAGGCACCTGTCCCTTATGCACATTAATGCAAGGACTGAATTCACAGTTATATCCCTTATACAATCCAATATTCCCTTTTCCGTAAGGCCCAAAGCGGACTGGAAGATTAGGACCGAATAACCCAAGCGTCTTTATGCCTTGGGCTGCTGCAACATGCATAGGTCCTGAATCATTGCCTACAAACAATTTGCATTTCGTCATCAGATAGAATAATTGATTAAGATTTATTTGTCCTGCAACATTTACTATCTTGCCTTGATTTTCCATCTTTTCCTGAATTGATTTTACCAGATCATTTTCTTCTGGAATACCTATGAAGATTATTTTTGAATTATATTTGGCAATTATTTCGTCGCATAATTCAGCATACCTGTCATAAGGCCACATTCTTGATTTGGCTGACTCAGCAGCGCCAGGAGCGACACAGACAAGAAAATCATTAGATTTTATTCCGTTATTTATTAAAAATCTATTCACAACATTTATATCGCTTTTTGAGTAGTTCAATTTTGGCAATTTATTAGCTCCATATTTTACATTAACTTTTCTAACCAAATCCAAAAATGTCTGTGCAGCGTGCTGCTTGTCATTATATCTAACCTGATTAGTATAAAGCTTTGATCTTGAGTCATGCGCGTACCCAATTCTCTGCCTGCCAGCAAAAAATGAAATAACAGCAGAAACGTTCAAATACTCCTCCATGTCGATAACTAAATCATATTTATTCATTTTTCTCAGAATAAAATTAAGGATTGAGAATGGATTTATTTTTAATATGATAATTTTGTCAATGTTTTTATTATGGAAAAATACGTCCCTGTTTCTAGATGTTGCTAATACTTCAATTTCAGCCTTAGGATATTTTTTTCGCAAGCCCTCAATAGAAGGCAAAACCAAAATTGTTTCGCCAATTCCCCAAAGCTGAATAACCAAGATTTTTTTATAGTCAGTTTTTAGTTTGTCGCTACTGATTCTTTTATTAAATAGTCCAAGGAAATTGCATATCCAACTGCCAAAATATTTATCAATGAATTTTATTACAACTACCATTGATTAAAGTAAATTTATGGGCTATTTAAATATATGTTGAAGAAATCCTTATTTTTTGTTCTTCTTTATTGCAAGCTGGCTTACGACTGTTTCAAGCTGTTTTTGCGTCCTTCTAGTGACGGTGTATGTATAGAAAATTGATATTATCAAAAACAAAAATCCTGTTACTATTAACACATCAAGAGCCCTGAAAAAGCCGAATGTTTTTACAATTGGGTCAAGAACAAAAGGAAACAAAGTAACAACTATGAATATGATCCAAAGCAAGGTCCAGAAAAAGAATTCTTTTGATGTAAACTCTTTCTTTTTGTAATTAAGAAAAGAGTAGTAAATCATGAATAGTCCAAATAAAAACCCTGCAATTTGAATTCCAAGCACCATTTTTACTTATTATTAAACAATTTCCACCACAGCATGTTTAATACTATTCTTATTCCGTCTACTACAGTAGTTCCCTTATATTTATCAGAGTATACTGTTTGTATTGAAATCTGCACATATTTTAACTTTTGCTTTCCAGCTCTTGCAATCATCTCAGATTCCATTGAATAATCTGATGAATTCCACCTTATCTTCTTATATGCGTCCCTTGAAAACGCCCTAAAACCGCATTGAGTGTCGATTAAGTTAATCCCATACAAAATTCTTACAATGCTGGATATAAACAAGTTACCAATTCTGAGGATAAATGGCATTTTTTTGCTTAATTTCCTGTAGCTAAAAACTATATCATATCTAGCTAGTTTTTCAACAAATCTTGGAATATCGTCTGGGTTATGCTGCGCGTCAGCATCAAGGACAAGAATAAATTTCGCGCCTTTCTTGACAGCGAAATCACAGCCAGTTTTAAGAGCAGCGCCTTTGCCCAAATTAACCACGTGCTTTAATACTGTAGCTCCTGCTTTCTCGCCGAGATCGCTGGTTTTGTCTTTACTTCCATCGTCAACAAGTATTACGATGTCTATATACTTCTTTGTCCTTTTGATAATGCCAAAAATGTTGCTTTGTTCGTTGTAAGCTGGAATCACAGCCCATATGTTATTAATTTTCATTTAAGAAATATTTGAACTATTTTGTGTTTCATTTACGCTTGTTTTATCTTCAACTGCCATTTCAGGCTTTCTATAAAAATCAACATATTCTTGCACAATTGTTGTATTAGTGCCTTCCCAATCAACTTTGTAAGTATAGATGTTAGTACCTGTAAGGCCTTGCTGATGGTCAAACAACTTGAAGTATTTAAGACCATGACCATTGGTCTTATACAATCTGATGAACATGCTGCCTGTAAGCTCTTTACTCGATAAAACAACCAAGAGTTCGTCCTTATTGATGGGCACGACTGTCAAACCAAAGTCTAATGTTGTTCCATTGTTGTATTTCTTAAACATGCCATCTTCTGAAGTAAATGCAACGACTCTTGGTCTTACCAAGCCCTGTTGATTTGTGGCAAAAGCATCAAAATTGCTTAAATTTATCTGAAATCCATTATTGCAGGTATAAAATTTTTCACTGCTTTTTGTGCAACTGAATGTGCCTCCGTAGCCTGGCCACGGAGCAATCCAATTGTTCGCTTCTGCGTCACTTGCAATGCTCTGCAGTTCAAAATACAAGTTTTCTGCTTTATCTTTTGTGTAATTATACTTGTGAATCATATAATCCATTGCTTCTTCTTTTGGTTTTTTTCTTGCATTAAACCACAAATCAGCCCTTTCAAAATTCCAGCTGCCAAAATGAGCCCATACGCCGCTTTTGCCGCCGTCCATATCCCGAGTACTACTGCCCATATCACTTGATGCGATAACAAAAGCTTCAGGCGCATTGCAGTGTGAATAAGAAATCATTTTTTCCGTAACTTCATTGCTAAATCCATAGGATTTCAATTTTTTTTCAGCTGCTTTTCTATCTAACAAAATAATTTCATTTATTATTTTAATTCCTCGCACAGTATCGTTAGTGGAGTTAGGTATAGTCCAAAAGGCATTGTTGCTTCCGCAGTCTAACATTCTTAATATTCCTACTGCTTCTCTTTCGTTGTCAGTCATAAAAAGTTTGCCAACCCAATGTGCAGCTGCTGAAGTTTGAGTCGTGCCATCAAATGTAACTGGCCTTTCAGCCAATGCCTTAAAATGATGGCCGAAATCCCACCATGAAGTTATTATAGCGTTTTCTTGCGAATCTTGTTTTATATTGGTTAATGCATTATACCAAGCATCATTGATAAGAGGTATGTCCGAGCCAGCTGCTCCTACTGCGCCTCTAATTGGATTTACATATACCAAAAGTAATAATACCATCATTATGCTGCTTGCTATGGCTTTATGAACCTTAAGCTCCTGAGCGAACCACTTAGATATGTAAGAATAGCATTTGCCAAAAGCAACGCCAAATGCAACACTAAAAGCAGGAGCAAGCAATAAAGTAAACCTAATTCCTTTTATGCTTGCAAAAATAGTTGCAACTACCCAAAGAGTAAGCAAAATAGAAAGCTTAAAATCGTAAGACAGGTCTTTTTTATAGATAGAATATATAACTCTTAAAGATATTGGCAACATTATCCAAACTAATAAACTTATTAATGGTAATGACTGAAATAATGGTGGTCTATTACCAGTTTGTATAAATAAGATTGCATAAAAGAACGCAGTCCCAAGGATATAAACAAAATCAATTTTTCTTATGCCCTCTTTTCTTGAAATTGAAAGAGCCAGCCCAATCAAGCTTATTAAAAAAAGAAATTTGCCGCCAACTGAGTTTATTATGGAATTAACAGAGCCTTCATTCAGCTCAGCTACAGTTGTTAATACGTTTGGCCATAAAGAAGCACCTTGCACGGGATTTTTAATTGATGGAAAGCTCAAAGGTCCAATGAAACTATTTCTAAATGCTGGCCATCCTGAAAAGATAGTGACAAATAATGCAGTTGATATAAAATATACTATGCCTATAATTATCAAGTTTCTGGTTGTTGGATTTAAATAAATTAAGCGAACGTTCTTTTTTATTTCACTGAAATTGGCAAAAACCAAATACGATAATGTCACAAAAATAGTGGCAAGCAAGAAATCAAATATATACCACCATCCTGTCCATGCGAATGTATACAAGCCAGTAAGAAAACCAGCAATAGAAGATAAAACAAATGTTTTTATAGTATTTTTTGACTCTTCTGTAATTATAAACAACCATGTAATAAGCAAAGGAAACAACACGACCCATCCATCAGTATCCGAATGACCAAATAATGTCCTGCCCAAAAATGCGTAACTGACGGCCATAATCATTCCAGCGAAAAATCCACCAATGTTGCCAGCTATTTTTCTGGCTATTAAAAAAACTAGAAGAACAGCGATAGCAGAAAGAATTATTGGCGAGTACATAACGGATCTCATTAGAGATAAGTCAGGAACTAAGAAATGAATAAATTTATAGAAATAAGCAAGAAAGTAAGCATGAAACATGTCATCTGTAACTTGCCTTCCAATTGGAGCTAGTTGGAAAGTGTCAAACGGCTTATTATCTTTAAGGATATCGCCCGGATGCCCATGATCTATGATATTTTTTGCATACCTAAACCAGTAGTACGGATCTATATCAGGCATGTAGTTTTTTCCATTTTCGTCTTGAAAAAAAGACTTAAAATAATTTGATGTGGCTTGTATTTGCTGGCCAATCTGAGCTTTATTTGTAGTCAGGAATTTCTGCATTTCTGTATCTACTAGTGCATTCTTATTGGCATCGGGCAAATTAGGATATTGCTGATCTATAGAAGCTCTTAATTGAGATCTCACACTATTAATTACAGTATCTGCTGCCCACCTGTCTGTTGCAGGAAGTAAGCCAGCCTGCATTCTGACATAGATTGAAAGAATTATAGGGATGAGTACAAGAAAAACAATGCCGTATCTTTTGAAGAAACCAATTATGGTGCCCCAGTCTATTGATATTTCATCTTCGGTTCTGGAATCTTTTTCGCCGGATTTAAAAAAACTCTTGATTTTGCCAAAGTCAAACGATATTTCATCATCGTCTTTAGCATTTTTGTCGTTTGAATCGAGCTCTACATTCTTTTTTTCTTCGGGAAGTGGAGCGCTTGTTACCTCAGCACTGATATCACTACCTACAGCTTTTTCTTCTTCCTTTTTACTCTTGAAGAAATTCTTTATTTTGTTAAAATCGATGGATATCTCTTCGTCTTCTTTTGAATCCATGAGTAGTTACCACCCGCTAAGGGAAAGTGTAGAGGTAAGGAGACTCTTTTAAAAAGCTTTTGTTATGTCAGAATTGCTGTGAATTTCTGAGCATGCTCAAAAACTAGATGATTTTTGACCAGCAAAAATAAATTTCGAAAATTTGAGAAATCTGGGCTCTCGCAACAACAGGTTAGCAACAAGAGGGATTGGAGTGTCTCTATCGTACTTTTTTAGTATTTTCTTCACTTTTTCTTGGTTCATTAAAGCAAGCAATCTGTCATAGTCTTCATCAGTGAATTTATTTAATATATTTCTTATCCTCAGATGCAACAAAAGCTCTTTTCCTGACTGCTTTTCGAATGCTTTATTGTAATTCTTATTACTAATTATGCACTCGCATAATGTTTGGGCCGCCTTTAGGGACGGTATAATGCCGCCTCCAGTGGTAGCTTTAACTTGAGATGCAGCATCACCAATTAAGTATACATTGCCTTTTTGTATAATCTTTCTTGGAGTGTATAATGGAATAAGACCAGATTCCCAGCATAGGACTTCTTTTTTTCCAGTTCTGCTCTGCAGGAATTTGTAAAAATAGTGCTGTGTGTATTCAAAGCAGCCAATGCCAATTCTTGCTACATCTTCTGATTCAGGAACACACCAACCAAAGAAGTTAGGAAAATCAGAGCCAAAATAAGTTTCAAATGAAGTTGTGTCCATTTTTAGCTTTACTTTTGCCTGCATGCCTATGTAATTTCTTGAATCTGAATTCAAACCTGCTGCTTTTGCAACACTCGAATAAGGACCGTCAGCTCCCACTATGGCATCTGCTTTTAGCTCTTTTATTTTGTCATTTTTTTTGTCCTTGACTTTGACTGAATTTTTTCCATCAAAGCCGATAAACTTATGATTTAACAAGATTTTAGCTCCTGCTTTCTGAGCCATGTCAGCAACAAACTGGTCAAATCTATCGCGCCACATAACGATTTCATCAACGTTAACAGCTATCTTGTTGTTTTTGCTTACTACAATGACTTTATTGAGGCGTTTTGCTATGACCTCCTTTTTTAATTTGAAGAACTTCCCAATAGAGTGGGTGACTATGCCTGTGCATTGTACCGGCTTGCCTACTGTACCGTGCTCTTCCAGTATGGTGACTTTTTTGCCTTCTTTTACAAGCAAATATCCAAGGTAGCTGCCTGCAGGGCCTGCTCCGACTATGGTTATCATAGATTTTTAGGATTTAAGGTATATTTATATATATAGTGCAATAACTTCACAGCTTTGTAACCACTTTATAATAATAAAAATCGAAACATTTAAATACTAGCTCTTTCATCTAGGCTATTTGTACCTACTCATTGATGGTACTATAATAGTAAAGGTTGGGGGATTATGATTAAGAAAAAGCTTATCGGAACATTTTTAATTTTATTCGGCATTTTAATGAGCGGATTCGCTTATGCAGGCAGCAGTGGCGGTTTTGGCTCTAGCACTTCAAGCCAATTTGACGTTTCTATAGACAAAGTATCCTTAAACAATCATGTTGTAAGCCCGTCTAAAAACAACCTGCTTGCAGATGCAGATGCATTTTCAGTCCAAGTCGATATAACCGCAGTCAAGACTCTTGACAAAGGGCATG
>Ga0137796_10001938_pt1 | contig 11381 bp, 9 predicted proteins | sample OV2TP3_FD_97704 | JGI IMG/M metagenome (GOLD analysis project Ga0137796, IMG submission 97704)
TTCCTCGGCGAGATCTTGGTGAAAAAAGGGCTGGCGACCGAAGAAGAAGTCGCTCAATCGTTGAGCGAGCAAAGAGGCGTGGCCTATGTGGATTTATCAAAGTATACGGTGGAACCCGGGATCATTGAGCTTTTGCCCGAGGAGTTGGCCAGAAAATATCTGGCCCTGCCGCTTTTTCGTAGCGCCACAACCGTCACGGTCGCCATGGCGGATACTCTGGATCTTAAGGCGATCGATGAGATTCAGAAACTCGCGAAGATCAACGTGAGAGCGGTCTCCGCCACCCCAACCCAGCTGAAAAGACGGATTGCCCGGGAATACCATCAAGGAAATCTCCCTCCGGCGTCACCGGCCGGAATCCGGGAGTCCATCGCGGCGGATTCCTCCCGGCGGGGCAAACCATCCGCCGAGGCGGCGGGGGTCCCCTCGGAGCAGATTGCGGGCCTGGCGCCGGTTGTGAACCTCGTAAACAATCTGATCGCCAGTGCGGTGGAGATGGGGGCCAGCGATATCCACCTGGAACCCGAGGGAGAATATTTTTGGTGCCGTTATCGGATCGACGGCGTGCTTCAGGACATGCCGCGGCTTTCCAAGGAATATGAGGCGGCGGTCAACTCCCGGATCAAAATTTTGGCGGGGATGGATATTGCGGAAAAGCGCCTGCCGCAGGACGGCCGGATTCAGACAACCGCCAGAGGCAAAAACGTGGACTTGAGGATCTCCACCTTCCCCACCCTGCATGGGGAGAATGTGGTCATCCGGATTCTGGATAAGACCCGCTCTTTGCTTTCGCTCGAGGAACTGGGGATGTCGGGGGATGCTTTAAGCGTCTTTGAACGCATCATCCGCAAGCCGCACGGGATGATTTTGGTGACCGGGCCCACGGGTTCCGGCAAGACAACCACCCTCTATGCCGCTTTAAATAAAATCAACTCGATTGAAAAAAATGTCATTACGCTCGAGGATCCCATCGAATACGAGATCGAACGGGTGCGGCAGTCGCAGGTCAATGTGAAGGCGGGGTTGACCTTTGCCTCGGGACTGCGCTCGATCGTGCGGCAGGATCCGGACATCATTATGATCGGCGAGATCCGCGACCGCGAGACCGCCGAGATCGCGATCCACGCGGCCTTAACCGGGCATCTCGTCTTATCGACGCTTCATACCAACGATGCGCCGTCGGCGGTCACGCGGCTCGTGGATATGGGCATTGAGCCTTTTTTGGTGTCCTCTTCGCTGGTGTGTGTTGTGGCGCAGCGGCTGGTGCGGGTGTTGTGTCCGCAGTGCAAAGAGCTTTATCAGCCCACCCCCGAGCTTCTGGAGCAATTGAAGATCCAGGAGAAGACGTCTGTCCAGCTTTATCGGGAAAAAGGCTGTCCTCAGTGCCGCAATACCGGATATGGAGGACGAATCGGAATCTTTGAGATGCTCCCCCCCCAGGAGGAGATTAAAAAACTCATTGACCGAAAGGCGTCCTCAGGCGAGATCCGCGAGGCTGCGATCCGCTCCGGCATGAAGACTCTGCGCGAGGGCGGGGTGGAAAAGCTCATCAAAGGAGTGACCGGCCTCGCTGAGATCCTGCGCGTGACGCAGGAGAATTGAAGAAATGACGAGCCCCCCTTCCGGTAGGGGCAATTCATGAATTGCCCCTACTGCTGCGCTAACAAAGGTTATGGCCTATTCTATAAGTGAAAGGGAGGAGGATTTCCATGCCGCAAACGAAAATGACAAATATTTTATTAGGGGGTATTTTACTGATTCTTTTGGTAGATCTCCTGATGAAAATCCCCACCCCCAAGGCCGTGGCCGAAACTTTCAAGGTGGATGACTGTATCACCTCATCACCCAATGAAAGGCCGACCGCGTATCTGCACGTGGTGTCGCATTAAATAGTCCATAGACCACAGTTTTTTAGAGTAAATTGCTCTCAGCTATGGACTGTTGACTGTGGACTATGTGCTGTGGACTCAGCCACGACCGATTTCCTGCCGAAAAAGCTGGTTCAATTGAAATTTTGGGGTTGAAAGGTGTACAATGTCTCTCATGATTCTGATGGGGATGATGGCGGCGGTCGTGGTCTTGGGGCTTTTGATCTTCTTTTTTTTGCTGCCGACGGAAAAAAGGTCTAAGCACAAAAGGCCCCCAAAAGAAGAGCCCACGGAAAGAGAAAAAGAGCTGGAGGCCAAGATCGCCCGGCTTGAAAAACACATCCAGACCCTCAAGGCGCAGATGGAGGCTTTGCAAAACCAGCAAAGGGCTAAGGAAAAAGAGCTGGCTGCCAAAGAAGAAAAAAACAAAACTCTCCAAGAGAAGCTCGCTCAGGAGAAAAGCTGGAGAGAAAAAGAGCAGGAGACAATCGACAAAAGAAGCCGGGAGATGATCCAGTCCAAACAAGAACATTTAAAGCTGGAGAGGAATTTTGAGGACGAGCACGCTCTGCGGCTGCGGCTGGAGCATGAAGTCAAAGACCTCAAACGGGAGCTGGATCACTCCCACGCTGAAAGGAGAACCCTCTCCACAAAAGTGCTGGGCTTGGAATCCAATCTCAAGGAGCATAAAAAAGAAGCGGAAGAATTAAAAAGAGTCAATGCCAAACTCAAAGAGAAAAATGAGGCGGTGATGTGGGTTGCCAAATCAGAGTACGATCAACTGGAATCGCGGCTTAAGGAAAAAGAGCAGGAACTGGAACGTCTGCAAAAGACGAGTTCTTGAGGGCAATTTTGGGGCCCCCGTCCCATTGGGACGGGGGCCCCTCAACGATCAACGTGAATCACAAGATCATTCCCGGAACTACGAAAGGAGAAAGATATGTTAAGCAAGGAAATCGAGAAGGCGTTGAACGAGCAAATCGGCCACGAGGCCTACGCCTCCCATTATTATCTGTCCATGGCCTCGTGGTCTGAAAAAAAAGGGCTCCACGGATGCGCGGGGTTTTTGTATGAACAATCCGAAGAGGAAAGAGAGCACATGATGAAGCTCGTCCGTTACATCAATGCCGCCGGCGGCCATGCCAAAGTCCCTGCGGTCAAAGAGCCTCCCTACGAATACAAATCCCTGGCCGAGATTTTTGAATTGACCCTGCAGCATGAAATCCGCGTCACCGGGCTCATCAATCGGCTGGTTGAGCTCTGCTTTGATGCCAAGGATTATTCCTCGTTTCATTTTTTGCAGTGGTTTGTGGCCGAGCAGCACGAGGAAGAGAAGCTCTTTACCTCTGTGCGCGATCTTGTCAAAATGACCGGCACCGACGACCGCGGCCTTTATTTTATTGACCGGGAAATCGGCAAATTGAGAGAAGTGGAGGACAAAAAGGACGAGGATGAAGAGAGTGATTAATCTCATCGTTGATCCAAATCCCAAGAAGGATTGGTATTCGCTCGACCAGATGCAAGGCCTTTGGGCTCAAGGCATAAAGCCCTCAGGAAAGATCAAGTCTCCTTCAAAATAGTCGGTACCGACTGTTTTGGATGAACTCAAGGCATAAAACCCACATGCAAGATCGAGTCCCCTTCGCTCGTCGGACCGGTTGGAAGTTGGAACCCAATGCCCTGGCGGTCCTTCGCGGAAATTTTCAACGAGAAAAAACAGCCTGTATCGATCTCACCGAATCCAATCCCACACGCTGTGGTTTCCCATACCCGCAAGAAAAGATCCTTGCCGGCCTGGCGGATCCAAAGAACATGGTTTATGATCCCCATCCTCAAGGAGCGCTCAAGGCCCGAGAAGCGGTGATCCGTTATTATCAAAGAAAAGGATTTGAGGTTCACCCCCGGCAGATTTTTCTGACGGCCTCAACCAGTGAAGCCTACTCTATGATATTTCGCCTTTTGCTGAATCCCAACGAGCGGGTTCTCGCAGGCCAGCCGAGTTATCCTCTCTTTGAGTTTTTGATGGGATTGAATGATGCCCGCAGGGATGCCTATCCTCTAATATATAAGGAAGGGGCATGGGCCATCGACCTGAGGGCTTTAAAGAAGACGATCCATTCGAAAACGAGGGCGATCCTTGTGGTCCATCCCAATAACCCTACGGGTTCGTTTCTCACGCAGAAAGAATTTATTGCCCTCAAGAAGATCTGCCAAACGCACCATTTGGCCCTTATTTGCGATGAGGTCTTTTCTGACTATCCGCTGGGAGAGAATCCGCGAAAGGTTCTGAGTCTTGTGGAAACAAAAGATATTCTCTGCTTTTGTCTGGGAGGCCTTTCCAAAAGCTTGGGGCTCCCTCAGATGAAATTGTCTTGGATCGTCCTCAATGGGCCCCCAGAAAAACTGCGTTCGGCCATCGGTCGTCTGGAGGTCATCGCGGACACCTATCTTTCCGTGAATACCCCGGCCCAGAACGCCCTCCCCGATTGGCTGCTGGGACAAGACTCGATCCAGCAAGAGATTTTGGGCCGTTTAAGGCAGAATCAAGAGTTTCTTAAGAAGGCCGTTTCCGGCAGCCCTTGTGAGTATCTTCCCTCGCAAGGGGGGTGGTATGCCATCCTAAAACTGCCGGATTGCCGTACGGAAGAAGCCTGGGTCCTGGATTTCCTGGAAAACGACCATGTCTTTGTTCATCCAGGGTATTTTTTCGATTTTCGAGAAGAGCCCTACGTTGTCTTAAGTCTTTTGCCAGAACCCAGTGTGTTGGAAGAGGGCATCACCCGGATTCTCAAAAGGATAAAGGCGAGGCTTAAGGGTGTTGACACTCGATAATGTTTTGGTATAATTAAGCATAAATTAGCATTCAAGTAATGAGAGTGCTAATTTATTATGAGATAAGGAGCTGATCAAAATGACGCGAAAAACGGATTATCAAGAAAGGAAAGATAGGGTTTTCGGCATTGTGGTTGCGGAATACATCCGAACCGTCAGTCCGGTCAGCTCTGGATTTATTGCCATTGAGCATCATTTGGATCTTAGCCCGGCAACCATCCGCAACATCTTGGCGGAGTTGGAAGAAGAGGGGTATCTCACCCATCCCTACACCTCTGCCGGACGGATCCCCACGCAATCGGGCTACCGTTATTATGTGGACCACCTGATGCACGAGATTCAACTTTTGGAAGAAGAGAAAGAGCGCATCAAATCCGAATACCTAAAATCAGTTTTAGAGTTGGAAGCCATTCTCGAGAAAACCTCGCGGGTCCTTTCGGAGCTGACCCACTATACCAGCATTATCTCGGTTGATGGTGTCCCGGACAAAGTCTTCTACCACGGAACCCAATATGTTGTGGAGTATCCGGAATCTGCGGACTTGGTGAGGGTTAAAAATATCCTGCAGGCCCTGGAAGAAAAGGAACGGCTCCTTGAGATTATCAATCGTGATTTGGAAAGAAAGGTCAAGATCTATATCGGGCAGGAGACCGAGTACGCGGATATTGAGAATTGTTCTCTGGCGGTTGTGGGCTATAAAAAGATAGAGAAAGGCCCCAGCGGTCGAATTGCGATTTTAGGCCCGACCCGGATGGATTATGAGCGGGTTGTCTCGACCCTCGATTATCTTTCCGATTTGATGTCGGAGTTGTTATAAACGAGAATCTGCGATGAGCGAGAAAAAGAATCACCCAGACAAAAAAGAGACCGAGATTCAGCTCCCGGAAGAGAAAACGGTTTCCGTCAAAGAATCGGATTATCAGAAACTCCTGGCGGATCTCGCCGAGTATAAAGACAAATATCTGCGGTTATATGCCGAGTTCGATAATGCCCGCAAACGCATGGAACGGGAAAGGCTGGAATTCGTCAAGTATGCGAATGAAGGATTGCTCAGCGAATTCTTGAACATTTTGGATGATCTGGAAAGGTCCATGGAAGCGGCCAAGGCCCGGCATGAGGATTATGCGGCGTTTCTTAAAGGGATTGAAATGGTGATGGCGCATATTTATGAGATGTTGAAACTCAATCGGGTGAAACCCCTGGGATCGGTTGGTAAAAAATTCGATCCCCACGTTCATGAGGTGTTGATGTTATCTGAAAGTGACGGGGTCGAAGAAGGAACCGTCCTCGAAGAATTCCAAAAAGGATACCTTCTGGAGGATCGGGTGATTCGCACAGCAAAGGTTAAAGTGGCTAAGAAGAAAAGTGACGAAGGATAAGATGGGAGGAAACGGAAATGGCAAGAGCGATCGGTATTGATTTAGGGACGTCCAACTCAGCGGCTGCGGTGATGGAGGGCGGACGCCCGGTGATTATTCCCTCTGCGGAGGGCGCGGGGGTGGCTTCCGGAAAGGCCTTCCCCTCGTTTGTGGCCTTTACCAAAGACGGACAGCGTCTGGTGGGCGAGCCCGCCCGGCGCCAGGCGGCCATCAACTCGGAGGGCACCATCTATGCCGCCAAGCGCAAGATGGGAACGGATCATAAATTTAAAGTCTTTGGAAAAGAGTATACCCCCCAACAGGTCTCGGCCTTTATCCTGCAGAAGATCAAAGCGGATGCGGAAAAATATCTGGGAGACAAAGTGGAAGAGGCCGTCATCACGGTCCCGGCGTATTTTAACGACAACCAGCGGCAGGCCACCAAAGATGCCGGAGAGATCGCCGGCCTCAAGGCCTTGCGCATCATCAATGAGCCCACGGCCGCCTGTCTGGCTTATGGATTGGATAAAGCCGGCAAAGAGCAAAAGATCATGGTCTTTGATCTCGGGGGAGGGACGTTGGATGTGACCATTCTCGAGATGGGATGGGACGACACCCACAAGGCCGCGACCTTTGAGGTCTTATCCACCAGCGGCGATACCCAATTGGGCGGGACCGACATGGATAATGTCCTCATCGACTATATCGTCTCCCAATTCAAGAAGGAATCCGGCATTGACCTTAAAAATGACAAAATGGCTTTTCAGCGGCTGCGGGAAGCCGCCGAGAAGGCGAAGGTGGAGCTCTCCAGCACGGTCGCAACCGAGATCAATCTTCCCTTCATCACGGCGGATCAAACGGGCCCCAAGCATCTTACCTTAACCATTGATCGGGCCAGGCTGGAAGATCTGATTTCTCCGATTGTACAGAAGTGCCGTCATCCCGTGGAGCAGGCCTTGAAAGACGCCTCCGGCAAGGTCGGCCATGACGTCAAAGTCGATCGGGTCATTTTGGTGGGAGGGCCTACCCGTATGCCCGTCATCCAGAAATTTGTCGAGGATCAGATCGGCCAGAAGATCGAGCGCGGGATCGATCCCATGGAGTGTGTTGCCCTGGGCGCGGCGATTCAGGCCTCCATCATCAAAGGCGAGGCCAAAGAGGTTCTTCTTCTGGATGTCACGCCTCTTTCGCTGGGCATCGAAACGCTGGGGGGTGTCTTCACGAAATTGATTGAGCGCAACACAACGATCCCCACCAAGAAAAGCCAGGTCTTTTCAACCGCCGACGACAATCAGCCGGCCGTGACCATCCGGGTCCTCCAGGGGGAGCGGCCAATGGCCAATGATAACGTCGAATTGGGCCGTTTTGACTTGGTGGGGATTCCGCCGGCCCGGCGGGGGGTGCCCCAAATCGAGGTGACCTTCGACATTGATACGGACGGCATCGTTCATGTTTCCGCAAAAGACAAAGGCACCGGCAAAGAACAATCCATCAAGATCACGGCCCCCAAGAAATTGTCCGAAGAAGAAATCCAACGGATGGTTAAAGAAGCCGAGCGGTTTGCCGACCAGGACAAAAAGAAGAAAGAGGAAGCGGAAATCTTAAATCAGGCCAACAGCCTTGTGTACACAACCGAGAAGTCTCTCAAAGAATTTGGGGATAAAGTGTCCTCTGCCGATAAAGAAAAGGTCGAGCGGGAATTGAGTTCTCTCAAAGAGGCGATTAAAGAAAAGAATGCCTCCAAGATCAAAGAGGGCATGGAATCGCTGCAGAGGGCAAGCCATAAGCTCGCTGAAGAAATCTATAAAACCGCCTCCAAGCCCTCCGGGAAAACCGCAGCCGAAGGTCCCCCAGAGACGCAATCGGCGGCCGAAGAACCTCGACCCCAAAAGGAAACCAGATCCACATCCAAAGACGACATCATCGACGCCGATTTTAAGGCCGAGGATGAGAAGTAAGGCCAGAGAAATCATCCCGCAATGACGCCAACTTAACATGAAAAAAGATTACTACGAAATATTGGGTGTCCCTAAAGGGGCCAGCCTGCAGGACATCAAGAAGGCCTACCGTTCCTTGGCCTTGTCGCATCACCCCGATCGTGTGGCGGAAGACAAAAAAAAGGAGGCCGAAGAAAAATTTAAAGAGATTTCCGAGGCCTACGCCGTCTTGTCCGATCCGCAGAAACGGGCGATGTACGATCAGTACGGCCATGCCGGGATCGATCAGCGCTACACGACCGAGGACATCTTTCGCGGGGCCGATTTTTCCAGTTTTGAAGACTTCGGACTGGGGGATGTCCTGGGCAGAGTCTTCGGCGATATGGGTTTTGACCTTTTCGGGGGCGGCCCAACAAGGTCGCGGAGGCCGCGGCGGGGACGGGACATTCAGTATGAAGCCGAACTGACCTTGGAGGAGGTGTACACCGGAGTCAAAAAGACGATCAAAGTCCCGCGTCACGAGCACTGTTCTCATTGTGGGGGGACCGGGGCCAAACCAGGCACCAAGCCTAAAATATGCCCCGCCTGCCGGGGGCAAGGCCGAATTGTGATGTCCAGCGGATTTATCCGGATGGCGCAGACCTGTACCCAGTGCGGCGGGGAGGGGCAGATGATCAGCGAATACTGCCCCAAATGCCAGGGAAAAGGAATGGTGCGGATTGTGCGCACGATTGAAGTGAATTTTCCAGCGGGTGTGGACGACGATTCGCAGTTGCGGGTCAGGGGTGAGGGAGAAGCCGGCGCCAGCGGCCGAGGAGATCTCTATGTCTTTATCAGAGTCAAGCCCCATCCCACCTTTGGCCGGGAGGGAAATGATCTCCATATCCAATTGCCGGTCAGCTTTGTGAAGGCCGCCCTCGGCAGCGAGGTGTCCGTTCCCACCTTGAATGGCAGCGTCTCCATGAAGATTCCCCCCGGCACCCAAAGCGGAAAGATCTTTCGGCTGCGCGGCAAGGGAATGCCCGATGTGCACGGCGGCGGCCGGGGGGATCAATATGTGCAGGTGATGGTGGAGGTCCCGCCGCGTCTTTCCAGCGAACAAAGGAAGCTTTTAGAGGAATTTGCTCGAATCAGTGGAGAAGAGATCGTGAACCCTGATGAGTCCTTGACAGAGAAGATCAAAAAGGTATTTAAATAGCGAAAAGGTCACAAGGTCACAAAGTCACCAGGTCACACGTTGGAGTGGCTTGTGACATTGTGACTTGTGCTCTTGTGACCTATATAAGGGAGGAACAACCCATGCCCACCTATCAATACGAATGCTCCGGCTGCGGGCACAATTTTGAGATCCTGCAATCGATGAGTGAAAACCGTCTTAAGACATGTCCGGAATGCGGCCGGCGCGCCCTCACTCGTTTGATCGGCACCGGAAGCGGGATTATCTTCAAGGGAAGCGGTTTTTATGAGACCGACTATAAACGAAAGACACCAGCCCTGCACCGAGATGGTGCAGGGCAACCCAAAAGCGATGCTCAAGAGGATTCCGGCCGCAAATCCCCCAAGGCCTCATCCGATAAAAGCTCTCACGGCTGTTCCCCTCAGTGTGGGTGTGCTGTTTAAATGAAGCCCCACGACACCCTTGAGCGGAAATTCTTTAAATTCTGGTTTCCAGTTCTTCTTTATTTTGTTATCATTTTTTACGTATCCAGCCTCCCTCATTTAAAGGTTTCATTCAAAGGCTTGCCTTTTGACAAGCTTTTTCATCTCCTCGAGTATTGGGTTGCAGGCTTTCTGTTAGCCAGAGCCTTCCACAGGACCCAGGAGGGTTTATCGAAACGAATGATCGTGTGGGGGGTGGTACTTTTTTGTTTTTTTTATGGGCTCACGGACGAGTTTCATCAGAGCTTTGTGGCTGGGCGGTCGGCTTCCTGGGGAGACCTTATGATGGATACACTGGGCGGCCTTTTTGGGGGGGTTAGTTATCAACCCTTCGACTACCCCTGGCCTAAAGGCCGGGGGTGTGCTCAAGGTTGATACTGAGCGGCCCCCGCGTCTTGCTGTCGCAAGACAGCAACGGGGGCCGTCGAAGTATCAATCCCCGTATAGAATAAAGGGGTTTCACTAAAGATGGCATGCATTAAGCCCTTCCAAGGGCTCTACTATAACAAAGAACACATCCGAGATCTATCCCAGGTGGTCTGTCCTCCCTATGACGTGATATCCCAAGAAGAACAGGAATACTATCATAATCTGAATCCTTATAACTTTATTCATATTGAGCTGGGGAAGGACACGCCGACCGACACCCCAACGGAAAACAAATACAGCCGCGCCAAGAAACTTTATGACGAGTGGATCCAAAAAGGGATTCTGCTCAAGGACCGTCAGGGCTGTATTTATTACTACAAGCAGGAGTATAAGATCCGCGGTCAGAAGTACAGCCGTTTGGGCTTTATCGCTTTAATGAGGCTGCCGGATGAAAACGACTCGAAGATATTTCCTCATGAAAACACTCATTCCCGGGCCAAAGAAGACCGCCTCCGGTTATGGAGTACTCTTAAGGCGAACTTAAGCCCGATTTTTGTTTGTTTTTCGGATAGAGCCAAAAAGGTCCAGAATATCTTTCAGCAGAAGGTTTCCTTAGAATCCTCCTTTCTCGATGTGGTGGATACCGACGGGGTGAGGCACACCCTTTGGCGATTGGAAGATCCCCTGCTCATTGAAGAGATCGACCGCACCCTGGCGGATCAGCACCTCTTTATCGCGGACGGCCACCATCGTTATGAAGTGGCCTCGGAATACCGCAGATTGCAATTAAACCCGAAAACCCAATCTAACGGTCAAGAGCCGTTCCATTACATCATGACCTATTTCACCAACATGGATAGCTCGGATTTGATGATCCTTCCTCTGCACAGGATTGTCAAAAGACTTTCCCATCCGATGGATTTTCTGGAAGAATTTTTTAGAATCGACCGGGCCAGAACCAGAGAAGACCTGCAGATCATTCTGGCCAAAGCCGGCCAAAACGAGCACGCCTTTGGTTTGTACACCAGAAACAACATCAGGCTTCTGCGTTTGAAAAACCGTTTGTTGATTGACCGGCTGATTTCGGAGGGCTCCCAGGAATTCCGTCATCTGGACGCAACGATTCTGAAATATTTTGTTTTAGACCGGCTCGGGATCAAGTCCGAAGATATTTCGTATACCAAAGATATCCAGGAAGCGACCCAGCCGGTGGATGAAGGCTCAGCCGAGGCCAGTTTTATTATGAATCCTGTCCGAATTCAGCAACTGAAGGCGATCGCCTTGAATGGAGAACGGATGCCGCCGAAAACGACCTATTTCTATCCCAAGGTGCTCTCGGGCCTCACGGTTTATGGATT
>Ga0137796_10001939_pt1 | contig 11375 bp, 11 predicted proteins | sample OV2TP3_FD_97704 | JGI IMG/M metagenome (GOLD analysis project Ga0137796, IMG submission 97704)
TTTTCGATACCACAAAATTGCTTTCTCGACGAGAACTACCTGAAAATACGGCCCAAAAGCCCGAAAAAGTGCCAAACTCAAGTTTCTAAATTAATTTCTAAATTATCTCTTGAGCACAAAGAGAATGTGTACTAACATTTAAACCATTCCTTAAAAGAAAAGAGGAGCAATGAATAAGCCTTTACATACTCACCGGACCTTGACCCTTTCTCTTGTGACCATATTTTTCCTTTTGGCAGCTATCCCCCACGCCATTTCTGATGACAGAGAAGAGAAAAAACAAAAAGAATTGGAAGCCTTGCAGGAGCGCTTTCAATGGTGGCCCACCGATGCGACACCCGGCCCTCAAAAAGATGCCGCGCGGGGAGGCTACTGGTGGTGGCCCAAGGTCCCGGGAGAGATCCGCCCGTGGGGAAACAGGGGTTACATTTATGTCCACAAAATAATTTTTGATTACAAGGCCGAGGAGCTACCTTTGGCCCAACCTCATGAGCTGCGTCCTTCGCTGTTGATTAAGAGGATTCTTAAGAATGTGAAGGTTTATTTTGATTTCAACAAATCCGATTTGCGGGAAGATGCCATCGCAATCTTAAACAAGGCCGTAGGGACTTTGCGCAGAAATCCGGAATCCAGCATTTTGATCACCGGAAATGCGGATGTCAGAGGTTCGGAGTCTTACAATCTGAAACTCGGCAGGCAAAGGGCCGAGTCCGTGAAGGCTTTCATGCTGGAGCAGGATATCCCCGAAGAGAGGATCAAAATCGTCAGCCGCGGGAAATTGGATGCTGTGGCGCCCCTCTCGGATTTGGTCGGAATGCAGAAAGACAGAAACGCCCAATTTATGATTGCGGAAGTGGAAGAGGTGATGATCCCACAGCCGGAAGAGTTACCTTTGGAAAATGTCACACCGCTGGAGGAAGGCAAGTATCTTCTGGAAGGGGAGGAACAGCTTGAATCCGAAGTGAGGGTGGCCACGCGGGAATACACCATTCAGAAAAATGATTCTTTATGGAGCATTGCCCAGAAGGAGCTGGGCGGCGGCCATCGTTGGAAGTATATCTATGAATTGAATAAAGATAAAATCAAAGATCCCAACCGACTTAAAGCCGGTCAGGTCATTATCTTGCCCGTCGAGTAATCCCTAAAAAGATAGAGCAACATCATAAGAACTAAGGATGCAAAGGAGGTGTTCAAAGAAAATGAAAGCACTCGTGTCCATCTTTATGATTATAGGATTTTTGTCTCTCTTGGGCTGTCAGCCTAAAACTGAGCCGGAAAGAAATGCCCTTGAATCCGCCGAGTTCTTTAAGGATATCAATGCCCTGCCGGTTCAGGAGGCTCAAGAGACCCAAGAAAGTCAGGGGCACTCTCCAGATGAAATGCAAGCCTCCCCGGAAAACCCTCAATCGGGTTTTGAAGATCAGTCGGCCATGCCTTCCGCTTCTGAGAAGCCTTCCATCCAGGACATTCAGTCCGCTTTAAAAAATGCCAGTCTTTATGAAGGGAAGATCGATGGCCTTATGGGGCCGAAGACGAGAAAAGCCATTGAAGATTTCCAAGAGCAGAATGGCCTAAACGTCGATGGCAAGGTGGGACCCAAAACGTGGACCAAACTTAAGCCCTATTTTGAATCTCCTTCCCAAGACAATTCTACGAGCGGAGAAATGGCGGCCTCCCAGCAGGCAGGGGCCTCCGCAGAGTCCACGGGAATAGGGGATTAGCATCTCACAATCGTGTGCGACTTTTTAACCGAATGAGAATCTGACTTAGAACGCGACCTTTTTCACAAGTCTTCCTTAAAACAAGGGACAGAAGCCTTCCCAAGGTTTCTGTCCCTGTTTCTTTGTGCGTGATCACCCGGTGAATTCCTTGATGAATGACAAAGTTGAAAAAAGCCTAAAATTCTCCTTTAAAGACGGGCTTTTTGCCAGCGGCATGGCTGGCTTTACGCAGGATTATCTCACGCCGTTCTTGCTTGTTCTGGGTGGCAAGCGCCAGGCACGTCGGCATTTTGAACGCGATCCCCAATCTGGTCTCAGCGGTATTCCAGCTCAAGAGCGCTGATGTCACAGAAAAGATGGGATCCCGAAAACGCACGATTAACACTTTTGTTTTTTTGCAAGCGGTGATGCTGGTTCCTATTGCGCTTTTGGCCTTGTTTAAAGGAGGTTCGCCGATCTCGTTGATCGTGTTGGTCACGTTGTTCAACGCCTTTGGGGCCTTTGCCACACCGGCCTGGGCCAGCCTCATGGCGGATTTGGTGCCGGGAAACAAAAGGGGACAATATTTTGGCTGGAGGAACAAAGTTCTGGGATTTGTGCTTGTCGCGGCGAGTTTTATTGCCGGCCTTATCCTCCATCAGATGAAAAAATTCAACGTGTTTCTCGGCTTTTTCCTCGTCTTTATTCTCGCCTTTTTGTTCCGTCTTTTTTCCTGGCATTTCTTAAGGAAGATGCATGAACCTCCTCTTAGCCACGATAACAAAGACCACTTCACCTTATTTCAGTTCCTGGCCAGAATTAAAGAAAGCAATTTTGCCCGGTTTGTGGTCTTTGTTTCGGCTATGAATTTTTCGGTCAATCTGGCCTCGCCTTATTTTGCGGTTTTGATGCTTAGAGACTTGCATTTTAGCTATCTTTTGTATACGCTAATTAATATCACAGCCCACTTCACGGTTTATTTGATGATGGGCCGTTGGGGAAAACACGCGGATAAAGTGGGGAATCTTAAAGTGATGAGGGTGACCGCTCCCCTCATTGCCATCCTTCCTTTATTATGGGTGATTCATCGAAATCCAATCTACCTTATCTTGGTTCAGATTGTTTCCGGATTCGCCTGGTCGGGTTTTAACCTGTGCGCGTCGAATTTTATCTATGATGCCGTGAGCCCTCAGAAAAGGACCCGTTGCGTGGCTTATTTCAACGTTTTAAATGGACTGGCCCTTTGCACGGGGGCCTTGTTAGGCGGATTTATCGTATGGCACTTGCCACCGCTTCTAGGATACAAAATCTTAACCTTGTTTGTGATTTCTTCAGCCCTTAGGCTTTTGGTCGGCTTATGGCTTTCAGTCAAGCTCAAAGAAGTGCGCAGAGTTGAGAAAGCGAGAAGTGAACAATTGTTTTTCAGTGTGCTCGGGATGCGGCCGTTGGCAGATACGGATTGAACCGACAAGATGTTGATAATTTTATTGTGCCGGTAGGTTTTTTTGGTATATTGGAAACAATATGTATGAACTTTTATTATCCTTTATTCCCATCTTTGTCGCGGTTGATCCCATTGGTCTTCTTCCCCTTTTTATTGCGTTTACGCTCGGCTTAGACAAAAGAGTGAAACGAAAGGTCATTTTTGAGTCTATCCTGACAGCCCTGTGCCTGGCTGTTGGTTTTGTCTTTTTGGGCAAAGCCATTTTTCAACTTTTGGGGATCACCATGGGCGATTTTATGGTGGCCGGAGGGATTATCCTTTTTTGCATTGCCGTCATGGATCTTCTCATCTCGGCAAAACAGCGCTTTGTCCCTTCGGAAGACTTTGGGGTGGTTCCCTTGGGCACGCCCCTTTTGGTAGGCCCGGCGGTTTTGACCACAGCTTTTATCCTGATTGATCAATATGGTCTGGGGATAACATTAATAGCCGTCCTCCTGAATATCCTTTTGGCAGGGGTCATCTTTTTGTTTTCCGATGTCTTGATCAAGCAGGTGGGAGAGGGCGGAGCCAGGGCGCTTTCCAAGGTCATGGCCCTTCTTTTGGCAGCCATTGCGGTCATGATGATCCGCAAGGGGATTTGGGAGATTGTCGGGCTGCCGCGTTAAAGGACATCACCAGAAGAAAGATCACCTATGATTCCAGAGACTTAAAAGCAGATTTCTACGATTAAAACTGATGACTGAATCGCTGCAAACTTTTCTTAAAATCCCTACCTGCTCGCCTCGCTTCGCTCGGCGAAGCGGGCCGGCAGGCAGGTGTGGAATCATTTGAAACTTATAAGAGGAGGCGATTTATGGATCTCCAAGAGCCTTTGAAAAGACCTAAGGAGGAATATAAAGACATTGTGGATACAATCAGTCTCCCCCATTCTCCAGTAGGGATTGATGCGCAGCTGACTCACGCCATTATCATCACCTATCTGCAGCATATCTTATCCAGGCTGGAAAAGTTGGAGAAGGAGTTGGCGGCCCGTTGATTTCTGGTAAATTTTGTATTACAATTTAACCGTAAATACGACGAGGAGATCTTTCATTGGATCAAGCATTTTACAAGGAGTTAGCCGAAAGGAGCCTTAAGGGCGAGATCATCTCGGATGAGAGTTGTCGGACGATTTTAAGTTCATCCCAGATCGAGTTGCTGGCCTTGCTGGACAGCGCTTATCAAGTGCGTAAGAAATTCTGGGGCCGGGAGGTGGCTATCCACATTCTCAACAACGCGCAAAACGGCTTCTGCCCCGAGGACTGCCATTACTGCGCCCAGGCGAAAACAACCCAATCCGCCATCGACGAATATCCTTTGAAAAGTGAAGAGGAGGTCTTATCCGAGGCCAAAAGGGCGTGGGAATCCGGGGCCTTCCGCTACTGCCTGGTCTTTGCTGGCCGCGGGCCTTCCCCGCGCAGGATTGAGATCCTGGCGCGGTGGGTCCGTGAGATTAAAAAAAGATACCCGATTGAGGTTTGCATCTCTGCCGGGCTGATCAATAAAGAAGGGGCGCAGATGCTTAAAGCAGCCGGGCTCGACCGTTTAAATCATAATCTCAATACCTCGCAGCGCCACTACTCTAAAGTTTGCACCACGCACACCTTTCAGGACCGTCTGCAAACCCTGAGATCCGCCCAGGAATCCGGCCTTGAGCTTTGTTCGGGAATCATTGTGGGGATGGGAGAAGAAACAGAAGACGTCATGGAAGTGGCCAAGACGTTACGAGAGCTCCATGTCCGATCGATCCCGGTTAACTTTCTCATTCCGATTCCGGGCCATACCCTATCTAGAATCTCTAACCTTAACCCGGAATATTGCCTTAGGGTTTTATGCCTATTTCGATTTTTAAATCCGGATTCGGAGCTGCGGGTGGCGGGCGGGCGGGAGGGGCATTTGCGCAGCCTCGAGGTGATGGCGCTGTATCCGGCGAATTCCCTTTTTCTGGATGGGTATCTCAATACCAAGGGCTCCTCACGGACGAAAACGTTGCAGATGATCAAAGATGTGGGGTTCACGATCAAATCAGAGCAGTCTTTAGATAAACTTTTAGGACAAGAAGAGGAAACCAAGCCGTCCTTTGCGGTGGATGACCATCCATCGTTTATGAAGACCTTGAAAGAGTTGAGGCCGTATCTTCAAGATCTGGTCTAAGACTGTCATCGATCTTAAGGGAAATTCAATTCATTTACTTGAGTTTGGCAAATTTTCGAATTTGTCGTCGGAAAAGTCTCTCGGATCGCAAAAACAGGTTTTCGATACCACAAAATTGCTTTCTCGACGAGAACTACCTGAAAATACGGCCCAAAAGCCCGAAAAAGTGCCAAACTCAAGTCATTTATTTACGTCACTGTAAGTTGCCGACGTTTCCAAAGTTTCCGAGGTTTCCAATGTTACCTTATTCATTCGACATCTTTGAGGTTGCTTAACGTTACCTTAAGGTTAAACTTCGTTCTTCCCGGGTGTTGTCCGTCGATTAACTTTAGGCAACCTCTAAAAGGTAACCTCGGCAACGTTGGCCACATGGGAAACATTGGCAACTTTATTAAAGTGGAATTAAAGTGGAATTTCGCCTTGTCAAAATAAAACAAAGTGTTATATTGAACTACCAATAAGAAGGAATTGATTCGATGTCCGTTGAGAAACGAAAAATCTGCCGTTTTGAATTGTTGATGGATGCCGGCTTTGGGGCTCAGAAAGCCGGCGACATCCTGATCCGGGCCTTGGCGGGCATGGGAAAATACGTTTATATTGAGCCCATGATTCCCGCCGAGATTAGCCCCCCGCCCCGGACCAAGCCTGCGCTCTCCGGGGTCATTATCCGGGTGGCGGATTTTGACATCACGAATATCGGGAATGACACGGATCTCATTCTGGCCTCGCACGAGATCGTCTTGGACCGCCGACTCGATGATGAAGAGACCAATCCCAACTGCCGTGTCCTTCTCGATATGGGGGATAAAAAGGACAACGAGGACTCCTACGAAAAAATCCTTAAACGGCTGACCCAAATGGGCATTTCGACCTTCCCTTTTGAAATGGCCCCGGAGACCCAGACGATTATCCAGAGCCTGAGCGGCTCCGGAAAAAACATGTATTATCTGGGAATGCTGAGCGCCATTTACAATATACCGCCAGAGCCAGTGATCAAAGAAATCGAGAAGACCTTTGGGAAAAAGCTCAAAGACGAGGCCTTCAATAAAAATCTGAAGATTTTTGAGAACGGGTATAAGTACGCCAAAGACAGTATATTTTTTTCTTATGAAATCACAGGAACCCCCCGCCATACCGAGAAGATCTTGATCGATGGCAATTCTTCCATTAGCATGGGGATCATTGATGCCGGCATCAAGCTTTTCTCCGGCTACCCGATCACCCCGGCCTCGACGATCATGCATACCTTAGCGAAAATTTTCCCTTCTTACGGAGGCCTTGTTCATCAGGCGGAAGATGAGATCGCCGCGGTGGGTGCGGCGATCGGCTCCTATTTCGGAGGAGTGCCCGCCATCACGGCCACCTCGGGCCCGGGGCTTTCCTTGAAGCAAGAATTTATCGGGTTCGCCGCGGCCGCGGAAATCCCCTTGATTGTGATTGACGCCCAGCGCGCCGGGCCTTCCACGGGCATGCCGACCAAAACCGAGCAATCGGATTTGCCGGCGGCGTTATTCGGGAATCACGGGGATAATACCAAGGTCCTTTTGAGCGTGTCCAATGTCATTGACTGTTTCTATGCACCGCACATGGCCAGATATTTGACGGAAAAACTAAAAGTCCCCGTCATCATCCTGAGTGATTTCCAGACCGCTAACAGCTACAAAGTCATCGATAAGCTCAAAACCCTGGAGCTCAATGGCAACGTGGATGACCTGCCGGATTTTGTCTTTGAGCGTTTTCATCTGAACCGTCTGCCGGATTCCATTGAAATGGTGCGGGATAATCAATCCATGCCGGGAACGCCGGATGGCATGCACCGGGTGACGGGCCTCAACACGGACCGGGAAGGCCACGTCAATTATTTTTCCCAGACAAACCAGCGCTCCCACGAGGTGCGTAACGAAAAGCTCCATCATGTTCAACGGGCCTTAAAAAAGCCGGAGATTTTTGGCCCCGAAGAAGGGGAGGTGATGGTCGTGGGATGGGGCTCCACGAGGGGCGCCATCGAAGAGGCGATGATGAACTGCCAGACTCTCGGGATTCCGGCTTCGGGGATGCATTTTCGCATTGTGTATCCTTTGCCTTTGATGATCCGGGACATCTTTCTTAAATTTAAAAAAGTGGTGACCGTGGAAGGGGCTTATGGCGATGAATATAAACCGTCTCCCTTGGCCATGCTTCTTCGCTCCCACACGCTGGTGGATGTCAGACCCCTGATTTCTAAGGCCACGGGCCGTCCTATTCGGCCCAGGGTCATTATGGAAAAAGTAAAGGAGTTGATACTTAAATGAGTGTTCACCTCGAGCATAAAGAATCGGAACCCCTGACGATCAAATCCCTCAATACCGAAAACCCCCGCTGGTGCGTCGGCTGCGGGGACTTCGGTATTCTCATGGGACTCAAACGGTTCATGGTGGATAACCAGTTTATTCCGCATGAGACCGTCAATGTTTCGGGCATCGGGTGTTCGGGACGGACTCCCAACTATATTAATACTTACGGTGTCCATGCCATCCATGGCCGTCCGATCACGGTGGCTCTGGGATTGGCCTTGGCGCGGAGCGATCTGAATATCTTTATTGAATCGGGCGACGGCGATGCCCTGAGTATCGGCGGCAATCACTTGATTCACGGGATCAACAAAAATTTCAATTGTGTCTTTTTGCTTTTCGATAACGAACTCTACGCCCTGACAAAGGCCCAGACGTCTCCCACCACCAGAAAAGGCCACCCAACGTATACCCAGCCGCGCGGCACCTATCTGGATCCTCTAAATCCAATCGCTTTGGTTTTAGGCATCGGAGCCTCCTTTGTGGCTTCTACCACAGACTGGATGCCCGATCATTTGGCGAGCACGATGTCAGCGGCCTTTAAGCATAAAGGTTTTTCCTTCGTGCATATCTCCCAGCGGTGCCCCCATTATGACGCCGAGGCCTTTGATTACAAAACGACCGGATGGTTTTCTTTTTTGACTCATGAAAATGGCATTCCGCCGGACAAACGCCTGGCGGATAAAACCGAGGTCATCGTGCATGACCCGATGAATTTGGAGATGGCCTTTAAATACGCTGCCAGCCCCCGCCGGCATTTCGGGCTTTTTTATTGCGATCCCAATAAACCTTGTTATGATGAGATCCTCCGCTGGGAGCGGGATAAAGCGGAGAAGAAACCCCGTTCAAAGCTCCTCGACCATTTTCAAATCTAATCATGGAAAATCTTGTGATCATCGGATCAGGCCCTGCCGCACACACGGCAGCAATTTACGCCGGCCGGGCGCAATTGCAGCCCTTGCTCTATGAGGGGCTGTTGGCGGGCGGAGTGACCGCCGGAGGACAGCTGATGATCACAACCGAGGTGGAGAATTATCCGGGTTTTCCGGAGGGCGTCGCGGGACCAGAGCTGATGGAAAGAATGCGCCAGCAGTCCATCCACTGCGGCGCCAGGATCAAGACCCAGACCGTGGATAAAGTGGATCTCAAATCTCGTCCTTTTAAGGTGTTTGTCAGCGAGGAAGTTGTGGAGACCAAGGCCTTGATTGTGGCGATGGGGGCCACGGCTAAGCGGCTGGGCGTTCCGGGTGAGGAGCGTTTATGGCAGAAAGGGATCTCGGCCTGTGCGGTTTGCGACGGCACTTTGCCCATTTTCCGAAACAAACATTTGGTCGTGGTGGGGGGCGGCGATACGGCCGTGGAAGAGGCAACGTTCCTGACAAAATACGCCGCCTCTCTGAGTCTTTTGGTGCGGCGGGACGCCCTGCGGGCCGCCAAGGTGATGCAGGAAAGGCTTTTTGCCAACCAAAAGATTAAAATCCTCTGGAACACGATTCTTTTGGAAGCCATGGGCGATGAGCAGCTGACCGCGGTGCGGATCAAGAATGTCAAGACCAATGAAGAAACCATACTCAATAGCGGGGGGCTGTTTTATGCCATTGGCCATCTGCCCAATACCGCCTTTTTGGAAAATCAGCTGGAACTCGACGAGGCAGGGTATATTAGGACCCAGCCCGGCACAACCTTGACCAACGTGCCCGGGGTTTTTGCCTGCGGAGATGTCCAGGATAAAGTGTATCGCCAGGCGGTGACCGCGGCTGGCACCGGCTGCATGGCCGCCCTGGATGCCGAGAGATTCTTGAGCGAGCACCCATAGGTTTCAACAAAAACCCCCATATCAAAATCCTCCAAGTTTTGTTGAAACCTAAACATGGGTGCCCCCATGCTTAGATTTGCTTGATTCAATCGTATTGTAACTCTTTAGAATGAAGCAAATCTATGGGGGCATCCGTAAAATTTTCAAAAGCACTGCATAGTGTGCAGGGATAAAGGGGCCGTCCCCACGTCTTGCTGTTGCAAGACAGCAGTGGGGGCGGCCCCCTTTCCATTTTCTTATGATTATATATTGACAATTAAATATATCCTGATATGTTTCCATCATGAATGAGAAAAATTATCAGAAGGATCATCCCCTGGAATATCCCCACAGGCCAATCCGCATGGAATTAATGGCGTTCACGCAGTATTGCCTGCCGGAGTGTTCGGTCGCGTATTGGCGCAGCGCTTCGGGTCTTGAGGTTGATTTTATCGTGGGGGATAGGCAGTTGGCCGTGGAGGTTAAAGGGGCACCTCGAGTGCACGAGGGTGACCTCCGGCATCTGAGAGCCTTCCGGGAAGAGTGGCCCGTGAGAAGATGTGCTGTTATCTGTCTCGAGCCTCAAGCGCGCAAGACGTCTGATGGCATCCAAATCCTGCCCTATGACGACTTCCTCCAGCGCCTGTGGAATAAAGAATGGGTGCGGTGAATTAACCCCGCAGTCTTGATTTGCCTGCCTGTCGCCTGCTTGACGGCAGTCAGGGCAGACAGGCGCAAGCAAATCATGCGGAGTTATTCCGGAGGCAAGCTATAATGGCAAACGAACTTTACCGAACTTACGAGGTGCTGATTGAGGAGACGGTTCATCCACATCACCCTAAACGCCTAAGCCCGCCTCTTGGGGCGATGGAAGCAAATATGCGGCACTCCGCGATACGAACGCCATTTTTCACCCCTTAGGAAAGTATATCTACCCATAGGGGCTCGCAATGGTTCGACTGCGCTCACCATCCTTCGCGAACCATCCCGAGCGGAGTCGAGGGATCGTGAAGAGTTATCGCCGAAGACGATTTTCTTGTAAGTTTTTAGGAGAAGCAAGCCCATGGCTCAAAGTAAAACAGAATTAGAACTCCAATATCAAAAAATCGAAAGGACTCTGGAGACCTCCTTAAAGGAGCTGGCCGACATTAAGTTTGCCTTGGATGTCTCTACCATCGTGGCCATTACGGACCAGACGGGGAAGATTATTTACGCCAATGACAAATTCTGCGAGATCTCGAAATATTCCCGGGGAGAGCTCCTGGGGGAGGATCATCGCATCATCAATTCCGGCTACCATCCCAAGGAATTTATGCGTCATCTCTGGCGGACGATTGCCAGGGGCAAGGTTTGGCACGGGGAGATCCGCAATCGGGCCAAAGACGGGACCATTTATTGGGTGGATACGACCATCGTCCCTTTCTTGAATGAAAAGGGCAAACCCTATGAATATGTGGCCATCCGCCACGACATTACCAACCTAAAACTTTTGGAAGAATCCATGAAGGAGCTTCCCCAGAGGATCCTCCAAGCGCAAGAGGCCGAAAAAGACCGCATTTCCAAAGACATCCACGATGATCTCGGGCAGGCCTTGGCGACACTCAAGATGGCCATCCAGTCGGCCATACCCGAATTGTACCGGAAGGATTCGGGCATAAAGAAATCCTTCGACAGAATGATCAAAGATATCAACATGGTGATCGAAAAGACCCGCGGCATCGCCACGGGTCTGTGCCCGCCCACGCTCGAAGTGCTGGGATTGGATGCCGCCGTCAAAGTCTTGCTCGAAGATTTCCAGAAAAGGACCGGTCTAAAGCTCAAATATTCTACTTGAGTTTGGCACTTTTTCGGGCTTTTGGGCCGTATTTTCAGGTAGTTCTCGTCGAGAAAGCAATTTTGTGGTATCGAAAACC
>Ga0137796_10001940_pt1 | contig 11373 bp, 8 predicted proteins | sample OV2TP3_FD_97704 | JGI IMG/M metagenome (GOLD analysis project Ga0137796, IMG submission 97704)
GCGAGATCGGAGCGTTCGTCCTTGACGTTTTGCGTCATGTTGCGGACGACGTGGCCGAGGATGTCGAGTCCCACCAGGTCGATGGTGCGGAAGGTCGCCGAGCGCGGCCAGCCCACAGCCGATCCGGTGAGCGCGTCCACTTCCTCAATGGAGAAGTCCAGTTCCTGCATCAGGCGCATTACGTTGAGCACGGAAAACGTGCCGATGCGGTTGGCGATGAAGTTGGGCGTGTCCTTGGCCTGCACAATACCCTTGCCCAGCGCGAGGTCGCAAAAGTGGGCCACGGACTGGAGCGCCGCCGGATCCGTTTCCGGCGTGGGAATCACTTCCAGCAGACGCATGTAGCGTGGCGGGTTGAAAAAGTGGGTGCCGAACCAGTTGCGGCGGAAGTCGTCGGAGAAGCCTTCGGCGATCCTTGCCACGGGCAGCCCGCTGGTGTTGGTGGTGACGATGGCGCCGGGGCGGCGCGCGGCCTCAACTTTTTTCAGCAGCGCACGCTTGATTTCCAGGTTCTCCGTGACGGCTTCGATGATCCAATCGGCTTCGGAAACGAGCTTCAGGTCGTCCTCGAAGTTGCCGACGGTAACCAGGCGGGCCAGGGAAGGCTCAAAAAAGGCCGCGGGCTTGGACTTGACGGCGGACTCGAGACCCGCGGCGGCGAAGCGGTTACGCGCCTCGCGGGCGGAGCCGGCGGCGAGATCCGGGGGGACGATATCCAGCAGAATGGAGGGCATGCCGGCGTTGGCCAGGTGCGCAGCGATGCGCGCGCCCATGGTGCCGGCGCCCAAGACGGCGACTTTATGAATGCGTTTGTGCATGCCCACCCGAGAATGAAGAGTGCGGATCGCTGGAAAGAGAACAAACGGGTCGAAGCGCTGCGCGAGGGCCCATGGTATCAGCTTGCGACTTTTGGTCGTGCATGGTGTCCGCCCTTCAGGACCACGAAAGCCTGGGCCACCGGCCGCCGTGGCCGAGCGGTCGGCGGGCAAAAGGAAAACCTTAAGGCGCGCGCCGCTGTGAATGTGGGGGTGAGGATAGCGCGGCGCGCGCCGCTATCAAGTAGAATGATGGTACTGAATGAGCATTCATTCAGTCAAGGTAATTCGTATGTGCCAGCCCGCAAACCCGCAGGGCCTGCGCGGGCATGCGGTACCTCCGGATACACTCTCGTAACCTAAAGTTCTGGGGCCGTTTGGCGGTATTCTGGAGCAGAAAAGGAAGCGGCAGCATCCTAAACGTTAGGGACAGATGAACACTCTGGACAGAGTTTTGCGTGCCTTGGGCGCCTTCCGGCGCGTCCTGACTGGTGCGCCCGGGGCGGGGGGCGAGGGACCGCGCATCGGCCTGGCGCTGGGCGGCGGATTCGCCCGCGGCTTGGCCCACATCGGGGTCCTGAAAGCTCTGGAGGAAGCCAAAATTCCCGTGCACATGGTGGCGGGAACCAGCGTGGGAGCTCTTTTGGGCGCCATCTACTGCAGCGGTGTTTCCGTACGCGAGATGGAAAAGATCGCGCACATGGTGCGCTTCAAGGACTTCGCCCGCTGGACCATCTCCCTGCACGGCCTGGCCAACAACGACCGCATGATTCCTTTCCTGGACAAGGTGCTGAAGGTCAAGACGTTTGAAGAACTCAAGGTACCTCTGGCCGTGGTGGCCACCGACATCGTGAGCGGTGAGCCGGTGGTTTTTCGTTCCGGGCCCATCATTCCGGCGGTACGCGCCAGTTGCGCCTATCCCGGCATCTTTCTGCCAGTGGAGGTGAACGGACGCCTACTGGTGGACGGAATGCTTGCCTACTCGGTTCCCACAATTCCTTTGCGGCAGATGGGGGCCGAGCGCGTGCTGGCCCTGCAATTGAAATCGCGCTGGGTAAGCCGCAACGGTCCCCGGCATGTTCTGGAAATCATCGGGCAGTGTTTTTCCATCGCGCAAAGCAGGATGACGGCGGAATGGGAAGCGGCCGCCGATCTGGTACTGCAGCCCGAGGTGAGCGACTTCGCCTACGACGCCTTTGACCGCGCCACGGAGATCATCCAGCGGGGTGAAGATGCCGCGCGCGCTGTTATGCCACAGATTCGCGGATGGTTTGTTTCCCCGGCGAAAGTTGCGGCCCCCGCTACCGCCACCAAGAGCGCTACAGCCCCCGTCAAGTGAGAGATGGCACGTAGGTGCCATTGACAGATGGACGAACCCCGACCTACGGTGTAGCGGTTATCTGCCCCGGAATTCCTCGTGAAACGGTTGGCGCTGGCCTTATCCAAAAACAACCCCTAACGATTAGGAGGGACCATGCCTCTGCGAGGGCCTCTGCCCAGCAAGCTCATCTGCCTGATTGCGTTTCTCTTCTTACAACCCTTGTCCATGGCGCAAAAAGCGGGCGAGATCGGCGCCTTGATTCCCGAAGGCCTGCGCAACACGACCCCGGCCAAGGTGCGAGACGATGTGCAGTGGAACGATCTTCTGAAGACCCTGAGCGCCGGGCGTATGCGCGCCAATCTGCTGGACGGTTCCATCCTCACTCTAGGCCGGGACAGCGAGCTGCGCGTATTGCAGCACGACGCCGCTTCGCAACAAACATCGCTGGAGCTGAACTACGGCCGGATGCGGAACCGCGCCATCACCCTGACCAAGCCGGGCGCGCGGTATGAAGTGACCACACCCACGGCCGTGATTGGCGTAATCGGCACGGACTTCTTCGTCTATGCCACCCAGGACCTGACCATCGTGATTGTGTACAGCGGGGTCGTTTTGGTTACGCCGCGAGGCGCCGCGGCCTCCTCCGGCCAGCAACCTGTCCGTGTAGAAGCGGGACAAATGGTGACCGTTGGTCCCAACGGCATAGGAACCCCGCACCCCACCCCCGAGCACATGGCTCGGGAGAGCATGGACGACACGACGGTCGAAGAGGCCGTGACGCGGGAAGCTGTCCCCAAAGCGCCGCGCGGCGGCTGCTACACGCCCGCCGCCGAAATCGCCTTCGGCTTTCAATTCAACAAGAACAGCATTGAAATCAGCCCTGGATCCACAGAAACCTTCAACCTGTACGGGACGACGTTCACCGGAGGCGGCTACATAAACCAGTGGATTGGAATCGTAGGCGAAGTGAGCAACACCTATGACACCTCCGGCACGGTGATGACTACGTTCATGGGCGGCCCGCGCTTCAGCTTCTGCGGCCCGAAAAACCTGCGCTTTTTCGCCCAGACCCTGCACGGCGGAGTCAAGCAGAACCAGGGTTCCGGATACTCCTTGACCGTCGGCGGGGGAGTCGATTGGTTCCTGAGCGACCGCTTCGGCGTACGCATTGTGCAGGCCGATTTCCACCGCATGAAGATCACTGAAGAGATCAGTCCGGGCTTTCCGGACACATTTGTCCAGAAAGCCTTCCGTTACTCCGGCGGTTTGGTGATTCGGCTGGGGGGCACCAAGTAGAGCCGTGAAATGCTTGGGGGCCGGCCCTCGGGTCGGCCCTTTTCTTGCCGAAGCTGCACTGAAAATGTTGCAGCAGAACGCGCAGAACCGGCGTTGACCTGACCTCCCACCGCAGATAAACTAGATTCGCTCCCAAAAAATCAACACAGGAACAGCGCTTGAAACGCTACCGCTCCCCCCGCGAAGTCCTCGCCGACGTCGAGCGGGTGCTTGCCGAAAAACCTGCCTCCCGGGCCTTGGTTCTACAGGAAATCTGCGAAGCCCTTTCCCGCTCGCGTCATTATTTCTGGATCGGCATCTATCTCGTAGCCGGCGAGCGCGTGGTCCTGCAGGACTATCGCGGGCCTGAGCCGCCCTGCCGCAGCGTTGTTCTAGGTGCGGGCAGCGTCGGCGCGGTGGCGCAGACCGGCCAGGTCAAAGTGATCCATGACGTTGCCCAAGACCCGGCGCACCGCGAGTGCTTTCCGGAGACAGAGTCGGCAATCGCCGTTCCCATCAAGATCGCCGGCCGCATGCTGGGCGTGATGGCCGCGGAAAGCGAACGCGAATATGCGTTCGGCAAAACGGATCGCGTACTTCTCCAGGAAATAGCGCGCCGCCTCGCCAGGCACCTGACCGCCGGCGGACGGCGCCTGATGCGAAGAGCGCGAGAAGCCGCCGAGGCGGAAACGCAAAACGTTGCGGCGGAGGAAATCCGGCCGCTTCCGCCGGCATCGGAAAAACGCCCCAAATCCACTTCGCGGGGCGCGCGGCGCGCCGCGGCAGGAGCAACGGCGCAACCATGAGCGGCAAACCCGTGCCATCGGTGGACGAGCTGAAGCGCATTGCCCGGCGCATGCGCATCGAAATCGTGAAGATGATCGGCGAGGCCGGCAGCGGCCATCCCGGCGGTTCCTTGTCCAAGGTGGAACTGCTGGTAGCGCTCTACTTCCGGGTGCTGCGCCACAATCCCAAGGACCCGGAGTGGAGCGAGCGCGATCGCTTTGTGCTCTCCAACGGGCACAGTTGCCCGGTTTTGTACGCCGTCTACGCTGAGACCGGATACATTGACGGGGCGCTCCTGCCCACGCTGCGCAAGTTGGGCTCGCCGCTGCAGGGACATCCGGATCGCCGCATGCTGCCTATCCTGGAAGCGTCCACCGGCTCGCTCGGCCAGGGACTTTCTATCGGCATTGGTTCGGCCCTGGCGGCGCGTCTCGACGGCAAGGACTATCACACCTTTGTCCTGGTGGGCGACGGGGAAATGCAGGAAGGCCAGATCTGGGAGGCCGCCATGTTTGCCGGGCATCACAAACTGGGCAACCTCACCTGCATCGTGGACGACAACAAAATCCAGCTCGACGACTTCACCGCCAAGATTCTCGACCTCGAACCGCTGGCGGAAAAACTGCGCGCCTTCGGATGGGACGTCCGCGAGATCGACGGCCACGACTTCGAGCAGGTGATTCCGGCGCTGGAGGAAGCGCGCGCCGGGAAGAACGGGAAGCCCACCGCCATCGTCGCCCACACCGTCAAGGGCAAGGGCGTTTCCTTCATGGAGAACCAGGTCAAGTGGCACGGCGTCGCGCCCAAGCCTGACGAGGTCACGGCGGCCGTGAAGGAGCTGGAAGCGGTCGCGGTGTGAAGATCGAGCAGACGGAGCAGACGGAAGCAGGAGTGAAACCACAGCCCGGAGGAAACGTGGAAGCCAGCGCCGCCATGAAAACCGCCAACAGCAAGTTCGAATTCAAAATGGGAGCCGCCACGCGCGAGGCCTACGGGCAGGCGCTGGTGGAACTGGGGAAGAGCAATCCCAACGTGGTGGCGCTCGACGCCGACCTGGCCAAGTCCACCTATAGCGCCAAGTTCGCTGAACAGTTCCCCGACCGCTTCTGGACGTGCGGCATCGCCGAGGCCAACATGGTGGGCATCGCCGGAGGCCTGGCGCTCGCCGGAAAGATTCCCTTCGCTTCTTCCTTTGCCGTTTTTCTCACCAGCAAATCGTTTGACCAGTTGCGCATGAGCATCGCCTATCCGCACCTGAACGCCAAGTTCTGCGGCTCGCATGGAGGCATCTCCATCGGCGAAGACGGCCCCAGCCAGCAGGCTGTGGAGGATCTCGCCTTGATGTGCGGCCTGGCGGGTTTCGTGGTGCTGGTGCCGTCCGACGAAGTTTCCGCGCGCGCGCTGGTGCATCGCATGGGCGAGCACGTGGGGCCGGTCTACATGCGCACAGGACGCGCCAAATCTCCCGTCCTCTACTCGCCCGGCGACACCTTTGAGATCGGCAAGGCCAGGGTGCACGGCAGCGGGCGCGACGTGGCCATCGTGGCCTGCGGCTTTGAAATACAATACGCTCTGCACGCGCAGGCGCAACTCGAAGACGAGGGCGTTTCCGCGCGCGTGATTGACATGCACACCATCAAGCCGCTGGATTCGGAGACGATTGCCCAGGCGGCCCGCGAGTGCGGCGCCATGGTCACCGCCGAGGAGCACCTGCTGGACGGCGGGCTGGGTTCGCAGGTGGCGCGGGCCGTCGCCGCTTCCACTCCCGTGCCCATGGAGTTTGTCGGCATTCAGAACACCTACGCCGAATCCGGCACGCCCGATCAGTTGATGGAAAAGTACGGCCTGACCACGCCGTACATCGTGGCGGCGGTCAAACGGGTGCTGCAGCGGAAGTAAGCTAACGGCGGAAGAATACTGCGGCCGTTTGGGGGATCCTCAATGTCCTTTGGCAAGAAATGGCTTCCCGGCTTGCTCGCTATGCTCCTGGTGGCGCCGCTCGCCCACGCGCAGCGCGCCATCTTCCTGGTGCGTCATGCCGAAAAGCTCTACAACTCCGATGAATCCCACGTTCCTCTCTCCGAGGCCGGTCGCGCCCGCGCTGAGGCGCTGGCCCATTTGCTGAAGGAAGCCGGCATCACTGCCATCTATTCCACCAAGACCGTGCGCACGCTGAGCACGGTGCGGCCGCTTTCCCTGGCGCTCCGGCTCAAGGTTACGGTCGCCGACCAGAATGACGCCCATGCCCTGGTGGCCCGAATTCGCAAGGAAAACGCCACCAGTATTGTGCTCATCGTCGGCCATGCCAACACCGTTCCGGAAATCCTTTACGCCCTCGGGTATCCGGAAGAGTTTCGCATTCGCTCCAACGAATTCGACAACCTGTTCGTCGTCCAGCCCAACGGCCCCAACCCGCCCACAGTGTTGCGCCTGCGCTACTAGGCACGGAGTGCGCAAACCTGTTCAGTCCAGTTCGCGCAGCTCGGGGCGCAGCGCATACAGGGCAAGGCTGGCCACCAGGGCCAGCGCGCACATGCCGGCGATGGCGCGAGGCGCAGTCACAATCCCGGCCAGCGATCCGGCAATCAGGCTACCCACCGGTGCAAAACCCAAAAAGGCCGTGGCGTAGATGCTCATCACGCGGCCGCGCATTTCTTCCGAGGAAAGGTGCTGCAGGAGCGCGTTCACCGTGGCCACCATCAGGATCATGGAAAAGCCGGCCACGAACTGTAGCGCCGAAGAAACCAGGAACCAGCGCGAAAAGGTGAACCCGATCACGGCCAGGAAAAACACCACGCCCGCGCCTACCACGAACCTTCCGCGGCGTGGGATGCGCCCCAGATAGGCGATAGTGGTGGCGCCCAGGAACGCGCCCAGCCCGCTGAACGCCATCAGCAGCCCCAGCCCGCGCTCCCCCACGTGCAAGATGTCGCGCGCGAACATGGGCATGAAGATCAGGTAGGGCAAGCCCAGGATACTGGCCAGGCCCACCAGCGTCACCAGGCTCAGCATCTCCCGGTTCTCGATGACGTAGCGAAATCCGTCGGAGAGTTTTTGCATCAGGCCGGAACTGTCTTCCACGGTTGCGGGTGGGGGATACTCGATGCGGCGCAGGGCAAACAGCACGGCCAGGAAGCTCACACCGTTCAGAAAGAAGTTTCCCGCCACGCCGAACCAGGCCATGGCAAAACCGCCCAGCGTTGGGCCGATAACGCGGGACAAATTGAACTGTGCCGAGTTGAGCGCGATGGCGTTGGTGAGGTCTCGGCGCGGCACCAGTTGCGGCACCAGCGCCTGGTAGCTGGGCACGTTCAGCGACATGGCCACACCCGTGGCAAAGGCCAACAGCGTAATTTCAGGGACGTTGATCACTTTGAAGTAGGTCATCCCTGCCAGCAGGAAAGCGATCACCATCATGGAAGCCTGGGTGCACAGCAGCATGCGGCGGCGGTCCACCTGGTCGGCAATGACGCCGCCGAGGATGGTGAACACCAGCATGGGAGCCGAGGCGGCAAAGCCCACCACGCCCAGCCAGAAAGCGGAATTGGAGAGCTCCAGCACCAGCCACCCCTGGGCCACGTTCTGCATCCAGGTGCCGATGTTGGACACAAAGTTGCCGCCCCAGAACAGGCGAAAGTCGCGGTGTTCGAAGGCACGCAGCATGCGCGGCGTGGCCAGCGTAGAGGGAGGAAGCTGGGGGGCGACGGTCTCTTCGACGGCCACGCCCTCGAGCGCGCGGCTCCCCATCACCGCCGTGGCGTGGTTGCCGGGCGCGGCGGTTTCCGTGGGCTCGGCTTCGCTGGCGGGATGCGGTGTATGCGGCGACAAGTGCTTTGGTTTCGGGACGAGCCCGACGTGGGGATGGTTTTTCCGCCCCGTCGCTTTTCCTAGTGTAAGCTGGATGATCTTTTTCCGGCACGGTGATGCGGAAAGCCGCGCCTTCCCGCCGGCCGCCAATCCCTTTTTGGAGCAGGCATGAAATCCTTGACCGTCTTAGCCGCCTTCGCGTTTCTCACGCTCACGCTTGCACCCGGCGCCGGAAACCCTGTTCCGGGCGCTGCGCCCATTCCCGGCTTCCGCGACGCGGCCGCCGAGCATGCCCTGGAAGCGCAATTCCTGGCCGTGCCGGACAATGCGCGCGCCGGTGAACACTTGCGCATCCTCACCGCCGAGCCGCACATCGCCGGTTCGCCGGAAGACAGAAAGACCGCCGAATATGTTGCCCGCGTGTATCGCGAGGCCGGCCTGGAAACCGAGATCGTCGAATACAAAGTCTGGCTGAACTATCCCGCTGAGGTGCGCGTGGAAATCACCGCGCCCGGCGGCGAGCGCTGGGTTGCGCCCACGCCCGAGCACGTCGAGGGTGATCCATTCCAGGATGACTCCCGCGTGGTCACCGCCTACAACGGGTTTTCGCCGTCCGGAGAAGTAGAGGCGGAAGCCGTCTACGCCAACTACGGCCGTCCGGAGGACTTCAAGAAACTGGAAGAGATGAAGATTGATGTGCGCGGCAGGATCGTTCTGGTGCGCTACGGCGGCAACTTCCGCGGCGTAAAGGCCTACACGGCCCAGGAGCGCGGCGCCGCCGGCGTCATCATCTACTCCGATCCCATCGACGACGGCTACTTCAAGGGTGACATGTACCCCAAGGGTCCCTGGCGTCCGGAAAGTGCTGTGCAACGCGGCTCCATTAAGTACACCTTCAAGTACCCGGGCGACCCCACCACGCCCGGAATCGCTTCGCTTCCGACGCTGAACGAGGACCAACGCACGCCACCGGAGCGGGCCAAGAGCCTTCCGCGTGTGCCCACTACGCCACTCTCGTACCGGGACGCGCGCCCCATCCTGGAACATCTGGGCGGTCCGGAGTCTCCGCGCGAGTGGCAGGGCGCGCTGCCCTTCACCTACCACGTGGGCCCCGGACCCGTGCGCGTGAAGCTGCACCTGAAGCAGGACTACGCCTACCGCACGATTTGGAACGTAATCGGCAAAATTCCGGGGAAGGATCTGCCCGGCGAATGGGTGGTCTCGGGCAACCATCGTGACGCCTGGGTGTATGGCGCCGTGGACCCGAACAGCGGCACCGCGTCGCAACTGGAAGCGGTGCGCGGCCTGGGTGCGCTGCTGAAAACCGGCTGGCGCCCCCGCCGCTCCATCGTCTTTGCCAGTTGGGATGCTGAGGAGCAGGGGCTCATCGGGTCCACCGAGTGGGTGGAGCAGCACGCGCAGGAGCTTGCCGGTGCTGTTGCCTACCTCAATATGGATGTCGCCGTCGCGGGGTCCAAGTTCGGCGCTTCTGCTGTCCCCGCGCTCAAACAGTTCCTGCGCGACATCACCAAGGCGGTTCCCAGCCCCGGCGGCGGGTCGCTGTACGCGGTCTGGAAGAAGGAGAAAGAGATGGAAGCGGCCAAAACGTCATCGCCGGACATCGGCGGAGGCGCATGCCCGCCCGCCGCCGCCTCCACCGATGTGCCCGTCGGTGACCTGGGCAGCGGCTCGGATTTCACGCCCTTCTTGCAGCACATGGGCGTGCCTTCTACCGATATCAGCTCTTCGGGCTCCTATGGCGTTTACCATTCCGTCTTCGACAATTTCGCGTGGTTCCAGCAATTTGCCGACCCCGAGTTCCGCTACCTGCAGCAGATGGCCCGTGTCCACGGCCTGCAGGTGCTGCGCCTGGCCCAGGCTGATCATTTGCCGCTCGACTACGAAACCTACGGCCGCGAGATTGAAGCGTACATCCAGTCCGCGCGCAAGAAGGCCGAGACCATGTGGGGAAAGGATGCGCCCAGCTTCTCCGCCGCCTCGCAGGCAGCACAGCGCCTGACTGCCGCCGGGGCGAAGGTCAAAACCATGCAGCGGGAGGACAAACTCGACGCCAACCGGATCAACCAGGCGCTGCGTTCCGCCGAGCGCGCGCTGCTTTTGCCTGAAGGACTTCCCAACCGTCCCTGGTACCGGCACGCCATCTACGCTCCGGGCGAATACACGGGATACGCAGCCGCGGTCATACCCGGCGTCAACGAGGCCATTGACGCAGGCAACGCTGCGCTCGCGGCCGACCAGCTCAAGCAATTGGCCGCAGCGCTCCAGCGCTGTGCCGGAGTCCTCGCCGTCCGTCGCTGAAGCTTCTGCTTGACGCACAGCAAAAACAAAGGCCGCGCTCGCCGCGCGGCCTTGTGACGTGGAGCGGTTCTATGCCTTGCCGGTGAATTTCACCACCAGATCGGAAAAATCTTTCTTCTCCAGCCCATGCACCGCCTTGTTGTACTCGTCCACTTTGGCGGAATAGTTCATGGAGCAGAATTTGGGGCCGCACATGGAGCAGAACGAAGCGGTCTTGTAGTAGTCGTCGGCCAGGGTTTCGTCGTGCATGGAGCGCGCCGTCTCGGGGTCGAGCGAAAGCTCGAACTGCTTGTTCCAGTCAAAGGTGTAGCGCGCGTAGCTCAGGGCGTCGTCGCGGTCGCGCGCGCCCGGACGGTGGCGGGCCACGTCGGCGGCATGCGCGGCGATCTTGTAGGCAATGATGCCGTCCTTCACGTCCTTCTCATTGGGCAGGCCAAGGTGCTCCTTGGGCGTGACGTAGCAGAGCATGGAAGCCCCATGCCAGCCGATCATGGCTGCGCCGATGGCTGACGTGATGTGGTCGTAGCCCGGGGCGATATCGGTCACCAGCGGCCCCAGGGTGTAGAACGGCGCCTCGTGGCACCACTCCACTTCCTTGTCCACCTGCTCCTGGATCTTGTCCATGGGCACGTGGCCGGGGCCTTCGATCATCACCTGCACATCGCGCTCCCAGGCCTTCTTCGTCAGTTCGCCCAGGGTGCGGAGCTCGGCGAATTGCGCTTCGTCCGAGGCATCGGCCACGCAGCCGGGGCGCAGCCCGTCGCCGAGGGAATACGAAACGTCGTAGCGCGCCAGGATTTTGGTGATGTCGTCGAAGCGCTCGTAGAGGAAATTCTGTTTGTGGTGGTGCGCCATCCACTGCGCCAGGATGGCGCCGCCGCGGCTGACGATGCCGGTGATGCGGCTGGAAACCAGCGGCAAATACTGGATGAGCACGCCCGCGTGGATGGTCATGTAGTCCACGCCCTGCGCCGCCTGCTCCTCGATCACCTCCAGCATCAGATCGGCGGAGAGGTCTTCGATGCGCTTCACGCGCGAGACCGCCTCGTA
>Ga0137796_10001941_pt1 | contig 11372 bp, 7 predicted proteins | sample OV2TP3_FD_97704 | JGI IMG/M metagenome (GOLD analysis project Ga0137796, IMG submission 97704)
CGTCGACAACCTTGACGAGCGACTTGCGGCCGGCCTCCGCGTCCATGATCTGCCCGAACAGCTTGGCCGGCAGATCGAGATAGACGCCGCCCGGACGGCCCGAGACGGCGGCGCGGATGGCGCGCGCGACGCCGATGCCGATGTCCGCGGCGTGCAGCACGCGGAACGCCGCCTTGCACAGCGGCTTGGCGATGGCGAGCTGGTCCATTTCCTCATAGTCACCCTGCTGCAGGTCGACGATCTCGCGCTCCGACGAGCCGGAGATCAGGATCATCGGGAAACAGTTTGTCGTGGCGTGGGCGAGCGCCGTGAGTCCGTTCAGGAAGCCCGGAGCCGATACGGTGAGGCAGATGCCAGGCTTCTTGGTCAGGAAGCCGGCGATGGCGGCCGCGTAGCCGGCGTTCTGTTCGTGGCGGAACGAGAGCACGCGGATGCCCGCGGCCTGCGCCATGCGGCACAGGTCCGTGATCGGGATGCCGGGCACGCCGTAGATCGTGTTGAGGCCGTTGAGCTTGAGCGCGTCGATGACGAGGTGGAAGCCGTCCGTCAGGTCCTGTGTCTCCGCCGTCGTCGTCTCTAGTTTCATCGCCGTTCCTTCGGCCATGGTCTGATCCTCGAAACTCAAGTTTAGACGGTGGGTCGCGCCAGCTGTGTCCTTGCGGGATCGCGGCACGCCCGCCGCCGGGTCGCGGCTCAATCGAGATAGTGGACGTGATTCTTGACGTGTTCCGCGAGCCCCAGCGTGTGCTCGCGCACGAGGCGTTCCGCAAGTTCGGTATCGCGCGCCTCCAACGCCTCGATGATATGCATATGATCGATGATCGACCGCATCGCCCGGTCGTCCTCGCTGATGGTCCGCGCGCGGATGGAGCGCACGTGGATGAACAGATGATCGGCCATCTCGCTCAAGAGCGTGCAGCGGCTCATGGCGAGAATGGCTTGGTGAAATTCGATATTGGTGTCCGAATACTCGTCGATCTTGGCCTGGACCTGGCCTCCTTGGAACGTCCCGAACATCTCGCGCAAGGACGCGATGTCGCGATCGCTGGCGTGAAGGGTGATCATGCGCGCCGCCATGCTTTCGAGCGCCGCCCATACCGTGATCATCTCGAGGATCTCGGCCTTGGTCTTGCGCACGATGTAGACGCCCTTGCGCGGCACGATCTGGACAAGCCCTTCTTGCTCGAGCCGGGCCAGGGCCTCGCGGATCGGCGTACGGCTGATGCCCATCTTCTCCGACAGTTCGCGCTCGTCGAGCCGGAGCTCGGCGTTGTCGGCGTAAATGTTCATCGATGTGATCGCCTGCTTGAGACGATCGTAGATCATGTTCTTGAGGCTGAAATCCGCGTGAATCGGCTGAACGTTCAGCTTCGCCGTAACCATGGGGGTTCGTCCTGTTTGGCTTGCGTCGTCGCCATCCACCGGCGCAACGCGCATTGATTACTCTGGTATTAAATACACCAAATACCAAAGTTCAGGCAATATGGATTCCGGAGATTCGACACAAGCAGTGACGGCGGTTTCGCCGTTCCCGATGGCAAACCCCGTGGTCCGCGGCGGTTCACCGCGCTCAATCCGCGCGCGTCGCCGCCGGCGATGCCCCGCCGCCGAAAACCCGTTTCAGGGCCTTCGAAATCAGCGGCCAGAACAGGACAAAGATCGCAAGGCCGGCGATGCTTGCGACCAAGCCGTTCGACCAGAAGATCGCGATATTGCCCTGCGACAGGATCATCGACTGGCGGAACGCGCTCTCGGCCATGTCGCCGAGAACCAGGGCCAATACCAGCGGCGCCAGCGGATAGTTCAGCTTCTTGAAGATGTAGCCGATGACGCCGAAGAACAGCATGAGCGCAATGTCCAGGAAGGCGTTGTGCACCGTGTAGGCGCCGATGGCGCACACCACGACGATGACGGGTCCGACGATGCTGAACGGGATGCGCAGAATCGCCGCCCACCATGGCACCGTCGTCAGCACGATGATCAGGCCCACGATGTTGCCGAGGTACATGCTGGCGATCAGGCCCCAGACGAAGTCCTTCTGCTCGACGAAAAGCAGCGGTCCCGGCTGCAGGCCCCAGATCAAGAGGCCGCCCAGAAGCACGGCCGCGGTCGGCGAGCCGGGGATGCCAAGCGTCAGCATGGGCAGAAGCGCGCTTGTGCCGGCGGCATGAGCGGCCGTTTCAGGCGCAACCACGCCCTCGATGTGACCGGTGCCGAACCTGTCGCCGTTCTTGGAGAACCGCTTCGCCAAGCCGTAGCTCATGAACGACGCCGGGGTTGCGCCGCCGGGCGTGATGCCCATCCAACAGCCGATGATCGAACCGCGCAACGACGTGACCCAATATTTGGGCAGCTCGGCCCACGTTTGCAGCACGACTTTGAGGTTGATCTTGGCCCTTTCGCCCTTGAAGGCGAGTCCTTCCTCCATGGTCAATAAGATCTCGCCGACGCCGAACAGGCCGATGACCGCGACCAGAAAGTCGAAGCCGCGGATCAGCTCGTTGATCTCGAAGGTCATGCGGAGCTGTCCGGTCACTGTATCGAGTCCGACCGCGGCGAGGGCGAAGCCGATCATCATCGACGCGACCGTTTTCCAGGGCGAAGCGCCGCCCAGACCGATGAAGCTGCAGAACGTCAGCAACTGAACGGCAAAGAACTCCGGCGGCCCGAATTTGAGGGCAAAGTTGGCGACGAGCGGCGCCAGGAAGATCAGCACGATCACGGCGATGAGCGCGCCGACGAACGACGAGGTGAAGGCCGCCGTCAACGCCTCGCCGGCCTTGCCCTGGCGGGCCAGCGGATAGCCATCGAAAGTGGTCGCCACCGACCATGGCTCGCCCGGAATGTTGAAGAGGACCGACGTGATGGCGCCGCCGAAGAGTGCGCCCCAGTAGATGCACGACAGCATGATGATCGCCGAGGTCGGCGACATGGAGAAGGTGAGCGGCAGCAGGATGGCGACGCCGTTCGCGCCGCCCAGGCCCGGCAACACCCCGATCAGCACCCCAAGTAGGATGCCGACGAACATGAAAAGGACGTTATGCCAGGTGAGCGCTACGGCAAAACCGTGGAATAGTGCATCAACGGCCTCAATCACCGTGTCCCCCTTTCTCGATCCGGTTTGCCGGAGCGTTGTCACTTACCCACAAGCTGGCGGGAATGCTCTTTCTCGTTGTGTGTCTGTACATGCCGTTGCTTAACCGATCGTTCATTCCTAACGCGATGGGTTCACCTGTTCGTTTCGCACCGGCTTCAGTAGCCGAAGAGCGATTCGATCGGACCCTTTGGCAACGGCACGAGGAACCACACCTCAAACAGCAGGAACAGGATGATGGGCACGCCGAGCGCCACCGGCGCGATGACGACCGCGCGATAGCCGCCCAGCACCCGCATGAAATAGGTCAGATAGATCGCCGAGGCGACATAGATGCCGAGGAAAGCCGTGACCACCACATAGATCGCCGTTGGCACAAGAAGGGCCAGGACCAACCGGAACTGCTCGGGTTCGACAAACCGGCGACGGGGCCCTTTGGCGAGCGCGGCCCGAACGAGGACGATGGCGCTGGCGGCGAACATCATGAGGCCGACGTAAAACGGGAAATAACCGGCCTGGGGGCCGTCAAAAGCCCAACTCGCGCCGAGACGGTAGCTGTCGTACATCACCAACATTGCGAGGCTCATGATGGCAAGCGCGGTCGCCATCTCCATGACGCGCGTCGAAACGCTGCCTTGCTCGTCTGCCTGTTTCGAACCTTGCATGTCGACCCCGCTGACGCGAAATGTTTGGCGCTACGTTTCCATGGAAGCCGGTGCCGAGCGGCTCCGATCAAGCATCGTGTGCCGGGTAGGATGAGGGCCGCTCCCAGAAGGAGCGGCCCACGAGTCACATCACGTCTTTATCTACTTCTTTTGCGCCAGGAATCCGGCCTTGGCCATCAGGTCCTTGTGGGTTATCTCCGCCTTCTCGACCCAGTCGCGGTATTCCTTGCCGGTCATGAAGGTGGTGTTGAAGGCGCCTTGGGCCATGAAGTCCTTCCACTCCGGCGTCTCGCGCACTTTCTTGAACAGGTTGATGTAGTAATCGACCACCTCCTGCGACACGCCGGCCGGCATGAAGATGCCGCGCAGCATCAGGTAGTCCATGTTGAGGCCTTGTTCTTTGCAGGTCGGGATGTCGTTCCACGACATCGTCTTGGTGATCTTTTGCTTGATATCGATGCGCTTGTTGTCGAAAACGCAGAGCGGCCTGAGCGCGCCGGCCCGCCATTGCGAGACGGCTTCGATCGGGTTGTTGACCGTCGAATCCGCGTGCTTGCCGACGAGCTGCTTGGCGACCTCTCCACCGCCCTTGAAGGGCACGTAGGTGAACTTGCTGCCGGTCGACTGCTCGACGGCGACCGTGATGATCTGGTCCTCCTGCTTGGAGCCGGTGCCGGCCATCTTGAACTTGCCCGGGCCGGCCTTCTTGGCCGCCTCGACGTACTCCTTCGCTGACTTGTAGGGCGTATCGGAATGGACCCAGAGCACGAACTCGTCGAGCGCGAGCATGGCGACCGGGGTCAGATCCCGCCAGTTGAACGGCACGCCGGTGGCGAGCGGCGTCGTGAACAGGTTCGAAAGCGTGATGATGATCTTGTGCGGATTGCCCTTGGAGCCCTTGACGTCGAGGAAGCCCTCGGCGCCGGCGCCGCCGGCCTTGTTGATCACCACCATCGGCTCGGGCATCAGCTTGTGCTTCTGCACAATGCCCTGGATCATGCGCGCCATCTGGTCGGCGCCGCCGCCGGTGCCTGCCGGGATGATGAACTCGATGGGTTTCGTTGGCTGCCACGCCGCCTTTGCCGGCGCGGACATCGCGAAACCGAACGCCAGAGCGCACAGTGCTGTCACGGTGTAGCCCGTTGCGGGCTTGAAGTGTCGCGTCATTTCAGTTCCTCCCGTTGTCATCAAACCTTAATGTGTCGCCCCCGTTGTTATGGTTGTTGGGGTAGGGGCTTTTGGATACCTTCACGAAAAATAGAACGTCACGCAACCTCGCTTCATTGGTGTCTTGCCGGATCAACCAACCGGAAAATTTGCCGTGGCGGAAAGTCTTCGCTGTATTATGGTATACCAGATGTCATATACCATGAGGCTTCGCAATCTGGCAACCCGCAATTTCCTTGGTTCCCTAAGCGAAAAAGCGGACGACCAACCAATAGAGTTTAACCGCCCCCAAGGCATCGGTAAACGCCGGGAAAAGTTACGGCCAGCGGGTGGCGGACCATTGGCGCGCAACAAGGAAGCAAAGTCCATGTCGGTCACGGATGTTCAATTTTGGATCGCCCTGTTGCAGATCATCGGCATCGACATCCTGCTCAGCGGCGACAACGCCGTGGTCATCGCCTTGGCCGCGCGCAATCTGCCCGAAAAGGAGCGCAAGTGGGCCATCATCGGCGGTACCGGGGGGGCGGTTCTCCTGCGCATCCTGTTCGCGACCGTCATTGTGTTCCTGATGAAAGTCCCATTCCTGAAACTGGTTGGCGGGATTCTTCTGTTCTGGATCGCGGTCAAGCTTCTGATCCCAGAAAACGGCGGCGGCGAGGACGGCGCCGAGGCAAAAATGAAGGCTGGTCCCAGTCTGACGGGCGCCATCATGACGATCGTCATGGCCGATGCGGTGATGAGTCTCGACAACGTCATCGGAATCGCGGCCGCGGCCAAAGGCGAACTCTTTCTGCTGGTGATCGGTCTTCTCATCAGTATTCCCTTGGTCATCTACGGCAGCACGCTCGTCCTTAAGCTGCTCGATCGTTTTCCGATCCTGGTCGCCGGCGGCGGCGCTCTGCTCGGCTGGGTTGCTGGCGACATTGCCGTGCGCGACTCAGGGATCGCCACGTGGATCGACCCGCTCATGCCTGCGGCCCATTACGTCGCGGCTGGCGGCGCCGCGGTGCTGGCCGTCGCCATCGGGCATCTGATCGCCCGCCACCAAGCCAAGCGCCACAAGGTGATCGATGCTTCGTCGTCTTGATGGGACTGCGGTCGAGATCCTCTGAATTCACAAGGGACACGTAATGCTGAAAGTCCTCGTTCCCGTCGACGGTTCCGAGCCTTCGCTGCGCGCCGTTCGACACGTGGTCAGACGGCTCGGCCAGCTTCAGGACGCGGAAATTCACTTGCTGAATGTCCAGCCGCCGATCCCGCAGGCGATCACGACCTTTGTCGACCGCGAATCGGTCAAGGGTTTTCACCGCGACGAAGGCACCGCCGCGCTCAAGGAGGCGCGCGCGGTACTCGACCACGCCGGACTCAAATATCAGACTCATATCGCGGTTGGCGGCGCGGCCGAAACAATCGCGGCTTATGCCCGTGAACACCGATGCGATGAGGTCATCATGGGAGCGCGTGGCCTCGGCGCGGTGTTGAATCTGTTGCTCGGTTCGACCACGACCAAACTGCTTCATCTCGTCGACGTGCCCGTCACCATCGTGAAGTGACGGGGAGCGATATGTTCGTCGTCGCGTCAGCACCGCGCCCCGTCGGCGAACCGGTCTGCGGATCGCCGGCGTATCGGCACCAGTGGCTGTTGGGGCAAGCGGCCTTCGGCCTAGCGTCCATGACCATCAGTGTGGGCATAGGGCGATGACACCCCGCGCTTAACTTTGGGGTTGCGCGGCTTTCGACCTTGCGCGAACAGTGCTGGAAAAAGAGATTGTCTGCGCTAACGGAACTGGCATATTGTGTACCACAACTTCCAGGACCGACGGATTGGCTGTGCACTTTGCATCAGCCTCTGCGTTAGCACTGAATAGCCGACCGGTCGATCATGCGTGTCGTCTTCATGTGAATCACTTGGAAGGCGCTTGCCCTTCCCCATTCATATGGAGAAACGTATGAAAATCTGCGATTAATAGAAGATATCTATCATGTAATATAAGTCAAATATATGATGAATAAGGAAAATTTACATTGGACGGGATTTCGGATACGGGTTAACGCTTAAACAACGCGAGGGAGGAACGCCGCGTCCGGTCGATGCGATGCGGCGGGTCGAGGGTAAATGGTGCAGCATTCACATTCGAACGAGGTGCAGCCGTTCCGCCATCCAGGATCGGGACGCGGCAAGGCCCGGCCGACGCCCAAGGGTCGGCAGGTCGATCCCCAGGCGCTCGCCGACGTGCGCGCGCTCCTCGGACCGGGGGAGCGCCGCCGCGACCTTCTGATCGAGTATCTCCATCTCATTCAGGACACGTATCACCATTTGTCGGCGGCGCATCTCGCGGCGCTCGCCTACGACATGAAACTCCCGCTCACCGAGGTCTACGAGGTCGCGACGTTCTACGCCCACTTCGACGTGGTCAAGGAAGGCGAGGCGCCGCCGCCGTCGCTCACCATCCGGGTCTGCGACAGTCTGACCTGCGAGCTGATGGGCGCCAACGCGCTGCTGAAGGAATTGCCGGGCAAGGTCGGCAAAGACGTGCGCGTGGTGCGCGCACCTTGCATGGGTCGCTGCGACAAAGCTCCGGTCTGTGAGGTCGGTCACCGCCACATCGAGGACGCGACCATCGAGTCGGTGGTCCAGGCGGTGAAAAGCGACCATTCGCCGATCGTTCCCACTTACAAGAATTTCGACGCGTACGTGAAGGATGGCGGTTACGCGGTCCTCAAGGAATGCCTCGCCGGCAAGCGCAAACGCGAGGATCTGATCGCGACGATGAACGATTCAGGATTGCGTGGCCTTGGTGGCGCCGGATTCCCCACGGGCCGCAAGTGGGGCTTCGTGCGCGGCTACCCTGGGCCGCGGCTGGTGGCGGTCAACGCCGACGAGGGCGAGCCCGGCACCTTCAAGGACCGGGTCTATTTGGAAAGTGACCCGCACCGGGTGCTTGAAGGCATGTTGATCGCGGCCTGGGTGGTCGAGGCCGAGGCCGTATATTTCTATCTGCGCGATGAGTATCCGGGCGTCCGCGAGGTGCTCTTGAAAGAGATCGCGAAGGTTGCGGCGGCCGGCCTCGACAGGGCAACCAAGATTCACCTCCGTCGCGGCGCCGGCGCCTACATCTGCGGCGAGGAGTCGGCGATGATCGAAAGCATCGAGGGCAAGCGCGGCCTGCCGCGCCATCGCCCGCCCTACGTCGCCGAGGTCGGCATCTTTGGCCGGCCCACGCTCGTGCAGAATGTCGAGACCCTTTATTGGGTGCGCGACATCGTCGAGAAGGGGCCGCAGTGGTTCGCGACCCGAGGGCAGGGCAAGCGCCTGCACAGCTATTCGGTCTCGGGCCGGGTCAAGAACCCGGGCGTCAAGCTGGCGCCCGCCGGCATCACCGTGCGCGAGTTGATCGACAAGCACTGCGGCGGCATGCAGAACGGGCATACCTTCAAGGGCTATCTGCCGGGCGGCGCCTCAGGCGGTATCCTGCCGGCTTCGATGGCGGACGAGCCCTTGGAATTCGGCCAGCTTGAAAAGCACGGTTGCTTCTTGGGTTCGGCCGCGGTTGTCATCCTGTCCGACAAGGACAACATGAAGGACGTGGCGCTCAACCTCCTGCGCTTCTTCGAGGACGAGAGCTGCGGCCAGTGCACGCCGTGCCGGGTCGGCACCGAAAAGGCGGTCAAGATCATGAGTGAGCCTAAGTGGAACACCGGCCTTTTGGGCGAACTCGGTCGCGCCATGACGGATGCTTCGATCTGCGGCTTGGGCCAGGCGGCGTCGAACCCGATCAAGTGCGTGATGAAATACTTTCCGGAGGACCTGCGATGAGCGAGGGAATCGGTTTCACGCTGAACGGCAGAGAGGTCACGGCGACTCCCGGCGAGACCATCTGGCAGGTCGCGAAACGTCATGGCGTCGAGATTCCTCATCTCTGCTATTCGCCGGAGCCCGGGTATCGCGCCGACGGCAACTGCCGGGCCTGCATGGTCGAAATCGAGGGCGAGCGCGTGCTGGCCGCGTCCTGCATCCGCAAGCCCACCAAGGGCATGAAGGTGCAGACCGCGAGCGTGCGCGCCAAGTCCGCGCGCCAGATGGTGTTCGAGATGCTGCTCGCCGACCAACCGGCGCGCACGACGGCACACGATCCGGATTCGAAGTTTTGGAAATGGGCCGACAAGATCGGTGTCGCCGAAAGCCGTTTCGCGCTGCGTTCGCACCCCGTTGCCGACCGTTCGCACGTGGCGATGGCTGTGCATCTCGACGCCTGCATCCAGTGCAACTTGTGCGTCCGCGCCTGCCGCGAGGTCCAGGTCAACGACGTGATCGGCATGGCCTACCGCGGCCATCACGCCAAGATCGTGTTCGACTTCGACGACCCGATGGGCAAGTCCACTTGCGTCGCCTGCGGCGAGTGCGTGCAGGCGTGCCCGACCGGTGCGTTGATGCCGGCGACCGTGATCAATGAGGCCGGCGTGGGTAACGCGAAAGCCGACCGGCAGGTTAATAGCGTTTGCCCCTACTGCGGCGTGGGGTGCCAAATTCAATACAACATCCGTGACGAAAAAATACTTTACGTCACCGGCCGGCCCGGTCCGGCCAACGAGAATCGCCTGTGCGTCAAGGGTCGCTTCGGCTTCGACTACGTCAGCCATCCGCACCGCCTGACCAAACCCTTGATCCGCAAGCCGGGTGTTGCGAAGCACGCCGACGACCAGATCGACCCGGCCAATCCGTTCACCCATTTCCGCGAGGCGACGTGGGAAGAGGCGCTGGAGGTGGCCGCCCAGGGCTTGAAGCGCATCCGCGACCGCGACGGCCGTTACGCGCTCGCCGGCTTCGGCTCGGCCAAGGGTTCGAACGAAGAGGCGTATCTGTTCCAGAAACTGGTGCGCACCGGCTTCGGCTCCAACAACGTCGACCACTGCACCCGGCTGTGCCACGCCTCTTCGGTCGCCGCGCTTCTCGAAGGCATCGGCTCCGGTGCCGTCACCGCCACCTTCACCGAGGTCAAGAACGCCGACGTCATCGTCGTCATCGGCGCGAATCCGACCAACAACCATCCGGTCGCCGCCACCTACTTCAAGCAGGCGGCGAAGCGCGGCGCCACGCTCATCGTCATGGACCCGCGCGGCCAGGCCTTGAAGCGCCACGCTAGCTATATGCTGCAGTTCAAGCCGGGCGCCGACGTCGCGATGCTGAACGCGATCATGCACGTGATCGTCAAAGAAGGGCTCTTTGATAAGCAATACATCCAGGCCCATACCGAGGGCTTCGAGAAGCTGAAGCAGCATCTTGAAGCCTTCCCGCCCGAAAAGATGGCCGCGATCTGCGGCATCGACGCCGACACCTTGCGCACGGTTGCGCGCACCTTCGCGCGCGCCAAGGCGGCGATCATCTTCTGGGGCATGGGCATCTCGCAGCATGTGCACGGCACCGACAACGCGCGCTGCCTGATCTCGCTCGCGATGATCTGCGGCCAGGTCGGCCGGCCGGGCACCGGGCTGCATCCGTTGCGCGGCCAGAACAACGTGCAGGGCGCCTCCGACGCCGGCCTGATCCCGATGGTCTTCCCCGATTACCAGTCGGTCGAGAACGCGGACTTGCGGAAGAAGTTCGAGGAGTTCTGGGGCGCTTCCCTCGATCCGAAGCGCGGCCTGACCGTGGTCGAGATCGTGAACGCGATTCTCGATGGCCAGATCAAGGGCATGTACATCATGGGCGAGAACCCGGCGATGTCGGACCCGGACGCCCGCCATGCGCGCGAGGCGCTGGCCAAGCTCGAACACCTGGTGGTGCAGGACCTCTTCCTGACCGAGACCGCGTTTCACGCCGACGTGGTGCTGCCGGCCTCGGCCTGGCCCGAGAAGGACGGCACGGTGACTAACACCAATCGCCAGGTCCAGCGCGGCCGCCGGGCGTTGAATCCGCCCGGCGAGGCCCGCCAGGACTGGTGGATCATGCAGGAGGTCGCGCGCCGCATCGGGCTCAAATGGAACTACACGGGCGCGGCCGACGTCTACCGCGAAATGGCCAAGATGATGCCGTCCCTGAACAACATCACCTGGGAACGGCTCGAGCGCGAGAACGCGGTCACGTACCCGTGCGACGCGCCCGACCAGCCGGGCCACGACGTGGTGTTCGGCGACGGCTTCCCGACGGCGACCAAGCGCGCCAAGCTGGTGCCGGCCGCGATCGTCCCGCCGGCCGAGACGCCGGACGAACACTACCCGTTCGTGCTGACCACGGGACGCCAGCTCGAGCACTGGCACACCGGCGCCATGACCCGGCGCGCCAGCGTGCTTGACGCCATCGAGCCCGAGGCGGTCGCCAGCCTCTCGCCGATGCAACTCAGAGACCTCGGGATCAAGCCGGGCGAACGCGTGCGCGTCACCACCCGGCGCGGCGCGATCGAGATCAAAGCGCGCGCCGTCGGCGCCGTGCCGCCGGGCATGGTCTA
>Ga0137796_10001942_pt1 | contig 11369 bp, 7 predicted proteins | sample OV2TP3_FD_97704 | JGI IMG/M metagenome (GOLD analysis project Ga0137796, IMG submission 97704)
AGGGGCTAAAGCCCCAATTCTACTTGCTCGCTTTTCGGCACGGCTCCCTTCGGCTTCGCTCAGGGTCTTCGAGAAGCCGTGCCCTGACGACAAGCACGCGTCGGCGCTCACTTGCTCTCCGGCTTGCCGAGCAACTGGCGGGCGATGACCAGCCGCTGGATTTCGCTGGTGCCCTCGCCGATGGTGCAGAGCTTGACGTCGCGGTAGAACTTCTCCGCCGGGTAATCCTTGATGAAGCCGTAGCCGCCGTGCACCTGCACCGCCTCGTTGGCCACCCGCACGCCGATCTCGGCCGCGTAGAGCTTGGCCATGGCGGAGAGCTGGGTGGTGGGCTTGCCGCCGTCGGCCGCGAAGGCGGCGGAGTAGGTGAGCCAGCGCGCGGCTTCAATCTGCGTCTTCATGTCGGCCAGCTTCCACTGCATGGCCTGGAAGCTGGAGATGGGCTTGCCGAACTGCTTGCGCTCCTTGGAATAGCCGAGCGCGGCCTCGAAGGCGCCCTGCGCGATCCCGACCGCCAGCGCGGCAATCGAGATGCGCCCGCCGTCGAGAATCTGCAGGCTGTTGACGAAGCCTTCGCCGCGCTTCCCCAGCAGCTGCGACGGCGGCAGCTTGCAGTCCTGGAAGAGGACCTCGGAGGTGTCGCTGGCGCGCATGCCGAGCTTGTTTTCCTTCTTGCCGGGACGAAAGCCGGGCGTGCCGCGCTCGAAGATGAAGGCGGAGATGCCGTGGTGGCCCTTTTCCGGGTCGGTCATGGCCATGCCCACACAAACGCCGGCGAGGTGGCCGTTGGTGGTGAAGGTCTTGGAGCCGTTGATGACCCAGTGGCCGTCCCTGAGCACGGCGGTGGTGCGCGTGCCGCCGGCGTCGGAGCCGGCCTCGGGCTCGGTCAGGCTCCAGGCGCCCAGCATCTTCCCCTGCGCCAGCGGCACGACGTACTTCTTCCGCTGCTCCTCGCTGCCGAACTTGTAAATGTGGTTGGTGCAGAGGGAATTGTGCGCCGCGACCGAAAGCGCCACCGAGCCATCCACCCGTGCCAGCTCTTCGATGGCGATGGCGTATTCGATGTAGCCCAAGCCGGCCCCGCCGTAGTCTTCCGGGAAGATGACGCCCAGCAGGCCCAGCTCGGCCAGCTTGGGCACCAGCTCTTCGGGGAAGCGCGAGGCCTCGTCCCACTCCATCACGTGCGGGCCGATTTCCGCCTCGGCGAACTCGCGCACCGTGCGGCGGAGCTGCTGCTGCTCGTCGGTAAAGGAGAAGTCCATGGGTGCATCTGACTCCTGTTGGGGCCGCGAAGCAGTTTTATACCACAGTCGGTAGGTGAGTGGGGCGAGGGGACTGGTACCTGGTGACTGGTAACTGGTGGAAAGATGACCGGCAACTGGTGAAGAGACCTGCAAGATGGGGTCGGGCCTTCAGGCCCGACATTTATGGCGCCCAATCAACCAACGGCTTGAGCCGCTGAGGGCCTTGGCCTCAGGGGCTAAGCCCCGATTCTTTTGACGCCGCTGGATGTCGCCGCTAAAGCGGCGACCCCAGGGGGGTGCTACCCCAAGCCGGCTGGAGGGGCGAAACGCGTACAAAACGCGTTCTTACGCGTTCTCGGGGTATTCCAGGAACGGTCGGGGACCCGGGTAGCGCGGGTTCCCCGAGCGCAGCCCCGACACCAGTCGGGCGAAGCCGAGGGGTACCCGCGGTTTGTCCGTGCCGCAGGTAGCCCTCGAAGGCGCGTCCTACGGACGCTCTCGGGCAACCTGCGCTACCAGGGCACAACGCTAGCTGGGCCAGTGGGCGTAGGCGAAGAGGATGTCCACCATGGATTTCTCGCAGTCGGCCAGGCCGGCGACCTGGTCGTTGCCTTCGATGACGAAGTACTCGTCCACGGCGTGCGCGCGGCCACCGTGGCCGAGCCCGCCCGAGCAGGCGGGCAGGTTGAGCGGCGCGCGGGTGTACTGCGCCTGCGGGCTGGAGCCGGCCGAGCGCGGCCAGATGGCCGGCTCGATGTTGTACTTCTTGTAGACGCTGAGGACCGACTGCACCGCGGGCGCGGTGACGGAGGTGCGCGACCACTCGTCGCCCCCGCCCAGCGTCCGCATCTCGATGTCGGAGTAGCCGTGCCGGTCGAGGTGGGCGCGGATGAGTTTCTCCTGCTCCTGGATGACCTGGTCGGGGACCAGCCGGCTATCAATCTTGCAGGCGGCCTTCTCCGGCAGGATGGTGGCCACGCCCGGGCCGGTGTAGCCGCCCCAGATGCCGTCGATGTTGAGCGTGGTGTCGTGCACCAGGCGTCGGATGGCCTCCTCGTCCGACCAGTCCTGCAGCCAGACCCTGGCGTTCTCACGCTCGGAGCCGAAGGCACGGTCCTTGAACTTCTCAATGAGCGTGGCGACCAGCATTTTTTCTTCGTCGCTGGGCGGGGCGATTTTGTCGTAGTAGCCGTCGACCAGGATGCGGTTCGACTGCTGATCGTAGAGGGTCTTGAGGGCGTCGACCAGGCGCCAGACCGGGCTGTCCATGATGGCCTTGCGGCTGGAGTGGATGGGCATGCGCTGCGGGCCCCGGCCCCAGCGCTGGCCGCTGGCCTCGAGCTCGATGTAGAGGATGCCCTTGTTGCCGAGGTACATGCTCACCTGGCCGTCGCGGTTCTGCGACGGCCCGGGGTTCAAGTGCGCCGAGCAGGTCTTGAGCCGGTCGTGGTAGGGGTGGAGCACTTCGTGGAAGTGCGGGCTGCCCTGCTCCTCCTCGCCGTCGCAGGTGAACATCAGGTTGACTGGCAGCGTGCCGGTGACCGCGATGGTGGACTCGAGCGCGTTGAGGAAGGCCACCAGCGGGCCTTTGGAATTGATGGCGCCGCGAGCGATGAGCGCGCTCTTGAAGGGCGGGAACGGGACCACGTTGGCGGCCAGCGGCGGCGACGACCACTCTTTTTCGTCGTAGGGCTGCGTGTCGTACATGAAGTAGCGCGAAATGGTTTTCTTGGCGCCGGCGTCGTACCAGGCCCACACGCCCGGGTAGCCGGCGGTGGGGACGAGGTTCGTTTCCTGGCAGCCGAGCTGCTTGAAGTAGCCGACCAGCATTTCGGCGCAGTCTTGGACGCCCAGGTTCCAGCTCGAGACGCTGGGCTGGCGGAGGAACTCCTGAATCTTGGCGAGGTGGCGGTCGAGGTTGTCGTCAATGTGCTGGTGGATTCTCTTGAGCGTGTCGGACTCGAGCACGTCGGCAGCGAAGCCGCGCGGCTCGTTGAGAAACGCGAAGAAGCCCAGACCGGCCGCGGCGGCTCCCTTTCCCGTGAGTTTGAGGAATTCCTTGCGGGTCATTGGCATGGGTACCTCCTGAGAACAGCGTGAGGGCCGAGAAGCAGATTCCTCCCCAGCCCATTCTCAGAATGGGCTGGGTCGGAATGACAAACTGTTACGCGCGGGCGCGCACGACTTCGCGCATCACCTCCAGCGCGCGCTCGATGCCCTCGTCCTCCACGTCATAGTGCGTCACCATGCGCATCGTGCGCGGGTCGATGCCGTTGGCCAGCACGCCGCGCTCCTTGAGCCGCGCCGAAATTTCTGTCGACGTCAGCCCCGTGCCGGCGACGTCGAACACCAGGATGTTGGTCTGCACCTCCGCCGGGTTGATTTTGATGCCGGGGATTTCCGCCAAGCCGCGCGCCAGCCGCTGCGCGCGCTCATGGTCCTTGGCCAGCAGCGGCGGATGTTTTTCCAGCGCCACCAGTCCGGCCGCGGCCAGCACGCCCGCCTGCCGCATGCCGCCGCCGAACATCTTGCGGAAGACGCGCGCCTTGTCGACGAAGGCGCGCGAGCCCACCACCATCGAGCCCACCGGCGCCCCCAGCCCTTTCGACAGGCAGAACATTATGGAATCGACGTTGCGCGTGATGTCCGCCACGCTCTTGCGCAGAAAGGTCGCGGCGTTGAAGATGCGCGCCGCGTCGAGGTGCACCGGGATGCCGCGCTCGTGCGCGCGGTCGCAGATTTCGTCCTTCACCTCGGTGGGCAGCACGCGCCCGCCGGCGATGTTGTGCGTGTTCTCGAGCGAGACCAGCCCCGTTTGCGCGCGGTAGTACACCTTCGGCCGGATGGCGGGCTCGACGTGCTTCCAGGTCAGCACCCCGTCGGCGGTCTCGACCGCGCGCGGCAGGCAGCCGGCGATGGCCGTCATCGACGCCATCTCGAAGTTGAAAATGTGCCCGCGCGACTCGCACACCACTTCGTTGCCGTGGTCGCAGTGGATGCGGATGCAAATCAAGTTACCCATCGAGCCCGTGGGAACGAAGAGCGCCGCCTCGCGCTCGAAGATTTCCGCCGCGCGCGCCTCCAAGCGGTTCACCGTCGGGTCTTCGAGGTAAACGTCGTCGCCGACCTCCGCTTCCGCCATCGCCCGGCGCATCTCCGGCGTGGGCTTGGTAACGGTGTCGCTGCGCAAGTCCACCGGCTGATCGAGCTTGTTCTCCCGCTCGGCCGCACTTGCGACCTTTGTTTCAACCTTGCTCGCCATTCCCTGCCTCCTCCTCAATCACGAAGAAATGTCATCCCGAGCGGAGCCCCGACGCAGTCGGGGCGAAGTCGAGGGACCTGCTTTTTTTCACTCACCGACGATCCGCACCTTCACCTCTCGCTTCCGCGGCCCATCGAACTCGCAGAAGAAAATCCCCTGCCAGCGCCCCAGCCCCAGCTTGCCGCCTTCGATGGGCACGACCTGCGAGCTGCCCACCAGCGACGCCTTGATGTGCGAGTCGGCGTTGCCTTCGTAGTGCTTGTAGGCCGCGTTGCGCGGCGCCAGGCGGTCGAGCGCGTCGCCGATATCGCGCGCCACGTCCGGGTCGTCGCTCTCGTTGATGAGGATGCCGGCGGTGGTGTGCGGCACGTAGAGCTGGCAGGCGCCCGACTCCACGCCCGACTCCTTCACCCGCCGCGCCACCTCGCGTGTGATGTCCTTGAGCTCGGTGCGGGCACGCGTCTCCACGACGACCGTCTGCCAGGCGGCGCTCACACCCGCTGCTCGGTTCTCTTTCATCGCGCTGATGCCGCCATTATAGCCACCCGCCACCATCGTTTCCAACGAATGTCATCCCGAGCGAAGCCCCGACGCAGTCGGGGCGAAGTCGAGGAACCTGCTTTTTCTTTCGCTCGCTATAGAGAGATCACCTGATGATCGGGACACGGATGCTTGATCTCTCCCAGCAACCGCTCCACCAACGGCTGCCCGAACCGCGCCACAAAGGTCAGGAAGCTCAGCCGCCGTTCCTGCAAATCGCGCTCGGGGTGCAGCCAGTTGCACAGCAGCTCGGTGTGCCGCCCGACAATCTCCTCGCGCTCCGCCTGCGCCCGCGCCGCCTTGCGCCGCAGCTTCTCAAACTGGTAGAGCATCTTCCGCCGGCTGGTCTCCGCCGCGCCCGCCAGTGTCGGATCGAGCCGCTGCACCGCCGCGGCCGTCTCGGTCAGTTGCTTTTCAATCTTCGCCTGCGTTTTCTCCAGTTGCCGCGACAAACCACGCGGCAGCCGCTGGGCAGCCACCCGTAGCCGCACCTGCTCTAGCGCGTGCCAGCAATCGGTGACGCTCAGCTTGTACTTCTTCATCAGCCGTTGCACCTTGGGCGGCACCAGCGTCAGGCTCACGCGTGGCACGATGACCGGCATCCGCCCCAGCAGCTTTTCGTACAGCACCGACGCCTGGGCGAAGTAGGTCGCTTCGTGCGGCCCCGCCACGTAGGCCGCTGTCGGCAGCAGCCAGTCCTGCTGAATGGGCCGCAGAAGCACGTTGGCGCTGAAACGCTCCGGCGCCGACTCCAACGCCGCCAGCAGCGCACTCAATGACTGCTCGCCCTGCCCCGCCAGATGAAACCCGCTCCCACGCCGCCGCAGCGGCACCCGCTTCCCGTTGACCATCACAAACAGCAGCGTGGCGTTGTCGCGCAGGTGCACCTGAGCGTGGTAGCCCGCCTGCTCCAGCTCGCGGTCGCGCCCGCGCACCGCCGCGTGCAGGCTCTCCGCTTCTTCCAGCGCACGGCGAAACACCGGCTGCGACAGCTCGTGCAGCTTCGGATGCATGGGATCGAGGATCACCAGCCCCCGCCCGGCGAACAGCCGCGCGAGCAGCCGCGCGAACGCATCGGCGTAGGTCGCGCCCGGCGCGTAGCTGCTTAGTATCTCCTCGGCCTCGCCAGCCAGCTCCGGAGGCCACATCTTCCAGGCTTGGCGACGCAACAACTCGACACCGTAGGTCAGCTCCGTGCGCCCGACGGGCACGCTCTCAGGATGCGCGGATTCATCGCGCAGCGGCAGAAGTTGGTCCCGCCGATCGAGCAGCAGGCAGTGGTTGACCTCGGCGAAATCGTGGTCTTCCGTCGCCATCCAGAAGACCGGGACCGCCGGCGTGCCCTCTGCGGTCAGCTTCTCCGCGAGATGAACCGCCGTGAGCGCCTTGTACACGCTGTAGGCCGGCCCGCTGAACAGCCCCACCTGCTGTCCGGTGACCACCGCTACCGCCTTCCCTTCGCCGAGCCGCTCGATGTTCTGCTCGACCCCGGCGTCGCCCCCCCACCTGCGGTTCTGCTCCGCCAGCACATCGGCAACCGCGCCGCACCGCGAGACCTCGCGGTTGATTTGCCCGGCCGCGCGCGTGAAGGCGGATGAATCATGCGGGCTGTGCGCGTAGAACTGCGAAACGCTGCCAAAGCGGTAGAGGTAGTCGGCGAGCAGCCTAGATGTGTGCGGAATCTCAGTGAACGGAATACAGTGCGGGTCCATCGGAGCCGGCCATCATAGTCGCCCCACAGCAATCAGAGCAAGCCGCCTCCACACGCTGTCATCCCGAGCGGAGCCCAGCCCGCCTTGGGCGGGCAGGGCGCAGTCGAGGGATCTGCTTTTTCTTGTAAGGCGGGGCAACCCTTCAGGGTTGCAATTGGACAGCCTCAGTCATTGGGCTTCAGCCCCTGAGGGCAGCTCGGGTCACCCAGCGGCAGGGGCCGCTGGGCTGAACAGGAATCAATTGAGGCTTGAGAAGATGCGCTTGATCTCCGCCCGCGCGGCTTCGTCGGGCGGCAGCAGTGGCGCCCGCGGCGCCCCGCCGACGTACCCGCGCAGCTCCATGGCGAACTTCAACCCCGCGATGCCGAACCGGGAGGTCACCGCCGCCGTCGGCTCCAGCAGCCTCTGCTGCAACGCGCGCGCCCGCGCGTGCTCGCCCGCGCAGACCGCACGATACAACTCCACGCACAGCTCCGGCAGCGCGCAGGCCACCGCCAGGATGGCGCCCTGCGCCCCCAGCACCATCGACGGATACAGCGTCGAAGCCGAACCCACCAGCACTTGAAACTCGGGCGGCACCAGCGCAATCAGGTCGCCCACCAGCTTCACGTCGCCCGAGCTTTCCTTGATGCCCGCGATGTTCGGGTGCTCGGCCAGCCGCGCCACCAGCGGCGCTTCCACCTTGAGCCCGGTGAACTGCGGCACCGAGTAGATGAGCACGGGAATGGGGCTCTCATCGGCGAGGGCGCGGAAGTGCCGCTCCAGCGCCGCCGCGGTCATCTGCGGCTTGAAGTAGGCGGGCGTGCGCACCAGCGCGGCCTGGTAACCGAGCCCGGCGGCGCGCTGCGTCAGCGCAATCGTCTCGGCCGTGCCCTCGCAGCCGGTGCCCGCAATCAGCACCTTCTCTGAATCCGCCGCGCCCCGCACCCTCTCCCAAATCTTCACCTTTTCGTCTTCGCTCAAGTAAACCGACTCGCCCGTCGAGCCCACCACCACGTAACCCGCCAGCCCGGTGCCGTTGTATTTCTGCACGTTGGCCGCCAGCGCCTGCAGCTCAACGCTGCCGTCCGTTGCGAAGGGAGTGGTCAGCGGCGGGAAGATTCCCTTCAGGCTGATGGACCGCCGGCTCACGGGCGCGACTCCGGAGGAGAAGCCAGGCGCGCCGGGGCTTCCCGCGGCTCGCCGGCCGAGCCGGCCGCCGCCGGAGGCTTGCGCGCCACCGCCTTCGGATAGAGGTCCTGGAGGCAGTGAATCTCCACCTTGTGCTTCTGCAGCGCCGCGATGCCGCTCACCGCCGCCAGCCCGCCTTCCAGCGTGGTGATGCACGGCACCTGGTGCCGCACCGCCGTGCGCCGGATGGCGCGCTCGTCGTAGTGCGACTTGGCGCCCAGCGGCGTGTTGACGATGAGCTGCACCTTGCCGCCCTTGAGCAAGTCGACAATGTTCGGCCGCCCCTCGTTCACTTTGTAGACCCGCTCGACCTTCAAGCCGGCAGCCGACAACGAAGCCGTGGTTCCGGTGGTGGCGATGAGCTTGAAGCCCAGCGCCGCCAGCTCGCGCGCAATCGGCGCCAGCGCCCGCTTGTCGCGGTCGTTCACGCTCAGGAACGCGGTCCCAGCCGTCGGCAGCCGCTGCCCCGCCGAGAGTTGCGCCTTGGCGAAGGCCGTGCCGAACGTCGTCCCCACGCCCATCACTTCGCCGGTGGATTTCATCTCCGGCCCGAGAATCGTGTCCACGCCGTGGAAGCGACTGAAGGGGAACACCGGCGATTTCACGGCATAGAACCCGTTCGGCGCCGAGCTCTTCGGCAACTCGAAGTCGCGGATACGCGCGCCGGTCATCACCCACGCCGCCAGCTTGGCCAGCGGCACGCCGGTCGCTTTGCTGACGTAAGGCACGGTGCGCGAGGCGCGCGGGTTCACTTCGAGCACGTAGACCGTGTCGCCCTGGCCGCCCTCGGGGCGCGACGGCACCGCGTACTGCACGTTCATCAGGCCGCGCACGTCGAGCGCGCGCGCCAGCCGCCGCGTGTAGTCGCGGATGGTCTCGAGGTGCCGCTCTTCGAGCTGGTAGGCTGGCAGCACGCAGGAGGAGTCGCCGGAGTGGATGCCGGCCTCCTCGATGTGCTCCATGATGCCGCCGATGTAGAGGTCCTCGCCGTCGGCCAGCGCGTCCACGTCGAGCTCGAAGGAATCCTCCAGGAACTGGTCCACCAGAATCGGCAGCGCTTGCACGAACTCTTCCGCCTCGCGCACGTAGGTCTCCACCGTGTCGCGGTCGTAGGCAATCACCATGGCGCGCCCGCCGAGCACGTAGGATGGCCGCACCACCACCGGGTATCCGATGCGCTCGGCCACCTCGACCGCTTCGCCGGCGCTCCACGCCAGCCCGTGCCGCGGCACCGGGATGTTGAGCTGAGCCAGCAGGCTGTTGAACTGCTGCCGGTCTTCCGCCAGGTCGATCGAATCCGGCGAGGTGCCGATGATGTTGACCCCGGCCACCTGCAGCGCCCGCGCCAGGTTCAGCGGCGTCTGTCCGCCGAATTGCACGATGACGCCGTCGGGCTTCTCCCGCGCCACGATGCTCATCACGTTCTCGAACGTCAGCGGCTCGAAGTAGAGCCGGTCGGAGGTGTCGTAGTCGGTGGAGACCGTCTCCGGGTTGCAGTTCACCATCAGCGTCTCGAACCCCGCCTCTTTGAGCGCGAAGCTGGCGTGGCAGCAGGCGTAGTCGAACTCAATCCCCTGCCCGATGCGGTTGGGCCCGCTGCCGAGGATCATGATTTTCTTGCGCTCGGTCGGCTCGACCTCGTCCTCCTCCTCGTAGGTCGAGTAGAGGTAGGGTGTGAAGGACTCGAACTCCGCCGCGCAGGTGTCGACGCGCTTGAAAACGGCCTCCAGCCCCAGCTCCAGCCGCTGCCGCCGCACCACCGCCTCGCTCACGTTCCACAACCCGCCCAGGTGCTCGTCGGAGAAGCCGTTGCGCTTGGCTTCGCGCAGCAGCTCCGTCGGAACATTCTCGTAGGTGAAGCCCGCCAGCCGCTGCTCCAGCTCCACAATCTGCCCCATCTGGCGGATGAACCACGGGTCGATCTTGGTCAGGTTGCAGATTTCTTCCTGGCTCATCCCCTGGCGCAGCGCGGCGAAGAGCGCGTCGAGCCGCTGCGGCGTGGGCACGCCCAGGAGCGCGCGCAGTTGCTCCTCCGGCAGCCGCGGGAAGGTGAAGCGCTTCCCGGTCTCGAGCGAACGCATGCCCTTGAGCAGCGCTTCCTTGAACGTCCGCCCGATGGCCATCACTTCGCCCACCGACCGCATCTCGGTGCCCAGCGTGCGGTCGGCCCCGGGGAATTTCTCGAACTGCCACTTGGGAATCTTGGCCACCACGTAGTCAATCGTCGGCTCGAACGACGCCGGCGTCTTGCGCGTGATGTCGTTGGGGATTTCATCCAGCGTGAAGCCCACCGCCAGCTTGGCGGCGATCTTGGCGATGGGAAAACCCGTTGCCTTCGACGCCAGCGCCGAGCTGCGCGACACCCGCGGGTTCATCTCGATAACCAGCATCCGCCCGTTGTCGGGGTGAACGGCGAACTGGATGTTCGACCCGCCGGTGTCGACCCCGACCTCGCGGATGATGCGCTGCGCCCAGTCGCGCATGCGCTGGTACTCCTTGTCGGTCAGCGTTTGCGCCGGCGCCACCGTGATGGAGTCGCCGGTGTGTACGCCCATGGGGTCGAAGTTTTCGATCGAGCAGATGACCACCACGTTGTCGGCCAGGTCGCGCATCACCTCGAGCTCGAACTCTTTCCAACCCAGCACCGCCTCTTCGACCAGCACCTCGTGCACCGGGCTCAGGTCGAGCCCGCGGCTGGTGATGTCGTCGAACTCCTCCGGGTTGAAAGCGATGCCGCCGCCGGTGCCGCCCAGCGTGAACGACGGCCGGATGACCACCGGGTAGCCGACCTTGCCGGCGAAAGCGTGCCCGTCCTTGAGGTTGTTGACGAGCTGGCTGCGCGGGCACTCCAGGCCCACGCGCGCGCAGGCGTCTTTGAACCAAAGCCGGTCTTCGGCCACCTTGATGGCGCGCAGCGAGGCGCCGATGAGCTCGACGCCGTACTTCTCCAGGATGCCTTCCTCCGCCAGCTCGACCGCCAGGTTGAGCGCCGTCTGCCCGCCCACCGTGGGCAGCAGCGCGTCCGGCCGCTCGCGCGCGAGGATGGCTTCCAGGTGGTCGGCGGTGAGCGGCTCGACATAAGTCCGGTCGGCGATCTCCGGGTCAGTCATGATGGTGGCGGGGTTGGAATTGACCAGGACAACCTGGTAGCCCTCGCTCTTCAGCGCCTTGCAAGCCTGCGTCCCCGAGTAGTCGAACTCGCACGCCTGCCCGATGACAATCGGCCCCGACCCGACAATCAGTATCTTCCGGATGTCCTTCCTCTTCGCCATCAGCTCCTTATCCCCACCCCCACCTTGTCATCCCGAGTCCGTCCTCCCGCTTCGCGGGAGGGCGGGCGAGGGACCTGCTTTTTCTTGAGTGCTCGGCTCATTGCCTTTCGTCAGGGCACGGCTTCAGCCGTGCCGAAAGCCCGCGTCCCCTCCCGGGGCTTTAGCCCCT
>Ga0137796_10001944_pt1 | contig 11360 bp, 12 predicted proteins | sample OV2TP3_FD_97704 | JGI IMG/M metagenome (GOLD analysis project Ga0137796, IMG submission 97704)
GTCCTTGCCTCTCCTGCCTCTCAGGAAATACTTGTCGAGAAGCCAGACCAGGCCGGTGACCACCAGCAGGATCAGCAGGAACAGCGCGAAGTTCAACGCTCGCCCCGCTGCAGCACCGCGAGAAAAGCCTCCTGCGGGATCTCCACCGAGCCGACCTGCTTCATGCGCTTTTTCCCTTCCTTCTGCTTCTCCAGCAGCTTGCGCTTGCGCGTGACGTCGCCGCCGTAGCACTTGGCGAGCACGTTCTTGCGCAGCGCCTTCACGTTCTCGCGCGCCACGATGTGCGAGCCGATGGCGGCCTGGATGGCGACGTCGAACATTTGTCGCGGAATCAATGTTCTCAACTTGTTTACAAGGTCTCTTCCCCGTTGCTGCGCGCTCTCGCGATGCACCATGCTGGAGAGCGCGTCGACGCGCTCGCCGTTGACCAGGATATCGAGCCGCACGACGTCGGTGGTGCGGTATTCCTTGAATTCGTAGTCGAGCGAGCCGTAGCCGCGCGTCATCGACTTCAGGCGGTCGAAGAAATCCATCACCACCTCGTTCAGCGGCAGATCGTAGGAGATCACCACGTGCCGCGCCGAGTAGTGCAGGTTGGTCTGGATGCCGCGCTTGTGCGTGCACAGCGTGATCACCGGGCCGACGTACTCCTGCGGCACGAAGATCCTGGTGGCGATCACCGGCTCGCGGATCTCCTGGATCAGGGCGGGGTCCGGCAGGCGCGCCGGGTTGGACACCTGCTCCGCCGTGCCGTCGCGCAGCAGCACCTCGTAGACGACCGACGGCGCCGTGGTGATGAGATGCATGCCGTACTCGCGCTCGAGCCGCTCCTGCACGATGTCCATGTGCAGCAGGCCGAGGAACCCGCATCTGAAGCCGAAGCCCAGCGCCTGCGAGGTCTCGGGCTCGTAATGGAACGAGGCGTCGTTCAGGTGCAGCTTCTCGAGCGCGTCGCGCAGCGCCTCGTATTCGCTCGCCTCCACCGGATAGAGTCCGGCGAACACCTGCGGCTTGATCTCCTTGAAGCCCGGCAGCGGCCGCGCGGCGGGCTTGTCGTCGTGCGTAATGGTGTCGCCGACCTTTGCCGCGCGCAGCTCCTTGATGCCGGCGGTGACGTAGCCCACTTCTCCCGCCGACAGGGAGTCCTTCTCCCCTGCCTTGGGCGTAAAGATCCCCACGTGGTCGCAAAGATACGCGGCGCCCGTGCTCATCAGGCGGATGCGGTCCTTCGGTCGCAGCGACCCGTCGACCACGCGCACCAGCATCACCACCCCGACGTAGTTGTCGAACCAGGAATCGATGATCAGGGCCTTCAGCCTTTCCGAAGAGCTGCCCCTCGGGGCGGGCACGCGGGCGATGACCGCCTCGAGGATCGCGGGCACGTTTTCGCCGGTCTTCGCGCTGACGCGCAGCGCGTCCGCCGCGGCTATGCCGATGACGTCCTCGATCTCCTGGATCGCCTTGTCGGGATCGGCCGAGGCGAGATCGATCTTGTTCAGCACCGGAATCACCTCGACGCCCTGCTCGATCGCGGTGTAGCAGTTCGCCACCGTCTGGGCCTCCACGCCCTGCGAGGCGTCGACCACCAGCACCGCGCCCTCGCAGGCCGCGAGCGAGCGACTCACCTCGTAGGAAAAGTCCACGTGGCCCGGCGTGTCGATGAGATTGAGCAGATAGGTGTCGCCGTCGCGCGCGCGGTACTGCAGCGCGGCGGTCTGCGCCTTGATGGTGATGCCGCGCTCGCGCTCGAGCTCCATCGAGTCGAGCACCTGCTCGGACATCTCGCGCTCGGCAAGCCCGCCGCACATCTGGATGAAGCGGTCCGCGAGCGTCGACTTGCCGTGGTCGATGTGCGCGATGATGGAGAAGTTGCGGATGTGACTCTGGGCCATAAAGAAAGAGGGCGCCGCCTGCCGCGCGACACCCTCGTTGAGCGCGCTATTTTACAACAGGGCTTCGCGCAGCGCCGCTTCGTCGAGCCGGGCGTGGCAGATCTCGTTGCCGAGCGCGTCGGCCAGGACCGGTACCCGCAGACCGTAGCGCTTCTTCAGCGCGGGGTCGGAATCGACGTCGATCTCGTCGAAGGGCACGCCGAGCGCGCGCAGCCCTTCCGCCATCTCCTCGCACAGATGGCAGTTGGCTCTTCCGTAAACCCTAACCTTTGTCAGTCAGCCCCGAGACGGTGACGAACGCCATCGCCTCGCCGCGCTTCACCTGCAGCGTCAGGACGGCATTCTTGTCGAGCCCGGCGAGCAGCTTGTTGAACTGCTCGACGGATTTCAGCTCGGTGTGCTGGCCTTTGTGCACCACGGTGAGCAGCACGTCGCCCTTGCGCACGTCCGCCTTGGCATCGGGCCGGACCTCGGTCACCACCAGGCCGTTGGCAACCTTCATCTCCTTCTTCTGCTCGCCCGAGAGCTCCGCCACCACGATGCCCAGGCGGTTCGCCGGCACCCCCGCGGATTTCGGGGTGCGCGGCGCATCGCGCGCGGCGACGCGCTCCTCGGGCAGCTCGTCCACGGTGACGGAGAGAGCGCGCTTCGCCCCCTTGCGCCAGACCTCGATCGCGGCCTGCGAGCCGGGGCGCGTCGCGCCGACCAGGCGCGGCAGATCGCCCATGGACTCCACCGGCTTGCCGCCGAAGCTGAGCACGATGTCGGTCGATTCCATGCCGGCCTTGTCCGCCGGGCTGCCTTTCTCCACGGAGGTCACGAGCGCGCCGCGCGGGCGGTCGAGGCCGAAGGACGTGGCGAGGTCCCGCGTCACCTCCTGGATCAGGACGCCGATGCGGCCGCGCGCGACGCGGCCCTTCTCGCGCAGCTGCCGCTGGATGTCGAGCGCAACGTCGATCGGGATGGCGAACGACAGGCCCATGAAGCCGCCGGTGCGGCTGTAGATCTGCGAGTTGATGCCGACCACCTCGCCGCGCATGTTGAACAGCGGTCCGCCCGAGTTGCCCGGATTGATGGCGACGTCGGTCTGGATGAACGGCACGAAGTTTTCCTGCGGCAGCGAGCGGCCCTTCGCGCTGACGATGCCAGCCGTGACCGTGTTCTCGAAGCCGAAGGGGGCGCCGATGGCGACCACCCATTCGCCGACTTTCAGCTTGCCGGGATCGCCGAACTTGACCGCCGGCAGGTTGCCGTTACCGTCGATCTTGATGATCGCGATGTCGGTGCGCTTGTCGGCGCCGATCACCTTGGCCTTGAACTCGCGCTTGTCGGTGAACTTGACGTTGATCTCGTCGGCGCCTTCGACTACGTGCGCGTTGGTGAGGATGTAGCCGTCGGCGCTGATGATGAACCCCGAGCCGAGCGAGCGGCTCTCCGGGCGCGGCGCCGGCCCGGGCTGCTGCCGCGGGATGAAGCGGCGGAAGAACTCGAGCACCTCCTCGTCCTCGACGCCGGGCACCTGCGGCAGGGCGCTGCGGCGCACCGCCTGCGTAGTGCTGATGTTGACGACGGCGTTGCCCTGCTCGTCGACCAGGCGGCTGAAGTCGGGAAGCACCTGCGTCTGCGCAGCCGCGGCGGCACAGAATGCCGCCAGCCAGAGACAGGCCAGGGCTCTTGCGAATTGCATGTTGTTGTCTCCCAGAGTTACGGTTACCTACTGTGGACGGCGGTATTCGACCGCGTCCGCGATGCGCTGCACGCTCAGCGCCGGCGCCTCGCCCACCACCGTCACCATGTGGTTCGCGACCTCGCGCGTATAGATGTGGATGGCGCCCATGCTGGCAAGACCCGTGCGTACCGGATCGCGGCGCGCCTCGAGAGGCTCGATGAATACCGACACGGCGGCGAGCCCGTCCGAGTACACCACCTGGCCCACCGGCCTGGACTGGCCCATGCGGCGCTTGAGCTCGATCACCTTGTGAAAGCCGGGCAGCTCGGCGCTCAATCCCCAGCCGGCGAGCCGTGCCGGCGAGGCGCCGGCGTCTTCCACCTTCCAGGCGCGCACCGTGTGCCGCGACCTGACCATGTCGCGCGTCACGCCGCCGATCGCCAGCTGCGTGAACATGAACTGCTCGACGCTCTGCTCGTCGGCGCCGAAGGTGACCGCCTTCAGCAGCATGCCGCTGGCAACGTCGGCGTACAGCCGGTAGCCGTAGCGCAGGTTGTCCCTGGGGGTCAGCAGCACCGCCTGGCTGTCGAAACCCGCGATGCGGCGCGTCTCGCCGAGCGCGATGTCGTAGTGGCGCGCGAGCGCGTGGATCTTTTCGGGCAGCAGCGCCGGGAAGCTGCGGTCGGCAGTGCGCCGGTCGACCTTCACCACCCGGCTGCCCGGCAGATAGCACTTGACGGTGTCGCGCGTGCGCACGATCTCGCGCGGCACGCCGTCGAGCACCTCCAGGCGCTCGATCTCGCCGCCGGCGCCGACGTAGCGCGTAATGCGCGAGGTCTCGCTGCGGCCGTCATGCTGGTAGACGAAGGTGCCGGTGTAAGAAAGCTTCTGGGTCGCGTCCTGGATCTTGCGCAGCCAGCCGAGCGTTTCGGGCGACTGGGCCTGGGCGACGCCTGCGGCCAGGGCGATAAGCGCCCCCAGGCAACGGAACCTCACCTGCGCGGCTCCTCGGATTGCTCGGACACCGCGCGCACGTAAGGCGCCATGCCCTGAAGCGAGGCGCGCGGAGAGAACCCCTGGTGGGCGAGCAGATAGTCGTTGGCGGCGCTCGGCAAAGGCACGATGACGGGCTTCGCTTCGGGCTTGACCTGCGCCACCGGCGCCTGGACCGGGACCACCCGCTGCTCGGGCGCGATCGCCACCCAGCCGACCAGCGCCACGGCCGCCGCGCTGGCGGCAGCGGACAGGGCGAACCACTTGCGCTTCTCGGCCAGGGTGCGCGCCGGCGCGAGCACCGTAGGCTCCTCGGCCAGGCGCGAAGCGACGCGGGCGGTGAAGCCGCCGGACAGCAGCCGGCTGTCGCGCATTGCATCGCTGATCAGGTGGTAGGTGCGCCAGGCCTCGGCTGCGGCGGCGTCGCGCGCCAGCGCCCGGATCAATTCGCCGGCGGACTGGTCGTCCAACTCGCCGTCCATCAACGCCGAAATCTTGTCTCTCATGCCCCTACCACCTCTTGTCTTTCCGGGTCCCCAATAACGGCCTGAGCTGCTCGGCGATCGCCTCGCGGGCGCGGAAGATGCGCGAGCGCACCGTGCCGATCGGACAGTCCATCGCCTGTGCGATGTCCTCGTAGCTCATGCCTTCGATCTCGCGCATCTGAATCGCCTTGCGCAGCTCCTCGGGCAGGCTCTCGATCGTCGAGTTCACCGTCTCGGCTATCTCGTTCGACAGCAGCACGCTCTCCGGCGTGTTGATGTCGCGCAACTGCTCGCCTTCCTCGAATCCTTCCGCCTCGTCGGCCTCTACCTCGGTCGAGGTCGGCGCCCGCCGCCCCATGGCCATCAGGTAGTTCTTGGCCGTATTGATTCCGATCCTGTACAGCCACGTGTAAAACGCGCTGTCTCCACGGAACGCGGGGAGCGCCCGGTAGGCCTTGATGAACGCTTCCTGCGTCACATCTTCGACCTCGGCTGGATCGCGAATGAAGCGCGACAACAGCCGCGCCAGCTTGCGCTGGTACTTCTCTACAAGCAGCTCGAAAGCACGCTTGTCGCCGTGCTGCGCCCGCGCCACCAGCTGCCGGTCGACGTCGCGGTCGCTCACAGCCAGGGCTCCCCACCCCGTTTGCAACGCCTATGTGCCACAGACACGCGCACTTGGAAATAGTTCGGTGCGGGCCCGGGGCGCGCCTTACGCCGCCAGTTGCTTCCCCGCCACGGCCGGCAGCCTGCCCCAGAGCGCCCAGATGCGCAGCGCGCGGAACGAATCGCGGCCGAGCATGTCGCCGGTGACGAGGATGGTGCGCCGCACCGGACGCCGCATCGGCAGCGTGACCATGAAACGGCTGACGTAGCGGCGCTCGGCCGGCTGGCCGTCGATCCTTGCACCGCTTGCAAGCTCGAGGATCACGCCCGACCCGGAGATCTCCATGGCCCGCACCGAAGCCGGCGACCTGAGAAGCCCCCGGCTCCAGGCCGCCGCCGCGCCGAGCGCGAGCAGCGCCGCCGCAAGCAGGCCGCCCGCGGCGCCGGGCAGCACCACAGCGACCGAGCCTGCCGCAAGTGCATGCAGCGCGACGATCGCTGCCGCGAGCGCGTAGGAAGGAGCGAGCTCCAGACGCAGGTTGCGCGCGCCGCTCAAAGGCCGGCCAGCACCAGGGTGCCGTTGGTGCCGCCGAAGCCGAAGGAGTTGGACAGCGCGACGCGGATCGGCATCCTGCGCGCCGCGTTGGGAACGTAGTCCAGATCGCATTCCGGATCGGGCTCGCGCAGGTTGATCGTCGGCGGCGACACCTGATCGCGGATCGCGAGCGCCGTGAACACCGCCTCCACGCCGCCCGCCGCGCCCAGCAGGTGGCCGGTCATCGACTTGGTCGAGTTCACCGCGACGCCTGCGGCGCGGCTTCCCAGCAGGCGCTTGACCGCCTTGGTCTCGGCGAGGTCGCCCAGAGGGGTCGAGGTGCCGTGCGCGTTGATGTAGTCGACCGCGGAGCCTTCCAGATTCGCGTCCTTCAGGGCGTTGCGCATGGCGCGGTAGCCGCCGTCGCCGTCCTCGGGGGGAGCTGTCATGTGGTAGGCGTCGGCCGAGACCCCGTAGCCGACGAGCTCGCAGTAGATGCGCGCGCCGCGCGCCTTGGCATGCTCGTACTCCTCCAGAACCACCGCCCCCGCGCCCTCTCCGAGCACGAAGCCGTCGCGCTCCCTGTCCCAGGGACGGCTTGCGGCCGCCGGGTCCTGGTTGCGGGTGGAAAGCGCGCGCGCCGCCGCGAAGCCGCCCACCGCGAGCTCGGTCACCACGGCTTCCGCCCCTCCCGCGATCATCACATCCACCTCGCCGTAGCGGATCGACTTTCCCGCCTCGCCGATGCAATGCGTCGAGGTGGTGCACGCGGTGACCATCGCGAGATTCGGCCCTTTGGCCCCCAGCTCGATCGACAGCAGCCCGGCGATCATGTTGATGATGGTTCCGGGAATGAAGAACGGCGAGATGCGCCGCGGGCCGCTCTGCTTGAGCTCGTTGTGCATCGACTCGATGAGCGGCAGGCCGCCGATGCCCGAGCCGAAATTGATGCCGATGCGCTCGGCGTTCTCGGCGCTCGCCTGCAGCCCCGCGTCGCGCCACGCCTGCAGGCCCGCGGCCATGCCGTAATGGATGAACAGATCCATGCGCCGCGCCTCCTTCGGCGACATGTACGCAGAGACGTCGAATTGCTTCACCTCGCCCGCGATCTGGCAGGCGAGCCGCGACGGGTCGAAGCGCGTGATGCGGGTGATGCCCGAATTCCCCGCGAGCGCGTTGTCCCAGGCTTGCTGGACCGTGTTGCCGATCGGGCAGACGACTCCGAGCCCGGTGACGACGACTCTACGGCGGGTCACTCGCTTTCCAGTTACTTGGCGTGAGCCTTGATGTAGTCGACGGCCTGCTGCACGGTGGTGATCTTCTCGGCCTCCTCGTCGGGAATCTCGGTCTCGAACTCCTCCTCCAGCGCCATCACCAACTCGACCGTATCGAGCGAATCGGCGCCGAGGTCGTCGACGAACGAGGACTCGTTCTTGATCTCGGTCTCGTTCACGCCGAGCTGCTCGGCGATGATTTTCTTTACACGTGGTTCGATGTTCTCCATCAGGGCTCCTTCCCGATCGGGGGGCGTATTTTACGACATATACATGCCGCCGTTGACGTGCAGGACCGACCCGGTGACGTAGCTCGCGCCCGCGGAGGCGAGATACGCGACCGCGGCCGCGACGTCCTGCGGCGAGCCGAGCCGGCCGAGCGGAATCTGCGCGAGAGCCGCGGCTCGCTGCTCCTCGGAGAGCGCGCGCGTCATGTCGGTGTCGATGAATCCCGGCGCCACGCAGTTGACCGTGATGCTGCGGCTGCCGAGCTCGCGCGCAAGCGACTTCGTCATCCCCACGACGCCGGCCTTGGCGGCGGCGTAGTTCGCCTGCCCGGGATTGCCCGCGGCGCCGACCACCGAGGTGATGTTGATGATCCTGCCCCAGCGCGCCTTCATCATGCCGCGCATCACCGCGCGGGACAGACGAAACACGCTGCGCAGGTTGGTCTCGATCACCGCGTCCCAGTCGGCGTCCTTCATGCGCAGCGCCAGGTTGTCGCGCGCGATGCCGGCGTTGTTGACGAGGATCAGCACGTCGCCGAGCTCTTTGCGGATGGCCTCGATCAGCGCATCGCACTGCGCGCCGTCGCGCACGTCGAGGACCTTGCCGATCCCGGGAATTGCCTTGGCGCCCTCTGCCGTGGTGGCGGTCCCGACCACTCTCGCGCCCTGCTTCGCAAGCTCCTCGGCGATGGCGCGGCCGATGCCGCGCGAGGCCCCGGTCACCAGCGCGATCTTTCCGTCCGGCATGCTCATGCTCCCTTGATCTCCTGCAACGCCTGTTCGAGGGATGCTTTGTCAGAAACAGCTATGCATTGAAGCGAATCCTCGATCCTGCGGTTCAACCCCGTGAGCACCTTGCCCGGCCCGCACTCGATGATGTGCGTCACTCCGAGGCTGCGCATCTTCCTGATCGTCTCCACCCAGCGCACCGGCGATGCCGCCTGGCGCGCGAGCGCGTCCTTGATCGCCTGCGGCTCGGTTTCGATTTTCACGTCGACATTGTTGACCAGGTCGATCTTCGGTCTGGAAAACGAAATGGCTGCGAGAAATTCCTTCAGGCGCTCGCCCGCGGGCTGCATCAGGCTGGTATGGAACGGGGCGCTCACCGGCAGCGGCATCGCGCGCTTCGCGCCGCGCGACTTGCAAAGCTGCGTGGCGCGCTCTACCGCGCGCGCCTCGCCGGCGATCACGACCTGGCCCGGAGCATTGAAATTGACTGCCTGGACCCGGCCGAGCGCCTCGGCACAGGCCTGGCGCACGCCGTCGTCGTCCAGGCCGAGGATCGCGGCCATCGCCCCCTCGCCGGGCGGCACTGCCTCCTGCATGAACACGGCGCGCGAGCGAACCAGCGGCAGGCAATCGCGGAACGCGAGCACGCCCGCGGCAACCAGGGCCGCGTACTCCCCGAGGCTGTGTCCGGCAACGACCACGGGCTGCGGCCCCCCGAGTCCGCGCCACGCCCGGTAAGCGGCGCAGTCGGCCGCGAGCATCGCGGGCTGGGTATTGATGGTCTGGTTGAGCGCCTCGGCCGGGCCTGCGTCGAGCATGCGGATGAACTCGCCGCCGAGAACCTCGGCCGCCTCCGCCCGCACCTCGGCCACGCCGGGCAGGCCTTCGTAGCCGCGCAGCATGCCGACCGCCTGCGAGCCCTGTCCCGGGAAGACCATCGCGAGCTTCATAGGGTGACGAGGCAGGAGCCCCAGGTGAACCCGCCCCCGACCCCTTGCATCAGCACGCGCTGCCCCTTGCGGATCTTGCCGGCGCGCACGAACTCGTCCAGCGCGAGCGGCACGGAAGCCGCCGAGGTATTGCCGTGGTGATCGACCGTGACAACCAGCTTCTCGAGCGGCAGGTGCAGCTTGCGCGCCGTGGCCTCGAGTATCCGCACGTTCGCCTGGTGGGGTATCAGCCAGTCGACCTCATCGAGGCTCATGGCCGCGGCGGCGACGGTCTCGCGCGCCGACTCCTCGAGCACCTTCACCGCGAACCTGAACACCGCCTGCCCGTCCATCTGCAGGAAAGGCGAGCCGATCACGCTGCCGCGCGACACGTTGCCCGGAACCGAAAGCATCCCGGACAGGCTGCCGTCGGCGTGCAGGACACTGGCGTGGATCCCGGGCTGGGAGCCCGCGACCAGCACCGCCGCGCCGGCGCCGTCTCCGAACAGCACGCAGGTGCCGCGGTCGTTCCAGTCGAGGATGCGGGAAAATACTTCTGCCCCGACGACCAGCGCGCATTTCGACATTTTGTTTTTCATGAAGCTGTCTGCCGTCGCCAGCGCGTAGACAAAGCCGCTGCACACCGCCTGCAGGTCGAAGGCGGCGCAGCCCCTGATGCCGAGCTTCGCCTGAAGCAGGCAGGCGGTGCTGGGAAAGATGTAATCCGGCGTCGAGGTCGCCACGATGATGAGATCGATCTCGCCGGCGTCGAGGCCGGCGGCCTCGAGAGCGCGGCGGCCCGCCTGCAGCGCGAGATCGCTCGAGGCCTGCGACTCCTCGGCGATGTGGCGGCGCGCGATGCCGGTGCGGCTGCGGATCCACTCGTCGCTGGTATCGAGCCGGGCCGCGAACTCCGCGTTCGTCATCACGCGCGGCGGCAGGTAGCTGCCGGTACCGGCAATCCTGGAGTAGATCATGGCGCCAGCGCCGGCAGCTCGGCCATCCTGGCGGCGATGCGCTGCGGCACGTTGTTGCGCACCTCGTCGACCGCGCGCTCCAGCGCCCTGCCGAACGCGAACGCGTCGGCCGAGCCGTGGCTCTTGATCACGATGCCGCGCAGCCCGAGGAGGCTCGCCCCGTTGTATTTGCCCGGAGCCATGCGCGAGCGCAGCGCGCTGAATACCGGCTTGGCCATCCGCGCCACCGCCATCCGCCACGGGTTGCGAACAAATTCCTTCTTGAGAAAAGAAAAAAGCATGGTGATGACGCCCTCGGAAGCCTTCAGCAGCACGTTGCCGACGAAGCCGTCGCACACGACCACGTCGGTGGTTCCCTTGTAGATGTCGTCGCCCTCGACGTTGCCGTAGAAGTTGAGGCCGCTCGCGCGCAGCAGCTCGGCAGCGCGCTTCACGGTTTCATTGCCTTTGATGTCTTCGACGCCGATGTTGAGCAGGCCCACGCTCGGGCGCTCCTTGTGGTCGACGGCGGCGACCAGCATCGCGCCCATGACGCCGAACTGCATCAGCTGCTCGGGGGTGCAGTCGACGTTCGCGCCGAGATCGAGCACGTAGGTGTAGCCGCCCTGCATGTTCGGCAGCACGGCGGCGATCGCGGGGCGGTCGATCCCGGGCAGCGTCTTCAGCACGAAGCGCGAAATCGCCATCAGCGCGCCGGTGTTGCCGGCGCTGACGCAGGCGTGGGCCTCCCCGCTCTTCACCAGGTTGACGGCCACCCGCATCGACGAGTCCTTCTTGTAGCGCATCGCCTGCACCGGCGGCTCGTCCATCGCCACGACCTCGCTCGCCGCATGCACGCGCAGCCGCGGGCCGGGCGCGGCGCCGCGCGCGGCGAGCTCGGCCTCGAGCGCATCGCGCAGCCCGACCAGGACGATGTCGACGTCCGGCGCGCGCGCCTGGAACTCGAGCGCGGCCGGAACCGTCACATGGGGACCGTGATCGCCTCCCATGCAATCGACGGCTACGGTGATCAGCGGGTCTACTCGCCTTTGGTTCTGGTGACTT
>Ga0137796_10001945_pt1 | contig 11357 bp, 8 predicted proteins | sample OV2TP3_FD_97704 | JGI IMG/M metagenome (GOLD analysis project Ga0137796, IMG submission 97704)
CAGCGCCCTTTACCACCTCTGTGGCCTTCCAGTCTAAGGGGGTCTGGCAGGATCTCATGCCCATTGGCCTGCACCCCAAGCCTACCTGGCGGCCCCTGGAGACCTTCGATTGCTACTCGCTGTGGTGCCAGTTCTGCCATAGCCATCACGAATCTTCCAGAGGCTCAGGGACCTCAAGCTGACCGAGATCGACCTAGAGCCCGGGATCTCCTTCATCGCCACCGAGCCGAAATGAGTTCGATGCGCGACGGCCCCCGCCTGCTCTTCCTGACCACCCATCCCCGGAAGATTGCCAGTACCCGCTATCGGGTGCTGGCCTACTTCCCGTTCCTGGAGCGCGAGGGGTATCGCGTGGACTTCCACCCCTTCTTCCCCTCGGAAAACCTCGCCGTCCTCTATCGGTCGCACGGGTGGATGGCGAAGTTGGCCCTGGTCGCGCGGGGGACGATCGGCCGCAGCCGGCGGCTTCAGCCGGGAGCCTATAACCTGATCTTCATCCACCGCGAGCTGTTCCCACTGGGGCTCTCGTTCTTCCTCCGTCGCTTGCGTCGTCTCCAGAGCCGCGTGGTCTACGACTACGATGACGCGATGTTCCTCCCCCAGCGGCAGGGTCGGGGGCTCCTCGCGCTGCTGGAGAACCCTGCCAGTGTGTCAAAGCTTATCCGGCTGAGCGACCGGGTGATCGCGGGGAACCCCCACTTGGCGGAATACGCCACCCACCTCAACCCGCGGGTTGCCATGATCCCGACGCCGATCGACACCGCTAAGTTCTTCCCCAGGCCGGATCCTCACCACGAGCGTGCCTGCACCATCGGGTGGATCGGGAGCCCCAGCACGGCGAAGTACCTCCTGAGACTTCGGCGGGTCTTCGAGCGTTTGAGCCAGTCCCACGCCTTTCGGGTTAAGGTCGTCGGGGCCGGCCGACCTATGGCGTTCGGCACCGTCCCCGTGGTCAACCTTCCCTGGGAGCTGGACCGGGAGGCGGAGGAGTTCCGGAGCTGCGACATCGGGGTCTATCCCCTCTGGGACGACGAGTGGTGCCGGGGCAAGTCTGGGTTCAAGGCGATCCAGTTCATGGCCTCGGGGGTGCCGGTGATTGCCTCACCTGTCGGGATCAACTCTGAGATCATCCAGGACAGGGTCAACGGGTTTCTGGCAGCCTCCGAGGAGGAGTGGATCGCCAAGCTCGCGGGGCTCATCGAGGATCCCACCTTGCGCCAGAAGATCGGGCTCGCTGGGCGAAAGACCGTCGAGGATCGATACTCTCTCGAGCAGGCCGCGGTGCGATTCCTCGAGGTCATCCGCGCCGCTCTGCACGGGGGACAAGTCTCTGCTCCGGCTTACCGAAAGGGTGTAGGTCACGGCTCAGCATGACGTTCCGGGTTTCGCCAGACCGTCCGATTACCTTCTTGGGATACATCTTGGCTGGAGGATTTCTCCTTCGTATCGGTCTAATCTTCGCGGTTGATAGTGCGCCGGAACTGTTTGAGTACGACCGGCTCGCCCGGAACCTGTTGTCCGGAGAAGGCTACGTTTACACGCACCTGGGGACCCCATATCGCAGCTTCTACAGTGGGGTGTTCTATATATGGCTGACCGCCGGATTGTACACTGCCTTTCCGCCAGGGCACACAGCAGTTCTGATCGCCCAGTCGTTCATATCGTCAATTCTAGCCATCGTGATTTTTTTCATCGGGCGACAGCTTTGGAGTGAGCGGGTGGGCCTACTAGGCATGTTCTTAACCGTTACTCATCCGGCTCTTGTCTATTACGACACACAGAAGCTCCATCCCCTGAGCTTTGATTCGCTTGCCATAAGCCTTGCAGTGCTTGCCCTGTTGTCCCTTCAAAGGGATGCAGGAGTTATTCGAGTGGCAGTTGCAGGATTGGCCCTTGGCGTTGCTATTCTTCAGCGTGGGAGCGTGTGGCCGCTGTTCGCTCTCGGGGTGCTTTGGATTCTCTTTTTTGGCAGGCCTGGGACTCACCGATTGCGCCAAGGAGCTGCCTGTGTGTTAGGGGTCGCGCTCGTGGTGTCCCCTTGGGTCGCGAGAAATTATGCGATTCACGGAGGAGTGTTGCAAGAGTCGACGTCCGCCGAGAGTTTCTGGGTTGGCAACGTCCTCCACTCCTACGGATCCAACCTCTTGCCGTCAGGGCAGACAGTCCTCTCGCAAGCGCCTAGGGATTTTCGCGCTAAACTCCTGTCGGGAAATGAACGGGAACAGTTCCAACTCTTCTGGCAGGACGGCATCACTGTCGTCCACGAGCATCCAGGGGCATTTCTCCTTGGGGTTGTTCGAAAGTTTTTACACTTTTGGACATTCGCTCCACAGACAGGTCAACTGTACCCGAAGATGTACTTCTTTCTCTATTTCGCGTACTATTTTCTCGTCTTGGCGTCAGCGACCTTAGGGGTGATCCACCTCATCAGGGCCCGGCTCACTGAACCAAGACCCATTCCTGGCCTTTCCCTCATCATTGGGACCCTCCTTTCAGTGTCTGCTGTTTATAGCCTGTTTTACTTTGAACTCCGTCATCGATGGGCGATCGAGCCTCTCCTCTTGGTCCTCGCGAGTGTGGGTCTACTATCTCGATGGAAATTGAGTTATCGCGGGACTTGCGAAAACTGAGATCGATACTGGAATGCTGACGCAAAAGGACGTCCTCTGTATCTCCTCGATCGACTGGGATTTCGTCTGGCAGGGGCACCAGGAGATCATGGCGACCCTGGCGGAGCGGGGGAGTCGAGTCCTCTTCGTGGAGAACACGGGGGTGCGCCCTCCCACGCTCCGGGACTTGCCTCGCCTCAAGCAGCGGGTCCGCAACTGGTGGCGGGGAACCAAGGGGTTCCGACAGGAGCGGGAGAACCTTTTCATCTACTCCCCCCTGATCCTGCCCTTCCCCTACTCTCGGGTGGCCCGCTGGCTCAACCGGGGCCTCCTCCTCCGGGCCTTGCGCCGGTGGATGCAGGCCACGGGGTTCCGCCGCCCCATTATCTGGACCTTCCTCCCCACCCCCCTAGCGCGTGATCTGATCCGGGCGCTGGATCCTGAACTGACGGTGTACTACTGCATCGATGATCTGGCCTCCAGCTCTCGGGCGGCCCGACGGATCAGCCGGAGCGAGGCCCAGCTCTTCAGGGAGGCGGATTTGGTCTTCGTGACCTCCGAGAGGCTCCGCGAGCGGGCGGCCCGCTTCAGCGATCGGGTCCACCTCTTCCCCTTCGGGGTAGACTTCGAGTGGTTCGAGCAGGTTCGCACGGGTTCTGACGAGGTCCCTGCCGATCTCCGGAGACTCCGGCGTCCCGTGGTGGGGTACGTGGGAGGGCTTCACCAGTGGGTCGATCAAGAGCTGCTGACGGCCGTGGCGAAGTACCTCCCCGAGGCGAGCTTCGCCCTGGTCGGGCCGCCTCAGACCGACGTCTCCCGGCTGGCCCGGTGCCCCAACGTCCACCTGCTGGGCGCCCGATCCCACGCCGAGGTCCCGCGGTACATCAAGGGGTTCGACGTGGGGATCGTTCCTTACCGCCTCAGCGAATATACGGCGAATGTCTATCCCACCAAGCTGAACGAGTACCTGGCCATGGGGATCCCCGTGGTGGCCACCGACCTGCCGGAGATCCGTCGCTTCAACGCGGAGCATGGGGGAGTAGTCGCGGTGGCTCGGGACGCCGAGGCCTTCGTGGGGGCGATTCGGGGGGCAGTGGAAAAGACCTCCGCGGCGGAGGCCGAGCGGCGGGTCGAGGTGGCCCGGCAGAACAGTTGGGATGCGCGGATCCGCCGGATGTCGGAGCTGATCGAGGAGAGGTTCGTAGCCCGGGCTGCGGGGCGATGGGAGGAGGCCCTTCGGCGTCTGTACCGGACCGCGCGTCGTCGACTTGCCCAGACCGCTGTGGGGGTGGCGGTGGCGTACCTCCTCCTGTTCTATAGCCCTTTCGTCTGGTTCCTGGCCGAACCCCTACAGGTCGTGGACCGTCCTCAGCCGGCCGATGCCATCGTGGTCTTCGCGGGTGGAGTGGGGGAGTCCGGCAAGGCGGGTGGGGGCTATCAGGAGCGAGTGAAGCAGGCGGTAGACCTCTACCGGGCGGGTCATGCCCAGTCGGTGATCTTCTCCTCCGGCTACACCTTCGCGTTCCGGGAGGCCGAGGTGATGCGGGAGCTGGCGGTGAGCCACGGGGTGCCAGCTTCGGCAATAATCCTCGAGACGAAGGCCGCCAACACGTACGAAAACGTGGCCTTCGTTCGGGAGATCCTGGCCAGGAAGGCGTGGCAGCGGATCCTTCTGGTGAGTTCCCCCTACCATATGCGTCGGGCGCTCCTGACCTGGCGGAGGGTCGCGCCTGACGTTGTGGTGATTCCCACCCCTCCACCACAGAGCCAGTTCTATGCCCACGGATGGGGAGCGAGCCTGGAACAGATCCGCGGGATCCTCCAGGAGTACGCGGCTATCGTCGCCTACTGGTGGTGGGGGAGGATCTAAGGTCTGATGAGTGGGATCGGCGGGAAGCTTTAGATCTCGCTCCGGTTGTGGCCCCGGCGCTCCGCGAGCGGTTGAACCGGATCCGGGATGAGACCGACATCTCTGACATTGATCGGACCATGTAGCTTCTGGACATGTATTGCCACATGGCGTGCTGGGAGCTGGGCGATCTCGAGGCGATGATCCCCGAGGCCGAGGGGCTACTGGCCACCCCGACTTAGTGCTGTGATTCGCAATTACGGTGACGTATTCCATGGGCATGGATTATGCGGCAGTCCTGCGGGGTTTGGGAGCCACTTTGGCCAAGAGGAGTGCGAGGTCCCGACGCGTGAAGGTCCACTGAAAGGGTTTGGCCGCCTGCTCGTACCGAGCTTGAAACTGGAGAAGGCGCTCCCGCACGGCAGCGAGGGACGGGAAGTCGTTGGGCGTGAGCACCTTGCGCTGGACGATGGAGAAGTAGATCTCGATCTGATTGAGCCAGCTGGCATGAATGGGCGTGTGGACGAGCACCAGATTAGGCCACCGGGCTTGCAGGCGGGCGGCGGCCTTCTCGCCGCGATGGGCAGAGCCATTGTCCACGATCCAAAACACGCGTCGGGCCGAGCGGTAGGGCTCCTGGCTCGTGACCTGGGCGACGAGGCGGTCAAACGGGGCGATGCCCGTCCGCCGCTCACAGCGGCCAAAGAGTTTGGCCCGATGCACGTCCCAGGCGGCCAGGTACGCCCAGGCCCCGCATCGCGTGTACTCGTGTTCGACGGCCATGGGGCGTCCCGCCCTGGGAGGCCGAGTGGGGTGCTTTCGCCGCCGGGCTTGGATGCTGGTCTTCTCGTCGGCGCACAGCACATACTCTCGGGGCCCCAAGGGTCTCTCCCCTCCCAGCGCCGCTCGTAGAGATCCAGGATACGGCCGGCCTTGACGGCGAAGTCGGGATCGCGCGGGAACACCCAACTCCGGTGCCGCCACGGGCGGAGGGCATCCTGGCTGAGCCAGCGCCAGAGCGTGGCCCCGCTAATCTGCGCGACCAATCCCAGCGCCACCACGTTCCGCCGCAGCTCGGCCAGCGACCAGCGAGCCAGGGGCACCCCGCGGCACACGGGCAATTCACACGCCAGGGCCTTGACCTCGACGACGACGCTGGGGGGAAAAGCGGGCTGGCCGCCCGCCCCGGGGCTGCTCCTCGAGGCCGGGGAGACGCCAGGTGCAGAACCGCTTGCGCCACTTGCTGACGATCTGGCGCGGGGTATCCAGGCGCGAGGCGATGACCTCATTGGACAGACCTTGGGCCGCCAGCAAGACGATCTTCGCCCGGATGACCTCCCGATATGGTGACGTATATTTCCGGGCCCTGGCTGTCAGCTCCTCGCGCTCCTGCCTAGTCAACTCCACGGTGTACGGGCTCTGTCTGGGCATCGGCTGCACCTCCGCCGAGACCCAGTATGGCCAGAACCCGCCAGAACAGGCCAACTACAATACGTCATCATATTTATGAACATATAATAGTCCCATCATTCCCAGGGTGACCAGCGCTGAGAGAGCTGGACGCCTACCCGGATGAGGAACAATCGTCTCTGGCACCGTATCTCCTGGTTGTACGAGGGCATGCGAGGAGCAAGCCGCCGGTTCTTTGGCATCGTCCTGCTGGTGGCCCTCCTTCTCCCCGCCTCGTCCGGCGGAGCCGACTTCAACCGCCACCTCGACTGGGCCCGGGCCGCGGCGTCGGCGGATATCTTTGAACTCCGGAGCGGTGTCCGCTCCCCGATGGGGGTACCCCTGAGCCAATGGTCGCACGGCCCGGGACTCCTTCTGGCCCTCGGCGGGCTCGCGTTCGACGTGGAGACGAGACTCCGGGCCTACCTCGGCGGGCTCAAGTCCGCCATGGAGCCGGGGCGGCTCGGCGCGCACCTCATCGGGTGGGCCGCCGCCTTGGTCTTCTGGTGGGCGATGCTCGGGCTCCTCCGCCGGGCCGCCCGCGGCGACGGTGCCTTGGTGATGCTCGGTGCCGGGATCCTGTTCCTCGGAACTCACGCTGGGTACTATTCGCACGCCCACGGCTCGGAGACGTTCGCCTACGCCGTTGGAGCGGTGCTAGCCCTCCACTTGACCGCGGGACGCGAGGCCGAGTGGCTGGATGGGCTCTGGATCGGTAGTGCTATTGGTCTCCTTGTCCTCATCCGCCCACACTTGGCGATCTACGGGGTCCCCGCCCTCGTCATGACCTGCGTCCGCCTCCTCCGCGCACCGGCAACCCACGGGAAGCCTCTGGCGCTCTTGCTCCTCTTCTTCCCCATCGTGATCGCCGGCCTCCAGGTCGCGCTCACCAACCGGTGGATGACAGGCTCCCCCCTGCGGCTGCCGCACGTCTTCGGTTCGGGGGCCTTCCAGAGCTTGGACTGGGCCCAGCCCGAGCTCTTCGCGGTCCTGCTGCATCCCTGGCACGGCCTCCTGGTCTACCACCCTCTCTACGCGCTCGGCGCTGTCGCCCTCGCCACGCTGGCCCTGCGGACGGCGTCACGAACCGAACGGCTGGTGGGGGTCGCGATCGGGGCGATTATCCTGATTCATCTCTACATCCAGGCGGCCTGGTATGTTTGGTGGCTCGGGTTCGGGGCCTTCGGGATGCGAGGGATGGCGATCGCGGCGGTGGTGCTGGTCCCCGTGCTGATCCGGGCCACCGTGGATGCTCGTACGCCCTGGGGCCGCCGGGCGTGGATCCTGCTTGCCCTCGGCGCGTCCCTTTGGTCCTATCTGCTCCTCCTGCGGGGGCCCACGCAGTTCTTCTCCTACGCGGACGTGCTCAGGGCGCAGGGGACCGCGCTCCCGGAACTCTTCGGCGCGACGAGGCTCCTGGCCCTGACCTTGGGCCTTCTGGTCGCTCTCCTCTTCGTCCGACGCGCCCTGGTCCGATCGAGGGCGGCACCCCGCGATCGGCTAGTGGAGGGGGGGGCCATCCTGCTCGGGGTGCTGAGCCTCGCATATCTTGTGGAACGCGTCGTGTATCTCGTGGACCGCTTCGGGTTACCGGCGGCCTCGTTGGTACTCTGGGGGGGTGTCGCCCTGCTCCTGGTGGCACTTTTCCCGTCGCTGAGTCGGGACCCGCTGCCCCGGCCCTTCTGGGGCTCGGACGGAGCGCGGACCGAGGCGCTGGCGGGGTGGGGGGTCGTCACGGTCTTCGCCGTGATGCTCCTCCTTTTCGCCCGGCTGGCGGTTCACACGGAGCAACGGATCGCTGCGGGGATCGAACCAGACCGGCTGTTCGCCTACTCGAGCGCCGTCCACCTTGAGGAGGTCAGGCATAGCTATCGCGAGTACCTCCTTGTGCCCGGCTTCACCGCCAAGAAGGCGGCCCTCCTCGAGTTCCTCGAAGCCCACGGGGTGGATCTGTAAGAGGCGCAGATCCTGGCCAGGAAGGGGTGGCAACAGATCCTCCTTGTGAGTTCCTCCTACCAAACATGTGCCGGGCGCTCTTGACCTGACAGAAGGTGGCTCCTGAGATCACGGTGGGTGGTGCAGGTCCTCGACCGCTTGGGCGAGCGTCGTCGTCATCGCGGTTTACTGGCGGCGCGGGTGGCTCTGAGGCCTATGTGCGGGATCGGCGGTAAGCTCTACTTTGATCCCTCCCGGGCCGTGGACCCGGCGCTCCTCGAGCGCATGAATCGAGTCCTGGCTCACCGGGGGCCCGACGACAGCGGGGTCTATCGCGACGGCCCGGTCGGGCTCGCCCATCGGCGGCTGAGCATCATCGACCTCAGCCCGGCCGGGCACCAGCCCATGTCGAACTCCGGCGGCAGCATCTGGATCACCTACAACGGCGAGATCTACAACTTCCCTGAGCTCCGCGCTGAGCTGGAGCGGGAGGGGATGGTCTTCCGCTCCAAGACCGATACCGAGGTCATCCTGGCGCTCTACGAGCGCCACGGGGTTGAGTGCCTGGGGCACCTCAGGGGGATGTTCGCGTTCGCGATCTGGGACGGGCGGACCCGCACGCTCTTCCTGGCCAGGGACCGGGCTGGGAAGAAGCCGCTCTGCTACTATCACGATTCGGAGCGCTTCCTCTTCGCCTCTGAGGCGAAGGGGATCCTCCAAGATCCCGAGGTGCCGGTGGCGCCGGATCTCCAGGCGATCCACCACTACTTGACCTACGGCTACGTGCCAAGCCCCCACTCGGCATTTCAGGGGTTCCGCACCCTGCCCCCCGCGCACTACCTCCTCGTCCGGGACGGGCAGGTTCGCGTCGAGCGCTACTGGCAGCTTTGCTATCGCCCGAAGCTCCGGATGGACGAGACCGCGCTCAGCGAGGAGATCCTGGCCCGCCTCCGCGAGGCGGTGCGCCTCCGGATGATCAGCGATGTCCCGCTCGGGGCGTTCCTGAGCGGCGGGATCGACTCCAGCACCGTGGTCGCCCTGATGAGCGAGTGCTCCTCAGGGCCGGTGAAGACCTTCTCCATCGGCTTCGAGGAGGAGGCGTACAACGAGCTCCCCTACGCCCGGCTGGTGGCGCGGCGGTACGGGACCGACCACCACGAGTTCGTCGTCAAGCCCGACGCCCTCGCGGTCCTGCCGGAGCTGGTCTGGCACTACAACGAGCCGTACGCCGACTCCTCGGCCGTCCCGACCTACTATCTGGCGAAGATGACCCGGGAGCACGTCACGGTGGCCCTGAACGGGGACGGCGGCGACGAATGCTTCGCCGGCTACCAGCGCTACCTCGCCAACCGGATCGCGAAGGGCTACGACCGGCTCCCCCTCCTGCTCCGGCACTCGCTGGAGCGGGGGATCGGGGCCCTCCCGGAAGTCGGCCCCTTCCGGGGACCCTACCGGCGGGCCAAGCGCTTCCTCGCCGCGGTTTCCGAGGAGCCCAGGCGGCGGTACGGACGGTGGGTCGGGGTGTTCCCCGACGCCCTGAAGAAGGAGCTCTATACCCCGGCCTTTCGCGAGGCGACGGCGCGCTCCGACTCCATCGAGCTGCTCTGCGCGGCGTACGAGGCCCAGGACGCACCCGACTTCGTGGACGCCACCATGGGCGTGGATGTGGCCACCTACCTTCCGGATGACCTCCTGGTCAAGATGGACATCGCCAGCATGGCCCACTCTCTGGAGGCCCGCTCGCCGATCCTTGACCATGTGTTCATGGAGTTTGCGGCCTCGATCCCCTCCAGCCTCAAGCTCCGAGGCCTGACCAAGAAGTACATCTTCAAGCGGGCGGTCAGAAACTTGCTTCCGGCCGGGGTGATCGACCGGCCAAAGATGGGATTCGGCGTCCCCATCGACCGCTGGTTCCGCCGGGAGCTGCGGGAGATGGCGTACGATACCCTCCTCGGCCGTCGCTGCCTCGAGCGGGGCCTCTTCCGGGAGGCGGTCGTCCGTCGGCTCCTGGACGAACACGTGGAGGGCCGCGCCGAGTGGCATCCCCACCTCTGGTGCCTCCTCTTCCTGGAGTTGTGGTTTCAGCGATTCATCGACGGTCGGGCCGGGCGGGACACCTCATAGATGATGGACCGGATCCGAGTGCTCCGGGTGATTGCACGGCTTAACGTCGGGGGGCCGGCGTTCCACGCCACCTTGCTTACGGAGCGGCTAGACCCGGCCCGCTACGACTCGGTCCTGGTGGCGGGGAGTGAGGGGCCTTCAGAGGGTAACTACCTCGCGCTTCGGGGTAGGTCGCTGGAGGGTTTGGTGGTACTCTCGGCCTTGGGTCGCGAGATCCGGGGGTGGCCGGACGTGGTCGCCCTGGTCCAGCTCATCCGTCTGATCCGGCGGGTGTGCCCCCAGATTGTCCACACCCATACGGCGAAGGCGGGAACTTTGGGGCGCCTGGCCGCGTGGCTGGCCCGCGTTCCGGTCATCGTCCACACCTACCACGGCCATGTCTTCCACGGCTACTTCTCTCCGGCGAAGACGCGCCTCTTCCTGGCCATCGAGCGGTGGCTCGCCAGGCGGACGGACCGGCTCCTGACGGTGAGCGAGACGGTCCGCTCTGAGCTGCTGAGCCTCGGGATCGGCACTCCGGAAAAGCTCGTGGTGGTACCTTTGGGGCTCGACCTCGAGCCGTTCGCCGGGGCTGGCGGGCTGCGGGGCCAGCTCAGGGGGGAGCTGGGGCTCGGAGAGGACGCACTGCTGGTGGGGATCGTCGCCCGGCTGGTCCCGATCAAGGCTCACGAGGTCTTCCTCGCTGCCGCCGCCCGGGTGATCCGGAAGGTTCCGCAGAGCCAATTTCTGGTTGTCGGCGACGGGACGCGGCGAGCCGAGCTGGAGACTCTTGCCGGACGTCTTGGCCTAGAGGACCGTGTCCGCTTCCTCGGCTGGCGCCGGGACCTCGACCGGATCTACGCTGATCTCGACCTGGTGGCCCTCACCTCGAGAAATGAGGGCTCGCCGGTCTCCCTGATCGAGGCGATGGCGTCGGGGCGGCCCGTGGTGGCGACTCGGGTGGGCGGGGTACCGGACCTGGTCGAGGATGGGGTGATGGGTTACCTGGTCCCGCCGGATGATCCGGAGGCCCTGGCCGAGGCGATGGTCACCCTCCTGGCCGACCCCGACCGACGGCAGGCGATGGGGCAGGCCGGACGGAAGCGCGTGATCCCCGCGTTCAGCGCTGAGCGGCTCCTTGGAGACATGGATCGGCTCTATGCAGAGCTACTGGGTCGGCCGTAGCGAACGCGGGTCGCTATTAGACGACGTAGAGACGGATGCGCTTGGCCGCTCGCCCGCGGTCGTCCTCCGAGAGGCGGCCGATCCGTTTCACGATCAGCCTGTTGTCGAGGGTAAAGAGTTTGAGGCGGACCATACAGGGAACGTGGAGCCCGGCGGCGCGCTGGTCCTCTATGTCGGTGTCTCCCGGCCATGGGTGGTGAGCCTTGGTCGTGATCATGGCGAGAATC
>Ga0137796_10001947_pt1 | contig 11345 bp, 10 predicted proteins | sample OV2TP3_FD_97704 | JGI IMG/M metagenome (GOLD analysis project Ga0137796, IMG submission 97704)
GTCGTAGTGACGCCTCAGATCCTCGAGCGTCATGGCGTTGAGATCCGTAAACCACCCGATGATCGGCCAGCGATAGGGGTGCATGAGGAACGCCTGGGCGAACAGCGTTTCCACCAGAAAGGCCTGAGGATCATCCTCGGTGCGGAGACGGCGCTCCTCCTTGACCACCTCCCGCTCGAGCTGGAATTCCTTCGCATCCAGGAGCAGGCCTTGCATCCGATCCGCTTCCAGCTCCAGGGCCAGCTCCACCCGGTCGGCGGCCAGGTTCTCGAAATAGGCGGTATAGTCCTGGCTGGTGAAGGCGTTGTCGTTGCCTCCGTTCTTGCGAATCGTCCGTGAGAAGGTCCCTTTGGGGTGTCGCTTCGTGCCCTTGAACATCATGTGTTCGAGCATGTGGGAGAGGCCGGCTCGCCCCATCACCTCGTTCCGCGATCCGACCTTATACCAGATCTGGACCGTGACGACCGGCGCCTTGGGGACTTCGACCAGCAATACTTTTAGCCCGTTGGCCAGGACACGTTCCTGGACCGCGGGCATCTGGGCCGGCTCGGCCGCCCGGCCGTCCGCGTGGAGGATGACGCCGAGGGCAGTGGCCAGCAGGGCGGCGGGGAAAAGAGTAGCGAGAAGGGATCGATTGGACACGGCTGTGTTAAGATTGAGAGAGGCGTCCCAGTTGCCCGCAAGCCCCCAGGACATCCCGACCCTTGCTCTTCCGGATCAAGACATCGAAGCCGGCGCCTCTGAGAACGGATTGAAACCGCAACACGGCCGCCTCAGCCGGTCGTTGGTACGGGCTGCCGGGAAACGGGTTGAAGGCAATCAAGTTGATCTTGCATCGCATCCCGTTCAAGAGCTTGGCCAGGCGCCGGGCATCCTCCTCGGTGTCGTTCTCCCCCGCGATCAGCACGTATTCGAAGGTCAGTTTGCGGTGGGGCGGCAAACCGGGGACCCGTTGCTCTTTCGGATGCAACGGGTAGATGCTCCGGCAGGCGGCCAGCAACGAGTCGAGCGGATGAAGCCGATTGGCTGCCGGCATCAACCGATCACGCTGGGCGTTGGTCGTCGCGTTCAAGGACACCGCCACATTGACTCCGAGAGCCGCCACGTCCCTGAGCCGTGTCGCCAGCCCTGCCGTTGACAGCGTGATCCGCCGTGGCGCGATGCCGACCCCCCAGCTGGTATTGGTCAGCCGCCTGATGGCCTCGGAGACAGCCTCCAGGTTGGCCAGCGGTTCTCCCATGCCCATCAGGACGAGATTGGTCAAGCGCTCTCCAGCCCCCAGTTGGTCCTGGACGGTCAGGACCTGGTCCACGATCTCGTGTGCCTTGAGGTTCCGCTGCAATCCCATCATGCCGGTCAAGCAGAAGCGACAGTCCAGGGTGCAGCCGACCTGCGTCGATACGCACAAGGTGAGGCGGCGGGCGTCAGGGATGAGCACGCTTTCGACTTCCAGGCCGTCGTCGAGCCGCAAAATGAACTTTCGGGTGCCGTCGACGGATTCGAGGATACGGCATGTCAGGCATCGGCCGATCACTGCGCTGCGCATGAGCGCGTCCCGTTCCGTGCGGGAGAGATCGGTCATGCTGTCGATCTCACGGACGCGGCGGCGATACACCCAACGGAGCATCTGTTGCGCGCGGTACCGCGGCCAGCCGTAGTCCTGGACGAGCCGTTCCGCCGAGCAGAGATCCAGCGACAAAAGATTGACGGGGACGGGGCGCGTCAGCCGCGAATGGACGGCGGAAGCGGCTGTCGGTGCGGTATCGGTCAGCGACATGGCGTGAGCCTAACACAGGGTGAAATCCGATGACAAGGCGACTGGAAGACGTGAGGCGTGAGGGATAAGGGGTAAGGCGCCAACAAGACGTGAAGCGTGAAGCGCCAACGAGATACGAACGACGAACGACGAGAGACGAAAGCGACAGGAGGCGGGAGACGAGAAAGTCGCCGCCGCAGGAGATCGCTGGTATAATTTTGCTCATGTTTCCTGCTGCAAGAGTGGCCGGTCTAACTCGATGGTGGGTCACAGCCATCCTCCTGCTTGTTCCGGTCCCGTCCTCGTCGCAAGCTCCGGTTGACCCTCTCTGTGAGTCGGCCGAGAGCTGTTTCGGCGCGGGGGTCCTGCTCGAGCCCGGACCCGCTGGCGTGCCTGAAGGCCGGCTTGAGCGCCTCAAGCAGGTGCAGGAACGGTATCCCGGATCGGTTTGGGCCAGACGAGCGGGTTTGCTAATCGGGATCCTCCTCGTCGAGCAGGATCCGGCTGAAGCCGTACGGTTTCTCAGAATGGCGCAGCGGGACTTTCCGATCCTGGAGGACTATCTTCGGCTCTGGAAAGGCGAGGCCTTGCTGCGCATGGGTGATGTGACCCAAGCCGCGGGGCTGTTTGAGTCCATTCCCGAAATGGTGCCTGATACCACCTTGGAAGTGCGCTCGGCCTTTCGAGCCGGTGAGGCCTGGTACAGAGCCGGAGACTGCGCGAAGGCCACCGAATGGTTGGCGGAGGCGGTCACACGAGGCCCGCAGGACCCTGCGGCTGCCGCCGCACTGCTCCTGGTGGGCGATTGCCAGTTGCGGGATAAGCAGCCTGATGGGTACAGCACGCTCCGACGGCTGTGGGTGCGCTACCCCCAGACTCAGGCAGCGCGTGAGGCGATGGAGCGGCTGGCGGAGGCCCTTGGCCCCGAGGCCTCGCGTCCTTCAGCGGAAGACCTCTATGAGCGCGCGCTCACGTTCCTGAACCTGTCCTTGCATCAGGACGCAGCCAGCGCGTTTCGAGAGTTTCTCTCGGCCGCGCCGCAGCACCCCAAGCGGGATGAGGCGCGGCTGAAGCTGGGCATCGCCCTGACCCGACTGAAGCGATACGACGAGGCCCAGACGGTCTTCCAGGAGCTGGCGACCCAGTCCGGCGCTGAAGGGCGGGAGGCTTTCCTCTGGCTGGCCCGCGCCTATCTCCGCCAGGACCGGGGAGACCGGTTGCTGACGATGCGGCAGTCCCCGGTGACCCTGAGCTTGTCGGACGAACAGAAGGCCACACTGCTTATGTTGATCGGCACGTGGTACGGCGATCATGACCAATTCGATCAAGCCCTCGCGGCGTTCAAGGAGGTCGCCCAGGCTGAGGCCGGCACGGTGCAGCGCGCCGAAGTCTGGTGGCGCATCGGGTGGATTCAGTATGAGCGCGGCCAGTACCTGGAGGCGGCCCGGACGTTTCAAACCGTGCTCGCAGCCAAAGATCGGGGAGGCGCGGATGCCCCTCAATTCCTCTACTGGACGGCGCGGGCTTTGGAACGACTCCAGGACCCGAAGGCGGTCCAGCGGCACGAGGAGCTGTGTCGCCGCTTTCCGCTGACCTATTATTGTCTGCTCGCCCGGTCGCGCGGCGGGATCGGCGTGACCGCTGTCTCACCCGACGGGAACGGCGGTGCCGAGGCGCCCGGCCTGGAGCGCCAGGACCTCCGGCGGGATGTGCATTACCGGAAAGCGGTCGAGTTGAAACTGCTCGGGCTGGATCAGGATGTCGGTCGGGAGCTTATGTCCTTGACCAACCGCTCGTCACGCGATCGGGTGACTGCGCTTGAGCTTTCCACGTTGTTGAGCGAGGCGGGCGCGTACAATCAGGCGCTCCGAATGGCTCGACTGTATTTCGGGGAGATGCTGGAGCAAGGTGGAGAGCCGGTGCCGCCTGCCTTGTGGAACAGTGCCTATCCGACCGGCTACCTCCCCAGGATCCGGCTCCATGCCGGCACCCAAGTGGATCCCTACTTGGTCGCCGCGATCATCCGAGAGGAAAGCCAGTACGATCCACGGGCAGTGTCGCGTTCCGGTGCCTTGGGGTTGATGCAGCTCCTCCCGACCACGGCGCAGGCGATGGCTCGCCGGCAGGGCCTCCCGGGCGTGAGCCGCGAGGACCTCTTCGACCACGAGACCAATATCCGCTTCGGCACCGGGTACCTGGCTCAGATGCTGCAGCGGTTTGACGGGAACGTCCTGTACGCGGTGGCTGCTTACAACGCCGGGCCCGCCGCCGTCTTGAGCTGGCTCGAGAAAAACGGCAAGAGAGAGGTGGATGAGTTCGTGGAATCGATCCCGTTCCAGGAAACCCGGCAGTATGTGAAGCGGGTCCTCCGGAGCTATCGCGAATACCGCCGCATCGGGCGCCTTCCCTGCGCCGCTCCGTCCCTTGACAAGGTCTGCTGAAGCTTCTATAAGAAGTGCGCCATTGATTCATTGACGATTGACGGTTTTTCAATCGTCAATCCGACGATGGCTCAATCGTCAATTCTTCGTCGGAGGAAGGATGGCCCTGGAGCGACTCGAAGCCCTGGAAGCCCGCGTTCGAGGGATGGTGGAGTTGATTCAGGACCTGAAGCGCAAAAACGCCGCCTTGGAAAAGGATCTTCGTCACATGCGGGAGCGGTTGATGAAGGAAGAAGAGGTCAGCCGACGGTGGAGCACGGAACGTCTCGGCATCAAGTCTCGGATTGAGCGCGCGCTACGCGAATTGGATTTTCTCACCGGTCTGGAGGAATCCAAGGAGGAGTCGCATGGCTAAGACCATTGACGTGGAGATCTATGGCCAGCGGTACACCATCAAAGGCGAAGCGGATGCGGACTACATGAAGCAGGTTGCCCAGTATGTGGACGAACAGATGCAGGCGCTGGCGCGCGGAATGCAGACTGCGACGTTGTCCAAGCTTGCGGTGCTGACCGCGCTCAACATCGCTCATCAACTGTTGCAGGCGCAACAACGTCTGAAACACGGAGAAGCAGAGATCGAGCGCCGGACCCTGGACCTGATGGAATCCATCGAGCAGCAACTCGATTCCGTCAGGAGCCGGTGACCTGCGAGCTTGTGTTGAGAAGGGTGTCCTGATATACTTTCGGGCTAGTGGAGAGCGCGAGGGCCTGAGGAGTTTAACGGCCTGAGCGAGTCAGCAAGCTGAGCTTCAGAGTTTTGCCGAACATGATCGTGCCGGGGTTGTCGAATCAGGATCGCGTGGCGGAGGATAAGGGAGTTGGTGGACCTGAGATGGTTTGGAAAGTGGCCGAAATGGCGGGTCAGAATGGAAGCTGAGACAAGGCTGAGCCCATCTCTGGCTCGAGGTCGCCCGACGTTGCTCTGCTATGCCCACGGTATGACCACGTTCTAGTTTTCCCGCTTGCTTGCCTCGCTGGTTTCTGCTTCGGCCTCTCGTCGCCTTCGTTTCTAACCATACGTAGGGACATCGGATCGATGCGGCGTAACAGGACGCTGTTCCGCCCAGGATCCTGAAGGGGGTGGAGACCATTTTGATGACGATTGTGCTGTACGTGGTTGCCGGGTTCATTGGAGCGGCGCTGGGGATCGCCCTGAATGCGATTTTTCAGAGAAAACGGTTCGAATCGCAGCGGAAGGAGGCGGAAGAGAGGGTCCGCCATCTGGTGCAATCGGCGGAGCGGGATGCCGAGAACCTGATCAAGGAGGCAAAGCTCGAAGCGAAAGATCTGCTCTTTCAGGCACGGACGGACCTTGAGAAAGAGCGGAAGGACAAGCGCGCGGAATGGTTGGCTCTGGAGAAACGGTTGCTGCAGCGCGAAGAGGCGCTGGAACGAAAGCTCAACGCGCTGGATCAGCGGGAGGCCGAGCTGCACAAACGCGACATGGCTACGGAGCGGCGGGAGCAAGAACTGGTGTCGAAGGAAGCGGCCTGTTTGCAGGCCCTGAAAGAACACCGGCAGGCCCTGGAGCGGGCGGCGGGCTTGACCGCCGATGAAGCCAAGCGTCAACTCCTCAGCCAGATCGAGAGCGAAGCCCGTCTCGAGTCGGCCGGCGTCGCGAAGCGCATCATCGACGAGGCTCGCGAAAACGCGGAGCGGGAGGCGCGGGAAATCATTGCCAGATCGGTGCAGCGGATTACGCGGGACTATGTGACGGAAGCCACCATCTCGGTGGTCCCGATTCCCAACGACGGCATGAAGGGCCGGATTATCGGGCGAGAAGGGCGTAACATCCGGGCGATCGAGGCGGCTACGGGGATCGACCTGATCATCGACGAGACGCCGGAAGCGGTCATCGTCTCGGGGTTCGATCCGTATCGCCGCGAAGTTGCCAAGGTCTCTCTCGAGCGGTTGATGCAGGATGGCCGCATCCACCCCACCCGGATCGAGGAGATCGTCGAGAAAGTCAAGACCGACATCGACAAGCTTATGCTCGAAGAGGCCGAGGCTGTCATCTTCGAGGTGGGCCTGGCGGACTTCCATCCCGATCTCATCAAGGTTCTCGGGCGGCTGAAGTTCCGAACCAGCTACGGCCAGAACAACCTGTACCATGCCCGGGAAGCAGCCTTCATCTGCGGGATCATGGCATCGGAGCTGGGCCTTGACGTGAAGCTGGCCAAGCGGGGCGCGCTCTTGCATGACATCGGCAAGGCGGTGAGCCACGAAGAGGAGGGCCCGCACGCCATGCTCGGTGCGGACATCGCCAAGCGGTATGGCGAAAACGTCAAGGTGGTGAATGCGATCGCTGCGCACCACGAACAGGTGGAGGCCATCTGTCCCGAGACGGTGCTGGTGGCGGCCGCCGAAGCGTTGTCGGCGGCCAGGCCAGGGGCGCGTCGCGAGACCCTGGAGTCGTACGTCAAGCGGCTGGAGAAACTGGAGGCCCTGGCGTCGGGATTCAAAGGGGTCGAGAAGGCCTACGCGATCCAGGCCGGGCGAGAGATCCGCATCATCGTCCGACAGGACGAGGTCAGCGACATCGAATCCGCCCACATGTCGCGTGAGCTGGCCAAAAAGATCGAGCAGGAGCTGACCTATCCCGGCCAGATCAAGGTGACCGTGATCCGGGAAAGCCGGTTCGTGAATATCGCGAAGTAAAGCACGAGAGGCTATAGGCACAGGGCTATGGGCTATAGGAAGAGCCAAGCCAATTCCCCATAGCCTATCGCCTATCGCCCATTGCCGGTCTTTATGAGAGTCCTGTTTATCGGAGATATTATGGGAGAGCCCGGCCGCCGGGCCATTTCCCGGACGCTCCACAAGCTGGTGGCCCAGCACGAGGTGGATCTGGTCTTCGGCAACGGTGAAAATGCCGCGGGAGGATTCGGGATCACCCCGGAGCTTGCCCAGGAGCTCTTCGAACTCGGGCTGTCGGTGATCACCACCGGAAATCATGCCTGGGATCGCAAAGAGATCCTGGACTTCATCCCGTACGAGCCGCGCCTGTTGCGTCCCGCGAACTACCCACAGGGCACGCCGGGGCGCGGCAGCACCGTGGTGGAAAGCTCGTCCGGGGAGCGGCTCGCCGTGATGCAGGTCATGGGCCGGGTGTACATGCCCACGCTGGACTGTCCGTTCCAGGTGGCGCGGCGGGAGGTGGAGCGCCTGAAAGCCGAGACCCGGGCCATCATCGTGGACATGCACGCCGAAGCCACCTCGGAAAAGATGGCGATGGGCCATTTCCTGGACGGGGACGTGACGGCGGTGGTGGGGACCCACACCCATGTCCAGACGGCCGACGAACAGATTCTCCCCAAGGGCACGGCCTACATCACCGATATCGGCATGACCGGCCCGATCCACTCGGTGATCGGGATCAAAAAGGAGACGGCCATCGAGAAGTTTGTCACCCAGATGCCGCGCCGCTTCGAGGTGGCCTCCGGCCCGGCCGTGCTCAGCGCCGTGCTCATCGAACTGGACACGGTGCTCGGGAAGGCGATTAGGATCGAGAGAATTCGAATCCCTGAATGAAGCAAATCCTCACCGTCTCCGAGCTGTCTCTCCTTATCAGGGACCGCCTCGAGCAGATCTTCTCCGATATCTGGTTCGAGGGAGAAGTCTCCAATCTGCGCACCCCTTCATCGGGCCACCTGTACTTCAGCCTGAAGGATTCCCGCAGTCAGATCCGGGCGGTGCTGTTCAAAGCCCAGGCTCAGCGCCTACGGTTCACCTTGAAAGAAGGCCTCTGCGTCATCGTGCGTGCGCACGTGACCGTGTACGAACCGCGCGGCGAGTATCAGGCGGTCCTTGACTACGTTGAGCCTAAAGGGCTCGGCGCCCTCCAGCTTGCCCTGGAACAGCTCAAGGAAAAGCTCGAACGGGAAGGGCTGTTCGATCGGGCACGAAAGCGGCCGTTACCGGTCCTTCCGCGTCGGGTGGGCGTGGTCACGTCGCTTTCCGGCGCCGCGATCCGCGACATCCTCACGGTCCTCCGACGCCGCTGCCCGCTCTTGAGTATCCTGATCGTGCCGGTGCCGGTGCAGGGAGACGGCGCGGCGCCCCGAATCGCCGAGGCCATTCGTTGGCTGAGCGACTCCGGCGAGGTGGACGTGATGATCGTGGGACGTGGCGGTGGGTCGCTGGAAGACCTCTGGTGTTTTAACGATGAGGCGGTGGTGCGGGCGATCGCCGCGGCGCGGGTGCCGGTCGTCTCCGCCGTCGGCCATGAGATCGACTACACCCTGGCCGATTTTGCGGCGGATGTCCGCGCGCCGACTCCATCGGCAGCCGCGGAAGCGGTGGCTCCTGTCTTGAAAGAGTTGGTCAGGACGCTGACCAGTCACTCGGGTCGGCAAGAGGCGGCCATGCGGAGGTGTATCGAGCAGGCCCGCCATCGAGTAGTGGCCGTGCGTCGGGCCTTGTTTGATCCCACGTGGCAGCTTCAGCGGCACGCGCAATATCTCGATGAGTTGAGCCACCGGCTCAGCGGGGCGCTCATCGAATCTCTCCGGGACCTGACGCATGGGGTGACCGGGCTCCGGCACCGATTGAGTCTGGCCAATCCTCTGGGACGGCTGCGCGGCAGCGCGGTACTGGTTCCTCAGCTGCTCAAGCGCATGGAGCAAGGCATCTGTCGGATCCTGGCGTTGCGCCGTCAAGCTGTTCGCTCGCTTGCCGCGGCGTTGAACAGCCTCAGCCCGCTTGCCGTGCTGGCCCGGGGATACAGCATCCTCCAGACCGTCCCGGGTGGAGCGGTCGTGACTCAGACGGCTGACGTCAAGGCCGGAGACGAGGTGCGCGCGCAATTGGCCGATGGTCAATTGTTGTGTGGCGTGCGAGAGGTCCGCCCCGATTCCTAGCAGCTTGACGAGCCCTCGCCCCAGGCTATAATAAGCCAGTCGACTCAAATCGGAGAGTTCCGTGGCGCTGTTGAAATTCGAAGATGCCCTAGCGAGACTGGAGACGATTGTGTCGGAGCTGGAAAGGGGAGATCTCTCGCTCGACCAGTCGCTGAAGATCTTTGAAGAAGGCATCAAGCTATCGAAGACCTGCCTGAAGATGCTGGACGACGCCGAGCGGAAGGTGGAGATTCTGGTTCAGGACCAGGATGGGAAGAAGCGACTCCAGGCCTACACCCTCCAGAGTGAGGAGGCCGATGAATCGCTGCCGCCCGGGACCTGAATCGTTGCCGCTTCCGGTGGCGCCCTCACCCGGTTCCTTCCTCCTGATGGCTCCCCAATCTTCCGGGCGGGAACGCTTGGACCGCGCGCTGGTCGCCAGAGGCTTGGTCCCCAGCCGTGAGCAGGCGGGCCGCTTGATCATGGCCGGCGCGGTCAAGGTCAATGGCATCCCGGTCGACAAGCGAGACACGCTCGTGGCGCCGGATGCGACGATCGAGTTGACGGCATCGCCGCCCTATGTCAGCCGGGGCGGCTCCAAGCTGGCTGCCGCGCTGGAGGCGTTCGGCGTGAAACCCTCCGGATTCGTGGCATTGGATGTCGGGGCGTCCACGGGAGGCTTCACCGATTGCCTGCTCCAACGCGGGGCCCGCCGGGTGTACGCGGTGGATGTCGGGTACGGCCAACTGGATTGGCGCTTGCGAAAGGATCCACGCGTCCTGGTGCTGGAGCGCCAGAACATCCGGTACCTCGACCGAAGCGCGGTGCCGGAGCCTGTTGACCTTGCCGTCGTGGATGTCTCGTTTATCTCCCTGACGATCGTGCTGCCGAGCGTGCTCCCGTTCCTGGCCGACCCCGCGTGGGTCATTGCGCTGGTCAAGCCTCAATTCGAAGTGGGGCGAGGACAGGTCGGCCGCGGCGGGATCGTCCGGGACGACCGACAGCGACGGGCCGCGACCGACAAAGTCCTGGCCTGCGCGGGCCGGCTGGGTTTGACGAGCGTCGGGATACTCGATTCCCCCGTTCCCGGGCAAAAGGGCAACCGCGAAGTGCTGGTGGGGCTGCGCTGGTCCAAACCCTTGCACGCGAATTAAACGTGGACTCCTCATCGGCCGGCGCCGGAAGCATCCTGATCACGGGTGGCGCAGGCTTCATCGGATCGCACGTGATCGAATCGTTGCTGGCGCGGGGCGAGCGTGTCACCTGCGTCGACTCCTTCGATACCTTCTACGATCCGGCCATCAAGCGAGCAAATCTAGCGGCAGCGACGTTACACCAGAATTTTGTCCTGATCGAAGCCGATATCCGCGACCTCGAGCGTATGGAGGCGCTATGCGAGACGCACCAGGTCACGCGCATCTTTCATGCTGCGGCGCGGGCCGGGGTGAGACCGTCGCTCCGGGATCCGTTGCTCTACGCGGATGTGAACGTGCGGGGCACCCTGGTGCTGCTGGAGGTGGCGCGGCGCCGGGCCGTGAGCAACTTCGTCTTTGCGTCGTCCTCGTCGGTATACGGCGGTGTGGAGCACGTGCCGTTCTCCGAAGACATGCCCCTGAACCGGCCGATCTCTCCCTATGCCGCCACCAAGCTGGCCGGTGAGCTCCTGTGCTCGACGTATCATCATCTCTATGGTTTTCCGGTGACGTGCCTGCGGTTCTTCACGGTGTACGGGCCGCGCCAACGCCCCGACATGGCGATTCATCGGTTCGTCCGGCTGACCGAGCAGGACGAGCCGGTTCCGATTTACGGCGACGGTACCGCACGGCGCGACTTCACGTATATCGACGACATCGTCCAGGGTGTGCTCGCGGCCCTGGACCGGCCGTTTCCGTTCGAAGTGTTCAATCTGGGCGAATCCGCCACGATCGAGCTCAAGGAACTGATCGGCCTGATCGAAGGCTGTCTGGGAAAGAGAGCCCGGCTGCAATGGCTGCCCCCTGAGCCCGGTGACATGCCGATCACCTATGCCGACATCAGCAAGGCCGCTCGCCTGTTAGGATATCGCCCTCGGACACCGGTCAAGGAGGGGCTCCCGCGGTTCGTGGAGTGGTTTCGTACGGAGGGGCGGATTCGACCGTGAAGATTCTGGTTACCGGCGGCGCAGGGTTCATCGGGTCCCATCTCGTCGATCGCCTGCTCCAGGAAGGGTATGAAGTGTCGGTGGTGGACAACCTGTCCACCGGCAAGCGCCGCAATGTGAACCGCGGAGCGCGGTTCTACAAGATGGACATTCAGAGCGCCTCACTGGAG
>Ga0137796_10001952_pt1 | contig 11328 bp, 6 predicted proteins | sample OV2TP3_FD_97704 | JGI IMG/M metagenome (GOLD analysis project Ga0137796, IMG submission 97704)
CCACGAGATATTCGGCATAGACATAGGGCTCGGTCTTATACAGGTCATAGTCCTGCTGAGCATTGGGCATGATCGCCTTGAGATGCTTGTACGCTTGCGTGCCGTACCCATGCATCAGCTCCGCGACGATCAAGAACGTCGAGGCGTGACAAAAGACCGCGGCATTTTCCTTCGTGCCTTCGGAAAACATGCTGATGCGCCCCAGCTTGGGATTCCACGCGGAGTAGGCGGGGTGGAACAGCGCCAACCCGTGCGGCCCATCCAAATAGCGCTGCGTGCTGGCGAGGATCTTCGCCTTCTGCTCCGGCGTCACCATGTCGGCGAGCAGCGGCCAGGACTGGGTATTGATGAAGATCTTGCCCTCGGTGTTGACCGAGGAGCCGTACACCGTGCCGTCATCGGTGAATCCTCGCTTGTACCACGCGCCGTCCCAGGCATGCTGGTTGACCCGATCGGTCATGGTCTGCGCGCGCCGCAGCAGCTCCGACGCCTGCTCCTCTTCGCCGATGAGCCGCGCGAGCTCCGCGAGGATCTTCTGGCTTCGCACGAGGGCCTGCGCCAACCACACGCTCTCGCCGCGCAGCTTGATGCCGGCGGCGTCGATCGCGTCGTTCCAGTCGGCATGGCCGATCAGCGGCAACCCTCGCTCCCCGACGTCATGGAACGTAAAGTCCAGGTTGTGCCAGAGATGCTCGAACAAGGTCCCTTCCCCGTCGGTCGTCGACGGTCCGTGGAAGTTCGGGTCGACATCCCACCCTCGAATCCATCGATCCTTCAGGTACGGCACGCGGGTCTTGAGAATCCCCGCATCGCCGGTTTCTTTGATGTACGCGGCCACGGTGACCGTCAACCAGACGGGATGATCTTTGTTCGGTCGATGGGTCGCGGGGCCGGCGGTATCGGACCAGCCCGGGGCGCTGGTGCCGTCCTTGCGGATCAGCGCGGCGATCTTCAGGAGTTTTTGCTTGGCGTGCGGCGTGTTGATCGACATGATGCCTTCGGCGTCCTGGCACGAATCGCGGTAGCCGCGGCCGCCGGAGCCTTCATGATAGTACGACGGAGAGCGCGACCAGAAGTTGCAGATGGAGAGCTGATACTTGACCCAGACGTTCATGATGTGGTCGAAGTCGCGATCCGGCGTCTCGACTCGGATGTTCTCAAGAATGCGCTGGCGCCACGTGGCCTGCGTGCGCTGCAACGCCGCCTGCGCCTCGCTCACGGAACGATAGCGCGTGACGAGCCGCTCCACAAGCGAAGGCTCGGTCTGCCCCAGCACCACGCTGAACGTCAGGCGCTGCTTGGGTTTGAGCGTGACGCGATGGCGAAACAGCGCGATCCCGTCCTCTCCCGAACAGCACGGGACCGCCCGAAACGCCCCAGGCTTCAGGAGCATCTCCGGCCGCTCCTCGGTATTGCAGCGGCCGAGAAACGGATCCTTCTGCGTCACCGCACCGAGCACCGGCAGGCTCGACGCGAAAAAAGCCTGATACGCAAACGCTTGAATATTCAAATCCCCCCACGCCGCCGTCTTCTTGGCGAGGATGGCCGGCAACGCCGGTTCCCACCAAATGCGGTTGTACAGGTTCATGATGTTGCGATACCGCAGTTCGAGATGATAATCCCCGAGCAGCCACTCGGCATACGGGAACAGCTCCAGCGCGCGCGTTCGGCCCGTGTGATTCGTGATCGTCACGAGCCAGACCTCGCACGGATCCTCCACCGGCACAAAAAAGGTCGAGGAGCATTCCAGGCCCTCATAGCGGGTCGCGATTGTCGTGTAGCCCAACCCGTGGTGCGCCTCGAATCGCTGCGGAGTCACGCGCATCGGCTGGTACATAGCGCTCCAGGCCTTGGAGCCTTCCTTCACATAGAGATAGCGGCCGGGGCGGTCGAAGTGCCACCCATCCGGCGCCCATCTCGTGAGGCGGTCCGTGCGGCAATCTTTGTAGAAACTATAGCCGCCCGCGCATTGGGAGATAATCGCGCAATAGTCCTCGTTGGTCAGATAGTTGATCCACGGCCGGGGCACGTCGGGGTTCGTGATGATGAATTCGGTCCCGGTCTCGTTAAATCGCCCATAGCGAGAGAGCGGGGCACCCGGGGGGGCCGGCGTCGTCTTGGTCGATGAGGGTGACCGTCGACGATGACCGTCATGTGCAGAGAGCGATTGAGCGCGTTTCATGCTGAGCGTGTTCTCCTTCTCGTTATTCCGATGCCGCCTCAGCACCGTTCCACAGTCGTTGATAGAGATCGTAGCTGACCCGCGGTTGCCGCACGTAGGGACTCGCGCCGCCTTCTCCTTGACTCATCACCCCGTACCATTCCTCGAAATTCCAGCCTCCTGGAAACGGACCGGCCCAGTTGGGCTGCGTTTCATGGACGCGGGGAGAAAACCGCGGCGGCTGTCCCCCTTTCCACCATTCATCCACCCATTCAAAGACGACGCCCCCGATCGCATTGCCGACCCCGCGCCCGGCGACGTTATCAGCCACATCCACCCAGCTGCCGAAATGGTAGAGCGCCTGATCGCGCTCGGCCGCTTCGCGCGATTGCCCCACTTGATAGGCCGGGCATCCGTATTCGGTAATCAGGACCGGTTTATCCGTCAATCGCTGGACTTCCTCAAAGAAGCCGCGCCCCACTCCCTGCCACCCCCGGTAGACATTCGCGCCGAAAATATCCACCGCGGGGGCCTCTTTCGCCAGCACATCCAGGAAGAGGGTCTCGCCGTTCGCCAGCGCCACCGGATGCGCCGGATCTTCGGCATGAATCCACTTCGCGATCTCGTTGATGAAGGCGTAGTACTGCTTGGGATAGCGTCCGGCGTTGCCGATGCCTCCGACAATGCCCGGAACGCCGTCGTAGTTATTCTCATTCCCCAGCACCCACATGAGCAGGTACGGCTCATCCTTAAACTCCCGCACCATCAGCTTGACATTCTTGAACATCCGCTTGCGCTGCGCGGGATTGAGGTAATCCGTGCCCTGCGTCCACGAGGCGCCCGAGCCGATGGTGTATTTCCCCACAAAGTCTCCCATCATGACCATGAAACCGTATTGCTGGTGCAGCTGCCTCAGAACCTCCTTCATCTTCGCCACGTCGTGATCGGTGTGATAGAGTCGGAGCGTGTTGACCCCCATGGCGCGCATCAAGGCGAAATCCCCCACGGGACGCTCGTCGGGATCCTGGCGATCATTGCGGTTGGCGTCGACGAACGCCTCGAACACATCCAGCTGCTGATTGCCGTTGCGATCCGCCACGACCCAATCTTTGATCGACCCTTCATCGGGCGTTTCTCCCACCGCGGTCGGCTTATAGGTGAGGCCGCGGATGATCCAGGGGCGGCCGTCCACGAGGAGCTGCCAATGCCGGTTGGCATATTGGACGAGGCGAACGCGCCCGGCGCCAAGTTGCCGTTTCTTCGGCAGCGCCGCGACATCGATTGACGGCGCATGCGCGGCCTCGGCGGCGACCGCCACGAGCTTGCCGGGCGATGGCTGCATGCGATCATTCGTCACGTCGTTATCGAACCCGCGCTCCACAAGAATGCGGCTTCCCTCCAAGCGCATGCCCAATTCCGGATGCAGGCGGAGGATCGCTTCAATTTTATCGCGCGCCACTTTGCCCACATACCACGGCGTCGGCGGATCAAACGCGGTCCATCCGATCGACGTCGGGAAATGGACCAGGATCGCGTCATACGCCTTGACCGCCTGCAGCCACAACCCCGCCCGCTCCAGAGCGAAGGCGGTATAAAACTGTTTGACGCCCGGCTCTTCATCCGCGCTGGCCCACCGAAAGAAACTGCGCTGGAGATCATCGATGGCGACAAAATCCCAATGACTGCCCTGCAGCGCCCCCGCTCGCGCGGCCGCCTGATAGGCCGGGTCATTCAGCAGGCCGGTTTCATTCGGATAGACGCCCTCGCCGACCGCCTTGGCGAGCCCCTCCGCATCCGTGATCTCATAGCGGTAGGCTGGAGTGCCCTCGTCGTGAAACACGCCGTAGCGCTCGTACCGGACAATCCGTTCCGTTCCCGGATTGGCCAAGGGAAACGCCGGCGGTTGATGCCGAAGGGCTGGCCGCAACACCTGCGGAATCCCCTCTTCCCAGACCGACGGACGGTGCGTCACCATCGGCACGTGCCGCACCAGCACGGTGGCTTCCGCCCCCGCTCGACGGGGAAACGTCTCAGCCGCGTTCGCCACGCGGGGCGTGGCCGCGCTGAAGGTGACGAATCCCGGATCGTGCACGAGGTAGGTGCCCTCAATGCGCCCATTCGCATCGGTCCGTTTGGTCTGCGTCAGCTCCATCTCCGTTTGCAGCTCGCTGATGGCCACAAACACGGCAGCGCCGGGCGCGGGCGATCCGTTGGCTTGCGTCACGGTGATGGCATAGCGGACGGGCTCCATCCCCTGATCCACGTCATAGGCCTGCTGATCCGTCGTGAGCGAGACCTGCACCGGCGGGGCGGATGGTCCGACGTCCACGCGTCGCTGCCGTCGCACCAGCAGCCGATGGCGATCCGCATAGGCTTCCATGTCCAGCACGTGCTCGCCTGGCGTCTCTTTCGGCCCCAGCGGCACCACGGCCTTCCACCAATGACGGTTCAATTTGGTGAGGGCATGCCATCGCCCCCCATTCACCCGCACGCGGATTTCGGTGACGGCCTCCGTCGCATAGACGGTGACGGGAATGCGATCCTGATACGACACGCCGGTCGCCGGGTTTAAGAGCATCGCCTGGTTGAACGTCTTGAGGGCCTCGTAGGCCGGACGAGGAACGCCTTCCACCTGCCCCTTCGAGGGAAACTCGATCAATCCAAACCATTCTTCCGGACTGGACGGGTCATGGGTGGAAGCATCGCTGGTCGGCCCGGCAGGTTTCCACCATTCATCGTTCCATTCAAAGACGACGCCGCCTTGCGCGCCGGCCTGGAACACATCTTCCCATAACTTCACCAGCTGCGTGGCGTGGTCCGCCGGCGTCAGCCCCCCGTAGCCCGGCCGACGACCCGCCTGCGGAGAGACGGAGAGCCCCACCTCGGTAATGAGCAACGGCTTGCTTCGCGCGACCGTCTGTTTCAGATGCTCAATGTAGCTGCGGAATCCGAAGCTGTGCGCCACGCTCGCCGGTTCGTAGGGATAGAGATTGAAGCTGACGGCATCGAAGCTGGAGGGGTTGAGGAAGGCGAGCGCCGGCCAATTCGCGTAGGAGGCCGAGGCTCGCGGGCCGTGCTGCTTGAGGGCGACGACCGCGCGCTGCAATAGCGTCTCCGTTTCCGGAACGCCGAGCTGCGCCACGCCCTCAGGCGAGAGCTCATTGCCGATGAGAAACGCCAAGAGATTGGCTTGCGCGCGGGCTCGCTCGGCCGCGTTTCCGACGGTCTCCAACAGCGCGTCTTGGAATGCCGAGGTCGCATAATTCCCATGCGGGTCCACCCAAATCCCTTGGAGCACCATCAGCCCATACCGATCGGCCAATGCGACGGCATCCGCCGGCAAAACCGACCACGTCCGGATCGTATTAAAGCCCGCGTCCGCAATGCGCTGGAAATCGCGCTCCATCACGGCGAGATCCACACGGTCTTTCCACGGCACTTGTCCCGGGCGGTAGGGAGAATATCCCACCCCTTTGACCAGGAACGGCTCGCCATCCACGTAGAACCACTCGCCGCGCACTTCGACTTGTTTCACGGCGGGCGCGGACCCATGCCGCTCCTCGGGGGCTTTGGGGTCGACGCGGCTGGCGTTGCCGCTTGCTTCTTGCCGAACTTGGGCGCCGGCCTTGGCAACGACAAGCGTCATCGCTCCGGCAAGGCAGACGCCACGCCCGAACAGACCCCACACCCCAGCAGGAGACGGCGCTCGCACTTAACTGGCCTCCGCCATGATCTTGTTGATGCGGCCGCGAGCCGCCACAGCGACTTTCCAGAACCAGCCTTGAGGATCCCAACATTGGGCGTAGCCGAAATCATCCACGACGCGCTGAAAAGCCGCCTTCGCTTCCTGGGAACGCTTCTGCGCCATCAAGGAATCCCCCAGAATGAAGTAGCACGTCGCCACATCGTTGAGGGCCCACGCGTCGAAGCCCTTGTCTTTGGGCAGGAACCCCGTCAGGGCGGCTTGCTGCTTCTTGGCTTCGCCTTCGTAGAGCTCGATGCACTTTTTCGTGAAGAGCTCGACGCCTTTGTGGTCATTCTGCTGGAGGGCTTGCCACGCTTTCGTCGTGAGCGTCTGTGACGTGTAATCCCCGAAGTCGTAGGCCGTGCCGATCGTGCTGAGCTTGTCGCTGGCCGCTTCGGCCACTTTCCAGAACCAGCCTTTGGGATCCCAGCTCTGGGCGAACGGAAAACGGTCGATGACGGTGTGGAAGGCCTCTTGCGCTTCCTTGACGCGGCCATTGACGAGATGGATCTTCCCCATCATGAAAGAGCACGTCGCGACGTCATTGAGGGCCCAATAATTGAACTCCTTGCCCTTCGGCGCGAAATCCGTCAGGCTCTTGGCCTGCTGCACCGCCTGATTTTCATAGAGGGAGATGCACTTGGTCGCGTACGCTTCCGCCGCGGCATAGTCCCCCGCTTCAAACGCTTTCCATGCCTTCGTCGTCAAGGTCTCCGACGTAAAATCGCCGAAGTCATACTCCCCTGCGGTTTCCGGCGCCGTGGATCCTGCCGAGGATTTCTCCGCCTTGGGGGCCAGCTGCGCGCCTGAGGCCGTCAGACCCGGATCCGCCCACCCCATGATGGGAATCCCCGCGACTCCGATCATCATGATCCACCGCGTGATACGCATCGCAAACCTCCTCATGAGGGCTCCCCCATTTTGTTCACGGTTCGAAGTTCAAGGCTCCAGGGTGACGCCCCTTGAACCTTCAACCATGAACCGTGAACGTTGTCTATCCCTTGACCGCTCCCGCGGTAATGCCTTGGACGATGTAGCGCTGCATCACCACATACACGAGCACGATCGGCACGATGGAAATCACCATGCCCGCCATCAGCAGCGGGTATTCCGTCAGGTGCGTGCCGTGAAACGCCAGCAATCCGCGCTGCAGCGGCATCAGCTCATGACGCGAGAAGACCAGATAGGCCAGCAGAAACTCATTCCACGCCGAGAGCGACGTCAACAAGGCGACGACGCCCAGCGCAGGCCGCGCGAGCGGCAGCATGATATACCAAAACACCCCGGCCGCGCCGCAGCCATCCACCTTCGCGGACTCTTCCAGCTCCTTGGGCACCTTGTCAAAAAACGGCTTGAGCAGAAAAATCCCGAAGGGGACGCCCGCGTTGATTTGGGGCAACAGATAGCCCAGGCGCGGCAACCATTCGCCGCCGCCCTGATCGACGAGCCCCAACCGCGTCAGCAAGATATACAATGCCACAAACGCCCCCGGAATGGGAATGAGCATCGTCGAGAGCATGAGCTTGTAGAGCCAGCCGGATCCGCGAAACGTGAAGCGGGAAAACGCGTAGGCCGCCATGGCCGCCAGCGACACGACCCCGATGACGACCACGAACGTGTAGAACAGCGAATTGAGGAAATAGAGGCCGAAGCGTCCCTGGGTCCACGCGCGCATGTAGTTCTCGAGGTGCAGCGGCAGAGGAATGAGCCGGAAATCGGTAAAGACGCTCTGTTGCGTCTTCAGGCTGGAGGAGACCATCCACAGGAGGGGGAAGAGGCAGCTGATCGCCACGGGCAAACAGAGCGCATGCCATCCGCCCAGCTCAAGCCATCGCCATGCGCGCTGCTTCCATAAGGTGATCGCGGCCGCGCTCATGAGGTCGCTCGGCGCTGAAAGCGCATCTGGATCAACGAGACGGTCAGCAGCGTCAGCCCGAAGACAATCCCTTGCGCACACGCGTAGCCAAACCGCGAGGAGCCCAACATGCTCTGATAAATCCGGGTAATGGGCACTTCCGTGTGATAGCCGGGTCCTCCGCCGGTCGTGGCGATAATCAGGGCGAAGATCTGCATCGTTCCCAGCACCGTGAGAATCGAAACGACGACCATCACGGGCACCAGCAGCGGCCGCGTGATATGCCAAAAGCGAGCCCATGCGCTGGCGCCGTCCACGCGAGCCGCCTCATAGAGCTCCTCCGGAATCGTCTGCAGGCCCGCCAGGAACATCACGAAGCCCCAGCCGAACCCCTTCCACATGTGGATGATGGCCACGGCCAACAACGCGGTTTTCGGATTCGCCAGCCATGCCAGCCGCCATCCGGCAAGCTGCGCCAAGCCGGTCGTCCGCCCTATCCAACGAATCGCCTCGTTGAGGATGCCGAAGTGCCCGTCGTAGATCCAAAACCACATGAGCCCCACGACGATCTCCGAGAGGATCGGCGGCAGAAAAAAGATGGTGCGGTAGAGACCCACGCCGGGCAGCTTCCGATTGACCGCAATCGCCAAGAGCAGTGCCAGCGCATTCTGCAGCGTCAAGGCGAGCAGCGTGATGGTCCCCGCCTGAACGAAGGACGTCCAAAACACCGGATCGCCGGCAAAGATTTCGCGGTAGTTCTGGAATCCAACGGCGTGCTGCAAAAATGTCTGCACGTTTTCGAAGGGGTTCTTCGGGAACACCCCGTCCCAACTCAAGAAGCTCGTGGCGGTCAACAAAAAGAAAGGATAAATGCTGAACACGACAAAGAGCAGGAGGGCGGGCAGCAGAAACAGATAGGGCGTCAGCGGCTGAGGGCGATTAGGGGCGGACATGGGCGGGTCTCCGCGAAGCTTCGCGACTCATGATCCGACGCTTGACGACCTGAACCTCCTTCGCCACCTGCTCCGGCGTGGCCTCGCCGATCAGAATCGACTGGAGGCCTTTATCGAACGTCTCGAGAACGGCGGAGTCTTCCTGCACGGCGAAGAGGCGAGGATGCACGGTCGCCGCCATATCATCCGCGAACTCAGCCAGATGCTGCGGCAGCCCCACCGCCGCCAGACGATTGGAGGGGATGTTGTGCGTCGCCTCGACGAGATAACGCTGTTGCGGTTCCTCGGTGAGCCATCGCAGAAACGCCACCGCCTCATCGCGGCGGGGAGACTTCGCATTGACGAAGAAACTGGACCCGGCCCCGCCCCACGTCACCATCGGGCGATCGAGGACGCGGGGGGGCATCATGATCCCGTAATCCAGCTGGGGATTCATGCTCCGGTACACGTTCACGCCCCAGGTGCCGTTAAACGCGAACACGGCTTGCTCGTTGGCAAAGAGCTGCTCCGCGCGCTTGTTGCCCATCGCCACGATGCCTTCCGCCACGACGCCGCTGTCGCGCAATTCCACAAACAGGTTCAGCGCTTTCATCCACTCGGGGTCGGTATAGGGCACCTGCCCGCGATAGGTGGCTTCAAGCTTCTTCGCCCCCATCGTATGGATCGCGTAATCCGTCGCGAAACAATCCAAGAGCCACAGCTCCGACCAGCCGCTCACGAATCCCAGCAGATTCCGGGCGGCAGCGAGCTTTCCCACGCTCAAAAAGTCTTTCCACGTCGCGGGGGGCGCTGCCGGGTTCAGTCCGAGCTGAGCCAGCAGTTTCTTGTTATAAAAAAATTGGACATTCATGACGTCGATGGGAACCGCGTAGACCCCCGGCGTGACCCCGTAGGCATTGCCGGGCTGGAAGGCGTTCGTGGCCAGGGCGCTTGGAAAAAACACCGACCGCCACGCGGGGCTGCTATCCTGCTGCATCGCCTCCTCCAGCGACAAGACGTGCCCGGCATTGACGAAACTGGCCACGTCGCGCATCTCCCCCAGGATGCCGTAAATCTCCGGCAAGCCGTCGGTTTGGGCCGCGGAGCGGACTTTCTGGGCATAGACTTCCGAGGGAGCGTAGAGCTCAAAGCGCACCTGCTGACCCGTGCCGGCCTGGTAGCGCTTCGCCAGTTCGTTGAAGGCTGCTTCGCGATCGGTCATCCAGTGCCAAACCCGAAGGGGTGCCGGCCCTTTCGCCGCGGGCTTCCCGCATCCCGCAACATTCAGGAGAAGCCCTCCACTCACCAGCGCGAGACACCACGCTGTCATGCGATGCGGCAGGTGGTTATGCTTGCGGATCATCACTGTGGATCGGGGATATTGGTGAGAACCGTCATGTTGTCAAGAAATTGGAGCGCGACGCCCCTTTGCTGCGGACCGGAACCCGCCGGATTGGAGAGCGGATTGACCCGCACCACGCGGCTGCGGCCGACCAACCGGGTAAACGGAAAGGTATGCAACGAAGATGCTGGGATGGACACGGATGTCACGAGGACATCGTTGGGAGCATACAATTCGTCGGTTTCGAAGTAGAGTCCGTGGAGGCTGACGTTCTTTGCGAGGAGGGAGTTCGGAGACTGCGGACGGGGCTGATTGGCTTTCCAGACTTGCAGCGGCGCATCGAACGACACTCGCCGCTCTCTTCGCTGTTCGACCTCGGTCAATTTCATGGCCGACCTCCTGAGCTGCACTGCCGCCCTTTTTGACCGCTTTCTTTGTTCACTTCCAACAGATTGATTTTAACGACTTTACAAAACCCCGTCAAGCAAAGCTATAGCTTCAACTGATTATTCCTCATCTTGCCCTTGCCCCGTTGCCTCCTGGCCACCCTCAATAGTCTCAAACCCATCTAAGAGACGATCCACGCGCGCTGGTCCTAATCCTTGTACGCGACCCTGCAGGTCATACCGATCATCAAACTCCCCGCCACGCCTCCGCTCCTTGAGAATGCGGCCAGCCAACACCGAACCGATCCCAGGAATCGCCTCAAGGCGCGCACGTCCGGCGTTATTGAGGTAGAAGATACGCTCATTCGGATTGAGCGCCAGTAAATGAGTCTGATTGGTTGGTTGATACCCCGTGGGGCTTGGCTGATACCGGGTCCTCCTGAAGCGAATAAACCCCTCATCATCCATAGGATCATCTCCACTGTCAGTGACGATGATATCGCCCTGGCCGGTGAGCTGCACCTCTCGCTGCGCAAGGAACTTGGGTAGCCGCTGATCAACCGTGATCTGGCTCGATGGCACACCGCGCGCGATCAGGTAGTTCCGGATATGCGTAGCGGTGAGTAACGTCTCGCGAGGATAGTGTCTCTTCATCGCTGCGGCTGCCTCGGACACCACAATGACGACGTGCCACTGCGGCCCAAAGACGCCCTGTAGCAGCCGGGTCATACCCTGCATCCAAAATCGTTCCCTCATTTCTTCTATGCGGGGAAAGAAATGCGCCAAGTGCCTTTCTCGAGTCGCTACGTTCATGCCCGCACAGGCAAGGCATATGAGAAGCTCCGTTTTGATGACGCGGCGATCCTCCGGCAGCGCATGATAGAAATCGTCTTCGTTCACCGGGATC
>Ga0137796_10001954_pt1 | contig 11327 bp, 11 predicted proteins | sample OV2TP3_FD_97704 | JGI IMG/M metagenome (GOLD analysis project Ga0137796, IMG submission 97704)
TCCGCTCTCACCCACTGGGTCACAACAACGAGTTTCAGGGGATTGCTCCCCATCCCCTCGTTTCGGGCTTACCTTGGCGCGAGCAACGCCATGGTAGGCAGACCTCTTCGACATCGCGCATATGGTGCGACGTATAGAGCATCGCGATGCCTTGCTCGCGCTGAATCCGGCGCAGTAACTTCCTGGCCTTGTCGGCGATATTCGGATCGAGGCTGGCCGCGTGTACACGCAGGACGATATGACCGGATGCCGACATAAGCCTCCATGCTGCCGCATCCCCCCCATCCCCCCTTTCTGGGGTAGGTTTTTTCTTTCCCTCGCCCCCCGTGGGGGAGAGGGTCCGGGTGAGGGGGTCAATGCTGCTAGCGAATATTGGTCAGGCGTGCCGGTTCATGACAAAAAACCTACCCCTATAGAGTTCCACACGGTTACAGGTGGAGAGGATGACGCGCTCGGCGCCCCCCGTATAGTGGGCAAGCTTCTCCAACGGTTCTGCCAGATCACCCAGGAAAGAATCTTCATTGCTCCTTGATGGGACTTGGCTTTTGGACCTGTTCCATGAGATCGTTATGCCAGTCGCCTTCGACTATTACATGGGCGGCTGCCCCAAGCAGCACGGCTTCTATCAGGTTATGATTGAGATAGACATAGAGGCCAGGCTGTCTAAACTGATACAGCATGGCCACGGCAGAACCGCCTTCAACAAACCAGGTTTCAAGATTTGTGGCCGGCTTGTCCCGGAAGGAGCCGCCCCTCCACACCAGGTCAGCATGCCCACCAATAAGATGAGGACGGGAGTCTCGATTGGCTTGAGCGTGAATAAATATCACCCTGTCCCCTACGTTTGCCGTCAAGGCATGCGCACCGGTCAACGCACCTACCGCCCCGTTAAACACGACGTGCGTGGGGGTGAGGGTCTTCATGACCTCAAGCATCTCTCCCATGCCCGCAAGCGGTGTTGAGTACTCTTGGTACGTTCCATCCGCAGCTTTGGGCACATAGAAGTCCTGCTCACCGAGATAGTATGCCTTGTCGTATCTGACTGGAGTCCCCTCGGCATCTCGCAAGCCATCCCGCGGGAGAACCATGATGGCGCCATTCATCCCAGACACCACGTGCCATGGGGTCATGGCGCCACCAGGAGCACAGTGGTACACAAATACGCCGGGTTTGGTCGCTTTGAATCGCAAGACCACTTCCTGCCCTGGACCGACATGCGTCAGCTCTGCACCCCCTAAAGCGCCCGTGGCCGCGTGAAAGTCGATATTGTGCACCAATGTGTTCGTTTTTGGATTGACCAGCGTCAGCTCGACATCATCATCTTGATGCACCACGATGAGTGGGCCGGGAACACTGTCGTGAAAAGTCATCGCCCAGATTGTGGCACCATCCGGGCTTATCGTCATACGTTTCTCTTCGATCACCAGACGCACCTGCACAACCTTGGGCGCCCCTGGTGCCACTTGGTCATGAGCAGGGACGAACGGCGGCGCGACAAGTTGCTGCGTGACCCGTTCCAGTGTAGCGGCTTTAGAGGCGATCTCCGCCCCTGTGTTCGTGGACCAACCCAGGAAGAAGCCAAGGCTCAGCATCAGAGCCAGTATCTTGTGCATACTTTTCTCCTTTGCCCGCCGAGCGTACGCGCGTATGGGCCTACAGTATGACCTGATCGCCATGCCACTGCGGACGGCCTTTTATTGAGCTTTGCGCATGTCGTGAGACCATGGCCGCCATGGGGCGGTTCTTCCGCCTCAGGCTGTCGGAGCCCAACGCGACACCCCCAGCACAACCGTCGGAGCCCAATTTTTGCACCGGCGCTGTGTTGGGGGGTGTCGGGATGCCGTCCGGCTCTGTTGTCTGCGCTCTCAGCACGTGCGCGGCGTTCACGCCCCCCAGTTGTTGAAAGCATTTGGGCGTTATCACGAAGTGGCCAAGTTTCCTATGAGCTCGGTATAGCCGCTTCCTCCTGAGCCGCCCAATCCTTATGGCCCTTAATATGTGGTCAATCGGTAGAAATGTGCATCCGACAATCGGCTCAATTCAGTGATGCAAATGTCTCATTTTTCGGCTCGCGCACGTAGGCTGGCTCAATCCCGGGGCCATCTTTGGAGCGGGAACGCATGACCTTGTACACAAAGTGGAGTCGGGACTGGAATTCCAGTTCTGAAGTCGGGAGAATACTTCTGCACCGCGGGAGCGCGAAGGCAAGCGCGGCGACAGGCGGTGGCGTCGGGCCGCGTGGGAGGAGTGCGAGGCGATCATCGCCATGAAGCTGCTCGAGCTCAAGGAGAACAAGGGCGGCAACACGATCTGAATTGAGTTCGCGTTTCGTAAGGAGAAAGGTGGTAAACTTTTCATGAGATCGCCTGCGGTGTAGTACGTCACCTCACCACGAGGGTGATCTCCCACAGCCTCTGCTCGCAGAGGTCAGCCGCGAGTTTCGGGAGAAATGGCCAAAACCTGTCCTGAACTAGGAGCAGGAGGGCAGACCATGACGATTACCGTAAGCGACGACGTTTACCGCCGATTGGAAGAGGTGAAGGAATGGTTGGAATCACGGTTGGAACGGGACGCGACGTTTGATGAAGTGCTCATCGAGCTGCTGGACCAGTTCGAGATCGTCGAGCATCTGGAGGATCTGGGAACCGGCTGATAAGAGGTGCACATCCTGCACGCAGCGATAGCCTCTACCGCGCACGTCGGATGCGACAAGCGACTCACCTCCCAGGACCTGACGCAGGTCCGCTGGCCTGCATAGGCAAGCTTGCTGCCAATCGCAGGGATGTAGGCTGATTGCCTGATCTCCGGAGGAGCTTATACCGCTGGAGGGGAGGTTCCCGCTCAAGGGATTGCTTCAGGCGTATGAGCCGGTATCGCAACCTCGGCGGGTCACAGCCCACCAATTCGCAGCAGTTCGCGAAGGTAAAGAAATAGGACGTGGCAGCCTGTTCCGGAGGGCTACGTGTGGAGGAGGGATTTCCCGCTTTACCTACTGAATGGCACCTGCACGGCTCTGCGACGGCCTCATAGCTGGTTGGGTGGGGGGGGGTATTGCCTGCTGAGCTGCCGCTCGGGACACTCCTTTAGGCCAGCAAGATGTATGCCGCCATCGGGCCGTATGGGGTTATCTGGCCGGCTGAACGCGCCCTCATGGCGCTGCACATCAAACTGAGGTTGGGATATGGCAGAGGCCATGAATGCCTCGAAACCTCACGGCGTCGTGTTTTGGGACACGCCACGCTTCCCTTGTCCAACACGGTTTTACCCGCCCTGTGCCCGAAACTACGACACTCCCCCGCTGCAGGCCTCTCTGGCCTCTTGCTCCTTAAGTGTTTGAAAATATATCGAAGTCAGAGAATGCCACGCAGGATTCCGAAAAGCTCCGAATCCAGGTGGCTCCGCGGGGAAATACGCGGACGGCCGCCCGGCGCTCATGCAAGTGCTGTAGAAAAATACGGCAGTTGCAGAATTGACCCCTCAAGCGCCCGCTCCCTATACTCCAGACCAACAAGAGGTATCGCTCCAACAGCCGACGGAAAGGAGGTGCACTGATGCAGGTGCGCTGGAAAGTGGTTGGATTCGCCGTTGCATTGATGTTGGCCTGGGGAGGCGGTGCGTTTGCATACGCGATTGGCCCTGTGAGCGACGCAGGGGTGGTCACGCAGTTCAGATGGCGCTCCGTTTGGAGACCAGCGCAGGCATAAAAGGGATGCCTGGCACAGCGCGGGAGTGTGAGCGATGGAGAAGGTCAGGATGGGCATCGGATTCGGGGGCTGGCGCCTTGGGACACCGAGCGCCGCCACCATGTTTGAGCTGATCGACAAGGCGGAGCAATGGGGCATCGATTCGATCTGGCTGAGCGACCACATCCTCGATAGCGGTGCCCATCCCGAGCTTGATACACCGACGATGCTGGCAGCCATCGCCGCCCGCACGACGCGCCTGAAGATGGGACCGAGCGTGCTGCTCGTCCCCTTGCGCCACCCCGTGATCGTGGCCAAAATCTTCGCCACCCTCGACTATCTGGCGCCCGGTCGCGTCATCTGCGCCGTTGGGCTAGGAGCGAACCCCAAAGAATTCGACATCCTGGGCATGACCATTGAGCATCGCGCTGGCAAATTGGATGAGGGGATCGTGCTGATGCGCAAGCTCTGGTCGGAGTCCCACGTCACATTCAACGGGAAATACTACCGCCTCGAGGATGTGACGATCGAACCCAAGCCCGCACGGCGCAATATCCACCTCTGGGTCGGGGGACGCAGCGAGTTTGCCCTGAAACGCGTGGCGCGGCTCGCAGATGGGTGGTTCGCTTCCCGGGTCACACCACAGCAATTTCAGGAGGGACGGCAGAAAATCGCGGAATGTGCTCGAGCCTACGGGCGTGCTGCGGCGGATATCGAAGCCGGGTTGACCAAGTTCGTGCTGTGGCCGGCGTGTCCGCCAGCCGATCTCATCGAGCAAGTCGATCGCTTTGCACACCGGCTCATTCCGGAGTTTTCTGCGGTCTGACGACACACGCTTTGCGGCGGCAGGAAGACCTCGACCGGGCTGCATGCCCGGTCGAAACAGATCAGGATACATGGGCCAGTTGGGTGAACGGCAAAGCCTCGGGGCGGCCCGGGGCCCAATGTTGGTGCAGACGACGAGAAAAAAGGAGGGGTAAAAGATGGTCAGAGCGAAACACATCCATCATATGAACATCGTTGTCAACGACCTGGAGAAGGCCAGGGATTTCTACGGCCGGATCTTGGGTTTGCCAGCGATCAAAAGGCCCAACATCGCGCAGCCTGGGTTGTGGTTCGGCTGTGAGGCCAATGAGCTCCACATCAGCTTCCGTCAAGAACTGAAGGGCGGCAGGACGAATCTGAGCCTCCACGGGCAGGAGCGGGGGAAGGAAGGGCGCCATGTGGCCTTCACCATGGACGGCAGCCTGGACGACATCGCCACACATCTGGAGGCGGAAAGCGTCCCGTATGTGCGCGGGACGGCTGGCTTGCCGCAAATCTTCTGCGAGGACCCCTCCGGCAACTTCATCGAACTGAACACCGGATGGTATCAAGCCCCGTTGAGCAGCTAAGGCTGGACGGGAAACGTAAAGCTCGTCCTGACGCACAACCATGTGGCTCATAGAGGAGGCTGGTCAATGGTCAAAGCGAAGCTCATTCATCACCAACTGCTAGTCGTTGACGATCTGGAGAAAGCCCGCGATTTCTTCGGCAGGATCCTGGGGATAACGGAGATCAAGCGGCCCAATACAGGGCGCGCCGGGCTGTGGTTCGGGTGTCTGAGCAATGAGCTGCACATCTCCGTGCGGACAGGCATCAAGGGCGGGCGCACCGGGATGAGCCTGCAACCGAACGAACGGCCGGAAAAGGAAGGGCGCCATGTGGCCTTCACCATGGACGGCAGCCTGGACGACATCGCCAAACATCTGGAGGTGGAAGGCGTCCCGTATGTGCGTGGGACGGCCGGCTTGCCGCAAATCTTTTGCGAGGACCCGGCGGGGAATCTCATCGAGCTGAACACCGGCTGGAAGCAAGAAACCATCGGATAGCTTCCCTCCACCTCCGCCCGCTCTCCAAGGCGCAGGGGAACGGCCTTTGCCGGCCAATGTGCGGGCGCCAGCGTCAGGGACACCCTTGGCCGGCTGGCCGTCGGAGGGTGGACACATGCGCAACCCACGGTGAGTCCAGTCTGGAAGGGAGGAAGGAGGCCTATGAAGGGCCATACATATCTCTCTGGATGGATGCTCGTGCTCGTTGGCTGGTTGCTCCTGGTATCGTCGGTTGGGGCAGGGGAGCAGCCCAAGTACGGGGGAACGTTGCGGGTGGCCTGGGAGGCGGACGTCACCGGCTTTGACCCGGCTACGTCTGTGGGCCTGCAGGCTTTCTACATCAAAGGGAACCTTTTCAACACCCTGGTCACGATCGATGCCAACCTGAACTTCGTCCCCGAGTTGGCCGTGTCGTGGGAGGTCCAGGAGCACGGAAAAGTGTATGTGTTTCGGGGGAAGAAGTTATGGAATTTGGACTATTTATGATGCCCATCCATCCACCCCACCGGTCCATCGCGGACTCTTATGACCGGGACCTGGAGCTCCTGGCCCACGCCGACCGCCTGGGTTACCACGAGGCCTGGATCGGGGAGCACTTCACCGAAAGGTGGGAGAACGCGCCGGTGCCGGAACTCCTCATCGCCAAGGCCCTGGCGATGACTCAGAACATCGTCCTGTGTACCGGTGTGACCCTGCTGTCACTGCACAATCCAGTGGAGGTGGCCCATCGCATCGCTATGCTGGACCACCTGGCCCGAGGACGTTTTTATTGGGGCATAGGAGTCAGGGCGATCCCCACGGACCTGGAGCTATTCGGCTTTGACCCCACACAAGGACAGGACGTGCGTGAGCGTTCCCGTGAGGCGCTGGAGGTCATCCTGGGTCTATGGGGCGCAAAGGAGAGCTACACCCATGAGGGCAAGCACTTTCAGATACATGGCCCGGAGCTCCGGCCTGAACTGGAGCGGGGACTTTACCTGAAGCCTTACCAGCGGCCGCACCCTCCGATAGCGGTCGCTGGCAGCACGCCTGGGTCTCCCAGCATTCGCCTGGCGGGGGAGCGGGGATGGATGCCGATGAGCAGTTCCAACCTCCTCTCCAAATACCTTCGCGACCAATGGGCCATGATCGAGGAAGGCGCCGCCAGCGCCGCCAGGAAAGCGGACCGGCGCCAGTGGCGCATCGCCAGGGACGTGTATGTGGCCGAGACCACAGAGCAAGCCCGGGAGGAGGCCCGAGCTTTGCTAGGGCGTAATTACATACAGCACCAGTTCCCCAATCGCAAAGCCGCCAGGAACCTGGCGGGCTCCAAAATGGACCCCTCGATGCCCGACGAGGCATTGGACGTTGATTACATGATGGAGCACCTGTGGATCGTAGGCGACCCCCAGACATGCGCAGACCAGATCCGCCACCTCTACGAGGACGTTGGTGGGTTTGGGACCTTGCTGGCCATCAGCCAGGACCCTGATGACCCCGGACAGTCGTTCCGATGCCTGCAATTGCTGAAGGAAGAGGTTGGCCCAAGAATTGACGACCTGAACCCGGCGGTTGCATGGTGATAGTGTAGGACTGGGCGCCCCGGGGCGTGATGCCCGCTTATCAGCAGCAAAACGTCGAAGTGGGAGGATAAGGAGAAGAGCGCTGAAATTCCGATATAAGGAATTGCCTCCCTGGAGCGCGGGCTACTCGCCACAGTCTTGGATCTGATCACCCCTTCCCCCTGAAAAGCCGAGGGGGAGCAAGGGAGCAGGGGAGAGGGAGAACATTGCATGCGTATTTTTGTTTCTTTCTCTCCCCCTCCCCCTCTCTCCTCTGCTCCCCCGCTGTCTCTTCCTCGCCGGGGGGAGGAGATGAAGCGCGCTATGGCCCCAGTGTAGGATCTGACGCGCTTGAGAATCTTATATCGGAATTTCAGGAGAAGAGGGGGTTTCCCTTGACATCCCCCAGACTTTGCTGTACAAGGGTCCCAGCCCGGTTCCCTGGTAGCATGAGGGGCTCAGTTCTGAAGGAGGAGGTGTCAGATGAAAAGACGGTCCTTGGGAGTGTTCTGCGTCCTTACGGCAGCAGCCTTACTGCTCTCGGTGTGCGGTCCGCTGGCCACCCCGGCGTCGGCTGCGGCGGCATCTCCAGCGCGCCCCGGGAAGTATGGGGGGGTGTTGGAGTATTGGAACCGCACCGACCCGCCGGGCTTTGACCTGCACCGCTGGACCAGCCATACCCCCTTCTTCGCCCATCCTGTGTTCAACACCCTGGTCCGGTTCGATGCCACCAAGAAGGGGTTCCTGGCGGAGAACATCATCGGTGACCTGGCCGAGCGCTGGGAGGTGAGCCCCGATGGGAAGCTCTACACCTTTTTCCTCCATAAACATGTGCTGTGGCACGATGGCCAGCCCTTTACCGCCGCCGATGTGGCCTACAGCTTCGAGAAGATGCGCGACCCCACGCGCAGCGTCCTCTCCGGCCGCTTCCCCGGCTTTGGCGAGCTGCAAATCGTCGATGCCCACACGGTTAAAGTCCACATGCAGGCCCCTCAGGCGTCTTTCATCCCCATCCTGGCCCAGGGCTATGCGGTGATACAGCCCAAGCATAAGGCGGACACCGATGCCAAGAGCGTTGACTTCCTCAAGGTGGGCACCGGTCCCTATCTGTTCAAGGAATCGGTGTCCGGCGTGAGCTATACCTATGTTAAGAACCCCAAGTACTTTAAAGCAGGTCTCCCCTATCTGGACGGGCTGATCATCCACATCATCCGGGAGCGCCCGCCCCAGCGGGCGGCCTTTGTGGCCCACCGGGTGCATCTGAACAACCCCAGCCTCGGGATGGACACCAAGTCCAGCTATGAGGAGCACCAGCAGGGGGTGCCCAACGCCACGTATAGCATCCAGGACTTCCCGTTGGTGCGCCTGCTCTGGTTTAACCTCAAGGGGGACAAGCCGTGGAAGGATGTGCGGGTGCGGCGGGCGATCAACCTGGCGCTGGACCGGGAGCAACTGGTGTTAGCCGGGGTGGGCGACCTGGCCTGGGGCCGCGTCGGGGGCATGTTCCCTCCCGGAAGCCCCTACGCCCTGCCGGCCGAGGAGCTGGCCAAAATCCAGTGGTGGGACCGGCCCTCTGCCGAGCGGCTGGCCGAGGCCAGGCGGCTGATGAAGGAGGCTGGCCATGAAAAGGGCTTCAAGGTGCGATTAGTCGCCCGCACCCTCGCCCTCTACAAGCGGATTCTCAGCCAGGCTGCCGACCTGATGCGGCAGATCAACATCGATGTCGCCCTGGAGCTCCCCGAGACCGCGCGGGCGATGGAGCAGCGGCAGAGGGGGGACTTTGATATGTATTTCGAGGTGATGTATGCCAATATCGGCGACCCCGATGAGATCAGGGGCTATCACGAGACTGGAGGCGCCGAAAACTGGACGGGATACAGCAACCCCGAGCTGGATGAGCTGTTCGCCAGGCAGTCCCAGGCCGCCACGCCGGCCGAGCGCCAGAAATCTACGCATGCGATCGAGAGAATCCTGGCCCGCGATGCTCCGGCCATCCCCACCTTCTTCGTGCGATATGGTGTGGGCCAGCATCCCGAGGTCAAGAACTGGACGCCCCCTGACACGCCCTATGCCGCCCATCTGCAGATGGAGCAGGTATGGCTGGACAAGTGAGGCATGAGGGACTACCTGATCCGCAGGCTCCTGTTCATGATTCCCACCCTGTTCGGGGCGCTGACCCTGATCTTCTTCATCATGAACATCCTCCCCGGGGATGTCGCCTTGATGATCCTGGGGGAGGCGACCGGCCAGGCCAGCCCCGAGGCCTTAGCCCACCTGCGGGAGCAGTTGGGGCTGAACCGTCCCCTCTACGTCCAGTATCTCGCCTGGCTGTGGGGTGTCGTCCAGCTGGACTTCGGCACCTCGCTGTGGACGGGGGTGCCGGTATTCGAGGAGATATGGGTGCGGCTGCCCATTACCCTGACCCTGATCGTCTTCTCCATCCTCCTGAGCATGGTGCTGGCCGTTCCCATCGGCATCATCGCTGCCCTGAGGCAAGATAGCGTGGTGGACTACGGCCTCCGGCTGTTCACCATCTCCGGCCTCTCCATCCCCAGCTTCTGGTTTGGCATGATGGTCATCCTCTTCCTGCCCCTCGCGTTTCGCTGGTTTCCCCCCCTGACCTACGCCGTCATTTACACCAGCCCCTGGGTCTCCCTGCAACAGCTCTTTCTGCCGGCGATCGTCCTGGGCTACCGGCAGACGGCGGTCTCCGCCCGTATGATGCGCTCCTCGATGCTGGAGGTGCTGCGGGAGGACTACGTCCGCACCGCCCGCTCCAAGGGGCTGAAGGAACGGGTCGTGGTGTACCTCCATGCCTTGAAGAATGCGGCGCTGCCGGTGATCACCATCTTCGGCGTGGAGGCGGTGATCCTGTTTAGCGGGGCGGTGATCATTGAAAAGATCTTCAACGTCCCCGGGGTGGGCACCCTGATCGTGGATGCCATGGGCCGCCGGGACTTCCCTCTGGTGCAGGGCGTGGTGCTCATCATCGTGAGCTTTGTGCTGGTCGTCAACCTGGTCGTGGACGTGGTGTATGCCTGGCTGGACCCCAGGATTCGCTATCGCTAGGGGAACGCTATGGTCAGGGAAGAAGCGCTCACTGTGGAAGAGATCGCTGTCAGCGAAGGATGGGGGACGGCCCTGCACCGCTTTGCCCGGGAGAAGCCCCTGGGGGCGGCGGGGGCCGTGCTGATGCTCCTCACGATTCTGGCAGCGATCTTCGCCCCGTTCCTCGCCCCCGCCGACCCGCTCGCCACCAATCCCCGCGCCGCCCTGCTGGGCCCCTCCGGCCAGTACCTCTTGGGCAGCGACTGGCTGGGGCGGGACAGCTTGAGCCGGATCATCTATGGCGCCCGCACCTCCATCTATGTGGGCTTCCTGGCCACCCTGCTGGGGACCGTCGCGGGGAGTCTCCTCAATGTGTTCAGCGCCTATAAGGGGGGGGTGGTCGACATGGTGGTGCAGCGCATCATGGACGTGCTCCTGGCCTTCCCCACCCTGATAATGGCACTCGCCATCATGGCGGTCTTAGGCACCTCGCTCAACAACACCGTCATCGCCATCGCCATTCCCTTCATCCCTCGATCGGGCCGGGTCGTGCGGTCGGCGGCTTTAGCGGTGAAGGAGTCCCAGTATGTGGAGGTGTCCCGCGCCGTGGGTTGTCGTTCCGTCCGTCTTGTCTTCCGCCACGTGATCCCCAACTGTGTCGCCCCCTACCTGATTATCGCCACCGCCCTGCTGGGCTCGGCCATCCTGGTGGAAGCCTCGCTGAGCTTCCTGGGGCTGGGCGTGGACCCCCAGACCCCTTCCTGGGGGAGCGCGCTGGCCGAAGCGATGGAGTTTTGGGAGAGCTCTCCCTGGCTGGCCATTTTCCCCGGCATCGCCATCAGCCTGGCCGTGTTCGGGGTCAACCTGCTAGGGGATGCCCTGCGGGACGTGCTCGATCCCCGGCTGAAGCAGCTCTAGCGCGCCGGTTCAGACATCACCAGGCATCCCTGCCCCCCTGGTGGGAGAAGGGCACCAGCCCAAGAAGAGCAGGCGGTTTTTGGCCCGTTGGGTGCTGGTCTCGACCTAGCTGCTCAGGGCCGTCCGGGGCCAAGGGGTGGCGGTCCTGCATCTATACATCTGCTGGGCTTTTCACCGCCAGCCCTGGCGTGTTCAGCACATGTGTGTAAATCATAGTCGTCGAGACATCGGCATGCCCCAGCAGTTCCTGCACGGTGCGGATATCG
>Ga0137796_10001959_pt1 | contig 11311 bp, 9 predicted proteins | sample OV2TP3_FD_97704 | JGI IMG/M metagenome (GOLD analysis project Ga0137796, IMG submission 97704)
AAACGACGGAATCCGAAGCGAAGCCGCGGGCCAAGTCGGGACGGCCGAGGAGGTTGGCGCGGTAGGCCGCCTCGGCGCATCCGACGGCCTGGAGGAATTGCGTCCCCGTCGGCGAGGACTTTGTCACGAGGTTGTGGTCCCGGTGTCCCCAGTGGCTCGGCATCTGGCGCCCGCCGGAGGCCGGATCCGCCGCCGCCGCCGTCGCCTGCATCAGCATCTCGGTCGGCGTCACCCCGAGCATCAAGCATAGGGCCCGGTCTCGGTAGTAGGCGAAGAACCAATCGTGCGCCGGACGGAGGACCGCCCCTGCGGCGACCAAAATCGCCTCGTGTCCGGCCCCGGAGATTTGGAAAAAGATCTTGTTCTGGCCCTTGAGATGGATCTCTTTGTCGTCGAGGCGCCGCGAAAGCACCATCGTCCGATGCAGGCGGAGAAGGCGCGACCGCTCCAGGGCCGGGCGCCGATTCCGGGATTGCGTTCGAGTGCCCATCATCCGAGTCCGGTGGGAAGTGTACATTGCCCGGGGCGAGAGAAAAAGGGACAAACACAGATGTCTCAGAGAGGGGGACGCAGAGGGGGTCGGCCATCGGTGAGCCCGGGTTGCGCGTCCGAGGAATCTGCGGCTGCAGCGGCACTTCCGCTCCCTGACTCTTCTTTCTTGAAAGACCCGCATGGGGCCGACGTTGATCTTTTCTGCGATGTTTGCTCAGGAGGAGACGATGGCCGCTTCGGTCTCCCGGGAGGAACTGGGAATCCTGGCGCTCAACGGCGAGGTGTTCGTCCGCCAGATCTCGGGAGCGTTTGAGATCGAGCTCGACTACTCCGCCTCGAGCCTATTTCTCTTGGACGGCCTCGCCCGCGATCTCCGAGGGTTGGCCTCGGGGTGGTTGGGGGATCGCGAGCGGGACGTGGTATACGAGTGCGCCGCTCGGATGGGCTACTACATCGGAGAAGTGCTCTGCCGACACTTCGGGGGACGGTGGGTTCGAGCGGAAGGGCTCTTGCCCTATGTCGTCGATCTCGAAGGGCGAGATCTTCAGGTCCTGGACTGGGCCTGCAACGCCTTCGAGGGGATTTCGGGTGCCGTCTCCTCCGAGGCTCGGCAGATTCTCAAGTGCGCTGTGCAGGCGAACTAAGCTTTACCACGGCACGGGAGCGCCCCCCGCTTCGCAGATCTTCGCGATCATCTCGAGTTGGCAGACGGCGCACCACCGATCGTCCGTGGGCCGGTTGTTCATGTGACACGTGTCGGAGGGAATGACACGATTCCCTCGAGGTCGAGGCTCGCCGAGGATCCCGCGATCGATGAGGGCCTGCCACTTGGGCTTACGATCCGGAAGGTCGACGTTCGCTTCGTCGGCGTTCGATGCCAGCGCATGGTCGTATTCGTCCGCGAGGCGAGCGAAGGCATGGCCGAACTCATGGAGGAGGGAAACGGCGGTCACGGCGGCGGCGCGCCCTTCGGTGAATCCGAGAATTCCTGGAGAGAATTCCTTGGGCTCGCGAAACCGGAGATGGACCGTGCCGTCCAACGGTCCCTGCGGAAGGCCGCCGAGAATGGGATTCCCCTCCACATCGTAGGCCCGCGGAGAGGCGATCCCGGCCGCGATGTCCGAGGCGAATTCCGACTCGATCCGACAGTAGAAGAAGTCTCGATACCGGTCGATAGGAGATTGTCGGAACAGAGGACGGATCACGTCGAGTGTCGCTCCCGCGCCGGGCTCCACCGTGATCCCGATCCGTCGCATCCCAGCGGAACGCCGCACCGCCTCGCCTCCGGCTCGGAAATAGTCGGATTCGTACTTCCGACGATATCGCTCCGAGCCGTCGAGCTTGAGTCGATCGCGTAACGAGGCGGCCACGTCGGGACGGCGGTCCAGAGCGGCGTAAATCCTCGGCAGCGCATCGTCGCGTCCCGCGGTGTAGGCGGCCAGCGCGAGTTCGGCGGCCGCTCGGGGGTCGGGCTCCTCGGGGAGTCGCGCGAGGAGGATCTCGAGCAAATCCTTCGAGGGGAGAGATTGGAGCGCTTCCGCGGCGGCGCGGCGGACGTCGGGATCGACGTCGCGCAACGCGTCGACCAGAGCGCGATAGACTTCGGGCCCTTGGAATCGGGCGAGCGCCGAGGCGGCGTGCGTCCGCATCGAGGCGTCGGAGTTCGCCGCGAGAATCTCGAGCAGCGCGGCCATGGCGCCGTCCCCGCCGATCGTCCCGAGCGCACGAACCGCTACGTCCTTGGCGGCCGGATGGGCGGCGCCGCGGATCATCGCCGCGAGTTTCGGCACCGCCTCGGCCAGCCCGAACCACGAGACGAGTTCCGCGGCCCCCGCCGCGACGAAGAGCTCGTCCTCCAAACGCTCCAAGAGCCACGGTACGTCCGATTCGTAGAGGGAGGGCGGCGCGGCGCGGAGTTCGTCGTAGGTCCGGCGGTCTCGGACGACTACCGCTCGACCCAGCTTCCGGAGCAGCTCCTGCAGTTTGCCACGGTCCGAGTCCGATCGGCCGTGGCGGACTAGAGGACGTCGTGGGCTACCCTTCGACGATTCCGAATCCTCGACCTTGGTCTCCGGAGGGCGATCGATCCGAGGGGAAAGGCCCGGCCGCCGACACCGCTCCCAAAGAATCGAGGCCGCGAGGACCAGCAGGATGGAGGCCGTGGCGATCGCGAGAGCGTGATTCCGGTTCACGGAAGTTCTACGTCGGCGAACTCAAAGGGGATCTTCCAATTCTTCCAGCGAACGACGAACTTGGATTCGCAAGCGACGATCTTCGCGTTTTCCGGGATGTCGGTTGCGAGAACCTCGACGGTAACCCGATCCACGGCGACGGCAGATGTCGTGATGCGGACGGGATAGCGGCCTCCTCGGTCGTCGACGAAACTGAGACCCTGGTGGTGGTCCGGCATCGTGAACTCTCCCTCCGGTCGGGGTCCCTCGAGAACCGCCGAAAGTCCCCGTGCGCCCCGTTTCAGCTTCGTTACCGTCAGCTCTCCTCCCTTGGACGAGGAGGGGAGCTGTTCGAGGCCTTCGATCCGTACCGGACGCGTCTCCGCGATGAACGTCGCTTCGCGATAGCCCTTCAGGGATCGGATCCGCTTCGCGCCTCCGTTGGGATACGCCAATCGGACGGTGGCCACTTGGGCGCAGATCGGTTTTCCCAAGAGCCGCTCCTCCTTCGGCAGCGGGCCATGTTTTTCGAGGAGACTCTGTCCCGTGTCGTCATTCGCCTCCGTGACGACCGCGACCGGACTCAGCGATGCGGGCGCTCCCACGGGAGTCCACGCCAGCCAGAGCGTGATCGTCAGGCGCCGCTCCGGGGAACGGTCGAAGGAATGGCTTCGGGTGAGCTGGACGTGGGTAAGGAGATGGTGGAAGGGACCGGAGTCGTTCCAGGGCATCGTCGACGGAGAGGCGGGGACGACTTGGACGCTCTTGGAAAACGTGGCAAAAAGAAGACGGGCACCTCCGTGAGCCTTGAGGACCTCATGGACGGCCTCGAACGCTCCGAGTTTTCCTCGTTGGAGAGTGACGCGGGTGTCGGCGAGGCGCGGGTCCACCTCGAATTCCATTCCCGACTGGCGCGAAATCTCGGCCAAAAGCGTCTTGAGTGGGCGCTCCTGTCCGACAGCCATTTCGACGGTGGGCCGGCGGCGAAGCGTCTCTTCGATGTCCTGCTGGATCCAGAGGAGCAACGCGATCATGCGCGGGATTATACCTCGAGGATGTCCGATTTCGGATATCCGACGACATTGGCCAGGTCGGATTAGGGTTTCAGGAACCGCTCCCGGAGCTCCTTGCGGGCGTAGTCGAGGAGGATGGCCCGGATACGGGTCCGTGCCTCCCCCTCTCGGGTCTTCATCGCCTCCGCGAGGAGCGGCGCGATCGAGGGGCCCAAGGCGGGCAACCTCTCATTAGCCGCCTGGCGTCCGAAGGGATCGTCTTTGAGGAACTGGGCCAGATATTCTTCGAATAGTTTTCGTAACCGTTCACGCTCCCCTTGCACCGCAGTCTTCGTGAGCTGCGCTCACCCATGGGGATGAAACGGGTACGGGGAGTTTCGAGGCATTATCGGGGTCGCAGACCGTTTTTCGCGGCTGTTGCGCACCAACCAGTTACAGCGAGTTTCGGGGTACAGGCGCAGCGGTGAACCCCGGTAAAGTCTCAGAAGACTCTAACGGGGTGAAAGAGACCCCGTGAACGCATATGAAAAAGGGTAACTGTTCGGGGGGCGGTTTGCGAGAGGCGGCCTCTCGCTGAGGAGCGCGAAGATCCTCCATAAGGAAAGCAGGAAGCCAAGAATCCCGCATCCCTCTTGCCCTTCCTGGTTTCATGGTTTCCTTATGGTCTTGGGTTGCGGCTCCTCGCGTTGAGACCTGGGGGTTTCGACGCGGGAACGCCTACGAAAAAGGTATGCGATCACTCGGGTCCGGAGGAGACCGCGAATGCCGCCGATTTCTTCCCTCGGACGAGTCGATCCGCTTTTCCCTCGAGAGTTCCTCGCGCTTCTCTTTGCCACCTCCCCGGCCCCAGTCCTTCAGCGATGTCGAGTTAGGGCAGGCGGAGAGGCCGATTGTCCATCGAATCTTGGCTGCCGTGTCGTTCCGGCGATGACGCATACAGAATGGGAAGTCCGGAACCGTGACGGCCGGCGGCGGGTATAATAGGATGATCCCCATGGCGGACGCGACCCGAGTCCAAGATCCCCTCGTCGGAACGAAGCTGGGAAGCTGCGTCCTCCGCCGCAGACTGGGCGCCGGAGGAATGGGGACCGTCTATCTCGGCCATCACGAGGGTCTTAATAAACCCGTCGCGGTCAAGATCCTCTCTCCCGATCTCATGAAGGAGGGAACGTATAAGGATCGGTTTCTCCGCGAGGCGCGGACGGCGGCCAAGCTGGACAATCCGAACGTCGTCACGGTGTACGATGTCGGCGAGTCGAGCGGTGTGGCCTACATCGTCATGCACTACGTCGAGGGACGCAGCCTCGACGCCGTCCTTCGCGAGCGAGGGAAACTCACGACGAAGGAGGCGCTCCAGATCGCCCGCCGTGTTGCGATCGCGTTGGGAGCGGCCCACAAGCTGGGGATCGTTCATCGAGACGTCAAGCCCGCGAACATCCTGATCTCCAAGGACGGATTGGTGAAGGTTGCGGACTTCGGGCTCGCCCGTGACGTCTCGGGGGGAGAGAAGTCGCTCTCCCAGACGGGCGAGATCGTCGGGACGCCGAACTACATGGCGCCCGAACAGGCCTCCGGCGGAAAGATCGACGGCCGGACGGATCTCTATTCCCTGGGAGCGACGCTCTATCATTTGGTGACCGGGCAGGTGCCGTTTGCCGGGACTTCGGCGCTCTCGATCGTCGTGAAACACCTGAACGAGACCCCCGCGCCTCCGGAAAAGCTCGAGGCCTCGATTCCGAAGCATGTCTCGGCCTTGATCCTCCGATTGATGGCCAAGAATCCCGCCGAGCGTTTCGCTTCCGCGGAGGAAATGGTACGCGAGCTGGACGCTATCGGAGGGGCAACGGCCCGCAAGATCGTTGCGCCTCCCAAGAAACGATCGCGCTGGCCGATCCTTGCCGCCGCTGCGGGGGCGGTGGTGCTGCTGCTCGCTTTCGGCTATTTCGTGTTCCGGCCGAAGACTCGCGCGGTCCCGGATACGACACCGGGATCCGTCGACGCCCACGATGACCTCCTGCGCAAACTCTGCGCGAATCGAGATCCGGAGGAGCAGAAGGAAATCCGAAGTCTCGACAAGGCGCTCCATGCGGTGCTGGAGGACTTCGACCGGGAAGACGTGGCGGCCGCTCGGTCCCACTTCGAGGCGTGGCCCGCCATCGCCGAGAAGGGCGACCTCCGGAAAATGAAGGCGGCTCGGTTCGGCGACGCGTCCGTCACGGCGAAGTCCGCCGAGGTACAGGCCATCGTACTTCCGGAAGGCGCGAAGCGGGCGGTCATGAACGTCTCCGTCCCGGGAGGGAGAATCCTGGAGCTCGCTTGGGCCAAGGCGAAGGATCGATGGGTCCTGCCCACCCCGGCCTTCATGGTGGAGCACCCGGACCGAATTCGACGCCTCGTCGCGATGCACGATAGCCCCGATCGAAAACAGGCGGTCGAGGAGCTGGACAAGCGCCTCCATCTCTTGGAAGAGGCCATCCGGTGGGAGAAGTGGGGAGAGGTGGTCAACTATGTTTCCATGCCCGAAAGGATGGGCAACCCGCAGGCCTACAAAGAGCACGTGAAGGGGTTCTTCCGGTTGATCTTCCAGAAGCGAACGGCGGCGGAGATCCAATCGATCGAACCCGTGCGGATGGAATTCGCGGCGAAGGGGAATTCGCTCGAGGCGAAAATGGTCGTGTGGATCCGAATCGCCCCCAAGGAATCCGGAGAGACGCACGACGCGCCCGGGGAACTTCACTGGATCTGCACGTCCGCGGGATGGAAGCTGCGAGGGCCGCCTCGCGACAGATAGTCAGCGCGTCCTCGCCAACCACACTCGGAGTTCTACCTGGAGATGAACGAAGGATTCGTCCAGGGTTCGACGAATCCGTTCGTACTCTTCTCCGGAGGCAGCCGCAGGCACGTGGATAGGATCGCCGTACTTGATCGCGATGCGGCTGTAGGGGCGGGGGAGCGCGGTTCGGTCCCAATTCTTGAGTTCGACGGCGTCTTCCGCGACGATCCCGACGGGGAGGATGGGCTTCCCGATCGCGCGCGCCGCCACAACGACGCCGGGCTTGGCCACGCCCGCGGGCCCTCGGGGACCGTCCACGATCATCGACGTCGTCCGCCCCCGTCGCCCCAGCTCGATGAGTTCGAGAAGGGCGGTTGCGCCTCCGCGAGATGAGGATCCACGGACGACGAGCGTGCCCAATCGCCGGCAGACGCGAGTGACCATCTCCCCGTCGCGGCTTCGGCTGACCATGACCGCGCCTCCGCGTCGCCGATAGTGCCAAGCGACGAAGAGAAAGTTCTTGTGAAGGAAGGCCGCGACCTGTCCGTACTCGAACAGTTCGCGCTCGCGTTCGGGGTTGAGGAGACGCACGCGGCAGGTGGAAAACCAGGACTCGAGAAGCGGAGGGACGAGCGCCGCCGCGGCGCCGGCGGCGAGCCGCGTGCTCCAAGGGTATTCCGGCTCCATGTGAGGCGGTCAACATACCGTCAATCCGCCGAGTCCGAGAGGAATTTCTGGCCAAGGGAATCGCATGGGGTACAATCGTTCCGCTTATGGGAGCGGAGGAATACCTGCGCGTCGGCGAGCTGCTGATCGAAGAGGGAGTGTTGACTCAGGAGGACGTCGAGCGGCTCGTCGCGCAAGCGGGCCTCAAGGGCACCGCGCTCGCCGCTCTTCTCGAGCAGGCGCACCATGTCCGCAGGGCCGATCTCGCCCTGTTCCTCGCGTCCGACTTCGTCGTTCCCAAGATCGAAGATCTCCGGAAATTCGATCTCTACGAAGAAGCGGCCCGCGCCGTGCCCGAGCCGCTCGCTCGCCGCCACGGAATCGTTCCGCTGGCGAAAATGGGGAACGTTCTTTGCATCGCGCGGCCGTCCTTCGACGACAAGGGCGGCATCGCCGAATTGCGCGCCTCCACGGGACTCCGGGTAAAGATGTTCCAGGCGGAGGAGGAGCAGATTCGCGCGGCCCTGGATCGCATCTACGGAAGGGGGACCGTCGAAATCCCGCCTCCCCGCGCAGCGAGTCAAACGAGTCGGGCCATCCCCCCTGCTCCCGAGGAAGTGTCCGAGGGAATCCCCCTGATCGCCATTCCCGACGACCCGGACAAGACTCCGGTGTTGAAGTCCCGAGTCGAAGAGGTCGTTCTGGAGCCGGCCCCGGCCCCGGTGCTCGAAGCGATTCGAGTCTCTCCGGAAGAGGGGGCAGGTCGTTCGTCGGAAGGGAATTTCGCCTTGGAGTTCGAGGAGACGTTTCTCGGACTGCGGCCATTCACGCCGATCCGGATGGCCTAGAGAGCCTTTCCAGAATCCGCTCGATTTCTTCTTGCTCCTTCTCGGTGACGCTTCCGCCGGCGAAACGCACTCGGTAAAAGAGCTCGGTCACCCGATCGATGGCCGAGTCGTCGCACGCGGCACGCGCCTGGCGCGCGAACTCCCATCCGGTCTGGCCCGAGGACTTGCGGAATCCCCGACGTCCGAGGATCCAGAGAAAGTCCTGGTAAAAGTCGACCGTCGAGACGGCTTGAAACCCCACCAGCGACTGACGGATCCGGCGACGTCGCGCCGCCGGAAGAAGGAGATAGCCGCCGAACAGCAACCCGAGGAGCAGGGCGGCGCCGATTCCCACCACGGGGCGGGCCACTGTTTTCCCGGCCTCGCGGAGCCCGCGCCATCCGGCGGAGGCGAGGCCGCCCTGCTCGCCGATGCCGTACTCGAGAAGGAGGCGATCCCAACTCCTTCGCGCGGGGGTCTCCATCGGGGTCGGATTCGGTACATCCTTTTTTCCGCTGGCGACTGGCTCTCCGGTCGGGGGAGCGATCGCATCGGGAGGCGTCGGATCGTAGGGGATCCATCCGGCGTCGCCGAAGTCCACCTCGACCCAGGCGTGGGCATCGGAGTTTCGCGCGAGGAAGCGGCGCGCCGTCGGGTCGTACTCCTTGAGCAGAAAGCCGGTGGCGAGGCGGCAAGGAATGCCCGCGCCCCGAGCGAGGAGAGCGAACGCCGTGGCGAAATGCACGCAGGTCCCTTCCCGGCTCCGGAGGAGGAAGTGCTCGGCGGGGTCCGTCCCCGGCGGAGAGACGAAGGCCGCCATTCGGTAGGCGAATCCGCCTCGCCGCATCCAGGCCAGCAGCGCCTCGAGCTTCTCCTTCTGGGTCTTGGCCGCCCTCGTCTCTCGAACGGAAATCGAGCGAAGCGAGTCGAGACCCGGAGGAAGTCGGCGGTACCGGGGCTCGGAGGGAGTGGAGACGATTCGGCTCACGTCGACTTCCTGCGGGATGCGGCTCGCAACCTCGTAGTTCACGGCTTCGCGGGCGGGTTTCGCGAGGAAGAGGATTCCGGATGAGTCATACCGGACGTCCGCCAGCCGGATTCGGGTCGGCTCGGGAAGCGCGAAGAGAAGACCGTCGGTCACGGGCTCCAGCCGGATCCGCTGTGTCACCGCGCGGCCCGTTGCGGGCTTCCTCAAAGGGATATCGCTCCAGCCGGCTCCCGCGATCGGTCGCTTGTCGAATCGTGCCGACCACGCGCCCTTCTCGTACTGATCGAGGACGGCGCCGCGGAGATAGGCGGTTTTCTCCGTGGGGGAGTCCTCCAGCTCGAGCGAGAGGACGACACGCGGGTCCTTCTTGAGCGCGGAGAGATGGGTCAGAGTAACGTAATCCGACTGGCTTGGAACGCCCGTGCGCGCGGTGTCGCGGCTCGCGATGGGGTCGCCATCGGGCGCCGGACCTGTCGGAGGTTTCGGTGCGTCGGACCCTCGATGGACACCGCCGGCGGAAGGCGCGTAGGGAAAGAGTCGGCGCGGGAAGAGGAGAAAAACGGCGGCGCCGATCTCCAGCGTCACCGCAAGTTGGAGAAGCGCGACCCACGCCCATCGAGGCGAGGTTCGACCGCACCGGAGGAGGGAGAGACGCACGAAGGCGAGGATGGTGGCCGTAAGGCTGATGAGGAACAGGGGGGCGAATCGAGCCGAAGGCGCGAAGGCTCCCGCGATCATGAAGAGGGACAGGTCGATGATGGCGAGAGTCCAGAGATCGTGCTCGGTCTTCGCGCGAGAGATCGCGAAGATCGCGGCGTTCCAGGCGAGGAAGCGCGCGATATGAATCGTAGGATCTCCGTGATCCGCGCGGAGTTGCCGGAGGAGAAAGGTGAGGAAAACCGCCGCTCCCGAGGCGATGAGCGCGATCTTGGCGACCGACGGGAGGAGCAGGTGCCGGTGGCGTCGCTCGAAAAGAAGGCTCCAAGCGCAGGCGGCGGTGAAGCCCCCCAGGAACCGGAGATCGGGACCCAAGGCCGCGAAGAGGGCGGCTAGGACTCCTAGATACGCGGCGGCGCGGATCGCGAAATCCCTGGAGACCGGCGTGATGTCGTAGTGGTTCACGCCTCCTCCCTCGTCAGGAAGCGCATCGACGCGCGGATTTCCGCCGGCGACAGGACCACGGCGCGGCCTTCTCCGGCCCATCCGGGGAGCGGCGTATCGCCGCATCGGAGGACGAAGTAGGCCTCGTCGGGGGACCCGTTCTGCCGGTGCAGCAGATCGGCCAGAGGGGCGCTCCGGTTCGGTCGAAGCAGCGCGAGCGTCGCGTACAGATCCATCGGCGCCCCGCGGCCCGGCTCGGCATCCTGGACGACGAGATCGGGGACGAGAACGCGCACGCTTACGGAATACCGCTCGGCCAGAAGGGTCTCGGCCAGCGCGGCGGCGAAACTGATCGCCCGTTCCAGGCGGTTCGCGCGGCGGGCGTCGGGAAGATAGGTTTCGAGGAGCAGGACGGCGCGACGGACGCGGGTCGCCTCGAACTCGCGGACCAGGAGTCTCCCCGGCATGCGCGCCGACATCTTCCAGTGGATGTGGCGGAGATTGTCCCCGGGGCGAAATTCGCGAAGCCCCGCGAATTCCTGCTCCCCGACGGTGTGCTCCGCGGGCTCCATGTCGAACGTCTCGAGGCGAGCCAGGAGGGCCGACATCGCGCGTCTCATGAGGATCGCCCGGCGCGGGAAGACGAGGATCTCGTCGCTCGTCGGTACCTCCGCTCGCGACGTGGCGAGCCCGGGCGGAAATTCGGAAACGATGCGCAGGGGGCCAAGGAGCGCGCGTCCTCGCTGGAGGGCGATCGTCGGAACGCCGATCGTAACGCCTTCGCCCGGCCCCGCGTACGCGAGAGAAGCGGGGGGAGGTTGAACAGAGACCGGACGGTTCTCGTGGGAAACGCGGTCCTGGAAGCGGAGCGCGAAGGCGGGGACGAATCTCTTGCCGTTGCGGACCCGGAGCCGAAGCTCGAAGGGTTCGCCCGCGAAGACGGCCTCGGGGAGGATCCGTTCGATCTCCAGTTTTCGTGGAGTGAGAAAGGTGAGGACCAGGGAGGACGCGAAGACTCCGCCGAGCGCCGAGAAAATCAGGAAGAGGAGGTTGTTCCCTTTGACGACCGCGGCCGTGCCCACGGCGGCGAGGAGGAGGAGGAACACGAATCCGCGAAGGTGGATCCGGAGCGTCGCGCGCACGAAACCTTTCCTCCGACTACTGGGGAACCGGGACCTCCTGCAGGATGCGTCCGAGGATCTGCCGGCGATCGTCTTGCGATCCCCGCGCCCTCCGTTCGATGACCCGATGCGCCAGGACGACCGGAGCGACGGCCTTGA
>Ga0137796_10001961_pt1 | contig 11309 bp, 3 predicted proteins | sample OV2TP3_FD_97704 | JGI IMG/M metagenome (GOLD analysis project Ga0137796, IMG submission 97704)
CGGATGGGGCTGGCTCGAGCACCTGGGCCAGGACTTTGCCTACAACCTGCGCCAGCTCCGGCTGAACCCGGGCTTCGCCCTTGCCGCGATACTTTCGCTAGCGCTGGGCATCGGCGCGAATACCGCCATCTTCCAACTGCTCAACGCGGTGCGCCTGCGCACCTTGCCGGTGCACAACCCGCAGGAGATTGTTGAAATCCACCTGCGCGATGCCGACTACCAAAAAACCTCGGGCGGCTTCTACAACTGGAACCCGCGCATCACCAACCCGCAGTGGGAGCAGATCCGCCAGCACCAGGAGCCATTCAGCGGCATGTTCGCGTGGGCCGGGCAGCGCTTCAACGTGGCCACCGGTGGTGAAGCGCGTTATGTGTCGGGAATCACCGTCAGCGCCGACTACTTCCGCGTGCTCGGCGTCTCCCCGCTGGTGGGCCGTGTGCTCAACGATGCCGATGATCAGAAAGGCTGCGGCACGCCGGCTGCGGTGCTCAGCTACGCCTACTGGCAGCGCGAGTACGCGGGCAACCCCTCCGTCATCGGCCAGAAACTGACGCTGGATAATCACGTGACAGAGATTGTTGGCGTCACGCCGGCTACCTTTTATGGAGTCGAGCCCGGGCGCAGCTTCGACGTAGCCGTGCCACTGTGCGCCGAGGGGCTGTTCCGCGGCGAAAGAAGCCGGCTCGAGGTGCGCCACGCCTGGTGGCTCACCGTGATGGCGCGTCTGAAGCCCGGTACCTCGATCACGCAGGCCACGGCGTATCTGAATTCCATCTCGCCGGGCATCTTCGAGGCCACCCTGCCGCCCGGCTACGGCGACGACGACCGCAAGAACTATCTCGGCTTCCAACTCGGGGCGTATGAGGCGGGCACAGGTGTCTCCAATCTGCGCGAACAGTATGAAAACTCGCTACTGCTTCTGCTGGGCATCGCCGGGCTGGTGTTGATGATTGCCTGCGCCAACCTTGCCAACCTGATGCTGGCCCGCGCCAGTGCGCGCGAGCGTGAGTTTGCCATCCGCATGGCGCTGGGCGCTTCGCGCGGCCGCCTGATGCGACAACTGCTCTCGGAGAGCCTGCTGCTGGCCGCGTTCGGTGCAGTAATCGGCGCATGGCTGGCAGGATCGCTCAGCAGCGCACTGGTTGCATCGCTCAGCACAGAGCGTAACCGCTGGGTGCTCGAACTCGACACAGACTGGCGCGTGCTGGCCTTCACTGCCGCTCTCACCGTGCTGACCTGCATCCTCTTTGGCCTGACGCCTGCTTTGAAGGCTACGCGCAGCGGCCCCGGCGAAACGCTCAAGGCCGGCAGCCGCGGTCTCACCGCGGGACGTGAGCGTTTCGGCCTGCGTCGGGTGCTGGTGGTGGTGCAGGTGTCGCTTTCGCTGATTCTCATCGTGGGCGCAGCGCTTTTCGGCCGCAGCTTCCAGAACCTGGTCATGCAGGACCCCGGCCTTCGCCAGGACGGCATCGTTGTGGCCGACCTCGATTTCTCCCCGCTCAAAACCCCGCCGGGGCAACGGCTCGACTTCATGCGCGGATTGCTCGAGCGCGTGCGCGCCATTCCCGGCGTGGGCGGCGCGGCGCAGGCTTACATCACTCCGCTGTCTGGCAGCGGCTGGAATCAGTGGGTGTGGATGGAAGGTCAGACGCGACAGCAGTACACGCTCGTCTGGTTTAATCGCGTCACCGAGGGCTACTTCAAGACGCTCGACGTCCGGTTGCTTGCTGGCCGCGACTTCGACGCGCGCGACATCGCCTCCAACCCCAACGTGGCCATCGTCAACGAGACTTTCGTCCGACGCTACGGCCTCGGCGCGCAGGTGATCGGCCAGCGCTTTCTGAAGGATCAGGATGCGGGCGTGGGGATTGAAACCTACGAGATCATCGGTCTGGTGAAAGACAGCAAGTACGGCAGCCTGCGCGAGGAGACGCGGCCCGCCGTCTACCTGCCGCTGACACAGGAGCGTGAGCCGGGGCTGGACGCGAGCTTCATCGTGCGCTCAGATGTTCCGCTGGCGACGGCCACGGCTGAAATCAAGCGCGTGCTGGCGGACGTGAATCCTCAGATCGGACTCGAGTTCATCGTCTTTAAGACGATGATCCGCTCGCGCCTGCTGCAAGACCGCCTGATGGCTACGCTCTCCGGCTTTTTTGGTGGACTGGCCATGCTGCTCGCGGCCGTCGGACTCTACGGCGTGATCTCCTACATGGTCGCGCGGCGGCGCGGTGAAATCGGCATCCGCATGGCGCTCGGCGCGCAGACGCGCGACGTGCTGCGGCTCATCCTGCGCGAGGCGGGCGTGCTGGTGGCGGTTGGGCTGGCGGTGGGTACGCTGCTTTCGCTTGCCGCGGGCAAGGCGGCACAGTCCATGCTCTTCGGCTTGCAGGCCTACGACGCCCTGGCCATGAGCCTTGCCGTCGCCCTGCTCTCTGCAGTAGCGCTGCTCGCCAGCTACTGGCCCGCCCGCCGCGCCGCGCGCCTCGACCCACTCTCCACCCTGCGCGAAGAGTAGGGCTGGTGAGTACGGCAGGTAGTCGGCTTCATAGCAGGCCGTGGTCGCGTTGGCCTGCACGATCACGCGTGAGGTCCCGAGGTGATCTGCGAAGTAGTAGGACACGCTGCTTGGCGAAACCACGCGCCGCGCAATCCGCTTGCCACCGAAGAAGATGTACTCCTCGCTGACGTTCCCGCTCAGGTCCGACTCCGCCAGCGGCTCCGCACCGATGCCGTACCAATACAGCTTGCCGCTGTCTTTCTTCACGCGGCGGCCATCGCCGTCGTAGGTGTAGTTCACCCCTGCGCCCGACTTCATCCGCGACTCCGCATCCCACGTATAAGAGAAGCTTCCGTCGTTGGTGGTGTTGCCCGAGGCATCGTAGGCAAACCCTGTATTTGTGATGCGGTTCTGCGTGCTTACGCTCAGGCTCAGCGCCGTCTCCGAGCACTTGGTCACCGTGGCCGACAGCAGGTTCGCGTAAATATCAAAGCCGTACTGCAACCCCCAGCAGTCCACACCCGACGTGGCCGCGCTCTGCGCCGTCTGGATGCGGTTCAGCTCGTCGTAGGTGTAGCTGAAGTCACGGTTGTGGTTGCGGTTGTTTAGGATTCAGTTTTTCGACTACGGCGTCTTAGTCCCCCTGTAGTCTTCGGTAGTATCCTCCAGACATTCTGTCGAAATCAAAAAAGCGAACCTTATCGCCTTCAAAGGAAACAACAATAGATTTGCTGAGATCAAATTTGTTCGGGAGTTCCTGCGCCAACCAGAATCTGCCCTCGAAGACAACCACCACTTCTGGTGACGTAACTTCCCGACCCGTCCATCTTTCCCCGGCCGTGAAAAACAACTCGTTCTTCTTAGACTTCAGCACGATGTAAAGATCCTTACTAATGATGCCGATTCCCCCTTTGGACATATATTGATTGTCAGCAAACATGACCTTATCCTTCGCACGTTCCGTCTCGTTGGCGCGCTGACTACATCCTTCTGGCCACAATAGTGTGGTCGCCAGAATAATGCAACTCATGACTCTCATCATAACCTCCCGTAAGTTATGGGGTTGGAAAGATGCTCGTATTCACGACACGTGGGGGACCGTATCGAGCGTGCATTTGCTGATTCAAGTGATAAGGATTCGCCGCCCTCCCACTCCACACGGTCACACCTAATGCTGTGGCTCTAACGGGCCCGATTCCCCTTGGAAGGTTGACTCCAGCCGCTGTAGCAATGGAGAGCGCCGCACTAGTGCATTGACGGGTGGGGGTGTAGTTTGGCACATTCTCCCTAACGGCATCCATTGCTCGTAATGCAGCCGTCATCTGGGTGGCAGTAATACTAAATTCCCATGTGGTCGCATTGCCTTGAAGTGGCCAATGCGCGTTTCCCGATAAGTTGCCTGCCTGAAACTCACCCTTGTTTGAGGTGCCGATTGGCTCACCAGGGCCAAAACTTAGAATGGAAACAACTTCCCCCGAGGCATTCCTGACGTAAGCGAAGGTGTGGCCTGAATCCACTGAGACATCGAGCACGTTATTCTCCACTGCTGCTTGGGCGGGAACTTCAATCCCGATCCCTAATTTCGGTCCCGTTTGCTGATTCTGCGTCCCAGTCGCCTGTTGAACATCAGCTGAGGTCGTCGTTGTCTCCGACGATTCCCCGCCAACGGCCTGAGGGACCGTGGACATCGCAATCGTCCACATTTGGTTGCCACCGATGAAAGACCACCCATTGACGTTGGGCAGCATGTCGTTTGGCGATGCGCCGTAGGGCTGCAAATAGTTGCCTGATGGGTCAACGAACTTAAGAGGGTTGTTCTGGACGTATGCGTAGAGGTTCCATGATTGTGGGTTCCAAGGCTTCTGGTCGATGAAGGGTAGGTCGGGCGAGTGGAAGCGGCCCAGGGTCCAGGAGTAGAAGCGGGCACCGAAGTAGTCGAGGCTCGACTCAGAGTCTCGCTCCTTTCCGGTGAACTTGTAGTTCTGCGGGCAGGTGTTGATGATGACGCGCTCTTTGCCGTAGGGCGTGTAGTCTGCTTCATAGCACGCGGTAGTTTGCGTGGCCTGTACCATTACCCGCGACGTGCCGAGGTGATCCGCGAAGTAGTAAAACACCGTGCTGGTGGACACCACGCGCCGGGCGATCCGCTTCCAGCCAAAGAAGATGTACTCCTCGCTGACGTTCCCGCTCAGGTCCGACTCCGCCAGCGGCTCCGCGCCGATGCCATACCAGTACAGCTTACCGCTCGACTTCTTGGCGCGCCGCCCGTCACCGTCGTAGGTGTAGTTCACCCCGCGCCCGACTTCATTCGCGACTCTGGAGGTTTCTAGATTGGACATTTAGGCGCTTGTGCGCCCAGAAACCAACGAAAGTAAGGGCAACTAGGACTACGCAATTCCCAACGAAATTCTCATACGCACACATTGCAACTCTAATTGCCTGATGCGATGGCTCTCCCACGATGGAACCGGCGCTGCATCTAGGTGAAGTCCATACGTGCATAATTTGGGCGCGAACGCCATCCATGCCATGACGCCAATACTGGGCTGCCAAACCGACGGCGATGCCCAGTTCAAGAACAAGTATTGGAATCAGGGCAACCCTCAAAGTCCAAAGCGCTACACGTTTCATGATCCCCTCGGCGCATTCCTTCAACCCAACTTTCAATCATGGTCGGCCCCGTATCGTCTTTTCCGTTTGTTCTGGAGGCACAGAAAATTTCCTAGCACCCTCGCGGAAAGCATCAACGCTCATACCGAAACTTTGCATCGTCAAATAGTAAGGAATAGAAACAAACTCACTCCAAGCGTACGCTAGTGTTGACCGTGTTTGATAGATATGGCCGAGAAATACATGCGCCAATTCGTGCGGGAGGGTGCTTTCGTCGATCTGAGGATTGTCCATGGCCAACACAATTACAGCGCTCCCTTTGACTGCTTGTGCTCCACCGGGTGACATTTTAGATGGTATCCAGCCTGTGGCGATAACATTTACCGCCCCCTGTTGCAGTGGCTCTGCTAAGGCTACGTTTCCCTGCGCGTCGAATTGGACGGTGCCGCTTGTAACCGTCACGTTGAAGTGTATGTTGGAAGCGCCGTATTGACGTTGAGCTTCTGCGATGTAATTGTCTAGGAATCGTACTTAGTGCCAACCTTTAGGGCATCTTGGTCTTTGTGGATCCAAACCTCCAGAGCGGCAAGTTCCTCTTTTGGCACGTCAATGTTCATCTCAGTGATCAAAACAGTCGGTGCCTTCAACCGGAATTCCAGCAAACACCCGCCAAATGGGTGCCGTAGCTTAAGGTCACCAGCCAAGAAATAACCTGAACTCAGAACTTCGTTCAAACATGCCTTAGAAGCTTGGTCGCTGTAGGGCTTGCCTTCCATATGTCGCGCACAGGCGAATAACTGAGACAAAGGAGGAGCAGATCCGTCATATGTCCAAGCGACCTCGCAATGCTCGTCTTGGGCAGCGCAGGCGGAAGACAACGCCAAGGCTACAATCAGACATTTCACCTTCGTGGACATCAGCAACCTCCTTCCCATGCCGTTGCGCAGAACGTTTTCAAGGTTGCTGCGGAACTTTGAACTCGAGTTTTCTGAAAAACATTTCGGGGCGGCCCCTTGGACCGGTTTTCTGGCTCACTATGTTAACATGCAACAGAGATGACTCAGACTGTCTGCCGATCTTTACGGTAAAGCGGATGTAACCTGGCCCCGTGTACCCCCAGTTTCCATTTCTTACGAAGGGACTCACTCTCACGAGAATCGTAAGCTCTTGCGGGCCACTCTGAGACGGTTTTGCTGTTTGGTTTTCGCCGGGGTTGATAATACGTGCCAAAACATCCCCGGAGGCGACATGCAAGTACAGGGCTCCCCTCCCTATTTGCCTCTCATTGGCCCTGTGCAAGGACGCCTCTACGGTTCCCGTCTCAGCGTCGAAGTTCCCCCTGACTGTGAGAAAGACAAGAAATTGAATCGCGGTCCTCACTTCGGGACGGTCGCCCTTACCTTGATATGCCCAGTAGCCTTTGAATACCGAGGATACAGTGAATCCTTGGTCCCGGGCCGTGGTGCCCAGGGCCCGGACTCCAGAATATTGCAGGTGCCAGGACTCGTCCCAGATGCTTAGTGTACCCCAAGTGCCATCCGATGCGGGACTCGTGAGCAAATCAACACCTCCCGGCCCGTAAACTTCCGGAATCAACCCAAGCGAGTCGATAGGACCCCGCGCCACTTCGTTGCCCGATGGGTCAACAAAGGTCAGAGGGTTGTTGCGGGCGTAGCCGTAGAGGTTCCAGCTTTGGGGATTCGTGGGCTTCTGGTCGATGAAAGGCAGGTCGGGGGAGTGGAAGCGACCGAAGCTCCAGGAGTAGAAGCGCGCACCGAAGTAATCGAGTGTGGATTCGGAGTCGCGTTCTTTGCCGGTGAATTTGTAGTTCTGCGGGCAGGTGTCGGTGATGATGCGCTCTTTGCCATACGGCGTGAAGTCAGCTTCGTAGCAGGCCGTGGTCGCGTTGGCCTGCACCATCACCCGCGATGTGCCGAGGTGATCTGCGAAGTAGTAGGACACGCTGCTTGGCGAAACCACGCGCCGCGCAATCCGCTTGCCACCGAAGAAGATGTACTCCTCGCTGACGTTCCCGCTCAGGTCCGACTCCGCCAGCGGCTCCGCGCCAATGCCGTACCAGTACAGCTTGCCGCTCGACTTCTTCGCGCGCCGCCCATCGCCGTCGTAGGTGTAGTTCACCCCCGCGCCAGATTTCATCCGCGACTCCGCATCCCACGTATAAGAGAAGCTGCCGTCATTAGTGGTGTTGCCCGAGGCATCGTAGGAATGGCCCGTGAGCCGGTTGCTTGTATTCACGCTTTGGCTCAACTGGGTTTCTGTGCATTTGGTGACGGTTGCGGACAGCAGATTCGCCCAAATATCAAAGCCGTACTGCAACCCCCAGCAGTCTCCGCCCGAGGTGGCCGCGCTCTGCGCCGTCTTGATGCGGTTCAGCTCGTCGTAGGTGTAGCTGAAGTCGCGATTGTGGTTGCGGTTGTTCAGGATCGCGTCCACGTTGCCGTTGTTCTTGCCGTTCGCGTTTACAAAATCGTAGGTAAAGTCGAGGAGAATGCTGCTCGGCGAAGTGGCAACGACGGTGTTCGGCTGTAGGCGATTGTTGAACGTCTGAATCAGGTTGTATCCGTTGAATCCTGTTCCCTGTCCGTGAACCACGCTGCGCAGCGCGCCGCTGGGCGCAAAGCTGGCGGCGGTAGCGTAGTTGATGCTGTTGGCTACGTCTTTGGCCCAGTCGGTGCGGCCTGCGGCATTGGGCTGATACTCAATCGTACGTCCCGCAGGATAGGTGATCTTCCACACCGAGCCGTCGAGGTTGTACTGGTAGGTGAAATCCTTGGTCACGCTGTTGGTGGTGCGGCGGTCAGTCAACACCTGCCCCAGCGGCCCATAGGTCCAGGCCTCCGCTCCTGCCGCGTCACTCATGCCCGTCCTGCGCCCCTTGCCGTTCGTAATCGTCAGACCATTGTAGCTGGTCTGGTCATAGAAGTAGCTGATAGCCGGGTCGCCATTCGAGAAGGTCTTGCCCGTAAGCCGGTGGAGCACGTCGTAGGCATGGGTGGTGGTGATACTGCGCGCGTCGGTCTTGGCGGTCAGATTGCCGTCGTTATTGTAGGCGTAGCTGCTGGAGCCGGATTCCGGGTTGGAAACAGTCAGCAACTGCGAGAGCGAGTTGTAGGTGTACGTCCGGGGACGCCACGTCGCCGGCGAACCCGCGCAACTGCTGAATGGGGTCGTGTCGGTTCCCTTCTGCACCACGCAAATCAGATTGTCCAGCACGTCGTAGGTGTAGAGTGTGACCGCCGGGGCTGCGGCTGACTGGCCAGGTGTGCCATCGGTCCCGCCAGTCAAGTTGGGGCCGGAGCGCGTGGCTGTGAACGAAGGCGTCACGAAGTGCGTCGGGTCGTTTGTCCAGGAAGTTGCGGAAAGCGAATAGTTCGAGGCAACCCCGGTCACCTTGCTGGTCAGATTCACGATGGCTCCGTTGACCGAAGCCGTGACCGGATACCCGGAATCTCCATTGATCGCGGTCGCAAGAGCCGAAGCGATGGAGGCTGCTGTGCTTGTCTGGCCGTAGTTGACAGATTTGGTCAAGCCATTGACAGTGATCGAAACACCGCCCGTATCCCAATACGTCGTTTGCGTCGGGTAACAGTTCCACACCCATTCCATCATGATCGGGTCCCACTGCCACTCACAGGTTTCGCCGTATTCCGTGTACGACTGCTCCGTGCCGGAGATAGTCACTGACCCAGTGCCCGCTGTGCCGGGAATACTTGGAATCGGTAAGGCCCCCGACGTATCCGTCGGTTCATCAACCTGAATCAACCGGCCCAAGCCGTCCGTAAAGGAGCGGCGCTGCTTGGCTGCTTGGTCGGTGACGACGACTGCGTTGCCGTGGTAACTGGTGGTGACGATATTCGAGTCGGGGTTCAGCGTGCCATCCGGGGGGCGCACCTTGGTGACGCGCCCTAGCCCGTCGTACACATACTCTGTAAAGCCCCAAGTGCTCTCCCCGCAGTTTGTCTCGACGGTGGCACATCGCGTGGGGTTGTAAGTACGATTCTTGCGGCCCAGGGCATCGTATTCCGTCTTGGTGCGAGTCACGCCTTCCGGGTCGCTATCCAGGCTGGAGAGAACTTCCCGGCCCAGGCCATCCACCGTGACCGTCGCAACCAGATTCATGGAGGCTGTGATCTTGGTTGTTGTGGTCAGGCTTAATGGAACACTGGTCTCCCCGTAGGCGCGAGTGGTCTGCCCGCCGCCGGGCAGATTGGTCTGGATGAGGCGATTCATTAGATCGTAGGAGAAGGTTGTGGTCTGGCTATTCGGATCGGTGGTAGAGGCGACAGTTCCCGAGCACGAATTGTACGTGCTCGTAGTGACGTGGCTTGCCGCATTCGTGACGCTGGTGAGGTACGCCTTGGCGCTACCACCTGTGGGCTGGCAGGATGTGTTCGCCCAAGAATCGGTGTAGCTGAACGTGGTGGCGTGGTTGAGCGGGTCAGCGGTCTTGCGGATGTTTCCCGCATCGTCGTACTGGTTGCGCGTGGTGAGCGTTGCGCCGTCTGTGTTACGCCACACCTTTGTAGCGGTCACGTTCCCGCGCTTTGTGTAGGAAGTGCCATAGGCCGCATCGTGCTGGACCGTGCCGCTGGCTGTCAGCCCCTCGGTGTAGCTGTCATACTCCCACTCGGTCTTGGCCTTCATTGTCTCCGTGCTACCGTTCCAGTCGTAGACCTCCTGCTTGGTCTTGCGATTCAGGATGAAGATCGCTGTCGATTCGTAGTTCTGGCCGTTGATGGGATTTACCTTGAGGTAGGTAAACTTGGTTTTGCGCTTCGCAACATTCCCGAAGTCGTAGTCGCGCTGCTCGATCACATTGTCAATCGTGGACTGCTGGCTAAAGAGATTCGTATAGGTTCCGTAGCTCCACTCAACCTTTGAGACCTTGCCGTCGTCTAGGGTCGTCGTGACGCGGCTCGGAAAACTCATATCTCCCGAACCGACATATTCGGTCTGAACCGTCCGTTTAAGGACCCACATGCCTTCATAGACCTGTCGGCTCAGCTCGCGCGGGGCTGCGACGGCCGAATACGGATTTATCAGGTCGGGAGCGTTCACAGCATAGGTGAACGTATGCACGACCTTGTTTCCGAGCGGATCGATCACTTGCGTGGATGAGTTGTTGGAATAGCTGGCCTGAATGGTCGGTGTGAACGCAGTGGCTTGTTCTTCCTGGGTTGTACAACTCCCCGTTTCCTTGGGGCAAACGTATTTCGCAATCACCTCGCGGAAATCCGCGCTCGTAGACCATTGGTAGAGCTGGTGCCATGCCTGGTACGTCGCGTAGTCGTATCGCGTGTACCCACCGGTTGGATAAGTGACCTTGGAGAGTTCGCCGTTTGCGTTGTACTCGAAGGTATAGCTCCGGCCATTCGGCAAGGTGATAGAGGTCAGATTCCCGCTGGTGACCCGAAACTGATGCTTCTCTGTGTTCCCGATGAATCCTTGTAGGTGATCTGGGAAAGCTTGCCAGAGGTATATGTGAAGTTCACAACTCGCCCCAAGGAATCCGTGATTGACGAAATCGCGATTGGCCATGCACCGCCCGAGTAGGTGTAAACGATGAAGTTTCCGTTGGGGTCCACGACCTTCGCTGACGTTAGGCCAGTGCCATACGGGAGAAAGGTTGCCCCGTAGAAGTAAATTCGAGTGCCGTCCTTCATGCGGAGAATTGCGTGGTCGCTGGGACTGGTATCGAGCCGCATGAACGAGCCATCGTTTGAATCATTAAGGGGAGCGTCTCCGGCAGGATAGGGAACCTGTTGATATGCGTTGTCGCACCCGTACGGACGAGCATACGTATTATCTTCATTCTCGAAGTGGTGCCGACTTCCATCTGGCATCGTGACAACGAAATCCCCATCGTAAGCGTAGATCGTTCCTTCTTCACACCGGGCCGAGGATGAGATGACGGGTGCATTGACCCTCCAGCCCGTTGATCCCACATAGGGAGCCCTTTGCTCCGTCTGCGTGCTATAGAAAACTTGCCCTGTGTATTCGTTATACGTGTAGGTGAGATAGTTGTTCTTGCTGTCGTAGGTGAGTCCCACGCTTAGATCGAGGCCAGCACGGCCAGGCACAGATAAGAGTGGTATCTGGAGGTTTAGATTCCCCGTTGCAAGATTGATGTTCTCGCGCGCTCCGCCATAGAGGCTGTATGGCATAACGCCGCTGGCTGTGC
>Ga0137796_10001963_pt1 | contig 11306 bp, 9 predicted proteins | sample OV2TP3_FD_97704 | JGI IMG/M metagenome (GOLD analysis project Ga0137796, IMG submission 97704)
ACGTGGAGGGTTCTAACGCGCGCTGCGCTTCGAGTTGTCTGCGCCAGGACGCCAGTTGATCGCGGGTGGGCAGCGTCCCGTAGAGTAAAAGGTAGCTGACCTCCTCGTAGGTCGCGTGGCCGACCAGCTCATCGATGTTGTAGCCGCGATAGATGAGCTGGCACTGCTGCCCATCGACATCGGAGATCAAGGTATCGGAGGCGACCACCCCCTCGAGCCCTTTGCGGATTTCGGTAGCGGCCTCTGGAGAGCTGCGTGAAGGGCTCATGGGGTGCTCGCCGAGCGTACCGTCAAGCTCTTGATCCCCTCGCGCACTTGGGCTGCCGAGGCGATCAACGCCTGGCGTTCGTCTGGGGCAAGGTCAAGTTCCACAATACGTTCAATGCCGGCCGCGCCAAGTTGTGCCGGTACCCCGATGCACACCTCACGCAAACCATACTCGCCCTCCAGCCAGGCGCAGACCGGGACGACGGCATGGGTGTCGTTGAGTATGGCACGAGCCATCTCGACCACCCCGCTGGCTGGTGCGTAAAAGGCGCTGCCCTGTTTCAACAGTTTCACAATCTCTGCACCACCGTCGCGGGTGCGCTGGAGGAGCTGCTCTAGCTCCTGCGGCGGGATGTGCGTGGTGACGGGTTCGCCGTGGACCGTGATCGAGCGTCTCAGCGGCACCATGAGATCGCCGTGTGACCCTAACACCATGGCCTGCACATCGGCTGAGGGAACCCCCAGGCGTTGCGCGATAAAGGCGCGCAGACGCGCGCTGTCTAAAACACCGGCCATCCCCATCACACGGGTCCGAGGGAATCGCGTGCGCGCCAGTGTCAGCGCCACCATGAGATCCAAGGGATTCGTCACCACAATGACCACCGCATCGGGAGCGACTGCCGCAATCTGGTCCGCGATAGGTCCGACGATGTTCGCGTTCGCCGCCAAGAGATCCTCTCGAGACATCCCGGGCTTGCGCGGCAGACCCGCGGTGATCACGATGAGGCGGCTGCCGGCCATCGCGTGAAAGTCTGTGGTGCCGCGGACGGCGCCGTGAAACCCCTCCATCGGGGCGGATTGGGAAAGATCCATCGCTTTGCCCTGCGCCAGCCCTTCCACGATATCAAGCAGCGTCACATGCGCAAGGCATTTCAGGGCAAGCAGGTGAGCAGTGGTAGCGCCGACTTGTCCGGCGCCAATGACGGTCACGGACGGCAGACCCATCACGCGTGGAGGTGCCTGTTGGATGTGAGCGTTACGCGCGGGTGAGGAGTCGCACCCCCAAGCCGACCAACCCCAACCCTGCCAAGGTCCACAAGGATCCTGCGGCCAGGGCGGTCAGCCACTGGGTGCCAATCGTCAACCTCGAGAATCCATCCAGAAACCACAGGTTCCATCCACCACTGGCCGCATGACGGGTCACGGTTCGACGATAGGTGCGATCAGCCGTCCGAATACGGCTGGCGGCGGAGGCGATCCCCACCCCGGCCGCGCACAATCCGGTCGTGACGATCAAGCTGCTGGCGATCCACTCCGCCATCGTCTCATCCTCAGAGATGACTCCGAACGACTCAGTTTATCAAAGTTCACACGGAGCGTCAAACACCTGGCTCGTGCAGTAGTGTCCCCGTCATCCACCACATCAGGACAGGACTGCTCGCGCCTATCGCTTGACAGACGTCCGCGCGCTTCGCATACTATCTCACTGTGACTCGTGGGACGGCGAACGATGTGCAGGAGGCAGACCATGATACAGAAGCGAGGACGTGGCGTGCTGATCGGCGCGGGGCTCTCCCTGGCCTTGATGGCAATCGAGGTGCGGGCACAGGAGCAAACGCTGCAAGGGGAGATCGTCGATCCCGCGACCTATCTCAAAGACGGGCGCCATGGGATTGAGATGGAGGAGTGGACGTACGAAGCGGTGGACGGTGGACAGACGCTCGCGCTGCTTGATACGGCCACCAACATGCTGTACGTCTTTCTGGCGGAGGAACCCGGGGAAGACCCCAACGAACTCGCCTATGATTACGTCAACCAACAGGTGACGGTGGAGGGCACGGTCTATGAGCGCGGCGGCTTGCGCGGCGTTGTCGCTACCTCGATCCAACCCCTGGAACCGCCCGAACGTCTCATGATCCCCCTCGAGGGCCTCGCCGCGCCTGAAGTCCCACCAGCCCCAACGACGAATACGTCGACACCACCAGCAGAACCTCCGACGACACCCCCCACGTCCGATTGACCGGCCGAGGTCGCAGGCTTCGTCAGCCTCAGCGCTTAGCCGCTCAGCTCAAGCCGTTCGAGTTTCGCCAATCCTCCGTACAGGGGCAGACCGCCGGCCATCACGCTGACCACGACCAACCCGATACTCACCAAGAACAGGCCGTACTCGGAGGACGCGCGCCAACTCGCCCAGGCCGCCACCAAGGCGGCCACGACGCAACCGACATACCCCAACATCAGGACCAGCGCCATGGCGCCGTTGGCAGACGAGACCACCTGCGCCGCATCCTGCGCGGTCAGATCAATCCACCACGCCCCGAGCCCCACGGTGAGCCCGACAACGGCGAGCGCCGACACCACCCCGACGAGTGCCAGCCACCAGCGGATGGGCAGCGGCACGCCTAATCGACTGGCCGATAACATCAAGAGCCCTTCGTTGATCGCCACCGCCAAGACCCCATAGAACCAGACCTTGGAATACAGCAGCAGCCGCATGCCATCCGGTGCCACGCGCAGCATCCACAAACTTCTTCCCTCGACGCTCATCTGCGGAAACAGAAACCGGACCGCCAACGATCCAAAGACCAGCAGCGTACAGGCCAGATTCAAACAGGCAATGCCGATGCGCCAGGACGGCTCCCCGCTGAAAGAGGCCAGCTTATGGATGTTCGCAAAGTACGCCCCGAGCAGTCCGAAGAACACCAGGGCTTGACTCCACTGGAGCGGATCGCGACTGACCAGGAACAGATCTTTCGCCAGGAGGGCGCGCCAGGGCTGGCGCATCCACCAGTGCACGCGAAGAGGCACAGCGACCGGCGGGCCGATCGCGCTCCGGCGGGCGGCGCCCTCACCCGATGACAACGTGAGGGGCTGCGCATGCTGACGCAGGACCGGAAACAAGAGCCTCGCCGCGAGATGGTCCAGCAGACGCCAACACCCCAGCATCGTCATCCACAAGAGGATCGCATAGAGGCCGCTTTCCACCCAGCGGGTATTGAGTCCGGCGTCCAGGGCCGTGGCCATCCAACTACTGGGCCACCACCACGCCATCGCAATCTGCATCCGTGGCAAGAGAGCTTGCAGAGCCACAAACCAGGCATCGCGCGGGTTGTCTCTTCCTTGTTCTCCCAGGATCCAGAAGAGCAGGCCGCAGGCGACGACGAATCCCACCGGGACCAGCTCTCGGCGAATGACGAGCCGTCCCAACCAGCGCAGCCATACGAGCAGACCCATCGTGGCAACCGCGGTGACGATCCCTGCCAAAGGGATCAGTAAAATCCCGATCGCCCATCCAATCAGCCACAGCGGCTGCTTCAGCACGACAAGGTAGGCCAGCCCCAGGGGAACGACGAGGGCGATGACGGCCCACGAGCTGTAGATACTGCTTTCCAGCCACTTGGCGCGGCACAGCGTCCTGGCCGAAACCGGCAGCACCATCCACGCACGGGTCTCCGGGGTGCGCACGAGCGTGGAATAGGCGCTGGCGATCTGGCTCACGGCCAAGAGGACCATCACGACAAAGAGAAACAAAAACCACAGGCGGCTCAAGAGGAACGGTCCAAGCCCTGCGGTGTCGAAGACAAAGCGGATCCCCTCATACGCTAAGACATACAAGGCCACGAACAGGATGGTCCACATGCTGAGGATGACCCCGAGCTTCACGGGAGCCTGCAGGAGCTCCCGCAGGCTGGCGCGCCATATCCGCAGGCGCACCCATCCAAAGAGGTGCGCCCCTGCTGGCGCTCGGAGCACTGTGATGCGGCCGGTTGGCGGTGTGGTCATCGGGCCGACGCCTGGGCAGGATTCGTGACCTGAAAGAAAACTTCTTCCAGCCGTGTCCCCCCATGAAGCCGACGAAGCTCCTCCCACGTCCCTAGGGCCACGATCTGACCGCGATGGAGGATGGCAATCCGGTGAGCCACATCTTCCACAATGGGCAGCTGGTGGGTGGAGAGCAAAATCGTCATGCCAAGGGCCGCCCGTTCAGTGAGGAGCTGTTTCATCATTCGTAAGCTCTGCGGATCCAAGCCGAAGAACGGCTCATCCAAGATGAGGACCTGCGGCTCATGGAGGAGGCCGACGCACAAGATCAGCCGGCTCTTCATCCCGTACGACAGCTGGCTCACGCGGCTGTTCAGTCGTTCCGACAGTCCAAACGTGGTGACGAGGTGCTCGGCACGTTCGCGCAGCACGCCCGGGTCGATGTGGTACATCCCGCCGATGAACCCGATCATCTCCGACACCGTCAACTGCTCGTAGAGGAAGGGCTGATCCGGCACAAAACCCAAAATGCGCTTGGCCTCCAGCGGCTGGCGATACACCTGGTAGCCTCCTAAAAACGCTTCCCCGCTGGTCGGGGTCAGGAGCCCAACGAGCAACTTAAGCGCCGTGGTTTTCCCCGCTCCATTGGGTCCCACGAGGGCCACGATCTCCCCCTTGGCGACCTCCAAGGAAAACGCTCGGAGCGCCTCCACGTTCCCGTAACGTTTCGCTAAACCAACGGCTTTGATCATCTGTGCCATGCGCTCCTGGGCCCGTCAGTCTGTTGACCCGGTGAACCCCCACACCACGGACTGACGTCCGTGGCTTCCTCGAATGCCCCTCGGGGTTCTAGGTCATTCCTCCCTGCACTGACATGCGGGGCGTCCTGGTGTGGGGGTGAATGGCGCCGGCATCTCGACGGGGCGCAACCGGTGCTCGGCTTAGCTCATTCCACAGCAAGGACGCTGAGACGTAACCGCCCCACAAACTGTCCGAGCGAAATGAGGCTTTCGTTCTCAGCTTCAATCAACCCAATGTGCGTCGCATCGGCGATGAGCTGTCCGAGAGTGGGATCGGTCGGGATCCACTCGCCCAGCCACACTTCCGGCCAGGCGTGGTAGAAGAATTGCCCGTACTGATAGACGAGCCCAGCGACCATCCGGGTGGGAATCCCCAAGCTGCGGGCCAGGGCGGTAAACAGGATCGTGTGTTCATGGCAGTCTCCCGTGGGGGTGGCTAAGATGTCCACCGCGGAGGGGATCCCGATGGTCAGTTGCTTCGTGAGAGTCTGGTGCACCCAGCGATGCACCGCCACGACCTGCTCCCAGCTGCCGCTGCTTCCGCCGATGATGGCTCGCGCCTTGTCGATGATGGCTGGATGATCGGACTGGACAAACAAGCTGGGACGCTGATAACGCTGAATCGTTGGTGCCGGGGTCGCGGTCTGGGTCGGGCGCATCCTGGGGCGCTGAAGCTCGAGTAAGCACCAGGGGCCTTCTGGAGGCGTGCGGCGATACGCGCTCAAGCGCTCAGGCGGAAGCACGGTTTGCCAGGACCGCTGCACGGTGAGGTCGCCTGCGGTGGCGCCGTTGAGGATCACCGTGATTCGCTCCAGATGCTCCGGATCGTCGAGCGGCCGATCGACTGGCACGGCGGTTGCCGACAGCAAATCGAGGGGGGCTGAGCGCTCAGCCAGTCCTTGGCGGATCTGCTGCTCGGTTTCCCGTCGAACCTCCCATCCCAGCGGCGAGGTTTCCTTCAACACCTCACCCTCAGGAGTGACCCAGGTGGTGGTTGTCACCCCGCTGATCTCTGCTTCGACCACCAGAGCTGGCGTGTCCTCCACCGTCTCGAGCCGTCGGACGAAGAAATAGACCGGCTCCGGGTTCAAGGCAAGCGGGTTAATAACCCACGCCTTGCCTGACTGACCGACGCGCAATCGATGAAACGCCGCCCAGGAGGATAAGCCGCTGACGAAGGCGCTGCCCGTTGGGTCGTGGACGCGTTTGGTCACGGTACCCGTCGGGGTCGTGATGCTCACGAGCAGCGCATCGCCCTGACGGGTCCCAGACCACTTGAGCTGATACGTGGGGGAGGAGACGCCGGCGGTGAACGCTCGGATCTGCCAGTCCGCGTCAATGAACGACCGAAACCAGATGTCCAGCTCTTGAGGCGTGTTGAGGAGGCTAAACGCCAGCCGGCCTCTATCCAAGATCGCCACGCCAGGAATGCCGTCGCGCTCTTCCGGCATAATCACCAGATGGGAAAAGCCGATCTTGTGTCCCTGGTAGTAGAGACCGAACCACTGCTCTTTGGCATCGAGCGTCGCCTCCAAGAACCTCGTGGGGTTCCCCGCGCCGCCCCACAACTGGCCCCGCTCGTGGAGGACAACGAGGCCGACTGAGGCGAGCCAACCAGTCAACAGGACGACATCGAGGGCGATCGTGCGGAGCTTCATCGTGGGCTTCGCGATTGTTCTACCAAACTCTTCCATGGGGTGTCAAGCCAGGCGGCGGATTCGCACGCGAGGCACGAGTCGCTTGACATCGCCATGGTGGCACAACTCGGTGCCCGGCGTCATCGCTGCAGCCGTACCGCAGGCCACTCCAAGCTGAAACGCTGCCAGCAGGGGCAGACGCTTCATCGCGCCGTACAAGAAGCCGCCCACGAGCGAATCCCCAGCCCCCACGGCAGAGTTCGTCGTGATCGCCGGAGGCTGTGCCCACCAGACCTCACGCGAGGCGGCGGAAGCGAGCAGTGCGCCCTCGCGTGCCAATGACAAGATGACAAGCGTCGGCCCGCGCGACAACAGCTCTCGCATCGCCGCAAGAAGTGCGCGGCGACCGGTGAGACGATTCCCGAGCACCGTCTCAGCTTCCTGGCGATTGGGCTTGACCAACCACGGATGCGCGGTCAGGCCGTGGCGTAATGCCGCGCTTGAGGTATCGAGCGCGGTGAAAATCCCTCGATGCCGAAGTGCGCGAATCCAGCGGTGGTACGTCAGGGGACTTGCACCAGGCGGCAAGCTGCCGCAGAGCGCGGCGTAGCGGGGGACGGGCCGGCGACGCAGCAGGCGGCGCAAGAGCTGTTGCACGCTTGCAGATGTCACGGCCGGGCCTGCGGTGTTAATCTCGGTCACGTGGTGCGTGGCGGTTTGGATTTTGTAGTTGTTACGCGTGGAACCGTCCACGCGCACGAACGCATGGCGGATGCGCACGTGATTCAGAAGTCGGTGTAACCACTCCCCATCGTCGCCCCCAGCCAGCGCATAGGCGACCGTCTGACCGCCTAGTTCCCGAACGACTCGGGACACGTTGATGCCCTTCCCGCCGGGGTAACGCACCATGTGGCTTGCGCGGTTGAGCTCACCGAGCTTCAACGTCTTCAGACGGACCCACTCATCGAGCGATGGGTTGAGGGTCACGGTTGCGATCATCGCAAGAGAAACGACATCACTACACCCCACATGCCAATCCCTCCCTCAGCATCACTAAGATCGAGACTCTGTCCGTCGGCTGGGGATTGGGTCGTGGTGATTGGTTATTGCGTCGTTGTGGCTTTGCTTGTTTGATGCTTGGCCACAGCCCGCTCATAGACCGTCACATACTCGCGCGCGGAGCGGTCCCACGAGAAATCCTGCCTCATGCCGGTGTGCACGAGTTGTGTCCACAGCGCGTGATCGCGAAACGCGGTGAGTGCCCGCCGCACCACCTCCACGAGCGCGGTGGCGGTATACGCCTCGAACACAAAACCGGTCGCGGTTCCGTCAGCGATCGTCTGCGCCGTCACATCGACAATCGTGTCTGCTAAGCCGCCGACCCGGCGGACAATGGGAACCGTTCCATAGCGCAAGCTGTACATCTGATTCAGCCCGCACGGCTCAAAGCGTGAGGGCATGAGGAAGGCGTCGGCCCCGGCCTCGATTTGGTGAGCGAGTGCCTGATCAAACGTCACGTTCACCGCGAGCCGATCCGGAAATCGCTTCGCCAGCTCCTCCAACGGCTGACGGTAACGCGGATCCCCCGTGCCCAACAGAACCAATTGCAGCGGGAGCGTCATGAGCGACTCGACGGCTTCCAAGAAGATGTCGATGCCTTTCTGCTCGGCCAGGCGCTGAATCATCCCGAGGAGCAGATCGTGTCGTTCGGGAAGCCGCTGGTGCCGCTGGAGAGCAAGCTTGCAGAGGGATTTTCCGGCCAGCTGATCGACGCCATAACGCGAGACAAGATGCGCATCCGTCTGTGGGTTCCACTCCTCCAGATCAATGCCATTGAGGATCCCCGTCAGCTCATCGGCCCGCGTGCGCAGGACGCCATCTAAACCGCACCCGAACTCCCCGGTTTGAATTTCTCTCGCATAGCGTGGGCTCACGGTCGTCAAGCGACTCGCGTACATCAGCCCGCCTTTCAAGCAATTGATCTTGCCGTAAAACTCCAACCCCCGCATCGTAAACGCGCCGCTAGGCAGTTGGGTCAGCGGCCACTGCTCATGGGGAAAGAGGCCTTGATAGGCGAGGTTGTGAATCGTCAACACCGTGCCCATCGACGAAAAAAACGGATCGTGGCGCAGCGGGCCTAGCGCTAGATGCGCACAGACCAAGGCGGTCTGCCAATCATGGCAGTGGAGGAGGTCCGGCTGCCACTCAAGCAGGGGGAGAATCCGCAGCGCCGCCTGAGAAAACACGCTGAACCGCTCCAAGTTATCCGGGTAATCGGCTCCTTGCTGTTGATAGAGCCCATTGCGATCAAAAAGGGCAGGTGCCTCAATGAAGTAGACCATCATCTCCGTGCGTGGCAGCCGACTCTGCCACAGGCGGATGTCGTGGGTTCGACCGTCCACACGGATCGATTGCCGAAGCGGCGTCGGCTCAACGGCCCACTGGATGCGATCAACCTCGCGGTACAAGGGCAGGAGAAGGCGCACCTCATGGCCGAGACCTGTTAGCGCACGGGACAGCGCACTGGCCACATCGGCCAGCCCTCCGGTTTTGGCAAACGGTTCAACTTCTGGAGCGATACAGAGAATCTTCATTGAAGGCCCCCGCAGGTCGGATCGGTCCTGAGGGTGTTGGTGGAACGAACGTGCTGGTGAGCAAGCAGAGGCGGGTCAGTGGGAATAGACGCGGTAATCCAGAAAGGAAAAGAGGTTGTCAGTCGCTTCACGCTGTGCTAGCCATGCCTCATCAATCGCCCGGCGGCTCACAGCGTCATCCAGCGCTGAGAACCTCGCCAAATGATCTCGAAACCGACGGTAGGCGTAGGCCGTGTGCGTCTGTGTCTTCAAGATGAACGCCCAGTCAGACGATTGCGCCAGCAACAGCTCGCGCGCCATCTGGTTGAGGGCGCGATGCGTCAGGGGGTCGGGCCGGGAATGGCTACTGGCTTGTGCGGTCATGCGTTCGGCCATGCGGTGGAGATGTCGATAGATCCAGTCGTTGGAGCCGTTCAACCAGACATCGTTGTAGCCGCCGTTGCCCCAACTGGACATCGACGGCTCAATCCGTTGGTTCTTCGGGTACCGCTGAAAATAGTCGGAGGGGGTCAGGAGAGTAATCGCCTGTTGGTCGAACTGGATTTTCCGAACGAGAAACTCCAGCCAGTCCGGTCCCTCAAACCACCAGTGCCCGAACAGTTCGGCGTCGTAAGGGCTGACGACAATCGGTGCGCGATCCATGACGCCGCGGAGGTACTCTACCTGTTTTTGCCGGTTGAACATGAAGTTGCCCGCATGGACGGCGGCTTTTTCCAGCGCACGGTCCGGGTCATAGGGTTGCTTCTCGTTGGTCTTGCCGGTGATGCGGTAATACTTGATGCCCGTGTTGAGCCGCGCGCCGTCACCGTTGAGGTACGGCCGCACGTAGTCGTACTCCAGGTCGTGGCCGATGTCGCGATAGAATTCCCGGTAGTCGAAATCACCGGGGTAGCCTTCCTCGGCACTCCACACGCTCTTGGACGACTCCAAATCCCGGCCAAAGACCGCCACGCCGCTCGGTGAGATCACGGGGGCGAACACACCGTACTTTGGTCGGGGGGAGCCAAACAGCACGCCGTGCGCGTCAGTCAAGAAGTAGCGCACGCCGAACTCCCGCAGGAACTCGTCATGGCCGGGATGGTATCCGCATTCCGGCAGCCAAAACCCCACGGGCCGACGGCCAAAAGCGTGTTCAAACGCCTGCACCCCGATTGCGATCTGCGATCGCACGGCCGACGGATGCAACGCCATCAACGGCAAATAGCCGTGCGTCGCGCAGGAGGCGATGAGTTCCAGGAAGCCACGGTTGCTCAATTCGGCAAACGGTTGGAGCAGGTTGCGCCGATAGGCCTCGACGTAGAGTCTCCGGGCCGTCGTGAATCGATGGTGATAAAACAACGCCAACCGATGGAAGGGCGGGAGCCACCGGGTGCGCTGGATTTCTTTCTCGGATAATTCGATGAGTTTCTCAAGATGCCGGAGGTACCTGGCCTGGAGCAAGCCGTCCGAGAGCATGGCCGGCAACGGCGGGGTAAAAGAGAGGGTGATTCGAAATGGGACATTATCGTTGGCCAGCCGATGGAACCGCTCCAGGAAGGGCAAATAGGTCTCGGTGATGGCCTCAAACAACCACCGCTCCTCAAGGAACTCCGGATGCTCTGGATGGCGGATGAATGGCAGGTGCGTGTGCAACACCACGGCGAGGAAACCTTGAGGTTCCATCAGGGGGTCCCGGGCAAGGATTGCTGCAACGTCGCTTTCGCTTTCGTCGCGTCCTGGGTCAGCGAGCCGGTCCAGGCGAGCGTCACAACGGGAGTCACGGTTTGGGTCTTTTGGCCGTCGGATGAGGTCACCTCAATCGTAATGGTCTGGGTCCCGTCTGGCAGGGCCAGCCGCAAACTAAAGGTGCCATCCTTGCGCACGGCCACCGGCTGGCCCTGGATCAGGACGGAGGCGCGGGGCTCTGTCGCGCCGTGGACGACGATGTCGGTGTTGACCCGGCACCAAAAGCCCCGCACTGCGGGCTGTCGGTTCGGGCCCATCAGGGCGGGTGAGGACCACCCGGCCGAAAAAAGCTGCTGCGCGACGAGCCGTGACCAGGCGGTGGGGCTCGCCCCCATCCCGAGTCCGGCTGAGGCCCCGAAGAGCTTCCAGTACTCCTCATCGGTGATGACCCACTCCTCGTCAATCACATCCGATGGGCCAAATCGCGGCGTCGTCACACGATTCGATCGCGCCAAGGCAATAAAGCGGCCCGACGTCGTCAGTAACCCAATCTCAACGAGGAAGGTGCGCGTTGGGGCGTTGGTGTGGATGTACCAGTTCGTCGCTAACCCTGAGAGGCCAATATCAAAAAAGCGTACTGG